>Ga0210396_10006987_pt1 | contig 10767 bp, 10 predicted proteins | sample IncBWH17OmetaG_FD_155466 | JGI IMG/M metagenome (GOLD analysis project Ga0210396, IMG submission 155466) | Forest soil microbial communities from Barre Woods Harvard Forest LTER site, Petersham, Massachusetts, United States - Inc-BW-H-17-O ... | reverse complement strand
TCGCGCTCACCGGCGTGGACCGCGTCATCCCCATCTACGCGAGCCTGGAGGACGCCCTCATGTAAGCCGGCCTGGCCCAGTATTCCGCAACGGCGATGGACGGCTGACGGCCCGCGGCACGTCCGGGGGGGAGGGAGCGCGCCGCGGGCCGTGCCTGCCCGGTTTGCACGGGCAGACATCAGCACGCGCAGTTAAAGAATAACGCGCCGGACGCCGGGATCGCCACATTTCGAACGCCGGCGCGCAGGCGTGAGAGGTGGCCGGCCGGGTAATCGTGTGTCGTGACCACCTGGCAGGAACTGGCGGACAGCGCGGCCTCGTGCACGCGCTGCGACCTGTACAAGCGCGCGACGGCGACCGTGTTCGGGGAGGGCAGGACGGCCGCCGGGACGATGGTGCTCGTCGGTGAGGAGCCCGGCGATCAGGAGGACAAGCAGGGACGTCCGTTCGTCGGGCCGGCCGGGCGGGTCCTGGACCGGGCGCTGCGGGAGGCCGGCATCGACCGCGCGGAGGTCTACCTGACCAACGCGGTCAAGCACTTCAAGTGGACCGAGCGTGGCAAGCGCCGGATCCACCAGCGCCCGAACGGCACCGAGATCAAGGCGTGCGGATTCTGGCTGGACGCCGAGATCGGGCTCATCCGGCCCCGGCTGCTCGTGCTGCTCGGCGCGGTGGCCGGCGAGGCCGTCTTCGGGTCGCGGTTCCGGGTCGGCGACCACAAGGGGAACGTGGAGGACGCAGCCTTCGGGGCCTGGCGGGGACTGGTCGTGAGCACCATCCATCCGTCCGTCGTGCTGCGCGAGGATGACCCGGAGGCCCGGGAACGGTCTTACGCCGGGCTCGTCGCTGATCTGGTCGCCGCGCGGGATGCAGCTCGAAGGTGACTGGCTTCGTTCGCTAGGCTCCGGCGGCACCGTGTCGGCGCCGTCGGGCCACGGCGCCGAGACCGGCCCCCAAGCCCGCGGCGCCTGCCGCGACGGCCACGAGCCGGACGTAGTCGCCGGCATCCGGCGCCGCGGGGCGGGACGGCCGCACGGGCTGTCCGTCCTGGGCAGCACCGCGCAGTCCGGCGGCCAGTATCTCGGCGAGGTGCACGGGCGTGCGTCCGGTACCGCTCTGCTCGATCTGGGTCCGGCAGCTGAATCCGTCCGCTAGCACCCAGGTGTCGGGGGCAGCGTCGCGCACGGCGGGCAGCAGGACCCGCTCGCCGCAGGCCCGGGACACGTCGTAGTGCCCGGCCTCGAAGCCGAAGTTGCCGGCCAGCCCGCAGCAGCCCGCGTCCAAGACCTCCAGGTCGACGCCCGCCGCGCGCAGCAGCGCCTGGTCCGCGTCGTAGCCCATGATGGCGTGCTGGTGGCAGTGGGTCTGCGCTATCGCCTTCCCGCCCAGGTGCGGCGGCTGCCAGCCGTCGGTGTGATCCCGCAGCAGTTCGGCCAGCGTCACGGTCTGCTGCCGCAGCCGCTGCACGTCCTGGTTACCGGGCATCAGCTCACGCGCGTCGGACCGGAACACCGCCGTGCAGCTCGGTTCCAGCCCGACGACCCTGGCGCCGCGCCGCAGATACGGGGCCAGCGCGTCGACGCTGCGCTGCAGCACCCGCCGGGCCGTGGCCAGCTGGCCGGTGGAAATCCAGGTCAGGCCGCAGCACAGCGGCTGGCGTGGCACGATGACGCGCCAGCCGGCCGCCTCCAGCACCTCGACCGCCGCCCGCCCGACCGCGGGGGTCAGGTGATTGGTGAAGGTGTCCGGCCACAGCACGACCTCACCCCGCAGCCCGGACAGCCCGGGATCGCGGCCGGCCGCCCAGGCCTGCAGCGTCTGGTCAGCGAACAGCGGGATCCGGCGGCGCCGGTCGATCCCGCCCGCGGCGGTCAGCGCTTCGCGCAGCACAGGTGCCTGGGTGAGCGCGTTGACCAGCCGCGGGGCCCGGGAAGCGACCTGGGCCACCGCGGGCAGCCAGCCCATCGAGTAGTGCGCCCTGGGGCGCAGGCGGCCGGCGTAGTGGTGAGCGAGGAACTCGGCCTTCATGGTGGCCATGTCGACCTCGGCCGGGCAGTCCTTCTTGCAGCCCTTGCAGGCCAGGCACAGGTCCAGCGCGTCGCGGACCTCGGTGGACCGCCAGCCCGCCGTGACGGGGGAGTCGGCGTGCCCCTCCAGCATCTCGAACAGCAGCCGGCTCCGGCCGCGGGTGGAGTGCCCCTCCTCGCGGGTGACCATGTACGACGGGCACATCACCCCCCCGCCCGCCTCCCCTCCCCCCTTCACTCGGCGACACTTGCCGACGCCCACGCACCGCATCACCGCGCGCTCGAACCGGCCGTCGTCGTCGGGGTAGCTGAAGTAGCTGTCGTAGTCGCGCGGCGTCCAGGAGGCGCCGAGCCGCAGGTTCTCATCGATCCGGTAGGGCGCGACCACCTTGCCCGGGTTCATCAGGTTGTCCGGGTCGAAGATCGCCTTGAACTGCCCGAAGGCCCGCACCAGGTCGTCGCCGAACATCTTGGGCAGCAGCTCGCCACGGGCCTGGCCGTCGCCGTGCTCGCCGGAGAACGACCCGCCGTAGGACACCACCAGGTCCGCGGCGCGCTCGATGAACCGGCGGAACGTCGCGATGCCTTCTACGGTGACCAGGTCGAAGGGGATCCTGGTGTGCACGCAGCCCTGGCCGAAGTGCCCGTACAGCGCCGAGCCGGAGTAGCCGAACTCGTCGTACAGCTTGCTCAGGTCCCGCAGGTAGTCGCCCAGCCGGTCCGGCGGGACCGCGGAATCCTCCCACCCCTCCCAGGTATCGGGCATGTCCGGGACCCGGGCGGTGGCACCGAGGGCCACCTCGCGGACATCGGCAAGTTCCTTCTCGTGTTCTGGATCGTCGTAGAACTTGACGGTCGGCTCGTGTTCGGTGCCGCGCAGGTCTTCGATCAGGGTGCGCGCCTTGGCGTCGGCCTCGTCCTGAGAGTCGCCGGAGAAGATGACCATGAGCCAGCCGTGACCATCCGGCAGCAGGCGGAGGGCCTCGGGGTTCATCCGGCGTTCCCGCTCGAACGTGATCAGCCGGTCATCGAGGCCCTCCAGCTGCTCGGGCTGATGCGGCGCGATGCGCGGCGCGGCGTCCGCCGCGCTGGCGATGTCCGGGTAGCCGAGCACGACCAGCGCTTGGGCGGCGGGCTTGGGGACCAGGCGCAGCTCCGCGTGCAGGATCGTGACCAGCGTGCTCTCGCTGCCGGTCAGCGCCCGGGCGACGTCGAAGCCCTGCTCGGGCAGGAGCGAGTCCAGGTTGTAGCCCGATACCCGGCGCGGGATCTGCGGGTAGCGCTCCCGGATCTGATCCGCGCAGGACTGCGACAGCTCCCGCAGGGCGCGGTAGATTTCGGCGCGACGGCCACCGGCCGCGACGATGGCCGTGTACTCCTCGTCGCTGGTCGGCCCGGCCCAGAACCTTTCCCCGTCGCAGGTCAGCACCTCCAGCCGGACCACGTTGTCTACGGTCTTGCCGTAGGCCTGCGCTGTCGCACCGCACGAGTTGTTGCCGATCATGCCGCCCAGCGTGCAGTGATCGTGGGTGGCCGGCTTCGGGCCGAACATCAGCCGGTGCGGCGCCAGCTGGGCGTTGAGCTCGTCCAGCACGATGCCGGGCTCGACCACGCAGGTTCTCGCCGCCGGATCGACCGAGACCAGCCCGTGGCAGTACTTGGACCAGTCGATGACCACCGCCACGTTGCACGACTGCCCGGCCAGGCTGGTGCCGCCGCCCCGGGACACCACCGGCGCGCCATGCTCCCGGCACACCGCGATGGCCGCCACCGCGTCGTCCACGCTGCGGGGAACCATCACGCCGATCGGTACCTGGCGGTAGTTCGAGGCGTCTGTGCTGTACGCTCCGCGGCTGCCCGCGTCGAACCGGACCTCGCCCCCGGCCCTTTCCCGCAGGGCGCGCTCGAGCGCTCGCCGGTCGACCTGCGGCGGACCGCCGCGGCGGACGACCGGGTCGGGCAGGGAAACGCTGGTCATGTCGCCTCCTCAGGGCCTCGGAAACACAGCCGCACCGGGTACCCGGCCTGTCGGCCCGCAAACCGACGGGGTACTTCGGCCAGCCGGGCGTCCGGCCGGGATTTGGGTGGGATCCAGGAACACATGCGGGATCAGCGGCAGCCGGTCGGCCAGGCGCCGGTCGACGTCGTCAGCGACGTCCTCGGCCCGGTCGGCGCTGATCTCGTCGCTGAACGCCACCTGGGCGGCCACGATCAGATGATCCGGCCCGACGTGCATGGTACGCAGGTCGAGCAGCGCGTCCACGCCCGAGGCGTTCTCGATCTCGTCCCGGATCAGCTTCAGCTCTTTCGGGTCGGCGGCGCGGCCGATGAGGAAGTCCCGGCTGTCCAGCCCGAGCTTGACCGCCACTACCGCAAGCAATACGCCGATGGCGATGGAGGCCGCGCCGTCCCAGACCGGTGATCCGGTGACCTGCCGCAGGGCCAGTCCCAGCGCGGCCAGCCCGAGGCCGACCATCGCCGCGCTGTCTTCGAACAGGGCCGCCTTGACCGTGGTGTCGGGGCTGGCGCGCACGTGGTCGAGGACCTCTTCGTGGCCACGGCGGGCCTCGCCCCGGAGCTGGACCACGACCCGGACCAGGGAGGTGCCCTCGGCCAGGGCGGAGACGCCGAGGACCACATACGCGATGAGCGGGTTGTCGCTACTTTCGTGCCCGAGCGCGAGCACGCCCTGGAAGATGGAGAATCCGGCCCCGGCCACGAAGATGCCGAACGCGGCCAGCAGCGACCAGAAGTACCGTTCCTGACCGTAACCGAACGGGTGACGCTGGTCGGCGGGCCGTTCGCCGCGGTGCACAGAGGTCAGCAGGAACGCCTGGTTGAGGGTGTCCGCCGCCGAGTGGGCCGCCTCGGCCAGCATGGCACTGGAACCGACCATGATCCCCGCCGCGAGCTTGATCGCCCCGACGAAGATGTTCGCGGCGCCCGCGATGAGCACGGTCCCGCGGGTGGATGCCCGGTCCGCCAACGCTGCCCCCTCGTGGCTGTTCACCTGCCGATCAGCCTCATCTGCCCGGGGAAGCGCCCGATATGCCTGGCCGGGTTTGCCGGCGCGGGGCGGGGTAGTCGGCTGAGATGCCAGATCCAGGTCCGCTCGCGGGAGAGCCGCGGGACCGGAAGTACCACCAGTCAGGCCCGGCCCGGGCGGGCACGTGGCTGGTCTGGTGGGTCTTGCTGATGTCGCTGTGGATCATGCTGGACGACTCCCTGGCCACCGACGAACTGCTCGCGGGCGCGGGGGCGGCCGCGATCGCCGCCCTGGTCGCGGAGGTCGCCAGCTATCAGGCCGCGACCCGGTTCCGGATGCGGATCCGGTGGCTGGTACCGGCCCTGCGCCTGCCGGAGCAGGTGGTCCGCGACATGGTGACCGTGTACGCGGCGCTGTGGCGCAGGCTGACCCGCGGTGAGCAGCCGGATAGCGCGTTCGTCACCGAGCCGGTCCGGTTCGGCGACGACACCGCGGCCGGCGTCACCCGCCGGGTCCTGCTGATCGGCGGGCGGAGCGTCGCGCCGAACGCGTTCGCGCTCGGCATCGACCGTGGTACCGAAACGATGGTCCTGCACCAATTGGTAGCCGAGGGGGATGACTGACATGGTCCTGGCCTTCACCGCGACGGCGATCGCGATGCTGATTTCGCTGATCCCCGCGGGCATCGTTATCGCCCGCGACGACCTGCCCGCGGCGGTCGTCGGCTACCAGTTCATCACCGCGGTCGTGGTCATGGTGCTCGTGCTGCTGGCCCAGGGGTTCCAGCGGTCCGGCCTGTTCGAGCTTCCGGTCCTGCTCGCCCTGCTGATGTTCGGCAGCGGCCTGGTGTTCGTCCGGGCCCTGGAGCGCTGGCTGTGATCGCCCGCGATATCTGCGCCGACGTCCTGCTCGGCCTGGCCGTGCTGACCGTGGCCAGTGCCTCGCTGGGGGTCCTGCTGATGCGGGACGCCTACGACAAGCTCCACTTCGTCACGCCCGCCGCGCTGGTCGCACCGGTCCTGGTCGCGCTGGCCGTGCTGGTGCAGATGGGGCTCTACGAGAACACCGGGGAGACCTGCCTGGCGCTCCTGGCCATGGTGATCGCCGGGCCGTACCTGTCGCACGCCACCATGCGCGCCATCCGGGTCAGGGAGAAGGGGGACTGGCGCCAGTGAATACCCTGGCCGTCCAGACTCCGTACACGGTGCCCACCGCCATGATGGAGGCGCTGCAGATCACGCTGCTGGTCCTGGTGGCCGCCGGCGCCACGGCCGTGGTGCTGATCCGGGCCGGGGTCCGGCAGGTGCTGATGCTCAGCATCTACGGCGTGCTCCTGGCCGTGCTGTTCCTGGCCTTCCAGGCGCCGGACGTCACGCTGTCCGAGCTGGTCGTGGGGGCGGTGGTGCTGCCCGTCATCCTGCTCCTGACCCTGGCCAAGGTCAGGAAGCGAGAGCAATGACGCCGCGGCAGCGACGCTGGATCTTCCTGATCGCCGGGGCGGGCCTGGTGGCCTTCTACCTGTGGGGGCTGTCCGGCCTGCCGGGCTTCGGCAACTATCCCGGACCGTACGGGTTCGCGATCCTGCGCGTCGCCGTCGCGCAGACCAACGCCACCGGCGTGGTGTCCGCGATCAACTTCGACTACCGCGGCTTCGACACCGTGGGCGAGGAGTTCATCTTGTTCGTCGCCGCGGCCGGGGTCGCGACCGTGCTGCGCCGGCTGCGCGGCGAACGGGAACGCCCGGCGGTCGACGAGGCCGCCGGCCGGGATGTGCCGGCCACCAGCAGCGCGGTCCGGATGGTGGCGCTGCTGTTCACCGGGCCCGTGGTTCTGGCCGGCTGGTGGCTGGCCTCGCACGCGCAGACCAACCCGTCCGGCGGCTTCCAGGGCGGAATCCTGCTGGCCACCGCGTTCATCCTGATCTACCTGTCCGGGGAGTTCCTGGTCTTCAAGCGGCTCAGCCCGGCCGACCTCACCGACGTGGTGGAGGCGGTGGGCGCGGGCGGCTTCGTCGTCATCGGGCTCAGCGCGGTCGCGATGGGCCTGGCGTACCTGAAGAATTTCCTGCCCCTCGGCCAGGTCCCCGGCGCGGTGAGCTCGTCCGGGACGATCGCGCTGATCAGCTTCTTCGTCGGGATCGAGGTCGCCGCGGCGTTCATCCTCATCGTCGCCGAACTGCTGGACCAGACGCTGCTCATCAGGCAGGGGGGGTAATCAGATGCAGGTCTTCCCGTTCGTCGTGGTGGCCTGGATCCTGGGTGTCGGGCTGTACGGCGTGGTCACCAGCCGGCACCTGGTCCACCAGATCGTCTGCCTGATCGTGGTCCAGTCGTCGACCTACGTGCTGCTGCTCGGGGTCGGCTACGTGACCGGGGGCGTCGCGCCCTACTTCTTCGATGTTCCGAACCACACCCCCGCGGTCGATCCCGTGGTGCAGGCGTGTGCCCTCACCGACGTGGTGGTCGAGGCCGCGGTCACCGCGATGCTGCTGTCGTTCGCGATCCAGGCCTACAAGCGGTTCGGCACGCTGGATCCGCAGGAACTGGCCGAGCTGAAGGGATAGCGCCCCGCCGTGGACCAGCTACTCGCCCTCGTCGTCGTGGTGCCGCTCCTGGTGGCCGCCGCGGTCACGGCGTGCGGTCTGCTGTTCCGGAGCAGGCGCCGGATCCTCGACGTCGTCGCGATCCTGACCGCCGCCGCGGTAGCCGTCATGCTTTTTGTGATCATGATCCGGACGGCGCGCGGCGACCAGGTCTACTGGTTCGCCGGGTTCCGGCCCGCGCACGGGGTGTCCGTCGGCATCGACTTCGAGGTCCAGCCGCTCAGCGCGGGGCTCGCCTGCCTGGCGGCGGTCCTGGTCACCGCGGCGATGACGTTTTCCTGGCGGTACTTCGACCGGGTCGCGACTTATTACCACGCCCTGATGCTGACCTTCCTGGCTGGCATCACCGGATTCTGCCTCACCGGGGACCTGTTCGACCTGTTCGTGTGGTTCGAGCTGATGGGGGTGTCGGCTTACGCGCTGACCGCCTACCGGCCGGAGGAACGCGGGCCGATCCAGGGCGCGCTCAACTTCGCCATCACCAACAGCATCGGGGCCTACCTGTCGCTGTCCGGTATCGCGCTGATCTACGGGCGGACCGGAGCGCTGAACATGGCCCAGATCGGCGTGGCGGTCGCGAAGCACCCGGCCGACCGGCTCGTGGTCGTGGCCTTTGTCCTGGTCATCGCCGGTCTGCTGATCAAGAGCGCGATCGTGCCGTTTCACTTCTGGCTCCCGGACGCCCACGCGGTCGCGCCGACCCCGGTCTGCGTGCTGTTCTCCGGCGTGATGGTGGAACTGGGGCTGTACGGGATCGCCCGCGTCTACTGGTCGGTGTTCGGTCAGGCGCTCGGGCACCGCGCGGCGATCGGTCACGTCTTCCTGGGTCTTGGCCTGCTGACCGCCGTGACCGGGGCGGTGTTCTGCTTCCGCGAGCGGCACATCAAGCGGATGCTCGCGTTCTCCACCATCAGCCACGCCGGCATGTTCCTCATCGGTATCGCCCTGCTCACCCCGCTCGGCCTGGCCGGCGCCGCCGTCTACGTCATCGGCCACGGGCTGGTCAAGGCGGCGCTGTTCCTGTGCACCGGCATCGTGCTGCACCGGCTCGGCTCGGTCAACGAATCGTGGCTGCACGGCCGCGGCCGCCCGTTGCGGGTCACCGGAGTGGTGTTCACCCTGGCCGGACTCGGGCTGGCCGACCTGCCACCGTTCGCCACCTTCCTCGGCAAGGGCTGGATCGAGGCCAGCGCGGGCCTGTGGCTCGTGCCCGTCCTGATCGTGTGCTCGGCCGTGGTCGGCGGGGCCGTGCTGCGGGTGGCCGGCGGCGTGTTCTACGGCCTCGGTGACCGGCCGTCCGAGGACCCGCAGATGGCCCGGGAGGCCGCCGAGGAGACCAGCGAAACGACCGGCGGCAAGGACCGCACCCCGCTTACCATGATCGTCCCGCCCGCGATCCTGGTGGTGGCGGCCATCGTCGTGGGCCTCATCGGCCCGCTCGGGCCCGCGGTCCAGGCCGCGGCGGTCCGCTTCGAGGACCAGGCCGGGTACAACACGACCGTGCTGTCCGGCGCGCACGTCTCTCACCCGGTGGCGTTGTTCGCCGCCGGGCCCACCAGCGTGACGGCCGCCGACGTGCTGACCGGCCTCGGCTCGGTCGCCGGGGCGCTGATCCTGGCCTGGCTGGCGCTGTACTGGCGGCGCCTGCCGCTGCTGCGCGCTCACCGGCCGAACGCCTCGATCGCCGCGGCCGCCCGCCGCTTCCAGAGCGGCGTGGTCAACGACTACGTGACGTGGATCGTCATCGGCCTGGCGGCCCTCGGCGGCATCTTCGCCGCGATCATCGGCTTACCCCAGAGCCCTGCTTTAGGCAGTAGCCCGGAAACGTCGTAGGTTGCTGACATGTGGCCCATCGACCGGCCGCCGCAGTGGGTGGATCGCGGCGCCGAGCTCACGACCCTCACTGCCGGGGTCGAGGCTCTCCACCGCGGCGAGGGAGCGGTGGTCTGGGTCGAGGGCGAGCCCGGTATCGGCAAGTCGTCTCTGGTCGCCGAGGCCCTGACGGCCGCGTGCGACCCGGAGTGGGACATCGGGTGGGGGATCGCCAGCCAGCTCACCGAGCGGCTGCCGTTGCGCGTCATGCTGGACTGCCTGCGGGTGCGGCCGGGTTCGCCCCACCCGCGGCGGGCGCAAGCCGCCGCGCTGCTCCGCAGCCAGCGGCTGGGGCTGTTCACCGACGGCGATACGGCGGACGCCGGCATCGAGGTCCTGACCGCCCTGGTGGACGAGCTCTGCGCGGCCGCCCCGACCGTCCTGGTCCTCGACGACCTGCAGTGGGCCGACGAGGCGTCGCTGGTCGTCTGGTATCAGCTCGCCGCCTCCATCGACCAGCAGCGGCTGCTGCTGGTCGCGACCTGCCGGCCGGCGCCGGGCCGGCCGGAGGTCCAGCAGGTGCGAGCGGCCGCCGTCCGCCGCGGCGGCGCCGTGGTGACGCTCGCGCCGCTGGCCGAACCGCACGTGGCCGCCCTGGTCACGGCCATGCTCGGCGCTCCGCCCGGGAAGGCGCTGCGGCAGCTGACCGCGCAGGCCGTGGGCAACCCGCTGTACCTGCGCGAGCTGGTCGACGCTCTGGTTCGCGAGCGGGCGCTGGAAATCGGCCCCGACGCCGCCGAGGTGGCCACCGCCCGGCAGCAGCTGCCCGCGTCGCTGGCCGCCGTGCTGAGTGAGCGGCTCAGCGCCGTCTCGGCCGGCACCGCGCAGCTGCTCCGCACCGCCACGCTGCTCGGCGGTACGTTCACGGTCACCGACCTGGCGGTGCTGCAGCGCAGGCCGGCGTCGGACCTGGCGGCCGGCCTCCAGGAGGCGGTGGCGGCCGGCCTGCTCGCCGCGTCCGGCCCGCAGCTGGCGTTCCGGCATCCGCTGATCCAGCAGGCCCTCTACGAGAGCATGCCCCCGGCGCTGCGGACGGCCCTGCACGCCGAGGCGGCCCAGGAACTCGCGGCCACCGGCGCGGATGCCCTGAGCGTCGCGCAGCAACTGGCCGCCGCGCCCGGTCCGGGTCAGTCCTGGGCCCGGACCTGGCTGATCGAGACCGCGCCCGCGCTGACCACCCGCGCGCCGCAGCTCGCCGCCGACCTGCTGGGCCGGGAGCTGACCGCGACGCCCAGCGGCCACCAGGCCTGGGACGGGCTCGCGGTCAGCCTCGTCCGGGC
>Ga0210396_10006984_pt1 | contig 10772 bp, 8 predicted proteins | sample IncBWH17OmetaG_FD_155466 | JGI IMG/M metagenome (GOLD analysis project Ga0210396, IMG submission 155466) | Forest soil microbial communities from Barre Woods Harvard Forest LTER site, Petersham, Massachusetts, United States - Inc-BW-H-17-O ... | reverse complement strand
CCGCTTCGAATCCGCCCTCGCCGAGCAGCTCGGCGGCAGCGCTCACCAACGCATACCGTCGACGTTCTCCCTTGGGAGTAACTGCTGCAGTCACGGTTGACTATGGTGCCAGCCAAAGTGGTACTGCGATGCCATTTTGGCCAAACGACCATGGGATGATTGCTCGATGCCCGACTTTAGCCGTCGCGCGATGCTCCGTCTGGGTGCCGGTGTGGCAGCCGGCGCCGTCGGCGGATACGCGCTCGACATGGTGATTCAGCCCCACCTGTCGCAGGCCGTACCAATATCTGCGCCGAGAACTCAGGCTCCGCTGGCACCGCCCGCGCCGCTAGAACCGGCGGCTCCGGCGCCAACCATGACGACTGGCTCTTTCGTGTCTGCGGCGCGCGGTGGCATATCGACCAACTGGGCGATCGCCCGTCCGCCGGGCCAAACCAAGCCACTGCGACCGATGATCGCGCTACACGGAAAAGGCAGTGACGCGGCCACCGTGATGGCCGGCGGCGTCGAGCAGGGTCTCGCGCAGGCCGTCAACGCAGGATTGCCACCGTTTGCGGTGATCGCCGTCGACGGTGGCGGCGGTTACTGGCACAAGAGGGCTTCGGGCGAGGACGCCGGTGCCATGGTGCTCAACGAGCTGATCCCGATGCTGGACAAGCAAAATCTCGACACCTCACGGGTGGCGTTCTTGGGCTGGTCGATGGGCGGCTACGGCGCCCTGCTCCTCGGCGGCCGGTTGGGGCCGGCACGGACCGCGGCGATCTGCGCGGTGAGCCCGGCGCTGTGGCTGTCCTCCGGGGCGGGCGCACCCGGCGCATTCGACGGGCCCGATGACTTCGCGGCTAACTCGGTGTTCGGAATGCCGGCGCTGGCGTCCATCCCGATCCGGGTGGATTGCGGCGACAGCGACCCATTCTACGATGCGACAAAGCAATTCATCGCTCAATTGCCCAATCCGCCCGCGGGCGGTTTCTCGCCCGGCGGCCACAACCCGGGGTTCTGGAGCTCGCAGCTGCCAGCCGAGTTGACCTGGATGGCCCCACTGTTGACAGCCTGAGGCGGCGCGGCGTGACGAAACCTCTCGGGCCTTTCGGTTGGGACTTCCCATACGCCTGGCCGCGAAAGCCCGTCTTGGCGGCGAACGTGGTGTGCACGTCGCAACCCCTTGCCGCCCAAGCGGGCCTTCGGATGCTCGCCGAGGGCGGCAGCGCCGCCGACGCGGCCCTCGCCACGGCCATCGCCCTTACATTGGTGGAACCGGTGTCCAACGGCATCGGCTCGGATGCCTTCGCCATCGTCTGGGACGGCCGGGAATTGCACGGCCTGAACGCGTCTGGCCGCTCGCCCGCAGCGTGGACGCCAGAGTACTTCGGCGGCAAGGGCGTTCCCGCGCTCGGCTGGAATTCCGTGACCGTGCCCGGAGCGGTGTCGGCGTGGGTCGAACTGCACGCCAAGTTCGGCAAGCTGCCGTTCGAGAGGCTCTTCGAGCCTGCGATTTCCTATGGCCGCAACGGCTTTCTGGTCTCGCCGACCGTCGCGCAGCAGTGGGCGGCCCAGGTACCGCTGTTCAAGTCTCAGCCCGGGTTCGCCGAAGCATTCATGCCGGGAGGGCGGGCCCCGAAACCCGGGGAACGGTTCGCCTTTCCCGATCACGCGGCCACTCTCGAGAAGATCGCCGCAACCAACGGCGAAACGTTCTATCGAGGGGAACTGGCGACCAAGCTCGAAGCGCACGCGACGGCCAACGGTGGAGTCATGAAAGCCGGCGACCTGGCCGCGCATCGCGCCGACTGGGTCGAAACGATCAGCCGACCCTACCGCGGATACACGCTGCATGAGATACCGCCCAACGGCCAGGGGATCGTGGCCCTGATCGCCCTGGGAATCCTGGAATCCTTCGATATGTCTGCGCTGCAAGCCGATTCAGCCGACAGTGTGCATCTGCAGATCGAAGCCCTCAAGCTCGCTTTCGCCGACGCACAGGCCTATGTCGCCGACATCGACCACATGCCGCTGCGCCCGGAACACCTGCTGGACAAAGAATATCTGAGGCAGCGCGCAAAATTAATCGACCGGAAGCGGGCAAAGCCGGCGGACGCCGGAGCCCCGAAGGGGGGCACCGTTTATCTCACCGCCGCCGACGCTTCCGGAATGATGGTGTCGATGATCCAGTCGAATTATATGGGATTCGGCTCCGGTGTGGTGGTGGGCGGCACCGGCATCTCGCTGCAGAACCGCGGCGCCGATTTCGCTGCGGCTCAAGGGCATCCGAACCAGGTCGCGCCGAACAAGCGTCCCTACCACACGATCATGCCCGGCTTTGTCAGCAAAGACGGGGCACCGGTGATGAGCTTCGGGGTGATGGGCGGCACCATGCAACCCCAGGGCCATGTCCAGGTGCTGGTGCGCATCGCCGACCACGGCCAGAATCCGCAGACGGCATGTGATGGCCCCCGCTTTCGCTGGATCAACGGCGTTGCCATCAGCTGCGAAAGAGGTTTTCCGCGGTCAACACTCGACGAGCTCCGGCAGCGCGGGCACGATCTAGTCGCCGTGGACGACTACAACCAGTTCGGCAGCTGCCAGGCGATTTGGCGCCTGGATGGCGGGTATCTCGCGGCGAGCGATCCGCGCCGCGACGGTCAGGCGGTGGGTTTCTAAGGTGTTCTAAACGCCGATCTTTCCCTCGGCCGCCTTGAGCCCGATATCGCTGCGGAAATGGCTGCCGGGCAACCGAATTGAACGCAGGATGTCATAGACCTGCGCACGCGCTGCGGGCAGATCGGCGCCGGTGCCCACCACCGAAAGCACGCGACCGCCCGACGAAACAACCGAGCCGTCGTCGCGGCGGGCCGTCCCCGCGTGTAGCACCCCGTCGGCTTCGGAGCCGACCACGACGTCCCCGACCCGGGGACGCCCCGGGTAGTTTTCGGCCGCCAGCACCACCGTCACCGCGGCGCCGTCGCGCCAGCGCAACTCGCCGAAGTCAGCGAGCGTGCCGGTGGCCGCCGCATGCAGTAGCTGCCCAAGCGGGGACTCCAGCAGAGCCAGCACGGCCTGGGTCTCCGGATCGCCGAAGCGGCAGTTGAATTCGACCACCGCCGGCCCGTTCGCGGTGATCGCGAGACCCACGTACAGCAATCCGCTGAACGGGTTGCCCCGCCGAGCCATCTCGGCCGCAACGGGTTCGGCGATCTGGGTCACCATCTCCCGGCAGACGTGGTCGGGAAGCCAGGGCAGCGGCGCATAAGCGCCCATGCCGCCGGTGTTGGGTCCGGTGTCCCCCTCACCGACCCGCTTGAAGTCCTGTGCCGGCAACAACGGCAGCACGGTTTCACCGTCGACGACGCAGAACAGCGACACCTCCGGGCCGTCCAGGAACGATTCCAATACCACTGGGTGCCCGGACTCGAGCAGCCCGGCGGCGTGGGCGCGCGCGACATCACGGTCCGCCGTCACCACCACGCCCTTGCCGGCGGCAAGTTGATCATCCTTCACCACCCATGCCGGGTCGCCGGCGGGCGGCCCGAACCGGTCAAGAGCGGCATCCAAATTCGCTGGGCTATCGATGATTTCGCTTGCGGCGGTACGCACACCAGCGGCCGCCATGACCTCCTTGGCGAAAGCCTTGGAACCCTCGATACGGGCAGCGTCCTTGCTGGGCCCGAAGCAGGCGATGCCGGCAGCGCGCACCGCGTCGGCCACCCCGAGCACCAGCGGCACCTCAGGACCGATGACCAGCATGTCGGCACGCACATCGCGGGCCAGGGCGACGACATCATCCCCGGAGGTGATGTCGACGTCGTGCTGCTCGGCCAGCCGGGCCGTGCCGGCGTTGCCGGGAGCGATGATTAGCCCCGTGACCTGTGGGTCTCTGCGGAGCGCCAGCAGCAGAGCATGTTCACGGGCACCGGAACCGATCACCAGGACGCGCACGACACGTCAGACTAGCCGTGCGAATGCCTTACGACCTACACGACCCGTCAACGGTGCTGCGGTGTGGCCGGGGTGGCGGCAGTCAGAGAATCTTTTCCAGCAGGTTTGTGAGGTCTTTTTGCTGCGCCACGGTGAGGCGTCCGAGGCGCTTATTGAACTCGTCGGACAGCAGGGCCAGACCCGCCGTGGCAGCTCGACGGCCGGCCGGGGTGAGCAGAAGCCGATGGCGCCGCAAATCGGCCGAGTCGATCTCGCGGCGCACGAATCCCGCCGCCTCAAGCCGTTTCAGGTAGACCGTCACCGTCGCCTTGGGCATGCTTAATGTCGCAGCCAGCTCGGCGGGGTAGGGATGCTCGTCGATCTCGGCGAGCAGGAACAGCTCCTTGGATTCGAGCCCCAGCGCGCAGATATCGGTCTCGGCGCAGGAGATCACCGACAACAGCACCCGATAGTTCAGCGACCAGATCTTGGCCGCACCGATCGCAGTCATCGACTTGCCAGATCGTTCAAGGGTGAACTAGTTTAGAAATGAACAAACGCATAACCGAACAATCTACCAGAAAGCGGCCACCATGCCTCTGGATCAATATGTGACACTCGGACGGTCCGGCTTACGCGTCAGCCCGTTGTGCCTGGGCGCAATGACGTTCGGAGAAGACCTCGGCTGGGGCACCAGTGTGGAAGAGTCCCAACAGATCATCGATCGATACATCGAACTCGGCGGCAACTTCATCGACACCGCCAACTTCTACACCAGGAGCCACTCCGAGAAGATCATCGGCGACCACATCGGACGCCACCCTGCGCGACGCGATCGCCTGGCGATCGCGACCAAATTCAGCGGCAACCTGTATCCGGGTGATCCCAACGGTGGCGGCTCGGGCCGCAAATCACTGATAAGCGCCTGCGACAACTCGCTGCGGCGCCTGCAAACCGACTACATCGACCTGTACTGGCTGCACATCTGGGACACGCATACCCCCATCGAAGAAACGATGGCCGCACTCGACGACCTCGTGAACGCCGGCAAGGTCCGCTATATCGGCGTTTCGGACACCCCGGCGTGGAAGATCGTCGAAGCCAACCTCCTCGCCCGTTTCCGCGGATGGTCGAGTTTCATCGGCCTGCAGATCGAGTACTCGCTGCTCGAACGCACCGTCGAACAAGAACTGGTTCCGATGGCCAGCGAATTCGGCCTCGGGATCACACCGTGGTCGCCCCTGAAGAGCGGCGTGCTCAGCGGCAAGTACACCCGACGAAATGACGGTCAGCACAACGCCGATCGCGGCTCGCTCGTCGAAAGCTTCCTCAACGAGCAGACGTACGCGGTCATCGATGAACTCGAGATCATCGCAAAGGCACACGAGACGACGGTCGCCAGCGTGGCGCTTGCCTGGGTGCACGCGCAGCCTGCCGTGTCGTCCGTCATCATCGGGGCGCGCAGGCTGGCGCAGCTCGACGACAACGTCCGCGCCGTCGACGTGAACCTCAGCACCGACGAACTGGCGCGGCTCGACACGCTCACCAAACCGACTTTCGGGTTTCCCCACAACACGCTGGAAATGGCACCGGCCATCATCAGCGGCGGAACGACGATCAATGGGGTCTCCGCGCCAACCTCGGAGTACGTGATGCCGGCAGGCGGCCAGCCCTACTGACCTATCCGAGGGCCTGATAGATCAGTTGGGTGTACTTTCGGCTGCGCTCGGTTCCGGCTGAGGTGACTTGTCCCATCTTGTTCATCACATAGGCGAAGGTGGTGCGGCGGTACGGATTCATCACCGCCATAGAGCCGCCCCAGCCACCCCAGTAGCAGATCTTCTCATCGGGAATGTCTGGTACCGCCTCGGGATGGGGTAGCGCGAAGCCAATGCCCCAGCGCGCTGGCATTGCCAGCACCAGGTCGATTCCGTTGGCCTGCTCCTGAAAGATCAGGTCGATGGTGTCGGTACCCAGCAGCCTTACCCCGTTGACGTTGCCGCCCAACGATATTGGTGACAGTGCGCGCACCAGTGAGCGAGCGTTGCCGTGACCGTTTGCCGAGCCGATGTCCGCACGCCGCCATGCGGTTGTCTCGGCGGCCAACGCGGCTTCCGGAGTCGGCGGCATGGCGGCGAACGTCTTGCGCATCGGATGATCCTCGGGCACCGCATCGAGCGGCACGTCCAGCGGTGGCGGGGGGATGAGCTCGGCGATGCGGACGTCGTCTTCCGGTCCTGCGCCGATCTGAAAGTCGGCACCCAGCGGCTCGGCGATCTCCTCGCGCACGAACTGTTTCAATGTTTTGCCGGTGATCCGGCGGACGATCTCACCCACCAGGTGGCCGATGGTTACGGCGTGATAGCCGGAGGCGGTGCCGGGCTGCCACCACGGTGCCTGCGCGGCCAGCTGCGAGGTGGACTTCTCCCAGTCGTAGATGTCCTCGAGGCCAAACGGCATCTCCCAGCCGGACACCCCTGAGGTGTGGCTGAGGACGTGGCGCACTTCGACGTCATGCTTGCCGTTGGCGGCGAACTCCGGCCAGTATTTCGCGACCGGGGCGAACGGATCGAGCCGGCCGCGGTCGATCAGCATCAGTGCCGCCAGCGCGGCGACATTCTTGGTGCTGGAGAAGACGTTGACGATGGTGTTTTCCGACCATTCTCGGGTCTTTGCTTTATCGGCGTGCCCGCCCCAGATATCGACGACGAGCTCACCGTCGATATCGACGGCGATGGCGGCGCCGAGTTCGCCGCCGGTGATGACTTCGTCGGCCAGCGCGGCGACGAGATCTTCGAATCGGGCGTCGTAGTGACCGTGCAGAACACCCGTCGTGAAGTGGGCGTCGATCAGTGTCGTGCTGTCCATTTGTGACCTCCTCAAGTCCGACACGCCCACTATGGTCGGCGCGGAGGCCAAGAACATCGACCGAAAGACCTAGGTGCAGCGAAGTGCGGTCGAACCGATGTCTAGGTATTTCTGCTGATGTTTGCCGGATGCTGTTACCGCATGCTGGCTAACATGGCTGAGACCGACCGATCCGCGGACACGCCTTTGAATTGGAGCGACCTAGTCGTGAGCGAGCTCCCAACAGGAACGGTGACGTTGCTGCTCGCCGACGTCGAGGGCTCGACGCGGTTATGGCAGACCCAGCCTGACGAAATGAGTGCCGCTGTTGCGCGCCTGGACCGCGCATTATCAGACCTGCTGACCGCGCACCGCGGGGTCCGCCCGGTCGAGCAAGGCGAGGGTGACAGCTTCGTTGTCGCCTTCGCTCGTGCCAGCGACGCCGTCGCGTTCGCGTTGCAGTTGCAGCTCACCCCGCTTGCGCCGATCAAACTGAGGGTCGGCCTGCACACCGGCGAAGTGCAACTGCGCGACGAAGCCAACTACATCGGGCCGACCATCAACCGCACCGCGCGGCTGCGCGATCTGGCGCATGGTGGCCAGACTGTCCTATCGGCGACGACGAGCGATCTGCTCGCCGACGGGCTTCCCGATGGTGCGTGGATGCTTGACCTGGGCACCCACCCGCTACGGGATCTGCCCCGGCCCGAACGGGTCGCGCAGCTGTGTCACGCCGACCTGCACAACGACTTCCCGCCGCTTCGGGCGCCGAAAATTGGTGCGATACAGCATCTTCCACCGCAATTCACCAGTTTCGTCGGCCGGGACGCCGAGATCGAGGAAGTACTACGGATCGTCGGCGCCAACCGGCTGGTGACGCTGACCGGCGCGGGCGGCGTGGGGAAGACGCGTCTGGCAGTCCAGGTCGCCGCCAGGCTGGACGGCGATTTCGCGGACGGGGTGTGGTACGTCGACCTGGCGCCCATCACTGACTCCGACGTCGTGCCGCTTGCTGTTACGCGCGCATTGGGGCTGCCCGACCAAGCAGGGCGTACCACGATGGACACGCTCACCCGCGTCATCGCCGGCCGACACGTGCTCGTCGTGTTGGACAACTGCGAGCATCTGATCGATGCGTGCGCCGCGCTGACCACCGCGCTGTTGGCGGCTTGCTCGGCGGTAACGATTTTCGCGACCAGCCGGGAGCCGATCAGGGTGCCCGGCGAGGTGGCCTGGCCGGTGCCGTCCCTGTCCGTGGCCGACGAGGCGATCACCTTGTTCATCGACCGCGCCCGCCACGTCCGGCACGATTTCGTTGTGAACGAGGCTAACTCGGCCACCGTGACCGAAATCTGCCGGCGCCTCGACGGCATACCGCTGGCGATAGAACTTGCCGCCGCACGTGTTCGCGCGCTGTCGTTAGCGCAGATACTCGAGAGCCTGCAGAACCGTTTTCGGCTGCTAACCGGTGGCGCGCGAACAGCGGTGCGCCGCCAGCAGACACTGCGGGCGTCGGTGGACTGGTCGCACGCGTTGTTGACCGAGCCCGAACGCGTGCTGTTCCGGCGGGCGGCGGTGTTCACGGGCGGATTCGACCTCGATGCGGCCCAGGCCGTGTGCGGCGACAGCGACATCGAGCGCTTCCAGACTCTTGATCTGCTCACGCTGCTCATCGAAAAATCGCTCGTTGTAGCCGAAGACGGCAACTTCGGGACGCGGTACCGATTGCTGGAGACGGTTCGCCAGTACGCATTGGAAAAGCTCGGCGAGTCCGGCGAGGCCGACCTGGTTCGGGGCCGCCACCGTGACCATTACGCCGCGGCGGCGGCCCTGCTCGACTCGCGGGGCCGCACCGATTATCAGCGCCTGATCGAGCACACTGAAATCGAGATGGACAACCTGCGGGCGGCCTTCACGTGGTGCCACGAAAACTTGGACACTGCAACGGCATTACGGCTCGCATCGGCGTTGCAGCCGCTGTGGCTCACGCGCGGCCGCCTCCAAGAAGGAACCGCCTGGTTCACCGCCGCACTCGCCCAAGCGTCCGAGGCAGCCACGATGCACCACGTCGAAGTACCGCCGGCCGCTCGCGCCCGCGCGCTTGCCGATCGGGCGGCACTAGAGGCCGCACAAAGCATCCACGACAACGTGGCTGAGGCCCTGGAGTCCATTACGATCGCCCGAAAACTCGACGACCCGGCGCTGCTGGTGCGGGCACTCGCCGGTTGCGGAGCCATCGCAGCTTTCGACGCCGAGGCCGCGCCCGCGTACTTTGCCGAGGCGCTGGGCTTGGCCCGCGCGCTGGGGGACGACTGGAGCCTGAGCCAGATCCTGGCTTCCCGTGCCTACGCTGCCGTCACCGGGGAAGGCGACGGGGCGGCGGTGCGGGCGGCCGGGGAAGAAGGGCGCAGAGTTGCCGATGCGATCGGTGACACATACAGCTCACGCACGTGCCGCTGGTGTGTCGCGTTGGCGCAGTGGTGGGAAGGCGATTTCACCGGCGCCATCGCGGAATTTCGCGGGCTCGTCGCGGAGTCTGAAGCGGCGCACGACGAGATCTGGCGGGTGGCCAGCCAGGTGAGCCTGGGCCATGTGCTGGCCTCCGTCGGCGACACGGCGGGGGCCCGCGCTGCGGCAACCGCAGCCGTGGATGGTTCCGCGGACTTCGGTGAGTTCAACCAAGGGTTCGCCCACGCGGCGTTGGCCGTTGCGACCCTGGCCGCAGGCGATGTGCCGGCAGCCGCCAGCGCCGGCCAAACGGCGTGGAAGCTGATGAAGGTTCAGCCCGAGCTGGCCGTCGTCAATGTCATTCCGCTGGCACAAGTTGCGCTCGCGCATGGGGATTTGACGGTCGCCCGTCGCTGGGCCGACGATGCCGTCTCGGTGGCCCCGGGGGCGCATCTCACGATGGCGCTCGCGACACGCGCACGGGTTGCGCTCGCCCAGCACGATCCCGAACAGGCCGAACGGGACGCTCACGATGCCCTTACCCGGGCAGCCAAACTCAACGCCCGATGCGTCGTCCCGGACGTGCTCGAATGCCTTGCTGTGGTCGCCGTTGGCGCCGGTGCTAACCCAGAAGCCGCCCGCCTCTTCGGGGCCGCGCAGGCGTTTCGCGACCGCTTCGGCGCCGTGCGCTTCACGATCTACGACGAGGACCATGACGCTTCGGTGGCCGCGCTGCGTGAGGCGATGGGCGACAACGCATTCGGGGAAGCCTGGGCCGCGGGCGAGGCCCTTTCCGCCGACGAAGCCATCGCCTACGCGCAACGTGGCCGCGGTGAACGCAAACGACCAGCCACCGGCTGGGCGTCACTGACACCCGCGGAAATCAACGTAGTACGACTCGTCAGCGAAGGGCTGCCGAACAAAGACGTTGCCGCGCGGCTCTTCGTATCCACGCGCACCGTGCAAGCGCACCTGAGCAACGTCTACAACAAGCTGGGGCTGCGCTCGAGAGTGCAACTCGCCCAAGAGGCGACGCGGCACGCCTGACCTCAGTCGGGCGTCTTGCCCGAGTTCATCTTGATCGCGGCTTCGACGTTGGCCTTCTTGTCCTCTGCAGCGCCCTTGGCCGCGGCCTTCTTGCGCTTTGCCACGACAGCGCCGATCGCGCCATTGAGCGCCGAACCCAGCGGGAACCCGAGGTAGTGGGTGAGAAAGACGGCCATCTCCTTCAATTCGGTTTCGGAGAGTTCACCGTTGAGCAGCGCCGCGTTGATCTGGATCTCGGCCAGGTCGCGATTTCCGACAGCGGTCACCGCGGTCAGCGTCATGATGCGCTTGTCGCGCATCGACAATCCCGGCCGATTCCAAATCGTGCCGAACAGGTGATCGACGGTGAGGTCGAAATAGGCGTCGCCCTCGATGTTGGGCATTTCCCAGCCATAGACCTCGTTCATCTTTTCCAGGCCCTTGCGGCGCAGTTCGTCCATTACGGCTCCTCCGTTGAGTCGGTGTCGGTGTGCGGCACACCAAGATTGGCCGCGAACTGCTCGAGCGCCAGCTGC
>Ga0210396_10006983_pt1 | contig 10774 bp, 6 predicted proteins | sample IncBWH17OmetaG_FD_155466 | JGI IMG/M metagenome (GOLD analysis project Ga0210396, IMG submission 155466) | Forest soil microbial communities from Barre Woods Harvard Forest LTER site, Petersham, Massachusetts, United States - Inc-BW-H-17-O ... | reverse complement strand
TGACGCTCACGGGAGTTGCGCCCGGCGGACAGTCGGCTTTGAAGCGACAGGCAGACTGTCCATTTCAAGCATTCGTCTTCCATCGCCTGCGCACGCGCGAACTATCGATTGCGGGCCGCGGCCTTTCACCAGGTGAACGCGGAACTCTGATTCACAGAGTGATGCAGAACATATGGTCACAGGACATAGGCGGCCACGTCCATCTCAAGGACCACGCTGATCTGCTGAAAGCGATCTCTACGGGCACGTTGCGGCCGCTGGTTGCGGAACATGCGGCCGCGGCGATTCGATGGATGAGTGCCGACCACGGCGACCCGTGGCAGCGTGCCTATCTAAAGGCCGAAGCGGAGCGGGCCAGTGATCTTGTGATTGACTGGCTCACTTTGGAATCCGTTCGTCAGCCATTTCAGGTTGCCGCGGTGGAAGAAGAGATCCACATCGTCGTCGGGGATCTCCCACTGAAGGTGCGGGCAGACCGCATTGACCGGGTTCCAGGCGGCGATCTGCTGATCGATTACAAGACAGGCGAGGTCTCAACAGCAAGCTGGGAAGGTCCGCGGCCGGAGCAGCCGCAGTTACCGCTGTATGCCGCATTCGGCGCAAAGAAGCTCGTCGGCGCGGTATTCGCGCAGCTGCGCCGGCCGACGCTGGGCTTCAAGGGAAGGGTGGAAGATGCGCGCGCAAACCTGTCGGACGCGCTGGGTGCCAACGACCCACTGGTTACGGTGCCCTACACCGACCAGTTAGTCGAAGAATGGCGCGGCACGCTTCTGAGTCTCTCGGAGAGATTTGTGCGAGGCGAGGCGCAGGTCGACCCACATGAGTATCCGAAGAGCTGCCAATACTGTCCTCTTCCGGGGCTCTGCCGTGTGGCGGAAAACCGGGGGTCTGCTCCGCTGGCGGACTCCGCCGACCAGGAGGACGCGGAATGAGCTCAACGCGCAACGCGCCCTTCGTCTCCGACGCTGCGGAACGCGCTCGCGCTCTGGATCCGGGCGCGTCGTTCCTGGTGCAGGCGCCTGCAGGCTCAGGAAAGACGGAGCTGCTTGCCCTTCGCTATCTTGCCCTGCTGCCGTACGTGTATGAGCCCGAACAGGTGCTCGCGATCACCTTCACGCGCAAAGCAACGGCAGAGATGCGCGCCCGCGTTCTGCACGCGTTGGAGAAAGCAGGTCAGAGCGAAGATCCGACAGCAAATGAACACGAACAGGAAGTGCGCAGGTTGGCCAAAGCCGCGCTGGCGCATTCTCAGGCGCGCGGCTGGCAACTCACCGAACAGCCACAGCGGCTCAACATCCAGACAATTGATTCTCTCGCCCTCTCCATCGCCTATCAGACGCCACTGCTTTCGCGGCTCGGCGGCCAGCTCGCGCCGGTCGAAGACGCAAAGCCGCTCTATGCGCTCGCTGCGGAGCGCACACTGGCGCATCTCGGAGACACGTCCGAAGAGGAGCTTGCCGACGCCCTGGCCGAAATTCTGAAGCTCCGCGACGCGAACCTTCAGGATTGCGAATCGCTCATCGCGGGCATGCTGGCACGCCGCGACCAATGGCTGCTGCTTCTTCCAGGCATTGTGCTCCGCGAACGGCCATGGCAGGAGCTAAAGGCGAAGCTCGAAGAGCCCTTTCAGCGGGAGCACGTCAGGATTATTGAAGCTCTCCGACGAGAGTTTTCACGCACACCCGGCGTAATGAACGATCTCCTAGGCCTTGCAAGGATCGCCTTCGAAAACGGCCAGGATCATCTCGCAAGGATCTGCGATTTTCAAGAACTGGAAGAGGTCGTTGATGCCGCAGACTGGGAGTGCCTCTGCTATCTTTTGTTGACCGCTGACGACGCATGGCGTTCCAGCATCGATGCGAGAATCGGCTTTCCGGCGAAGACCCATCGAGCGGCTGGATCGGAACTAAAGGCGATCATTGGGAAAATTTCTGCCAATGATGTATTGCTTTCCGAGCTCTGCAAACTGCGAAAGCTACCTCCCAGCACCTACAGCCAGGAGGAGTGGTCTACCGTACGCAGTATTTTCATCGTGCTTCGCCATGCCATCGCCCAACTGCGCGTCGTCTTCGCCGAACAGAACGTCATCGATTTCCCGGAGGCGGGAATCGCGGCACAGGCGGCGCTCCAAAGCCCCAATGTATTGATGGGACTGGATGAGCGCGTTCAGCACCTGCTCGTCGACGAATTTCAAGATACGTCGCGACCTCACTTCGCGCTTCTGCGTGCTCTTCTTGAGGATTGGAACCCCGGCGATGGCCGCACCTGCTTTTTGGTCGGCGACCCGATGCAATCGATCTATCTCTTCCGGGACGCGGAATCGCGATTGTTCAACCAAGTGCGCCAGGAAGGAATGCAAGCAGGAACATCACATCTCGCGTTGACCGCCCTGCAGCTCTCGACAAACTTTCGTTCCATTCCCGCCATCGTTCAGCCACTGAATGAGGTCTTCGAGCGTGTGCTGGGAGCAGATGCCGATGACGAGGTGCAATATGCCCCCTCCGTATCGAGTCAGAGTGGTGGAGGCATCAGCGGCGATGCCCTGCACCTGCATGTGCAGACCTTCGAGAAGGACACTCGTTCTGGCGAGGAATTGGACGCCGCCGAAGCTGAATCGCTGGTCGCCATCATTCGTGACTACCTTCCAGCCATCGAGCAGGCTCAACGCGTTGGCGGCAAGTACCGGGTCGCGGTGCTGGCTCGGGCCCGGACGCATCTGGTCGAGATCATCCGCAGATTGCGTCAGGAGCGGATTCCCTTTCGTGGAGTCAAGATCGATCTCCTACGCGATCGGCCGGAAATTCTCGATCTGCTGTCGCTGTTTCGCGCCCTGTTGCATCCGGCGGACCGAATCGCGTGGCTCGCGGTCCTGCGCGCGCCCTGGTGTGGACTGACCATACGGGCGCTGCATGCAATCTGCGGCGATTCTCAGGATGCAGAGCAGGACCGGACGATCGCTGCGCTCATTCGCTCTCATCAAGACCGTCTCGACCCCGGGAGTCGGAGGCGAGCGTTGCATGTGCTGTCGATCCTCGAGCAGGCACTGGCCGCTTATGCGGCCGGCGCGTTGGCCGGTTCGCCCGCCGGATTGGCGCTGTGGCTTGAGCGCACCTGGCACACGCTAGGGGCACCGCGGTTTCTGGATGCAGAATCCATCGCCAACTGCGAGGCGTTCTTCGCGACGCTGGCACAGATGCCGCCCAGTTGCTTTGGAACGCTGGACGAAAGCCTGAACCAACGGCTAGCGGAGCTATACGCGCAGCCTGACCCTAATGTCTCTGAAGATTGTGGCGTGCAGCTCATGACCATCCACAGCGCAAAGGGGTTGGAGTTCGAGGTGGTTCTTGTTCCGCAACTCCAGAGACCCGGGAAGAACGACGACCCGCCGCTGTTTCAGTGGCTGGTCCGAAAGCAGCCCGGCGGAAGGCATGACGAACTCCTGCTTGCTCCGATTGGCTACAAGCATGGTGACAAACCGAGGCTCTACGACTGGGTAGGAAAAAAGTCGCTACGCCGGTTGCGACAGGAGGAGAAGCGGCTGCTCTATGTCGCATGCTCGCGTGCTGTCAACGAGCTGCATCTTTTCGCGACTATCGAGCGCAAGCCCACTGGGGAACTTGCCCGGCCTAGAAATGCTAGTTTGCTTGCCGCAGGGTGGGATGGATTGGAGCATCGCGTAGAAGAAGCGACCCATCCTCCAGCCTCGTCCAACCTCCTCTCGATGCCGGGCGCCTCCGTTTCGACCTTTCAGAGCGGAAACGGCACGGTCGCGACGCTTGCAGCGGCAGCGCATCAGCCACAGCAGATACTTCGCCGGCTGCCCTTGGATTGGTTCTCTGCTGCTGGTTCGGAAACAAAGCAGGCGGCCCTCACGCCTCTGATTCATCCCTTTGAGGATGCGGGCACCGGCAGCCGGCTCGCGCGTGTGCAAGGCATCGTGCTTCACGCTCTGCTGGAGCGAGCGGCGGCAGGAACAAGCGGCGCGCGCCCGGATTGGAGCCGACTTGCCGGCGCGCTTCTGCGGCAACACGGGCTGACTTCGTCAGATATTGCTTCAGCCCATGCCGTGATTCTTCGCGGTCTGAGGAATGCGTTGGAGCACGAGGAAGGGCGCTGGCTACTGGCAGCGCGCGATGCTGCTCTGAGCGAGCAACACAGCGCCCAGCCGCTCACCGAAGAGTTCCAGAGCGGCAAATCATGGAACGAGATCTCGTGGACGAGTGCCAGCAACGGACGCGTACTCGGTCAACGGCCGGACCGGGTCTTTTTCGGTGGCCCGTCGCCGGGAGCACCTGGCACTGAATATCTGTGGATCGTCGACTACAAGACCGCTGCGCTTTCCGAAGGCACTTCTCGCGACAGCTTTCTCGCTGCCAGCCGCGAACAGTATCGCAGCCAGCTGGAATCGTACAGCGAGCTCTTTCGCAAGCTTACCGACCTGGACAAGGCGGCCGGGCAGCGCGGACACCGCCTGGCGATCTACCATCCCATGCTGCCCTGGCTCGACTGGTGGACGGCGTAGCGGAGTCGGGTTGGCCGACGTCAGGATGCAGCATTTTGCGACTGGCTCTGATGATGCCGGACGTCCGCGCCGCGCACCCAGAAGATGACGTCCTCGGCAATGTTCGTCGCATGATCGGCGACGCGTTCCAGATTGCGTGAAATCACCAGAGCATTCAACGCCTGCGCGGTAAGAGCAGGCTGATCCTTGATGAGCAGTGACAGCGAGTAATACGCCGCCTCATTCATCTTGTCGACTTGATCGTCCATCGCGAGCACGGACGCGGCTAGCTCTGCATCGCCTTCGATGAAAGACTGCAACGCCTTGCGCACCATAGAGGACGCGACTGACGCCATGTGCGGAATATCAACCGGCATTTCGGCCGCGGCAAACGCGTTGAGGTCGCATACGCGTTCCGCGATGTTCACTGCCTGATCGCCGACGCGCTCAAGGTCGGCATTGATCTTGATGACCGCGAGAATGAAGCGCAGATCGATGGCCATCGGCTGCTCCATCGCCAGCAGGTCCAGCGCCATCTGATCAATCTCGCGCTCCAGCTTGTTGATCGCCAGCTCACCGTGCATCACCAGATCACAAATCGAGGTATCACGCGTGCGATAGGCCTCGATGGCGCGCTGGATCGCCTGCTCGGCCATGCCGGCCATTACGAGCAGCTTCTCTTTCAGATCGTCCAGGCTCTGGTGAAACCGAATGCGCATGAATGCATATCTCCTAAAGGTGATGCATCAGCCGAATCGCCCGGTGATGTAGTCTTCCGTGCGCTTGTCACTCGGGTTGGTGAAGATCTTGTGCGTGGAATCGAACTCCACCAGTTTCCCCATCAGGAAGAAGCCGGTGTTCTCCGCCACGCGCGCGGCCTGCTGCATATTATGAGTCACGATCACGATCGTGTACTGCGATTTCAGTTCAAAGATCAAGTCCTCGATCTTCGCGGTGGAGACAGGGTCGAGAGCCGATGCGGGCTCGTCCATCAGCAGGACTTCAGGATCAACTGCCAGTGCGCGGGCGATGCAGAGCCGCTGCTGCTGGCCACCGGAAAGACTGGCTCCCGATTTCTTCTTCAGTTCGTCCTTCACCTCTTCCCACAGAGCCGATTGCCGCAACGATCGCTCGACTACCTCATCCAGGACACGCCGGTTGCGGAAACCGTTGAGCTTCAGCCCGGAGGCGACGTTGTCGTAAATCGACATGGTCGGAAATGGGTTCGGCCGCTGGAAGACCATGCCCACCCGGCGACGGATCTCCACGGGGGATGCCTCGGCGTAGATGTCAACGTCGTTGATCAGCACCTTGCCGGTGACCCGTGCAATGGGGTTGGTTTCGTGCATGCGATTCAGGCACCGCACGAAGGTCGATTTGCCGCAGCCGGAGGGCCCGATCAGCGCCGTCGCGTGATTCGCCGGGATATTCAGTTGTATGTCCTTCAGCGTGTGGTTGGTGCCGTACCACGCATTCAGGTCGCTGACTTCGATGCCGACGCCCAATCTAACTTGCCCCCTTCAACGTACCGCGGCTGACGACATAACGTACCAGCGCAACTGAGGCGATGATGAGCACAATGAGCACCAGCGCTCCGGCCCATGCCAGCCGGTGCCACTCATCATAGGGCGAGACGGCATAGACAAAGATCTGCAGTGGCAGAGCAGCGATCGGCTCATTCAGACTGGTGCTCTGAAATGCATTGCCGAAGGCGGTGAAGAGCAGCGGCGCAGTCTCCCCGGCCACCCGGGCGAAGGCCAGCATGCAGCCGGTGACAATGCCAGCCGAAGCAGTGCGCAGCGTGATCGTGAGAGCCGAGCGCCATGCCGGAACGCCGAGTCCCAGCGCTGCCTCGCGGATGGCATGGGGCACCATACGCAGCATCTCTTCCGTGGTGCGCGTCACCGTGGGAACCATCATGACGCCCAGCACCACGCCGCCGGCAAAGGCGGAGAAGTGCTTCTGCGGCAGCACGATGAGCGCATAGATCGCGATGCCCATGACGATCGACGGGACCCCGTTCAGTACATCTGCGGTAAATCTCACGATGTTGCCCATGCGGCGGTCGCGGCCGTATTCAGCGAGGTAGATACCGGCGCCGATGCCCAGCGGGATGCCGATGAGGCTGGCGAGTGCGAGGATGACGCCGGAGCCGACGATGGCATTCTCCATGCCGCCGCCGGACTCGCCTGCTGGCACGGGGATCTTGGTGAAGAAGTTCCAGTTCAGCGAGGTCACGCCCTGCTTCAGCAGATAGAGGAGGATGGCGATCAAGGGCACGATGACGGCGATGGTTGCCAGCACGGCCAATCCGCCCACGAGACCGCTCTTGATGCGGCGGCTGAAGACGTTGACGCGGGAGGCCCGCAGCGGCGGACGCATGGATTGGCTTGCCATCTCAGGCCACCCTTGCCGGCGCGCCGCGCGTCACCATCCATACCAACAGGCGCGCGCATGCATTCACCACGATGGTCACCAGGAAGAGCGCGAGTCCGATCTCGATCAGAGCGCTCAGGTACATATCGCTGGTGGCTTCGCTGAACTCGTTGGCGAGGACACTGGCCATGGTGTAGCCGGGGGCGAGGAGGGACTTCACGATCTCCGGCCGGTTGCCAATCACCATGGTGACCGCCATGGTCTCGCCGAGGGCGCGGCCCAGGCCGAGGATGATGGCGCCGACGATACCGATGCGCGCGTTGCGGAGGACGCCGATGCGGATCATCTCCCAACGGGTGGCACCCAGGGCCAGCACGCCTTCGCGCTGCACCATGGGGACGGAGGTCATCACCTCGCGCGTGAGCGAGGAGATGATGGGGAGGATCATGATGGCGAGCACCACGCCTGCGGCGAGCATGCTGTAGCCGGCGTTGGGCGGAGTGAAGAGGCCGGTCCAGCCGAGAGTGAACATGAGCATTGGGTTGACGTGATCACGCAGCAGCGGGATGAGGACGAAGATGGCCCAGAGACCGTAGACCACGCTGGGGATGGCGGCCAGCAGCTCGGTGAGAAAGGAGAGCGGGGCGCGCAGCCACTTGGGACACATCTCGGTGAGGAAGATAGCCACGCCAAGCGCAAAGGGCACGGAGATGAGAAGCGCGAGGAACGACGACATCAACGTGCCGTATATGAATGGCCACGCGCCGAAGTTGTTGTTCACCGGATCCCAGGCGGAGCGGAAGAAGAAGCCGATGCCGAACTTAGCGAGTGTGAGCTGCGAACGCGAGATCAGCTCCCAGGCGATGAGAACGACGATGCCGAAGATGCTGAGCGCGCAGAGAAACACCAGCCCCCGAAAGGTGGCGTCCGCCACGGCCGAGTTGCCGCGACCGCGCAGGAAGGTACGCACCGCGGAGTGTGTAACAACCGTCGGCTTTGCATCAGGCAGCGGGGAAACAGGTTCAGGCACGCGTATCTTCGCAGGCTGCGTCAAAGCAGGATCCAGTAGTGGTTCGGGCACTCTATCGCAGAGTACCCAGCCACAATGAATAGAAGATGAAAGAGTTGCAGGCGTGGTTGTGATGCTTTCCGCTGCCGAAATCCTGTTCGGCGGCCCGTTTCCCGGATCTTTTTACTCGCTCTCCAGAGGGGGTACCCCTCCCCCCTCCGGTACGGGAGGCCGGGGGCATAACTCATTGCCTATCATCGAGTTAGTGCCTCTTCCGAGGGCTAAATTCGTCCATCGAAAGGGTTTATGCGCAAATTCTTCTCAGCAAAGGACTTAGCACGTGCAATCCCTTAAAACGGGAAACCCACTCCGGTGGGGAGTGGGTTGGTGGTGATCTCGCTTCGTCTGCACTGGAAGGTGCTCCATTTCCAGTGTATCGAATCGAGGCGGGTGAACCGGCAGTTTTTCGCCGGTCTATTTCAGAGCCGGTCCAGAGTGGGACTGGCCGTCCGGCCAAGGGCCTTTTCGGCGCTTGTCACCGGATTCGCTTCCTCGGGGTTCGCTTCCTTGGTCGCTCACGCTGGCAGTGGTGGGCGGGCAGCACAGGGAGAGGGACACTCAGGAAGAGTGCCCCTCAGGACGGCTACGCAACTGGCGATCGGCTATTTCAGCTGGCCGATCGTGGCCTTCACCTTGCCGGCCACGGACGGCGGCAGCGGGGCGTAGTTCAGGGTGGTCACCTCGGATTCGTGATCGAGCATCCAGACCAGGAAATCCTTGATGATCTTCCCCTTCGCACTATCGGGAGCGGGAGTGGGAACGAGCAGCCAGGTAAAGCTGGAGATGGGATATGCGTCCTTACCGGGTGCGTTGGTGACGGAGACGCGATAGTCGGACGGCATCTGCTTGCTATTCGCAGCAGCGGCAGTGACGGAATCGATGCTCGCCTTCATGTAGACACCAGCGGCATTTTTGACCAGGCCGGTGTCGATCTTGTTCTGCAGCGCATAGATCAACTCGACGTAGCCGAGCGCTCCGGGAGTCTGGCGGACCATACCGGCCACACCCTCACTGCCCTTGGCACCAATCCCGCGCGGCCAGCTTACGGAGGCGCCTTTGCCCGGACCTGCTTTCCAGTCGGCACTCACCTTGGAAAGATAGTCGGTGAAGATGTAGGTGGTGCCGCTGCCCTCTGAGCGATGCGTGATGAATATCTCCGAGTTGGGCAGCTTGGCACCGGGATTGTCCTTCGCGATGCGTGCATCATTCCAGTTTGTGATCTTGCCAAGATAGATGTCGGCCAAGACATCGGGCGCAAACTTCAAGTCAGCTCCGACACCGGGGAGGTTGTAGATGGGTACGACCGCGCCCAGTACGGTGGGGATGTGTTGGATTTTTACCTTGGACGAAGACAGTTGCTCATCCGACATGGGCCCGTCGCTGGCGCCGAAGTCTACCGTGCCAGCGGTTACCTGGCGGATGCCCGCGCCGGAGCCGATCGGCTGATAGTTGATCTGGATGCCGTGACTGGCGCTGTATTCGCTGAACCACTTGGAATAGATCGGATACGGAAAGGTGGCGCCGGCTCCGTTCAACTTTTGCGCGTTTGCCGCGTTGGGCGATGCGCACACTACGAGCATTGCTGCTACCGCTAAGATTCGTTTCACGCGATGACTCCTCGGAATGGACCGCAGGCGCGATTGTTGCTAGGTTCTGTGAACGCCGGTTTACGCAGCAGTGAATAACCGGAGAATGGAACGCCAGCCGGAGGATATTTGGTCCCGCGGCGCCTTTATCCGGCGACGGAGTCCGGTTGTGCGTCCTCGGGTCGTGCGGAGTCCTCTGGCGGTGCGGTCATGGGGAGGATGAAGACGAATTTCGCTCCGCGGCCCAACTCGCTTTCCACGCGGATGTCGCCGCCATGCGCATTCACGATATGGCGGGCGATGGAGAGGCCGAGGCCGGTGCCGCCGGACTCGCGCGAGCGCGCCTTGTCCACGCGATAGAAGCGCTCGAAGATGCGGCGGTGATGCTCGTAGGGGACGCCGGGGCCGAAATCCTGCACGTAGAACTCGATCTGCTCGTCGCGGCGCCGTGCGCCAAGGCGGAGTTTGCCGCCGCTGCGGGCGTACTTGGTGGCATTCTCGACCAGATTGCCGAAGACCTGCTGCAGAGCATCGGGGTCGGCCAGCACCGTGTCGTTGACGGTGCCACCGATCTCCATCGACATGCCGGCGTCCTGGACGACGGGCATCAGCGAGTTCACGGCATCCTCGACCAGGACGGATGCCGGCAGCGGCCGCAGCGCGAGCTTGAAGTCGGCCGACTCGACCTGGGCCAGGGTCAGCAGATCTTCGGTGAGCCGGGTCATGCGGGTGGCGTTCTTGAGGATGATGCCGAGAAACTCGCGCGGCACCGGCTCGATCGAGGGCATGTCAAGCATGGCCTCGACATAACCGGAGATGGAGGTGAGCGGTGTGCGCAGCTCGTGCGAGACGTTGGCGACGAAGTCGCGGCGAGTGGTCTCTGCGCGCTCGATCTCGGTGACGTCGGTGAGCACGCAGACGGCTCCGCCGCCGGGCATGGCGGTGGCGTGCACCTCGAAGACGCGTCCCGGGGCGACAGCGGTGGCGCGGGCGCGGGCCACCGTGCGCTCGCGCAGCGCGGTGGCGACACATACCAGAACGTCGGGATCGCGGATGGTCTGCACCAGCGCGCGGCCTTCGCGAATGGGTTGCTGGGTGAGCCGCGCGATGGAGGCGTTCGACCAACTAACGAGGCCGTTCGGAGTGACCGCGATGACTCCCTCCTGCATGCTGTCGAGCAGAGCGGTCAGCTCGCGGCGGCTGCTCTCGAGCGAATGAAAGGTGGATTCGAGGCGGCTGGCG
>Ga0210396_10006982_pt1 | contig 10775 bp, 10 predicted proteins | sample IncBWH17OmetaG_FD_155466 | JGI IMG/M metagenome (GOLD analysis project Ga0210396, IMG submission 155466) | Forest soil microbial communities from Barre Woods Harvard Forest LTER site, Petersham, Massachusetts, United States - Inc-BW-H-17-O ... | reverse complement strand
GTAGTGGCGGAGAACTGCGCGAGCAGGCTCTCGAAAGAGCCATTGAGACGAGGTGAGACATCGCGACTTCTTTTTAGTGCACGCATGGAGGCTAAGGGGGCATTGCGCGCGCTACGCCTATACGAGAAAGACGTTACGGCGTGTTCTCAATTTGAGTCAAGCGAACGGGCGGCGGCAGTTGCCTTATGCGGCAATCTCGATGCGTCGCAAGGTGAGACGGGCAGCCCGGCTGCGGCGGGCATTTGAGACGGTTGGACTGGTTGAACGTTGTGCAGGCTGTTGGCGGACAGCCATCTAAGTGCTGTTGTATCAGCATTATACGAGACGAGTTGGCGAATTTTCGATGTGACCCAAGAACACTTTCCCGATGGCATCCTCATTGCAATTTCCGCTGCGGGACCTTTCCCTCGAATGAGGAGGCGTACGCATGCACGGCTGGAAACGACTGCTTGGCTTTGGATTGGCAATAATCCTGGGGGGCTCGTTAGCAGCCGCCCCGCGAGCAAGCGCACAGGAAAATTCGCCGGACACGACAAAACGAAAAGTGCGAACGAAGACGCTGCCGGATTATCCAGAGCTGGCGCGGCACATGAACGCGAGCGGGAAAGTAAAAATCGAAGCAACAATTTCGGCGGACGGGCGGGTGACCAACACCAAAGTGATTGGCGGAAGTCCGTTGCTGGTGGGCGCCGCGCTGGACGCGCTGAAGAAATGGCGCTTTGAGCCGGCGGCGAAAGAATCGATGGAAGTGGTGGAATTCGATTTCTCGGGACACAGCTGATTACGCGTGAATGGGGGCCAGTGACTGCGGTCACGGGCGGGGAGCGGAGGCATTTCTCATGACAATCGGGAAGAAACTCTATTACGGGTTTGGCGCGATTCTGGCGATCATGCTGGTTTTGTTCGTCATCAATGTGATCACGGTGCGGCGGGAGTACGCCGCGCAGGACACCGTGAAGGCGACGCTGGCGGCAAAGCAGGCGATTGACGATGCGCGCTCGCAAATGATGCAGGACCGGCTGTATCTGAGCAATTACTTGCTGAGCGGCGATCTGCGCGACGAAGACAAGACCAACAAAGGCGTGGCAGATTTGCTGGCGCTGGTGAAAGACGCGGAAGGCAAATCGAGCGATCCGGGACTGCGCAACGCTTTGGCGCAAGTGGGAGACACGGAAAGCAGCTGGTCGGAAAATTTCGCGAAGCCGATGATCGCGAAGCGGCACCAGGTGGACGCGGGAGACGCGACCGTTTCCGATCTACAGATTTTCTACCTGCAGCACGATCCCTCTTCGTGGGTGACCAAGTCCACGACGATTTTGGACCAGGCCGACAACACGGTGCACAAATCGTTGGACGATTCGAATAACTCGGCGGCACAAGCGACGACCTGGAGCACCGGCATCACTACTGCGGGCACGTTGCTGGCGGTTCTGCTGGGATTGCTGATCGCTTTCTACACCGCAAAGTCCATCAAGGAGCCGATCTACCATTTGATCGAAGTGGCGCGGCGGATTGGCGAGACGGGCGATCTGGAGCAATCCATTGATACGCATCGAGACGACGAAGTGGGCGTGCTAGCGCAAAACTTCAACAAGATGATCGTGCACTTGAAGGAGATGGCCGCGGTTTCGGCGGCGATCGCGGAAGGCCAGCTGTCCGTTTCTGTGCAACCGCGTTCGCAGCAGGACACCATGGCGAAGGCTTTTGCGCAGATGACGCGCGGGCTTCGCGATTTAGTGCGCCAAGTTCGGGATAGCGCAGCGCAAGTGGCGAGTGGTTCGGGGCAGATGGCCAGCGCGTCCGATGAGTCAGCGAAGGTGAGCGTGCAGGCGGCGTCTGCGATTGATGAAGTGACGAGCACGATGCACGAGATGAGCATCAACGTGCAGAACGTGGTGAAGAACACGCAGGTGCAGGCATCGAGCGTGGCAGAGACGTCTGCTTCGATCGATCAGATGGTGACTTCGATCGAGCGCGTGGCGGACACGGCAAAACTTCTTGTGGATATATCACACCGGTCGCGCGAGGAAGTGCAAACCGGCATGGTGACGATGAATAAGGCCACCGAGGGATTGAACCGCACGAGCCACGCGATTCAGTCTTCGGCGGAAATTATTGATGTGCTGGGCCGGCGCGCGGACGACATCGGCAAGATCATCGAGGTGATTGATGATCTGGCGGAGCAGACCAACCTGCTGGCTTTGAACGCGGCGATTGAAGCGGCGCGCGCGGGCGAGCACGGATTGGGATTCGCCGTCGTTGCGGAGGAAGTGCGCAAGCTGGCGGAAAAGTCCACGCAGTCCACCAAGGAAATTTCCGAATTGATTCAAGGCATTCAGAAGGAAGCGCGCGAAGCCGTGGACAACATGGAAAAGAGCACGACCATGGTCCAGGAAGGTTTGCTGCTGAATAAGGACTTGAGCTTCGCGCTGGAGAAGATCTCCGACGTGGTGTCCGAGGTGTACAAGTTCTCGCAGGAAATCGGCGCGGCTACCACCGAACAATCCAGCGGCTCTTCGCAGATTGCGAAGGCCACGAATCGGCTGACGGAAATCACGCAGGAAATTAATTCTTCAGTTGAGGAGCAGGCTTCGGGTTCACAGGCGGTGGTGCGTGCAATGGAGAAAATGCGGGAGCTGGTGCAACAGTCCACTTCGAGTGCCACGGAATTGGCTGCGGCGGCCGAGCAGATGTCCAAACTTTCGCGCGTGCTGCTGGAGTCCATGGACCGCTTCGAGCTTGACGAGGGCTTCCCGGAAGGCAAGCGTCATTTCGGGCGACAGCAGGCTCCGGGCGGCGCGTTCAGCAGCGGTTCGAGCGCGAATCAGCGCCACGCCCCGGCAGAGTATGCGGAAGTTGGCCGTTCCTAGAGCGCGTTCACAGACAACATGGACAAAGACATCCAAATCGTCGGTTTCCGGATCGGGCGGGAAACATTTGGTTTGCCGATCGCGATGGTGCGGGAAATTGTGCGCGTGCCGGAGATTACTTCGGTGCCGAATGCGCCGGACTATATCGAGGGCGTGATCAATCTGCGCGGGCGGATTATTCCGGTGGTGGATCTGCGGAAACGGTTCGGCGAGAAAGTGATCGAGTCTAGCAAGAGAAATCGAATTGTGGTGGTGGAGCTGGAAAGCCGGGCCATCGGGTTGATCGTGAATTCGGCGTCTGAAGTAATAAAAATTCCGCCCTCGGACATTGAAGCGCCGCACTCGGTGTTTCAGGAGGGCGAATTGAACTACATCACCGGCGTGGGAAAATTCCGCGGACGGCTGGTGATGATGCTCGATCTGAGCAAGATATTGCAACGCGGAGAGCTGCGCCGGCTGGAAGACGCGGCTGAATCCGCCGCTGTGACCAGCGACAACATGGCGCGCGTTTAGCGAACGCGGCGCAAGAACGAAAACGACGAGGAGCGAATGTCCACTCTCACAGCGCAGGTTCCGCTCACCGAGCCCGAATTGAAGCTCCTGCAGACGCTGGTGTATCAGGAATGTGGCATGTATTTCGACGAACGGCGCACGCATTTTCTGCGCGATCGCCTGCAACGCCGACTGAAAGCCTGCCAGATTGATTCGTTCTACACGTATTACCGGCTGTTGACGAGCCGCGAAGGCAAGCAGGAGCTGGTGGCGCTGCTGGAAAATCTGACGGTGAATGAGACGAGTTTTTTTCGGATTCGCCCACAGCTGGAACTGTTTCAGAAAAACGTGCTGGAAGAGCTTTTGCGACGCAAGCAGGAGCGCCGGGATTGGTCTTTGCGGATATGGAGCGCCGGATGCTCGACGGGCCAGGAACCTTACACTCTGGCGATTTTGATTTGCGATGCGCTGGCGTACTACTACTTGCGGAATCCGCTGCCGTTCGAGATGCCCACGCCGAAGCCGCTGATTCCTCCGCCGTGGAAAGTGGAAATCGTCGCTTCGGACATCAGTTATTCGGCTTTGCTGACGGCGCAACAGGGGATTTACACGGAAAGCCAGATGGACACGGTGGACTACACGTGCCGACTGCGCTACTTCGACAAGGTAGGCGATAAATATTCCGTGAAGCCGGCACTGAAGAACCTGGTGCAATTCGACTTCCACAATTTGAAAACGGAATACCTGCCGCAGCGCAACGATGCGATTTTCTGCCGCAACGTGATGATTTATTTCGACGAGGCCGAGCAAAAGCGATTGATTGATAAATTCCATCGCTGCTTGAACCCGGAAGGCTATCTCTTTGTGGGCCACGCGGAAAGCTTGTTCGGGCTGACGAAAAGATTCCACATGATTCATCAGAACAACGCGACGGTTTATCAGCGAATCGAGGGGCCGCAGTGACGTTTTCACCCGACGACCGAGCCTCGGAACTTCGCGATCTCTTTTTCGAGAGCGCGGAGGAAATTCTGCAGGCGATGAATGACGCGGGGCTGGCGCTGGAGGAACACCCCAGCGACAAGGAAAGCCTGCGTAGCGTGCGGAGAGCTGTGCACACGCTAAAGGGTGATTCCGCCGCGTGCGGCTATCGCGAACTGAGCGAGCTGGCGCACGAGTTGGAAGACGTTTTGACTCCCGACCTGGTGAAGGAACATGCCGGATTGATTGCCGAGGTAGTGCTGACGGCTGCCGACACATTCCGCGACATGCTGGCGGCGTATCGCAGCAATCTGCAGCCGCCGGACGGCGGAGCGCTGCGCGAATATGTGCAGAGGCTGCTGCGTAAACCGGCGACCGCGGGGCGTGGCAAGTCCTCGGAAGAAGCAACGGCAACTTTCAGCTGGACGGAATACGAGCGATTGCTGATCGCCGAGTCTTTCCGTCGCGGCGAGACCGTTTATCAAGTGGCGCTCCACCTGGCGAGCGAGGCGGTGCTGCCCGCGGCGGCTTACGAGCTCGCGAAGAAAGCGCTGGAGCGCGCTGGGAAAATTCTCGCGCTACGTCCTGAGAACAGCGGCGACGTGGTGAGCGGAGGGTTGCTGGAAGCGGCGCTGGCTAGCACCAAGCCGGCCGATTGGATTCGCAATCGCTGCCAAGTGCCTTCGGTGGTGGCGCAGATTTCTGTGAATCGCATTCCGCTGATGGAGACGGAACCGCGCGACGTCCTGGACATTCTGGTCGAGTCCGAAGCGGCGGCGGTTTCGGCGAGCGTTGCGGGGCAATCCGCGGACCTCGGAGAGATCGAGGAAGAAGACGAGGCGCAGTTGTCCGGCGCGCCTACGGGCCTGGCACACGCTGTGGCGGAGAACACGCTGCGCGTGGACGCGGGACGAATTGATACGGTGATGAACTTGGTGGGCGAGCTGATCATCGGGAAATCCATGCTGCAGCGAACGATTGCGGAATTCGAACGGCGCTTTGCGAAGGATGCGCTGCGCGGAAAGTTTTCGGACGCGCTGGCGTTTCAATCGCGAATTCTGAACGAATTGCAGAAATCGGTGATGAAGATTCGCATGGTGCCGGTGGAGCAGCTGTTTCGAAGATTTCCGCGGATTGTGCGCGATGTGGCCAAGCATCTGAACAAGGAGATTACGCTGGAAATCGCGGGCCAGAACACGGATCTGGATAAAAGCATTTTGGACGCGTTGGCCGAGCCGCTGGCGCACCTGATTCGAAATGCAGCGGATCACGGCATCGAGACCGCGAGCGAACGCGCGGCTGCCGGAAAGCCGGCGAACGGAACGGTGCGACTGGACGCATATCATGAAGGCGACCAGGTAGTGATTGAAGTATCCGACAACGGCCGCGGGATTGACCGGGAAAAGGTGATCCAACGAGCGATCGAGCGCGGCCTGATGAGCGCCACGGACACTACGCGCATGAACGAATCAGAAATCAATCATTTGATATTTACGCCGGGATTCAGCACGGCGGAAAACGTGACGGAGATTTCCGGGCGCGGGGTGGGACTGGACGTGGTGAAGTCGGCGCTGGACAACTTGAAAGGCTCGATCGAAATTGAAACCGAGTCCGGTAAGGGAACGACGTTCCGGCTGATCGTGCCTCTGACCCTGGCCAGCATACAAGCACTGCTGTTCCACGTGGCCGGACGGTTGTATGCGGTGCCGATCTCGTCCGTGGTGGAAATCACGCGGATCACGGAAGCCGAAGTACATCGCGTGGACGATCACGAGGTGTTTCAGCTGCGGCAGCAGGTCTTGACGTTGGTGCGCCTGGAGCGGCTGGAATCCACGGAAAAGTTCGAACGGTCGAAGAGAGTGTTCGTGGTGGTGATCGGCGCAGGCAGCCGGCGGTTTGGATTGGCTGTGGATAAGCTAATGGGTGAAGAGGAACTGGTCATCAAGGCGTTGGAGGACCAATTGGTCACTTCTCCGTTGGTGAGTGGTGCATCGATATTAGGCGACGGGACGATCGTGTTGATTCTGAACATTCCTGCAGTGGTATCACATCTCGCGCGGATTCCAGCAGTGGGAGCGACGGCATGAGCGCAAAGATCCGCGTCCTGGTAGTGGATGATTCGGCGCTGATGCGCAAGCTGATTCCGCAGGTGCTGCAACGCGATCCGTCGATTGAAGTGGTAGGCACGGCGATGGACGGCGAAGTGGGGTTGCGGAAGCTCGACGAACTGCACCCGCACGTGGTGACGCTGGATCTGGACATGCCGCGCATGGATGGACTGGAGATGCTCCGGCAGATCACGCGCAAACATCGCGTGCCGGTGATCGTGGTTAGCGCGCAATCGGATCGCGGCGCTTCGGTGACGTTGAAAGCGTTGGCGCTTGGCGCGTTTGATTTCGTGACGAAACCGCCAGACGCAGCCTCCGGACGCATGGACCAGATTGCGGCGGAGCTGGCACAGAAGATCAAGGTGGCGGCTGGGTCCGGCGCGCCGAAAATGATTATTACGGTGCCGCCGCTGAAGCAGAAGGAACAGCGGCGCACCTCGATGCCGAACTGGCCGACGCGGATTGTGGCTATCGGGATTTCGACGGGCGGGCCGAACGCGCTGCAGTATTTATTTTCGCAGCTGCCGCCGGAATTCCCGGGATGCATCCTGGTGGTGCAGCACATGCCCGAAGGGTTCACGGAAATGTTCGCGCGGCGCTTGGATGAGTGTTCGGCGATCGAAGTGAAGGAAGCGCAGTCGGGTGATTTGCTGCTGGCAGGACGCGCGCTGATTTGTCCCGGCAACCGTCATCTGAAAGTGCGGCGGATGGAGCATGGGAACGTGGCGATTCTGGTGGATCAGCCGCGCGTGAATGGGCATAGGCCGTCGGCGAACGTGCTGTTCCATTCGGTGGCGCAGGAATTCGGCAGCAACGCCATCGGCGTGCTGATGACCGGCATGGGCGACGATGGAGCGGAAGGTCTGGGCGCAATTCAGGCCGCGGGCGGAATGACGATCGCACAAAGCCCGGACACATGCATCGTGGACAGCATGCCGCGAGCGGCGATCGAGCGTGGATTCGCGGGGCGCGTGGTGTCGCTTTCCAATCTTTCCAGTTACTTACAGGCGAAGTGCGTAGCGGAACGGCCACTCACAGAGCAGCCAAATCAGGATTCTGCCGCGGCCATTCTCACCGGTGAATCGGGAATACGAAGGAGATCGCGATGAAACAGTTCGAAGCATTGACGCGAAAGAATGACCATGAAGCCGTGAAATACTTGATCGTGGACGACTCCGTCTTCGCGCGCAAGAGCCTGGCGAAAATGGTGGAATCGTTCGGCGGACACGTGGTGGGAGAAGCCGGCGACGGATGCACGGCAATCACCGAGTACGCGCGGACGCAGCCGGATATCGTGCTGATGGATATCACCATGCCGCAGATGGAAGGCATCGAGGCCGTGGAGCGGATCGTGCAGGAGCATCCGGAAGCGCGGATCATCATGGTTTCCTCGGTAGGCTACCAGGATAATATCCTGGCGGCGCTGCAGAAGGGCGCGCGGCATTTCGTGCAGAAGCCGGTGAAGCCGGATGCGTTGTACGAGATTATTCGCTATGTGCTGAACGACGACGGCGTGACGGCGACGGTGGGCGCGGCAGAGGAGAGCTCACGATGAGGATGGACCTGATTCAGCCGTTCATCGGCTCGCTGGACGCAGTGCTGGCCGAAATGATGAAGGCGCCCGCGAAGATTGTGGACCTGACGATGGAAGAGGAAGGCTACCGGCGCAGAGGAACTGCCGCGGCCGTGAGTTTCAAAGGGCAGATCGAAGGGCGCGTGATTTTGGATATGGAGCCGGGAGCGGCGGCGCAGGTGGCGAGTTTTTTGGCCGGCAGCGAAGTGGATCCTTCGGCGACGATTGTTACCGAGACGGTGTGCGAGCTGGCCAACATGGTGATCGGGAATGCCGTGACGCAGCTGAATGACGCAGGATTTCATTTTAAGGTGCTGCCGCCGGAGGTTTTGACGCAGGAGCAGTGCGAGAAGGCGGGGCAGGATTCAGAAGCGACGATACTTTGTTTTGAGACGCCGGGTGGGAATGTGCATTTGAATATTGCGATGCAGTATTTGCAGCGGCGGACTGGGGAGCGGACGCCGGTGCCGGCGTATTAGGATTTTTTGGCGGCGGAATTGTGGTCTTGACGCGACGATCATTGTGGCGTCGCGCGCAAGAGAGTCAAAGGCGCCCATCCCGCGAAGGTGGGATGGCCGCTACAGAGCCAAAAGCAAAGTCGACTATTCCTTTGCTGGTTCGGGCTTGCGATATTGCACGCCGTGACGGAACAGGCCTGCTTTGGGTAATTCTTCGCAGTATGCCACGCGCGCGGGGATGAAAATGTTGGCTACGTCGGGCGTGTAGGGGACGGCGACGTCAATCGCTTCCTGCGCTTCGTAGCGGCGTTTGCTGCGGAAGCACATTCCAACGGGGGAGATATCTTCGCAAACGGCCAGCTCATCGTCGCTATTGGCCTGACGGATGCAAGCTGTCAGCCTGGTTTTCATGCGCAGGCGTTCTCGTTCGCGCTGGTCGCCGCCGGGTGGAATTTCTCCCGGAGCTTGGCCGGCGCGGCCGCGTGCGGCGCGCGAGGCAAGTTTCTTTTCGCTTTCGTGCGGCGCTTGCGACCAAATGCTGGGCACACTGCACGTCTTGCAATAGCGCGCGATTCCGCGAGTGCCTTCGAAGCCGCGCAGCTCGAGTTCGTTGAGGTAAACGACTTCGCGCGCGTGGCAATAGGTGCATTCCAGCAGCATGCGTGCGACGGCTTCCTGGGATTCGGCGATGTGCGGAAATTCGATGGCCCATACGTCATTTTCGGGCTGCAGAATTTCCACGCCGTAAACGTAGCCTTCTTTCTGGCGGCCGAATTGACCGACGACGCGGACCTGGCTTTGGCGGTGCTTTTCGGTTGGGGCCAGCCGCTTGATGAGAATGTGCTGATCGGCGCGCAGCTCGCGGTCCAGCAGGATCACCGCGCCGGTGCGATTGATTTGCATGGTGCGGGCCGGCTGCGTGAAGTCCTCCTCGTTGATGTCCTTGCCGGAAGCTTCCAGCAATAAAGTCAGCGAGACACGATCACTGCGACGCTGCGCCGCCGTACCCATGCAATTCCTCCTGAAATGAAGCTAGGCGAACCTTAGAACACGATAGCATACCCGCGGCGCAGGTTGGACTTCGGTACGTGGAGCGTTCTTCGGCGATTAGCGGTTTCTGGGCTGGGATATGATGCCCGTGGGCAGAGCGGGGATAGCAGCGATCGCTTATCCGGAGGTATGGCGTCTTTGTTCGCGAGACTTACGCTGGGAACGAAAATGAGGGCGTGTTGCGCCTGCGCAACTATTGTTAGCGCGCTGATTTTGCTGGTGACTGCGGTTAGCAGCGCGCAAACGGCTGGCGTCGGCGGGCGTGTCGAAGGCGTGGTGCGAGATTCCAGCGGCGCTTCAGTGCCTGGCGCGCAAGTGGAAGTTCATGCGGCAGCGTTTTCGGCTTCTACTGTGACCGACGGCGGCGGGGCGTTCGCATTTGAAAATGTTCCGGGTGCGGCCGGCACGGTGTTAGTCAGCGCGAAGGGATTTCAGAAGATTGAGCGGGCGTGGAGCCGAGCGGGCGGGCAAGCGGTGCACCTGGAAATTGCTCTTACGGCAGCGGCGGTCAGCCAGCAAGTGCAAGTGACCGCTTATCGCGCGGCGACTTTGCTGAGCGACGTGCCGGTGAGCGACGTGCAGTTGACGCGCGAGGATTTACAAGATACGCCGGCGCTGACTTTGGATGATGATCTGCGGCAGGTTCCCGGGTTCAGTTTGTTTCGAAGCCCACGGCGCATGGGGTTTCGTTACGAGGGCTGGGCGCGAACGGCTCGAGCCGCGCGCTGGTGCTGGAGGATGGCATTCCGCTGAACGATCCGTTTGGAGGATGGGTGTACTGGGATCGCGTGCCGGTGGAATCGATATCGGACGTGGAGATTTCGCAGGAGGGCGGCTCGAGCCTGTACGGCAGCGATGCGTTGGGCGGCGTGGTGCAATTCGTTTCGCGTCCGACGCAGCCCGGTGGAATTTCACTGGATACTTCTTACGGCAATCAAAATACGCCGGACCTTTCGCTGTGGGCCGGCGGACAGAAAGGCAAATGGGAATCCAGTTTTGCGGGCGGAGTATTTAACACGGATGGCTACATTCTGACGCCGGAAGCTGAGAGGGGTTCGGTGGACGCGCGAGCGGGGTCGCGGGACGGGACCGCGGACCTGATGGTGGGGCGAAAAATCGGGGAGCAGAGCGAAATATTCGCGCGGGGATGGTATCTGGACGAGACGCGGGGCAACGGGACGGTGCTGCAGCGGAATGACACGAAGCTCGGACAAGGAGCGCTGGGCGCGAATTTGCAGCTCGGTGC
>Ga0210396_10006979_pt1 | contig 10777 bp, 11 predicted proteins | sample IncBWH17OmetaG_FD_155466 | JGI IMG/M metagenome (GOLD analysis project Ga0210396, IMG submission 155466) | Forest soil microbial communities from Barre Woods Harvard Forest LTER site, Petersham, Massachusetts, United States - Inc-BW-H-17-O ... | reverse complement strand
CTGCAGCGCCCGCGGTACGGGGCGCGTAGAGCGGCCAGGACCAGCGCCGCCCGGGTGGCCGCCGCGAAATAGGCGCTGACGTGGGCGGGATCGTAGGTGGCGTGCTCCTCGTCCTGGTCCAGCGGGGTGTTCCACGGCACCTCCTGCGGCCGGGGATTTATCTGCACCGGGCCCGCCAGTGCGCGGACCGCCGCCAGCACCTCGCGGGTCACGTCCGCGACTGACCGGTTCGGCGTGAGCGCGACGCGTTCGGCTCGTCCGTCGCTGTGCTCAGCGACGACTTGGTGGGTCCGCAGGTCCAGCGCGACGGCCAGCGCACCGGAGCCGTCCGGGGCCGGCAGCGGAAGTGTCTCCCAGCCGCGTACGGTCAGGCGCAGCGCGGCGTGCTGCAGCTGGGGTTCGGGCGGAGCCAGCGCCGCGGCCAGCTTGCCCAGAACCTGGGTGTGGGCGTGAAGAGTGTCGCAGGTGGCGCTCCAGGCGTCGTAGGGGAGCGCTGGCCATTCCGTGGGCATGCACGCACGCTACCGCTCACCCGCTCCGGACGCGCGGGCGCTCGACCTGTTCGTCCGGCCAGCGCCCATTACGGAGCATGCTTCCGGCGGGCAGAGGCCTGCCCCGGGGGCGTCCGGCAGCTCGAAGAGGATGGAGAGCGCGGAATGCGCGCTCGCTGTCGCGGGTGTAGATGCCGGCCAGCAGGCCGTAATCTGGTTCGTCAGCGATGGCGACCGCTTCGTCCTTGGTGTTGAAGGCGATGACGGTGACCACCGGGCCGAAGATCTCCTCGGTGGCGATCCGCGTGTCGCGGGGTGACGCCGCCGCCCTGGACGACGGTGATGGTGGCCGGGTTTCGACTGTGAACCGGTCCTTGGGGCGGTGGGATGACCAGCGGTGGGTAACAATCGTGGGGTTATCGGTCATGGCCGGTGCTCCTAATCAAGTGAAGAGTCCCTTGCCGTCCGCGCAGAGCTGGGCGATCTGGGCGCGCCCCGCGGCGAGACTGCGGGTAAATGCCTGGTCATGGGCTGAATTGAGCAGGGCACGCGCCGTGCGAGCTTGATCGACTACGGCATCGCGTCGCCGGTCCAGCGTGGGCATAACCGGGGTCTTGTCCCGTGCCCTGGGCCTCGAGGCGGCGGCCAGCGTCGTTCACCCTGATCACCACGCTGCGGGCTAGATCAGGACATGTAGTGCGCGAACCAGTCGAGCATGGGCTGGGGGCGGCGCTGGAACTCCAGGTAGCCGTCCCATCGGGCCGTCGTGCCCTCGATCCACTGCAGCTTCTTCTCGGCGACCGGGATGTTGTCGAACATCGCCTGGACGTCGCTCGGGTCCGTCAGGATGTCGCCGCGGACCTGGTACAGGAACGTCGGCACGCGGACGTTCCTGGCCCACTCCTGCGGGATCCGCTGCTCGAGCCCGACGCTGGTGCGCAGCCGGATGAGGGTGTTGAATTCCTCGAGGCGGTCGCCGAGGCCCATCACGGCCAGGCGCCGTTCGACGATGAACCGGGGAGTCACCGGCTGGGGCGAGACCAGACAGCGCACCCCGTCGAACGCCGCGGGCCAGCGCGTCATCGCGGCGAACGTGGCGACTGCGCCCATGCACCGGCTGAACAGGCCGATGGTCATGTCACCGGTGCCGGGCCGGGTGCGGGCGTAGGCCAGCGAGCCGGCGATGTCACGCCACTCGGTGATTCCGTGCGTGGTGACTCCGCCGTTGGCTGCGCTGGACAGGCCGTGGTTGCGCAGGTCGTAGGCCAGGACGTTGTACCCGGCATCGTGCAGGATCTTGTAGTCGGGCACGAGGTCCACTTCGAATCCGTTACCGCTCGCCGCCCAGTCCGCGTGCCAGGGCTCATATTGGGTGGGCATGCCGGACCGGCTGAACCCCATGGGGTGGTTGGCGATGATCAGCTTGCCCGACCCGGGGGCGGGGATGAACCAGCCCTCCAGCGGCACGCCGTCACGGGCGGGGAACGTCACGTCCTCATACTCCAGGCCGTGCTCGGACGGCGAGTGCAGGACCGGGGCGCGGCGCAGCCAGCTGAACCCGTCGGCGAACCGCCGCAGCGCCTCGTCGGCCTGCTCCTGGGCTGTTTCGGTCTTGTCTTGTACGCCGGTCATCGGTGCGTTCCTCTCCTGAGGGAAGCTGGTCGGTGAACACGCTCGCGCGGACGGTCCCATAGTCGTTGCGGGCGGGCCATGCTCGAATCTGCGAACTGGCCAGCACAGGTGGCCAGTCGGGACTCGGTCGGCGGGCTGGTGTCTCAGGCGCGGGTCAGGGCACGGCTGAGCTGGGCGCGCGCGGTGATGCCCAGCTTGATGAAGACCTTGCCCAGGTGGTATTGGACCGTGCGCGGGGACAGGAACAGCCGGGTGCCGATCTCCGGGTTCGACAGCCCGTCGGCGGCCAGCCGGGCGATCTGCGCCTCTTGCGCGGTCAGCTCGACCCCGGTGGTGACGGCGCGCTTGCGGGCGGTGCCGCCAGCGGCCCGCAGCTCGCGCCGGGCCCGCTCAGCGAACCCGTCCATCCCGATCGCGTCCAGCATCTGGCAGGCAGTGCGCAGCTGCTCGCGCGCGTCGGTGCGGCGCCGCTGGCGGCGCAGCCACTCCCCGTACAGCAGGTGGGCGCGGGCCAGTTCGGCGCGGATGCGCGCGCGGCCGAGCCGGGCGATCGCTTCCCGGTACAGGCTCTCGGCGGCTTCGCCCTCGGTGAGCAGTGCCCGGGACCGCGCCTCGATCCCTAGCCCCCAGTCGGTGCCGCTGGCCTGGGTCCATTCCGCCAGTCGGCCAAGGGCATCGCGGGCCACACCTGGGTTCCCGGTGCGCACGGCGGCCTCGACCAGCTCGGGCAGGACCCGCATGGCGGGACTTACGGGCGCCTGCTCGCTGGCTAGCCGGGCCGCTGCCAGCGCGTCGGCGTAGCGGCCCAGGCCGTTGTACAGGCTCGCGGCCGCCCAGTGCGCCGACGTCACCGCGGCTCCCTGCCCCGCGGCTGCGGCCTGCTCTATGGTGGCCTGGATCAGTCGGGCGGCCTCGGCCTCGCGGCCGCGGGACGCGGCCAGCCTCAGCGCGGCGTAGTGCGGGTTGCGCGCCCCGGTGGCCTCGCAGACCGCGTCGGCCTCCGCGATCAGCGACGCGGCGGCCGCGAAGTCGCCCCGCCACACGGCAGCCGTAGCCAGCTGGTTCAGCAGCATCGGGAGCCGGTCGAGCGCGCCGACCTCGCGCGCGAGCTGAACCGGCCCTTCGATCAGGCTATAACCTTGGTAATCCCACAAGGTGGCGCCCGCCATGGGCGCTATCCAACTCCACCGCAGCCGTTGTGCTACGGGGACGTCTGGGCCGGCGAAGGCATTGGTTGCCTGCCGCAGCACCGCAGCGGCGGCGGCCGGCCCGTCGGTGACCAGCAGCGTAAGACCATCTAGCAGCAGGTCGGCCGACCGTGGCGGGTACGCCGGCCGGGGGAGGGCCCGGGCAGCGCGGGAGACCTCGTCCAGGTCACCGCCGCCGGCCAGGTGCCCGGCGATCTGCGCCGCCTGCCAGGCGTCCAGGTAGGTCTCGCGGGCCAGGCCGGGGTCGACCGGCTCAAACCGCCTGGCCGCCTTCAGCAGCAGCGGGGCTGCGTCACTGGCCTGGCCGGAGGCGAACGCGATCTGCCCGCGCAGCCAGTCCAGCCGGGCGCTTTGCAGCTCATCCAGCGGTCCGGCCTCCGTCGCGGCCAGCAGCTCCAGCGCCTTGCCGAACGCGCCGGCCTGCAGGTCGGCCTGGGCCGCGGCCAGCCTCCGCTCGGCGCGGCGCGCCGGATCGGGTGTCAGCGCCGCCGCGCGCTCCCAGAACGCCGCCGCCGCGGCCAGCCCGCCGCGCGCCTGCGCCCGGCCCGCCGACCGCTCCAGCTCGGCGGCCACATCCTCGTCCGGGCCCGCCGCGGCCTGCGCCCGGTGCCAGGCCCGTCGATCCGGATCAGCCCGCGGATCAGTGGCCTCTGCTAGGGCCCGGTGCGCCTCCTGTCTGTCCGCAGCCGACGCTGCCCGGTAGACCGCCGAGCGCACCAGCGGATGCCGGAACCGCACCCGGCCGCCGAACTCTGCCAGCCCCGCCTCGGCCGCCGGTCCGGCAGCCTGGGTACTGACCCCGAGCCGCCCCGCGGCCCGCCACATCAGCGCCGGGTCGCCGGTCGGGTCGGCCGCCGCCACCAGTAGCAGCAGCCGCGCCTGCGTCGGCAGGGCATCGATCTGCCGCCGGAAACTATCCTCGATCCGTCCCACCAGCGGCAGCGCGGCGGGCAGCCCGAACCCACCCGCCAGCTCCACCACCGTCAGCCCGCGCGGCAGCTCCAGCAGCGCCAGCGGATTCCCCCGCGTCTCGGCCACGATCTCGTCGCGGACCCGCGCATCGATCGGCCCGGTCAGTACCGCGTCCAGCAGCACCCGCGCATCGGCCTCCGGCAGGCCGGCGACCGCCAAGTCCGGCAGCCCCGCCAGCTCACCACCCGCCACCCGGGTACCGAACACCAGCCCCACCGACTCCGCCCCCAGCCGCCGCGCCACGACCGCCAGCACCTGCGCCGACGCCCGGTCCAGCCAGTGAGCGTCATCGACCACGCACAGCACCGGCCGCTCCCCGGCCACCTCCGACACCAAGCCCAGCACGGCCAGCCCGACCAAGAACCGATCCGGCGCCGGACCTCCGCTCAGGCCGAACGCTGTCCGCAACGCCTCCGCCTGCGGACCCGGCAGCGCGTCTAGCCGGCCCAGCAGCGGCCCGCACAGCAGATGCAACCCGGCGAACGCCAGCTCCATCTCCGACTGCACACCCGCCACCCGCAGCACCCCGAAGCCACCGGCCCGCCCGGCCAGGTATTCCAGCAGCGCCGACTTGCCCGCCCCCGGCTCGCCGTGCACCACCAGCACCCGGCTCTCCCCCGCGCGCACCGCCTCGACCAGCCCGTCCAGCACATGGCACTCAGCACGCCGACCCGCCAGCCCGCTCCCGCGCGGACTGGAATCCACGGCCAAACCGCCTCCCAGCCCGAAAGCTGCACCGGATGTCTGCCGGCAGCCTAGTACTTAGGGCACGACCAACCAACCCACCATGGCAGGCGGGTGAGGAGAAACCATGGCCCGTTCGGTATGAATCTTCAGCCGAACGGTGGTTCCTCGCCCCTGGGACCTGGCTACGGTCCCGGGTCCGGCGCCCTAGCCCACGACCAGCGCGATCTACATGGCTCGCGCAGCCAAGACGATGATCGCGGCGAGCAGGTAGGAGCCGAGGACGTGTGCACCAGCCTCGAGACGACGACGCGAACTGGTATACATGGTCCTAGTCAGGACCCTGCGGCCCTGGTGGGTATGGCATGAAGCCTGATGCCAGCTCGCGGGTGACCCGCAGGACGGCGGCTTGCGGAACACAGGCGGACTGAGAGTACTCCGACTACGCCGCGGTGACCCGGTGCATCGCGTGTGCCCCTGGCGACTTGCTCGGGGCGATGCCTCGCACAGCCTGATGTGGCCGATCTTGTCCTTGCCAATCAGGTCACCCAGCGCGACCACGGTGCCCTCGATCGAGATCATGGGTCCACCCGGTGCTGGTAGTACAGGTCGATGCGGGTCTGGTGACCTCCTGTAGCCAGGCTGACTGCTCTGGATCAAGCCGGTCCAGGCTTTCCAGGAGCTGCCGAGTCTGGGCTTCGATTTGGCGCACCAGGGCGAGATTACGTTCGGCGTGCCCGTATGCCATGGTCCTTTCTCCGTTCCTGTACTCCGGGGCTGACCTCTGGTAGAGCGCCCGTATTCACCCGGATGGCGCGGCCTTTGCGCTCGGTCGTCCGGCGGCCGGCGTTCCAGGGTCTGTGGGCAGGACCCTACGAGCGGGCCAATGGCTGCGCGGCGAGGCGCTGGGACTTCAGGTCGGCGAACGTGTCGTGTGCGGCGCGTGCCCACGCGCGCCTGCCCGGCGTCTTCCATGGCCTGGCCGCGGGTGGTGCCGGCAGGCAATTGGGGCAGGCGGGATTCGGCGGCCAAGATCGACGCTTCGGCCGGGCGGTGAGCCCTTGCCTGGAGGTCTTCTGGGCTCGTCAGGGCCGGGGAATGTCGAATCCATTGAGAAGTGTGCAGATAGTCAGGTACCTGCCGATGAGGAGTGCGATGTCAACCAGCCCTTGCCTGCCAAAGGCATGCTCGGCTCTCTCGTACAGGGTTGCATCGACGGAGTGCTCCGACGTCAATCGCAGAGTGTACGTCTGGGCTAGCCGCTCCTTATCAGTTAGTTCTTTCGCGGGCTCTCCATTCTGGAGCGCCTGGATCGTATCCTTTGACAATCCAGCCTGACGGGCGATCGCCGAGTGGGCATAGATTTCATAGGCGGACCACCACACCGCGCCAACGCTGAGGATCACTACTTGCCGGACTCTCCCGTCCAGCGACGATGACCGTTCCTCGGCCGCTTCGAAGTCCAGAAATCCCGTCCCGCCTTCCGGGCTGTACAGAAGGGGATTGAACGGCCCGATGAGCTTATCGCCGCCGGTCATCCCCTTAAAATTGTGACGGTCGGCCCAGGGAACTTGGTGCGTGCGCATCCTCTGGTAGAGCTCCTTCTGCCGCCCGTCAGACAGATCACCCGGCGCGAGCAGGGGGAGACGACCACCCAGCAGGTAAGTTTCGGCCACTGCAGCAGACTCCTTATCTTCTTATGTTCGCTGATCGACGGCCGGGCCGCGGCGAGCCGGGCGAGGCTGGGTGCCGACCCCCTGGACACATGCCCTTGGTTGCCCGGTTAGCCCACGGCGGGCAACGGCGTTCCATTGACCGTGGCCGGGCGCGCTCCGATAAGGACGAAGGCGATGACGCACGGCTCGGTTCCGTTGTTGACCCAGTTGTGAATGGTTCCCCGCTGGACCAGCACGTCTCCCTCAGTCAGCCGGACGGTCTCATTGTCCAGCTCCATTTCCATCGATCCGGATATGACTACCGCGTAGTCGATGGAGTTCGTGCGGTGATGGCGCGGCGCCACCCCCGGCGCATACTGCACGATCCTGAACACCGTGCCGTCACTCTCGGCAGTGCCAACCTTCCGCAACGCGGTGTCAGACGGATCATCGTTGTCTACCGGGCCCTGTGTCGTCCAGATGACCGCTGACGCCGCGCCGGCACGGTCCTCCTGCCGGGGCCCGCCAGCACTATCGGCCTCCAGCAGGGGCATCGACGAGTCATACAAGACCGTTGACTTCCCCTCGGGAGTGTGACCCGTGACGATCCGGCGGCATTCATAGGCCATGGTTTAACCCCTCTTTTTGGTGATGGCTCATTTGACTGAAAGTGCCATGCCACTGGGTCAGCGCGCGGGACGGGCGGCTGCGGGCACGCAGCCATTACCGGTCGGCCGCTTCGGCGGTCCGGCCGCCGAACGCGTCCAGCCAGTCGAGGATCACCTGGAGAGCCAGGCCTGTGTTGCCGGTCTGGCAGTGGTTCGATGCTTGCTCGGCTTCGGTGAAGACGCGGGCGGTGACCGATCTGGCGGCGGTCAACGTCAGCAACTGCTCGCCGAGCATTGGGAACGGTATGGCGAGATCAGTGGTGCCTGCCATCAGCAAGACATCCTGGGTGACCAGGGGCGAGACGTTGCCAGTGTGGTATTCGCGCCAGGCCTTGAGCACGTCGGCTGGGGTGGCGGCGCCCACTACCCGCTCGCCTTGGCGGAAGACCCAGTCCGTCAGCAGGTCCGTCTTGGCGGCTTCCGCGACGGCCGCATTAACCACCGGCGCGGGAATCTGGCCGGAGTTTGCCATGATGGCATCGAGGCCCGAGGCCCCTAGATTCCTGGTCATCGCCCCGTAAAAGTCGGTGCAGATGTCCCAGGTGATTGCGCGGGCGACCCGGGGCTCGTGCGCGGCCGCTCGGATGACCAGGCAGCCGCCGAGGGAGAATCCCACCAGGGTGATGCCGGCCAGGCCGAAGTAGTCCACGATGGCGGCTACCGGCAGGTGCCAGTCCGGGGTCATCGGCGTGCCCGCGTCCAGTACAGTGCCCTGGCCGGGGCCGTTGAATACCACGGTGTCCAGCCCGGCGTCGCGGAGGGCGAGTGCCGCGGGCAGCCATTCCTCTATGTAGCTGTCGTAGCCGCCGAAGACGACGATCGTCCCGCGCGGCTGCGCCGGGGTGAACCGGTAGGCCGACAGCTGTGCCTGCTGGTAGGGGACCAGGTGATGGTCATCCGGGGTAAGGCCGTTTCCCGGCAGGACGTTGTCCAGGAAGCGCTGGAGGGCCGGCTGGTGCCGCGGATCGTCCGGGGTGAGGAAGAAGTGCGCCATCCGGGCGTAGTAGGCGGCGGGCAGGCGGCGGCCGTCGGCCAGCGCCTTGTCGCTGAGCTCGAGCATCTCCCGTACCCAGTCCGCGTAGCTGGCGATGCGGGGCGCTGCCGCCCGCAGTTCCTCCAGCATCTGCTCCTCGCCGACCCACCCCCAGAACCGGTTCATCTGGAAGTTGAGCGGGACATTCGGGTGGATCTGGTGATACCCCACCGGGAACCTGCTGATGATCTCCTGATCGCTGACCGTCATCTTGAGCGTTCCTTCCTTGGCAGTGATCCAGCGCCAGCAGTCATGGCGAGGCCAGCATCCCCGCGCGAGGGCCCGGGGGGCGGCGTATCCGTGGCTGCTCGCTGCTGGCTTTCCGTGGTAGGTGGCACGTCCTGTCGTGCCGCAACCCGTCGGCTCTGAGCACGACGGCATCATGGGATGCCGTCCCTCCAGCCGTAGACGGCCTGGCCGCCCACCCAGCCGTAGAACCGGTTCATCTGGAAGTTGAGCGAGACATTCCGGTGAGGCGGGTAATACCCGACGGGGAACCGGCTGATGATCTCCTCATCGGTGACGGCATCTGCGTGTCCCTTCTGCGGCAGTACTGCTACCGCGGCATCGTCACACCGGACGGTCGCGGCGCGAATCTGCAAACTGGCCAGCACAGGTGGCCAGTCGGGACCGGCCGGGCGGGCTGATGTCTCAGGCGCCGCCAGGGCGCGGCTGAGCTGGTCGCGCGAGGTGATGCCCAGCTTGTGGTGAAGACCTTGCCCAAGTGGTACTGGACCGTGCGCGGGCTCAGGAACAGCCGGGAGGCGATCTCCGGGTCGGACAGGCCACCGGCGGCCAGCCGGGCGATCTGTGCCTCCTGCGCGGTCAGCTGTACCGCAGCGGTGCTGGCGGCTTGGCAGGCAGTCCCGCCGGCGGCCCGCAGCTCGCGGCGGCCCCGGCCGACGTATGCTTCCATGCCGATGTTCTCCAGCATCTGGACAGCGACGCACAACCGCTCGCGGCCGTCGGCGTGGAGGAGAAACCACCACCCGTTCGACATGAATTTATTTAGCCGAACGAGCGGTGGTTCTCGCCCACGGGGATCCTGGTTATGGTCCCCGGGCCGGCGATCTAGCCGGAGCCCAGGGCGAGCTGGATGGCCCGGACGGCCAGGACGGTGACCGCGGCGAGCAGGTAGCAGCGGAGGACGACCAGGCCGAGCGTGCGCCAGGCGGAACGGACCGGGGGGCTGAGCGACTCGATGGGCGGCATGGTCCAGGTCCGGCGGTCGGCCGGGCCGGGCGCGGGAGCCGGGGCGGGCCGGGCGTGGATGGCGATCAAGGCCGCGCCCGCGACCAGCACCCCGATGGCGATCGCCAGGCCGGTGACAGCGGGGGCCAGCGGCAGGCGCGGGACGATGGTCGCGGCGGTGAGCAGCGCGGACAGGCCGAGCAGGGCGCCGATGACGCCGGCGGCCAGGACGTTCAGCCAACGCGGGTTGACCAGCGGCCCGAGGACCTCGCGGTCGTTGCACAGCAGCAACAGGAAGACGGTCGCGCTGGGCAGCAGGACGCCGGCCAGGGCCTGGACGGCGGTGGTCAGCAGGCCGAGCGGCACCTGCGGGATCAGCACGACCGCGGCGGCGGCCAGCACGCACGCCGCGTAGGTGCGGTGGAAGGTCCTGGCCTCGCGCTACCGGCGGTGCAGCGAGTGCCGCAGGCCGAAGTAGTCGCCGACGGCGTAGGAGATGGCCAGGGTCACCGCGCTGGCGCCGAGCACCGACCCGGCGCCGAGCACCACCGCGGACAGCGCCCCGGGCGGACCCGCCGACCCGGGCGCGCAGGCCGCGGGCGACCGCGGCGGCGTCGGTGAACGCCCCGGGCGGTCCGGCCGGGCGGAGCGCGGAGGCGCAGGCAAGCAGGACGCCGAGCGCGCCGACGGCAAACAGGACGGCGCCGAGGGCGGTGTCAGCGCGTTCGTAGCCCAGGAAGCGGCTGGTGATCTGCTTGTCCACCACGTTTTGTCTGTGTTGTCCGCGTTTTGACCTTTCCCGGAGCCCCGAGTTGTATTGGTTTTGTGTGCCAGTTCAATGGTGGTGCTGTACGCGGCACGGCACCGGGTCCCGGTCCGTCCCTGGCCCGCTGACTGCTCGGGCTGGGGATCGCGGCGACCCTCACGGCGAACATGGCCCAGGGCTGGTCCCACGGACTTGTCGGAGCGGTGGTCGCGGCCTGGCCGGCGGTCAGTCTCGTGGGCCCTATGAACTCCTGGTCTGGCTCATCCGCACGTCCGGCACAGCGGAACACAGCCCGCCGTCCGGGCACCTCGGCGACGTCGCGGCCCGCCGCGCTGCAGCGCCTTCCGCCAGCACCGCAGCCACTGCCATCGAGTTCCCGGCATGTATCATCCGCTTCTGCGCCAAGGTGACTCCCTGGGTCAAGCCGGATCCTGAATGCGTGCCTCCACTGATATCCGCGGCCCGGACCGGGCCCTA
>Ga0210396_10006977_pt1 | contig 10778 bp, 7 predicted proteins | sample IncBWH17OmetaG_FD_155466 | JGI IMG/M metagenome (GOLD analysis project Ga0210396, IMG submission 155466) | Forest soil microbial communities from Barre Woods Harvard Forest LTER site, Petersham, Massachusetts, United States - Inc-BW-H-17-O ... | reverse complement strand
GTTCATGGTTACGGTGCATGCGTTTACGTCGGACCAGAAGCTGCACGATGCCCCTCACAGGGACCTCAGACGGGCGCGGGCGGCTACTTATTCCATTATCCCCACAACGACAGGCGCTGCCAAAGCGATCAGCGAGGTGCTGCCGTCACTAAAAGGGAAAATGGATGGTTTTTCCTACCGCGTTCCCGTGATCGACGGGTCAATTAGCGATCTGAGTGTCAATCTAAAGCGGGAAGTGTCCGCTAAAGAGCTCAACGAGCTGCTGAAGCATTACGCTGAAAACTCGCTCAAGGGCATTTTGGAATATACGGAAGAGCAGTGGGTATCATCCGACATCCTCGGCAATACGCACTCGTCCATTGTGGACGGTACGCTCACCAGGGCTATCGGCAATATGGTAAAGGTGGTTTCGTGGTATGACAATGAAGTGGGCATCTCGAACCGCATCGCGGAGCTGGCGTACCTACTCAAACGCTGAATTGGATCGTGGTCGTTGTCCCTTTTGTCAGGCCCTCGCTGGTCATAGCCATGACGCCGCCATGACTATCGATGATGGCCTTGATGCCCTGGGCATCCGCTGGACCAGGCCGCGGGGCCCCATCCCGGTCGAAGCCCATGCCGGTGTCACGGACTTCGAGCAGCACCATGCTATCTTTCCCGCGTACCCGCAGGAAAATGTTTTTACCTTTTTCCTGCGCGCTCATCGAATCGATGCTGTACTTCAGGACGTTGATCAATAGCTGGATGAGTTTCGTACGATCCCCGCTGATCGGCGGGATATCCTCCGGAATGGCTACATCGACCGAAATGGCTTGTTCATCGATGGGTACAAATAGCAGCGCCAGCGCATCGTTGATGATGTTTCGCAGCTGTACGGGTTTGCGGTCCCGGGTTTCGTGGCCTTCGATATACTGCCGTTGGATATGAAGGATCTGCTGGATATTGGCGATGATATCCATCTGCCTGGAAATGACCTGGCTTAATTCTTCCCGGTGGTTGCTTTGGGTATCTGCTACGCCGGTAAGGACCTTGACAACGGCACCGGCTTTCTCTTCACCTATGGCGCTCGCGACAGCGCCTTTGTGCTCCGTAAAGAAATGCGCCAGGTTATGGAGGACCTGCGGGCTTTGCTCATCCTGCAAACGTTTTACCCGGGTCAGATAGGTGCCGAACCCTACCACCGCATTTCCGATATCGTGCATTACGTCGGAGGCGATTTCGAATTTTCCCTGCGCGACCGCCTTATCCAAAACGGCCACATGGCGCTGCAGCTGGTCTCTCTGCGCTTCTTTGAGCCGGTCATATTTCTTCAGCTGGTAGGCCCATAAACCGGAAGTGAAAAAGATGACAGCTGACAACAGGATGTGGATCACGAAAGTTTGGAAGGTAAAATAACTCAGTTCGGTGAAATAGACCTTGTCGAATCCATTATCCTGCAGGTAACCAAAGACAGCATGATGCACACCCACCACGATCAGGATCGGGATCTGTAATTTCCAGTTCTGATAGGTTATCAAAATGGCACTGCCGATAAACGCAAAAAAATGCATTTCGAACAAGCCATGCATCTGGTAGATATACTGCGCCATGAACAACCCCAGGATGGCGCTGAGCGTGTATTGATACAGATCCGATTCCGGCAGCAGGAACCTGGTGCCGTAGTAGGCCAGCAAGGCAAGGCCGCCGACCCCCACGGCGATACCCCACGTGCTGTAAAAGACCGCGAAGATGAGCCCTGCCAGGAAATAGCCGGGGAGAAAATAATCGATGATCTTATCCGATCTTATTTCCACTTCTGATTTAGAACGCAACGGGTGCGGCATAGGCTTAGGATGATTGGAGAAATTAATCGATGGCAAATTCCCGGACCGCCCATTGGCCATTGAGCTCGTATTGCAGGAAATAGATCCCGGCATTCAGTCCGTAGAGATCATATTCCTGCCTGCCGGTCATATCGATCCGCAGCACCTGACCGGCAACATTGATCAGCCGGATGCCGCCGGGCGTCGTGCCGGTAAAGCGAACGGATACCGAGTTATTGCGGGTAAAGAGAATAACATTGTCGTTACCTCTTTTTTGCAGGTGTACGATGTTGGAATACGACGGTTGACCGGACGGCAGGACCAGCACGATCCGGTAGTACATATTTTGCGCCGGCGGGTTAGGGTCGCCGAACTGGTAATTGTCCAGGCCGGTGTTATCCAGGCTATTCTGCGTTCCAATGGTATTCCAGCTTACCCCATCCACGGAGCTTTCGATGTTAAAGGTCACCGTCCCGCCCGTTTGGTTGGCCACCCAACTCAGGACGGGGTTCGCCTCGTTCCAATTGCCGGTGAAAGAGACCAGCGTGATGGGAAGGGCGATCACCGGACCGGAGGCGGTAGAGGCGACAAATGACTTTGCGGATGCCATGTACTGGACATAGTGCAGGCTTGTATTGACCGTGCTGGTGACCTCCGGTACCCAGGTGCCGCCGGCGGCAGAGTCGGTATATTCCAGGGTGCTTTCCGTGGCCCCGTTGAGTTCGGATGGCTGGTAGTATAGCCGGATCGTTCCTGTAAAGGTGATTGGGCTGCTGAAATTATATTGTCTGTCGATGCCTGGTGCCGGGGGTACGCCGACCGCAGTAGCCGATTCCCGGATAGTATTGGAAGACAGCGTAAGATCAGCGCCCGGCGTCAGCACCAGGCTGTCGAGGCTGAAGACGGTACCCGCCTTGACCGTCAGGGCGCTCGTGTTCCCGACAGACAGGACCTGTTTCTGTGCGGGTGCCGTCAGAACGCCGGCAAGTAAGGCTGCGAAAAGTATAGTCTTTTTCATCTCCCGGAAGTGTTATTGTTTTATCAAATGACCCACCAGCTTGTCCCATCGCTCTGGATCGTTACGGTCGTATATTGTACCGAAAGGATGTAGGTATTGCTTCCGTCGATGGTCTCCGCCAGGTATCCGTCTATCGTAACCGTATTCCCCGCCGGGGATATTTTCTTGATGACGTATATCCTCCCTGCACAGCCGGCCGCCGTAGGTAAGGCGATGGTTATGGCACCCGAGGTATTGTTACAGAGGATCGTATGATCGTTCACCGAAGCGGTATAGCTGGCCGTCTTGGTTACGATCGCCGTACCCAGGGATCCGCCCACCTGTAAGGTAGAAGCGGGTGTAGTTCCGGCAGCTACACTAAGCCGGTAGTTGACGGCATCAAAATAGAAGTTATTGTTGTTTTGAGCCACGTCATTGGAACTGCTCATAAACAGCACCGCACCGGAGGGGAGCTGTTTGAGCCGCAGACCCGATGCGCCGCCGGTGCCCGAATTGATCTCCACCTTATTGCCGGGATTCGTGGTGCCCATGCCGATATAGCCGCTGCCGTTGATACGCATGGCCTCATTGGTCGTGGCTGTACCGCCGGTGAAGAAGATCAGGTTTTTGGCGGCCGTACTGTTCCCGATGATGAAATCGTTGGCGGCACTGTATAAATAGGCGTTATCCGGCCCTCCCGTTATCCCCGTGGTGCTGTACCCGCTGGAATTCATGCCGAGGTCCACGTAATTCGTGGTCTCATTCCCGTTGTCGGCAGTGGCGACGACGTCGGAGCTGGCACTGGCGCCGCTGTTGAGGTTTTGAATATTCAATTGAAGGTAGTTGTTCAGGCTTCCCTTGCCGCCGATGACATTAAAGCTGGAGGTGCTGTTCTGGTAAACAAGCAATGCCTCCGGGTTAGCCGAGAAGGTGTTGACTCCCACGCCCACATTAGGGGCATTCGTTCCGGATGCTCCCAAGATCAGCGAGTTGCTCACCGCTGCCTTGGCGTTGTAGCCGATGGCGGTTGCATTGTTGAGGTTGGCCGCGGTGACGTCGGCGCCATTCCCAAGAAAGGTGTTGTCGGCGCCGTTCGTGTTGGTCAAACCAGCAGCGGCTCCCACCGCGGTATTGCTGGAACCTACGGTATTGCCCTTTAGCGCGGCATAGCCCAGGGCGGTATTGTTTCCGCCAACGAGGTTGGCCACCAGGGCGACGCTACCTACCGCGGTATTGGACGCCCCGACGTTATTGGCGTAGGCTGCCTGGTACCCGATAAAGGTATTGTTGTTCCCGACGGTGGCGGCCTGGCCGGCCTGGTAGCCAAAGATGGAATTGTTGAGGGATAGATCGATCTTCCCGGCCTGCTGGTTGTTCGCCTTGAAGACCAGCGACTGGTTGTCGGTGGTGCCCAGGAAGTTGGTCCCCGGCGTTGTTCCCGCATTACCCGTGGTCGTCCAGGCGCCGGCCGCCCCTGCCACCGTATTCCAGCTAAGGTTGCCCGCGCCGTCGTTGGAAAGGACGGTGTTGGCCGCGCCCTGCATCGTCGGTAGCGTCAACGTATAGGCGGCGGAAGTAACCCCGGAAGTAATGGTAGCCGCATTCGCGTTGGTGCTATTGGAGAATACCATCGACCCGGCGGTGGTGCTGGCGGACCCCGCATGGATAGCCCCATTTACATCGAGTTTATAGGCCGGGTTGCTGTTGCCGATGCCGACATTGCCGGTTCCGTTGATCCGCATGGCTTCATTGTTTGCCGCCGAGCCACCCGTGAAAAAAAGCAAATTCCTGCCTGCCGTGGTGTTTCCAATAATGAAATCATTGGCGGCACTGTAGAGATAGGCATTGTTGATACCCCCCGTGATCGTTGAAGTATTGTAGGTGCTGGAGTTGATGCCCAGGTCTACATAATTGGTGGTCTCGTTACCATTGTCGGCCGTCGCCACCACATCCGAGCTGGCGTTGCTGCCGCTGTTCAGATTTTGAATATTCAGCTGCAGGTAATTGTTCAGGCTTCCTTTACCGCCGATGACGTTGAAGGAAGTAGAGTTATTCTGGTAGACCAGCAACGCCTCCGGATTAGCAGAAAAGGTCGTGGAACCGATGCCCACATTCCCCGCGCTGGTGATCCGCATTTTCTCTGTGTTATTCGTGATAAAGGGCAGGTCATAGGCGGAGGTGGTGCCGAGTGACGTGACGCCGGTAACGTTGTTGCCGCCAAGGCTCCAGTAGCTGCCGGCGGTAGAGGGGACATATTGATTGAAGACCTCCCAATTATTCCCATCGCTGATCACCAGCACCGACTGATTCGCCTGATTCAATGACCATGTGGCTAATCCGTCGATCTGTTCGGAAGAGACCGTAGCCAAAGTCAGAACCGGCGTGGGTAGCGTACCACTGAAATTCTTAATGCCATAGATCCTGCCCGGGCAGGTAGTTGCGTCCGGCAGGGTGGCAGTGGCGGCGCTCGTGCCGGTAAAGACCAGGGTGTAGTCGCCCGAAGTGAGTGCGGTGGTACCCGTAAACGACCGGTAGATGGGTGCAAAGGACCCCCGAAGGTCCAGCATGGAGTTCGGCGAGGTGGTCCCAATGCCGACCTGTGCCTTCACCTGCAAGGAAAGAAGAGCAAAAGTTAGTAGTAGGTTTTGGTTTTTCATAACTGTTTTGCTATATGTTTAAGGTTTAGATGCCCGTACAAAAAAAAAGCTATTTCAAGACTGCCTGAATAGATCAATGCGGCAAAATCTTGTAGTCGAAATCAAAGTGGTCTGTAGTGGACTTGAAGAGAGAAGAAACCCGCTGTGCTTCGCAACGGGTCTCTTTATTCATTGCACAGAGTCTTAGGGGTGCAATGGATTCTGAGGGTACGGATTGGACGTTTCGTTTACCTTGACAGTACAAAAATGGTCTGAATAAGTGCGGGTTCAAAATCTATCGGCCTGCTTATTCTAACTTTCATCGATTACTTTACCGGTCTTTAATAACATCTACCTACCTCCGGGTACTTCCCGAAGCCTTCCTCGTAGATCTACGTATCCGCCAAACCTCCTTCGTACTGACACCTTCCGGCTGATGCTTACGGGATCACCGGAGAGAGAGCTTATTGGCCAGCACGATGGTATTCTTGCATTTCGTTTTTTTCAGGATATTGTGTCGATGTACTTCGATGGTCCTAAAGGAGATGTTCAGCATGTCCGCGATCTCTTTGGATGTTTTGCCACTAGTGAGTAAAGTCGCGATCTCTAGTTCGCGCGCGGTAAGATTGCCCACTCCATTGTACCCGGGAATATCGGTGGAAGGGGTGGGATCTGCCAGGAGCGCAGAGGAGGTATAAGTCTTACCTCCATTTACCTTTACAATGGCAGTTAAGATCTCGTCGAGAGAAGATTGATTCGATAAACAGGCCCGGACGCCAAGCCGGCCCAAATGGCCTTGTATCCCTTCCGCAAAGGAGGTGGTGATTAAAACCAGGCCGGCGGTGGAGCAATGCTCGTGAAGCCGCATCAGTTGCTTGAGTAACAAGGCCGGGATCAGATCTGCCGACAACAGTACGATCCGGGGCTTACCACCGCCGGCGATCCGATAAGCTTCTTCCGGGTCGCCGGTTTGGCCGATCACGGAAATGCCACTTTGAGCGGTGAGGTAATTTACCCAGCCTTCGCGCACCAGTCTTTGATGATTCAGTATCAGTATAGGGATCATGATTAAAGAGGTATTAACAAAAGATAATAGATCGATAAGGAGACCGCGGGTATTCAGGCCCATGGTCTTCAAAGGCAAATCAAGATTGCGACTTAGGATGATGTCGAAACCGTCCTTCAGTTGGAGTCAGGTATGTGCTTCACGGCTCCGGAAAGGGTCATAACCGGTGGCCAGGCGACGGAGGCATTTGTTAAGGTTAACCTGTAGTCAAATATAAAGATTTCAGTTACTTTTACGACTTAATTTCAGTTTTTTTTCTACAGCTATGTCTAATCTCAACTACATCTTCCCCTTTTTTATCGTAGAACAGGTGCAGCAGTCGGTAGCTTTTTATGTCGATAAGCTCGGATTCGAGGTTCGGTATATGGGCCCTGCTGAGGACCCCTATTGGGCTATTGTTGGCCGCGATAATATTTCGATCATGCTAAAGGCGATCGCCGCCGATATAAAACCGGTGCCCAACCCTACCCGTCATCCCTGGGCGCGCTGGGACGCCTTCATTTCTACGGCCGACCCGGACGTGTTGTACGAGGAATACAGTTCCCGCGGGCTGGCGTTTCGTCAACCCATAATGGACAACCATGATGGGTTGCGGGGGTTTGAGCTGGCCGATGCCGATGGATACGTATTGTTTTTCGGACGACCTAAGACGGACCATCCGTAGGCCAAAAAAATTAGACAAGATATACTAAAAAAATTAGTATATTTGTTGCCCATGCCTGCTGCCAGCGCCGATATTATTCGTCAGTTGCAAAGGGAGATCTTACCCTTGCAAGGTTTCAAGCCGCCAACGGCGGGCAGGGCGGTGGATTTCCATCTCGGCCCGCTGGAGGCCGCATTCCCGAATCATCGCTTTCCTACCGGCGCCGTCCATGAATTCATCAGTCAGACACGGCAACAGTCCGCCGCTACCCACGGATTCCTGGGCGGGTTGCTGGCCCCCTTGCTAAAGAATGGCGGTGTCTGTCTCTGGATCGGCGGCAACCGAAGCGTCTTTCCACCGGGTTTCCCGATCTACGGGGTATCGCCTGACCGTGTGCTTTTCCTCGATCTCCCCAAAGAGAAAGATCGTTGCTGGGCGATGGAAGAAGCATTGAAATGTGAAGCCCTCACCGCCGTCGTTGGTGAGATCAGCGAGATCAGCTTCACCGATAGTCGCCGGCTGCAGCTGGCTGTGGAGCAAAGCCGCGTCACCGGCATGCTCCTCCGGCATGCTCCGCGAACCCTCGGAACCGTAGCCTCCGTCGCCCGCTGGGAGATCATCCCGTTGCCCAGCGAACCGGAAGAAGGATTGCCCGGCATCGGCTTCCCCCGCTGGCAAACAACATTACTCAAAGTCCGCAACGGCAGACCCGGTAGCTGGGTAGTGGAATGGTCGGCAGGCCGGTTCCAGTTCCCGGAACAGGCCGCGCAGGCGGCTGGGCTGCATGGGCAGGGCGTCGCCCTCGCGTTGGGGTCGCAGAACATCGCGCCGCCGGCTCCGCGTATTGCCGCATCGGTCCCGCTGCCCGCCGTCCGCGCCCCGCATAAACGCCGCACGGGATGATGACGAAAAGCTATGTCTCGCTCTGGTTCCGGTATCTGAAAACGGACTGGTTCCAGCTCCGCCGGCCTGCCCTCAACAACCAACCCTTTGTGCTGGCGATCTCCGACCATGGCCGCAAGATCGTCGCCGCGGCGGACCCGAAGGCAGAGCGCCAGGGCATTTTCCCCGGCGCCACCGTCGCCGATGCCCGCGCCATCATCCCTGGTCTGGAAGTCCTCGACGACATCCCCGGCCTCGGCGATAAACTGTTGACCGCGCTCGCGGAGTGGTGCATCCGGTTTACGCCCATCGCGGCGGTCGATCCGCCGGACGGGCTGCTGCTGGACACCACCGGCTGCTCTCATCTCTGGGGCGGCGATCAACCTTACCTCCAATCCATCCTCACCCGGCTGCAAGCCAGGGGCTATGCCGTCCATGGCGCAATGGCTGATACTATCGGCGCCGCCTGGGCGCTGGCCCGGTTCGGGAACATAGCGGTATCCGGGCAGCAGCGCCAGGAAGCCGGGCTGCCGGGTCCGTTCGCGGGGCAGGGTGGCTCGCATGAGCTCCTCCTCGCTCTTCCCCCCGCCGCCCTTCGGCTCGAACCCATCACCCTCGACAAACTAAGAAAGCTTGGGCTGATCACCATCGGCCACTTCGCCCATCTCTCCCGCTCCGCGCTTCGCCGCCGTTTCGGTGAGCCACTGCTCCTACGTCTCGACCAGGCCTTTGGCCGTGCGCAGGAGTTCTTGCAGCCCCTGCATCCTGTGGAGCAATACCAGGAAAGGCTGCCCTGTCTCGAACCCATCGTGACCGCCACCGGAATCGGTATCGCACTGCAACGGCTGCTCGAGGCCTTGACAAGCAGACTGCAAAAAGAAGCCAAAGGGGTTCGTGAAGCGCTTTTCAAAGCCTATAGGCTCGACGGCAAGATAGAGCAGCTGCGGATCGCGACCAACCGCCCCAGCGATAACGTCACCCATCTGTATAAACTCTTCGAATTGCGGATCGCGACCATCGAACCGGATCTGGGTATCGAGCTTTTCCTGCTGGAAGCGACAAAGCTCGAAGACCTCTTGCCGGTACAGGAACAGCTCTGGGCCGGCGACCAGGGTCTCGAAGCCCGCGGGATAGCCGAACTCATCGACCAGCTCGCCGGCCGCTTCGGCAGCGCCAGCATCCGTCGTTATCTGCCCGACGAACATCATTGGCCCGAGCGTTCCATAAAAACGGCGCAGGCCCTCAATGAAAAACCCGCGATCCCATGGCGGACCCACCGGCCACGGCCAACGATCCTGCTACCACAACCCGTACCCATCCAGGTGACCGCGCCGGTACCCGATTATCCGCCTCTCTTATTCCGTTACCAGGGGAAAGTCCATCACATCAAAAAAGCCGACGGGCCGGAAAGGATCGAACGTGAATGGTGGCTCGAAGAAGGACCGCATCGCGATTACTATTGCGTAGAAGACCAGGATGGCGCGCGTTACTGGCTCTTCCGGTCGGGACATTATACGGGCGAGAATACGCAACAATGGTTTTTACACGGCTATTTTCCGTAAACTAAAAGCTATGGCATACACGGAACTACAGGTCACGACGAACTTCAGCTTTTTACGGGGCGCCTCACATCCCGAGGAACTGGTTGCGCAGGCGCACGAATACGGTTACCGCGAGATCGCCATCACCGATCGCAACACCTTCGCCGGCGTCGTCCGCGCCCATGCCGCCGCCAAAGAACGGGGGATGCGTATCCTCCCGGGCTGCAGGCTCGATCTCCTGGACGGCCCGAGCCTCCTGGCGTACCCTACCGACAAGGACGCCTGGTCGCGGTTGTCTGCGCTGCTGACCGTCGGCAACCTCCGCGCCGAAAAAGGGCAATGCCATCTCTATAAAGCCGATGTATATGCGCATGCGGGAGGGATGCGGTTTATCCTCGTCCCACCGCCGGCGCTGACGCCAACCTTCGAGCTCGACGACAATTTCCGCCACGCCGCGCGCGACTATCGCGAAGCGTTTGGCGCCGCCGTCTATGTGGCCGCTTCGCGTTCCTACCTGGGCGACGATACCAAGCGGCTTCACCGCCTTTCGCAGCTGGCGACCAGCCTGGCGATGCCCCTGGTCGCTACCAACGATGTCCATTATCATAACCCGGATCGCCGGCAGCTCCAGGACATCCTGACCTGTATCCGCGAAAAATGCACTATCCAGACGGCTGGATTCCGGCTGTATGAGAATGCGGAGCGTCATCTCAAACCTACCTCCGAGATGCTGCGGCTTTTCCGTCAGTATCCCGACGCCATCCGCCGTACCGCCGAGATCGCCGAAGCCTGCTGCTTCTCGCTCGACATGCTCAAATACGTGTACCCGGAAGAGCTCACGACGGAGGGCCGCACACCGCAGGAAGAGCTGACCAAACTTACCTGGGAAGGCGCCAGGGGACATTTCGGCGATACGATACCGCCAAAGATCCAAGCGACCATCGAACATGAGCTGCGTTTCATCGAACAGATGAACTATGCGGCTTATTTTCTCACGGTCCATGACCTGGTGCGTTTTGCCCGTAGCCAGGACATCTTATGCCAGGGTAGGGGATCGGCCGCCAACAGTACCGTTTGTTTCTGCCTGGGCATCACCTCCGTCAATCCCGCGAAATTCGATCTGTTGTTCGAACGTTTTCTTTCTTCCGCTCGCAACGAGCCGCCGGATATCGACGTCGACTTCGAGCACGAGCGCAGGGAAGAGGTGATCC
>Ga0210396_10006976_pt1 | contig 10778 bp, 12 predicted proteins | sample IncBWH17OmetaG_FD_155466 | JGI IMG/M metagenome (GOLD analysis project Ga0210396, IMG submission 155466) | Forest soil microbial communities from Barre Woods Harvard Forest LTER site, Petersham, Massachusetts, United States - Inc-BW-H-17-O ... | reverse complement strand
CGCGGCGTGAAAGTCCTTGAGGCTGAAGGCTCTGCCGACCCGTGCCTTCGCATCGTCCCTGGCCTGTAGCCAGATCCGTTCACCAAGCTTGTATGAAGGGGCCTGGCCCGGCAAGCCGAGGCAGCGACGTAGCTCGGAGCGCAGTTGCCGGTCATCCCAGCTGGAGTGGGCTTGCAGGAACTCCCAGGCGATCTCGGCGTTCCACCGCTCGCCCTCGCGCCACCCGGTGCCTTCTGGTACATCCAGTTCCAGGTGCACCCCGATGTCCAAGGGCACTTGGGCGGCGAGCAGTTGCTGACTGTCAAGCATCCCGAGATACGCCCCAGGGTCGTCGAGGTATCCGAGCTCGCCCATAAGCCGCTCCGCGTAGAGCGCCCAGCCCTCGCCGTGGCCGGATACCCATGACATCCGCTGCCAGCGGTTCAGGCTCTCCTTCTCCGCCATGGCGTGCGATATCTGCAGGTGATGGCCGGGAACGCCCTCGTGGTAGACGACTGTGATTTCCTTCCACGTGGAGAAAGTCTCCACACCGTCCGGCACCGACCAGCACATCCGCCCGGGCCGGGACCAGTCTTCGGAGGGCCCGGTGTAGTAGAGCCCTCCGTCGTTCGTGGGTGCGATCACGGCCTCGATCCGGCGCGCGGGCTTCGGGATGTCGAAGTGCGTCCCGTGCAGCTCCGAAATGGTGCGCTCGGCCTGTTCCTGCATCCAGGTGCGGAAGTTCTCGCGCCCTTCGACGCGCCGGGCCGGGTCTTGGTCCAGGATCGCCACGGCCTCCTCCACGGTGGCCCCGGGACGGACCAGGTCACTGACGCGCGCCATCTCGGCCCGCAGCCGGGCGATCTCCTCCCAGCTCCAGGCATAGGCCTCCCGCAGATCCACAGCGGCGCCGAGGTAATGCCGAGAGGCCCGCTCGTAGACCTCCGGCCCGCAGGCATCCTTTTCCCTGGCCAGCGGCATGAGTTCGCGGTCGAGGAAGGCGCCAAGCTCGGCCGTAGCGGTCGTGGCCGCGCGCGCGGCCGCGTCCAGGTCTCCCCGCAGCGTGTCCGGGACTGCGGCCAGCCGCCCGACCAGTCCTGAATAGAAGGAAACGCCAGGCCTGGTCCAGGCCGCGCACTGTCCTGCGACCTCCTCGACCTGCCGCCTGGCCGCGGCGCGGCCACTCCTGGCTGCGTCGAGCAAGGTCGCGGACAACTGGCGATAAGCCTGCGGCACCGCGGCCAGCCGCTTGGCGATGTTGGCGGCGGCCTCCTCGCCCTCCGTGGGCATCAGGTCGAAGGCCTCGCGTACCTTCTGCACCCAGCTGTTGATGGTGTTGAGTTCGCTGGTGATGTCCCCGGCGTCGTAGCACTCCACAGCGAGTGCCAGCCGCTCCCGCATCGCGGCCCGCGCGACCTGCTCGCGCGGGTCGGGGGCTTCGGCCGCGTCGAGGGCCGCGAGGGTTGAGCGATCTAGCCCGCCCCGGTCGGCGAACCCGTCAGTACTGAGATCCGGCAGCTCCTGGTCGTGCCCCGCGACGCCGGCGTAAGTGGCCCAGCATGGGTCCAGGGCGGCGGCGCGCTCCACGTACTCCGCGGCGATGTCGTCGATCGAAGGCATAGCTGAAACCTAGCCGGACTCCGTGCCATCGGCAGAGCGGGCCGCGGGCGGAAGCCCGGACCTGGCCATCCGGCGGTTAATGTCCTTCAGTCACACGTGCGTTTCCCCACGCTACCTCGATGTTCGCCGAACTGCCCGCCGAAGTGATACCGGGGGTAAAGCATTCAAGCGTGAGGACGTGGACCCCCGTTACGTTGACGTCGACGGCTTTTGGCTTAAGGACGCTGACATTAAAGCTAGAGAGAGTGCGACCATCGCCAAGCAGCGACACGCCCACTATGTAATCGGAGGGCCACCGGGCTTCGATTCCGACAGTGGCTTCGAACCGGCGAGCGTTATGCTTCAGTCTATATACCGCAGGAAAAGCAGCTAGATCACCATTGTCACAGGAGAACGAGATGCTATTGGGATAGATTGACCCGTATATCTTGACCGGACCTGGGTAGACGAGCTCGCCGAGATTACTGGAAGGGGTCAGATCTGAGATATATGAGAACGACGACGTGCTAGAAGCTCTCGGAATTACCACTGGTGCTGCCTTGCCAGCTTGAGAGCTTGCGCCGGAAGAAATGTGAGGTACGGGCGACGAGCTTGGCACAGGCGAAGAAGCCGCTTTTGGCGGCGTGCCAGGATTGAGTAGGAGGACTGCTATTACTACCGCCGACGCAGCTAGGACGCTTCCGATAATCGTCCAGAAGAGTTTCCGCCCTCGCGGCATCGGTCCTCCGAGGCCATCGTGCCCAGCTACGGGCATCTTAGCGTCATCTCTATCTTAAGAAAACGCGCAAAGGGCGAGGCATTCAGCTTTGGTACTGGCGGGCCGACAGCCTGGGACCGACCGATCCCCGGGGCATCCAGCCGCCTGCCTCGTACCGCGCGCCAGCCAGCTGTGCCCGCTCTGCCGGGAAACACCCCACCGGCCCGTCGGGCCAGCCAGCAGCGCCTAGTCAGGCCCTCCGATTAGCGGTGCGGAAGAGCTGGTTCTCAATGCCGGCAGATTCGCTCGTTGAGGCATATAAGCTACCCCGAAGCAGGAAATACGTCTGAATCGGGAGTGAGTCATGAAGCGTCGCCTGGCACTGGTCGCGCTGGCCGCAACCGCCACCGCCGGACTGGCGGCCTGCAGCAGCGAGGCCCCGAGCACGAGTGGCACGGCCAAGCCCACCGCCTGCACCTACGCCGCGATTCAGCGCGACCTGTATCAGAAGGGCCAGCTCACGGTCGCCACCGACCAGCCTGTCTACCCGCCGTGGTTCGAGAACAACGACCCAGCGAACCGCAAGGGCTACGAGAGCGCTGTGGCCTACGCCATCGCCAAGCTGCTCGGCTTCAAGACCTCGCAGGTTCACTGGGCCTATGAGCCGTTCGACGCGTCCTATGCGCCGGGCCCGAAGAAGTTCGACTTCGACATCAACGAGATCTCCTACACCGCTCAGCGGGCCACCGCCGTGTCGTTCTCCGCCAGCTACTACGCCGACCAGCAGGCGCTGGTCGCGCTCAAGGGCTCGCCTATTGCGACCCGCCACACCCCAGCGGAGCTGAAGACCTATGTCTACGGCGATCAGATCGGGACTACCAGCCTGGCGTTCATCACGAGCAACATCCAGCCTTCGGCCCAGCCCAAGGTGTTCTCGACGCTGAACGATGTCAAGGAAGCCCTGCAGACACACCAGATAGCGGCCTTCGTCACCGACACACCCACTGCCCAGTACATCTCAGCCGACGAGATCCCCGGCACCGTCATGGTCGCGCAGTTCCCGAGCACGGGCGAGCACTACGGCCTGCTGTTCAGCAAGGGCGATCCGCTGGTCGGCTGCGTCAACAAGGCGATTGCGACGCTGACTGCCAACGGCACGCTGACAGCGCTGCAGAAGCAGTACCTGCAGATCTACCTGTCCGTCCCGACCATCGAGCCGTAAGAGCCGGAACGGCTCGCGCGAACGCTGCTGCCCAATGAGCGATAACCAGCACGCCTGGTACGGAAGTGCCAGCCCGGATCAGCCTGAGCCGCTGTCGCCAGGACTGAGCGCCGGCAGCCCCGCGGCGGGATTCGGGACCGCGGGCCGCGGCCCCCGGCTGTTGTCGGGCGGCGGCCGCCGGGCAACGGTCGTCTCGGCCATGAGCACGGTCGTGCTGCTCGGGGTCCTGGTGGCGATCTTCCTTGCCGCGCCGGGCAGCAGCGAAGTCCGGCACACGTTCTTCGACCTGCACGACATGTGGCAGTCCTTCATCGGCGATCCCAGGAAGGGCTACTACTCCGTCGGAGAGGCCATCTGGCTGAACATCCGGATGTTCCTGGCCGCCGAGGCCATGATCCTCGTCTTCGCCCTGGTCATCGCCTTGATCAGGCAGTCCACCGGACCGGTTCTGTTCCCCCTGCGGCTGCTGGCCATGATCTACGTGGACTTCTTCCGCGGCGTTCCGCTGCTGCTCGTGATGTACGCGGTCGGCTTCGGTATCCCGGCGCTGCGGCTCACCTTCGTGTCCAACCAGTCGTTCGCTGTCTACGGAGTGATCGCGCTCACGCTGTCCTACTCTGCCTATGTCTCCGAGGTGTACCGGGCCGGCCTGAATTCCGTGCACCAGAGCCAGGTCGCAGCGGCCCGGTCGCTAGGGCTGTCGCAGGGCACCGCGCTGCGATACGTGATCTTGCCGCAGGCGATCCGCAACATCGTCCCGCCCCTGCTGAACGACTTCATCAGCCTCCAGAAAGACACAGCCCTGGTGGGCGTCCTCGGCGCGATCGAAGCTAACCAGGCAGCACAGATCTATGGCAGCACCGTGTTCAACTACTCCAGCCTGACCGTGGCCGCCATCCTCTTCCTCATCCTGACGATCCCGCTGGCCAGGTTCACCGACCGGCTGATCGACAGGGACCGGCGGCGGCGCCTGGCGGGAGCCGTCACATGACCGGCGCTGACCAGCCGGGCAGGGAGCAGGATGCGTGGGCCGACGGCACGGCATGGGCAGGCCCCGCTATTGCAGTTGAAGGCGTCTCCAAGTCCTTCGGGCCTAACCAGGTGCTGAACGGCATCGACCTCTCGGTCGCCGCGCACGAAGTCATCTGCCTGATCGGCGCCTCCGGCTCAGGCAAATCGACCTTGCTGCGCTGTATCAACCTGCTGGAGCCGATCAACGGTGGCCGCATCCTCCTGCTCGGCCAGGACGTCACAGCGGCTGGCATCGACGCCAACGCTGTCCGGCGCCAGGTCGGCATCGTCTTCCAGTCGTACAACCTCTTCCCGCACATGAACGTGCTGGCGAACGTGACGCTGGCGCCGATGAAGGCCCTGCGGATACCCAGGGCGCAGGCCGAGGAGGCGGCAACCGAGTTGCTCACCCGATTCGGGCTGGCCGACAAGAAGAGGGAGTACCCCGACAGGCTGTCGGGCGGCCAGCAGCAGCGCGTCGCGATCGTCAGGGCGCTGGCGATGCAGCCGCAGATCATGCTCCTTGACGAGGTGACCAGCGCGCTGGATCCCGAACTAGTGGCAGAGGTGCTCGACGTCATCAGGGAGCTGGCCGGAGCAGGGATGACCATGCTCATCGCCACCCATGAGATGGGCTTCGCGCGGGACATCGCGAACAGTGTCTGCTTCCTCGAAGAAGGCAGAATCATCGAGGCTGGCCCGCCGGCCCAGCTCTTCACCGATCCACAGGACGAGCGCACCCGACGTTTCCTGCGGCGGATCGTCGACGCTGGCCGGATGTAGACCCGGAGCCCACGGCGCCTCGGCCTGCTCACAGCCGCACTTCCCTTGAACGAGCAAGGCCGCGGACTGCCCCAGGCGGACCACAAAGCCGCGTCTGATTCCGCAACCGCAGCGGACTTGCGTCGTCTCAAGGGTTGTGAAGAACCGAACACCGCTTCTGGCGGTCGGCGCGCTTGCGCTGCTGACCGCGTGCGGATCCGCCGCCCCGAGCGGGGGCATGAAGGCGACCGGACCGCTCCTCAATGTCTCGCGGGCCGCGTCTGTCACCGCGCCCGCTGGAAAGGCACGGACATCGGCGACGGGCGCCACCGCGACCTGCGTGCCAGTGCCAGGCCTGGCGGGAAACACCTTCAGCCCGATTGACGCCTCTTTCACCTCGGCATCAGACGGCTGGCTGCTCGGCGTCGTCATGAATGACTGCGCTTCCCGCGGCATCATCGAGGAGCGCACAACCGTCGACGGCGGGCTGCACTGGGCAAAGGCCCTTGCGCCGCCCGCCCCGTGGGGCGGTGTCGCGCCGAACGGGTCGGGGAACGTGCCACTGGACGGCGTGACCAGGATTTTGTTCGCCAACGCCAGGGACGGCTGGGCGTACGGCCCAGGGCTATGGGTCACGCACAATGGCGGCGTTTCCTGGCACGAGGTCAGCACGCATCGGCACGTGGTATACGACATGGCCGTCACCAGCGGCTATGTCGTGGCGACGTTCGACAGCTGCGGCTCGATCAGCGGCTCCTACTGCTCTGCCCCGGCCACGTTCACCGTGGAGACGACCCCGGTCCACCATGACGCCTGGCGGCCGACCCCCGGAGCGGCCGGCGAAGGCGCGCCGGCGCTCATCGCCGCGGGCGGTACCGCCTACGCGTATGGCGCTGGCGCGCCCAGCTTCCCCGGCAAGCTGACGCTGCTTGTCGGCCCCGCGAACGGATCCAGTCGCTGGCACTCGCAGGCAACGGCGTGCCCGGAGGGCGCGATCACCGCGTCCGCGGCGTCCGCAAGCCACCTGCTGCTGGCGTGCGCGCTGCTTGGCGCGCACCCGACCACGACGCACCTGTACCGGTCAGCCGATGGCGGTGCGCGCTGGAAGCAGTTCGCGACCCGCCCCATGTTCGACGGCGCGAGAATCATCGAGCAGAGCGGGAACGGGACGCTGCTCGTCGGCGGGATCTACAACGGCATCGAACTGTCCTACGACGGCGGCCGCACCTGGGCCCAGCCAGCCAATATCGACGATTCCAACTCGATCCAAGGCGGCGGTTACCTCGCGGCGGCGCTAGTCACGAACCACGACGGCTACGTGATCGGCGACCTGGGTCCGCTATGGATCACCCGCAACGGGGGGAAGTCCTGGCGGCAGATCTCTGTCCACTAGGCGCCCGCGCTTGCTGCTGTCATTAGCTAGGCGGGCCGATGTAGCTCACGATCTTGTCGGTCGTTTCCAGCGGCGTGCGCGTACCTTTCAGGAACAGGCTCAGCATGCTGAACCACGAGATGGTGACGATGTACTTCCTGGTCAGTACCTCGCCGAACCCCGCACACAGCCGCAGCCGGCCGCCTTGACGCTGACATTGCCGCCGCGTCGGCCCCATCCGCGCGCACCCGGCACGGCCTGCGGGTCAGGGAGTCGCGGGCGAGTTGCCCGGCCCGTCCCGGGTCGCGGCCAGCGCTGCCAGGATCTTCTCGGTCGCCACCCCAGGGCCGCCCGCAGCCGCACACGGGCGCGGCCGAGCAAGATCACGGAGTCCGGTATCACCGCAGGTCAGGGGCATCAGACCAGGGCTTTTCGTACGGTGGGGCGGCTGGGGCTCGAACCCAGGACCGGCGGATTATGAGTCCGAGCCGCCGACAGGCTGCCTTGTCGGGCCTGGCCTGCCCGAAGTCGTGCTCCCGTGATCACGGCGTTGGCCATTTGGGCACGCATTAGGCATGATCATGGGCTGTTGAAAGAGGCTGGCCTCAGACCACGAAGGTGCCGCGCCCTTGGACGCGCACCACTAGGCCATCCTCTTGCAGCGTGTCGATCGCCTTGCGAACCGTCCCGCGTGCCAGTCCGTGCGTCTGCATCAGTGTCGTCTCCGAAGGCATGACGCGACCTGACGGCAGCTTGCCCGTGTGAATCTCGTTGCGTAGCTCGTCCGCGAGCTGGCGCCAGAGCGGCGTCGCAGCATCATGGTCGACAGGCACGAAGATCACGCTAGGCATCCATGCCCGGCCCGGATCAGTCCGAATCAACTATGGACGACTATGAACGTCTCTGTATATGCTCTTGACCATGGCGACTAAAAGTCCAGCAGAGCAGCGGCGGCAGATCATCGACGCGCTCGCCAACGAGATGGCATCCGTGGCCCGCGAACTGGCCGAAGTCGGCCTGACCGCAGACTTGGCCGTCGCCAGGGACGACTGGGACTGCATCTACGCCGCTTCCGAGAGACTGCTGGAACTTCTGAAATGCTGGGCCGCGCTCTACCGGCGCATGCTGGTGATCCGCGTCGAGCCAAGCCGGCTGTCCGAACGCACCTCCGTATAGCGCCAGAGGACTCAAAGGCGATACTCCGCAAGCCAGCGGTCTCTCCGACGGCTGAGGGCTATGCTGCACCGGCGGCATACGTCCTCTCTTGCCCTTCGGGAGACCATGTGGCAGTCCCTGACTTCCAATTGCTGATGCGGCCATGCTTGTCAGCTCATCAACATGGCCAGCGGCACACGTCAGCCGAACTCAGAGATTGCATAGCCGACCGCATGCACGTGACAGCTGAGGATCGCGCTGTTCTGCTGCCTAGCGGCTCTCAGGCGCTCTTCACGAACCGAGTGGCGTGGGCCGTGACACACCTGGCGCAAGCCGGCTTGCTGGACCGCCCGGCGCGAGGAGTGACGGAAATCACCGCGAGGGGCCAGGAAGTTCTGGCCCAATACCCGGACCGAGTCGACATGCGAGTCCTGCGCCAGTTCCCCGAGTACGAGGAGTTCCGTACCCGCACCAGACAGCGCAAGGGCCAAACTGTTCAAACGCCAGGGACCGACGGTGCGGCACCCGATGAGCTGGCGCCGCGCGAGGCCATCGCCGAAGTAATCGACTCGGCCCACTCAGCCGTCGCGGCCGACCTGCTCGCCCGCGTAATCAAACAGGCGCCCGTCTTCCTGGAGCAACTCGTCCTTCGATTGCTCGTCAAGATGGGATACGGGGGGCTCGAAGCACCGACGGAGCACCTAGGCGCTCCAGGCGATGGAGGCCTTGACGGCCTGATTCGCCTAGATCCGCTCGGGCTGGACGTCGTGTATGTGCAGGCCAAGCGCTACACCGATCATCATGTCGGCCGCCCGGATATCCAGGCGTTCGTTGGAGCGCTTCACGGCGCGCAGGCCAGCCGCGGGATCTTCATCACGACATCTCGCTTTAGCTCACAGGCAATCGACTACGCCGAGCGCGTCAACGCTCGCCTGGTGCTCATCGACGGCCCCGAGCTAGCTGCTTTGATGATCGAGCATGACTGCGGAGTGACCGTTGAGGAGTCCTTTGTCCTCAAGCAGGTGGACGAAAACTTCTTTGAAGAGCCTTAGTGCCCAGATATGGTGCAGCTTCATGGAACTAGCGGCAGGGCCGCCCGCTCACTGGCTTGTGACGATGGTTGACGGAACTGAGGTGCATGTCTGGGCCGATGCATACACCGGATTTACGGAGAAGGCAGCCCATCTAGAGCACGTCACGTTCGGCGTTCTGATGGATATCGACGCTGACCTCCAGGAGCAGTTCGAGGTCACCGCACGTGCCCCGGCCCGGCGGCGTCGCGTGGAAGTTGCCGTAGCTCGGTTTCCCCGCAGTTGCATTCAGGACATCGAAACCATCGGGTGACGGCGGATCTACAAACTGTCGGTCGCAAAGCATCTAGCGGGGCCACAGATGGCAAGCGCTGAAATCAGGCAAGTATTGGAAATGATTACGGCTTGTCCAGGTGGCTCCGCCCTGCCGCATTCCGGCCGGTGCCGCGCAACTCCGTGACAGCCAGGTTTCCCATCAGCTTGTGCTGCAGACTCCGCAGGACTGCCATGCTCCGGGCGTCATCCAGACCCGTCACGGTTTGCCAGTCGCAAGCGGCCCCTAGTACATCACTTGCGAAGACGATCTCGGTTGCCAGCAGCGCTCGTGTCCAGTCCCATCGCGACAGTGGCCGTCCGGCGTCGAGTTCGGCCCGGATCCGCTCGCCCTGGGCGAGAAGGTCAGCGGCATCGGCAAAGCCCATAGCGACTGCGAGTTCGTCCGTGCAGCGCGCCGGTCCGCCCCACTCGATTAGACCGTGCCGCAGCATCAAGCGCTCATCGTCCGTCAACTGAAAATCGACGCGTGCACCAGGATCGGCCACCGCACTAGTATCTCGCCCCGACTGTGCGGGGCCCAGGTGGGCGGTGTCGACCGATTCATTACGAGGGTAAACCGACACCTCAACGACGATCGCTAATCCGGTGCTGACCTGGGCTCTCGCGTCCGCTGGCGTCCGCCATCGTTTCCTGCCAGCCGTGCTCATTGTCACTCACTTTGTCACTCAGCCCGCTTCCAGCATCGGCGCGTGCTCGATCGAGGGCATCGGCCGGATGCGCGGCGCTCCAGATCTCGCCTAGCCGCCGCTCCCGATGGATCACGCAATCACGGATGCCGTTGTATACAACGAGGACTACGGCAAGCAGAAGCCGCAGCGTGATCGACTGACCTGGGTACCTGGCGGCGAACAGCAGGTACGCGGCGCCGCTGGTCAATGCCAGCATGCAGATCCTGACGTAGGCCCACGGTCTCCAAGCGCGGATTGTTCGCCGGAGGAGACCGGCTGCCCGTGATACGGCCATCGGACATACCATATTGAATCGATTGCGGCACTGCCAGGCTCTGTCTCCGTCAGCCGCGAAGCCTCTGGCCAGGCGGGAACTCCTTCGTCCCGAAGCCTAGCCGTCAGACCGCTGGGCAGTGCCGTCTGCCTCCTGACCTGCGATGCACCGTCCACTGTCCGCCGACATACGCCGCTGACGCCAGCGATCGTTCCTCACTTGGGTGCTCACTAGGGCCGACGGCTTTACAGATGGCCCCCTCGCGGCCGAGCCATTCACATGCTGACCTGCTACGCGGTCCTTGCCGGGGCTGGCGTCACCGCCATCCATCCCACGTATTTCCCATGTCCACGCGGCGAGGTCCGCGAAACACGAGATGCCGCGCCCCCACTGCCACAATAGGTCCGTGCTCAGTCTGCGAGATTGCCTCCGCTCGTCCACCCCCGCCCGCAAGGGCACGACGAGAGGAGCACTGTACTTGCAGCCGCTCGTACTCGCCGCGACTTGGGCACGCATTGGGCATGATCATGAAATCGGGGCCGCTCAGACCCGCTTGATCCGCCTCACCATCCAGGCCGCCAGCCCAGCGGAGCCCAGGACGTTGAGGGGGAAAACCCAGAGCGGCGGCCCGGAGACAGAGCGATGCTAAGC
>Ga0210396_10006975_pt1 | contig 10779 bp, 10 predicted proteins | sample IncBWH17OmetaG_FD_155466 | JGI IMG/M metagenome (GOLD analysis project Ga0210396, IMG submission 155466) | Forest soil microbial communities from Barre Woods Harvard Forest LTER site, Petersham, Massachusetts, United States - Inc-BW-H-17-O ... | reverse complement strand
CATCTCGACGATGGCTGCCTCGATCGAGCGGTGTTCCGGATCGCCCTCGACGAGGCAATACACCGTGTTGCGCATGAGCACCGGAGGGTCGGCCGGGTTGAGGATCATCACGGCCTTGCCGCGTTGTGCGCCGCCGACGACTTGCAAGGCCGTCGCGGTGGTTTCGATGAATTCGTCGATGTTGGCACGTGTTCCCGGTCCCGCTGATTTCGAGGAGATCGATGAGACGATCTCGGCGTAGGAAACGATTCCGGTTTTGCCGACGGCGGCGACGATCGGGACCGTGGCCTGACCGCCGCAGGTGACCATGTTGAGGTTGGGCGCGGCGAGGTGGTCGTCGAGGTTGACCACCGGCACGCAGAACGGCCCGATCGAGGCGGGCGTTAGGTCGAGCATCCGTATTCCGGTGTCGCGCAATGCCGCCCAGTTGGCGCGATGTGCGCCGGCGGAGGTGGCGTCGAAGGCCAGCTTGATGTCGGCGAAGTCCGGCATCCCCAGCAGGCCCTCGACTCCGTCTGCGGTGGTGGGCACGCCCCTTCGCCGTGCGCGGGCCAGCCCGTCGGAGTCGGGGTCGATGCCGACCATCGCACCGACCGTGAGTGGGCCGTCACTGTCGAGGATTTTGATCATCAGGTCGGCGCCGATGTTGCCGGAGCCGATGATGGCCACCGGCCACCGCTGTGTGGCAGTCATGGTATGTCCTTCTCGGAGACCATGCGCTCAGCGGTGTGGTAAACGGCGGTGAAGTGCATCTCGAACAGTGCCGGTAGGTCAACGGAGTCGCCGCCGATCTCCTTGGCGACGAACGCCCCGTCAGCGCCGGCGAGCGCATAGGTGGCCAATTGGTGGACCTGTGCGTCGGTGAGGCCGGGTGTGATCTCGCGGATGGCGGCGCGGATCATGTCGAACGCTCGGGCCCGGACGGCGACGAACATGGCACGGGCTCGCGGCTCAACGGGACGTCGCTCCAATCCGAGCATCAAGCCGAGGCGGAGGAAGTCGGGGGAGTCCAGCAGTGCCTTGGCGTTTTGCAGGGCCAACCCGACGAGGCGCTCGCGCGGGGTGCCTTCGTCGGGCATCTGCCATGCCGAAAGCCATTGGGCGAAGCTGCGTTCGATGACAGCGGCGATCAGGTCGTCCTTGTCCTTGAAGTGCCAGTAGATCGAACTTGCCGGCAGGCCGCACTTGGTGCTGACCAGCCCGATGCTGGTGCCCTCGTAGCCGCGCTCGCTGGCGATCTCGGTGGCCGCGTCGAGGATGCGGGACCGGGAGGCTTCGCCGTCGACCCGGCGTCGTCTCTTGGGTGCTTGCGGCTCATCGCTGCCGGCCACTGGAACTCCTCGCTGTTCGGTCTTGACTCTGTAATGATCGCTACATTACCGTAGTGATCGTTACAGAATCAAGCCCGACACGAAGGTGAGACAGCAGTGACCGAGGGTTCGACCTACGACGTGGCGGTGATCGGTTACGGGCCGACGGGCGCCACCGCCGCCAATCTGCTTGGCCGCCTGGGCCTGAACGTCGTCGTCATCGAGCGCGACCCCGACGTGTACGGGCGGGCGAGGGCCATCTCCACCGACGAGGAGGTCATGCGGATCTGGCAGTCCGTCGGCCTGGCCGACCGGCTGCAGCAGGACATGTTGCCCAACCGCCCGTTGGCCTGGGTGGATGCCGACGGGGTGTCGTTCATCGAGACCATCATGACGCCCCGCGGCTGCGGGCATCCGGCGCAGCAGTTCCTGTACCAACCCGCGGTCGACCACGTGCTGCGCGAAGGTGTCGCGCGTTTCGGCAACGTCGAACTGCTGCTCGAACACGAATGTCTGCGCGCAGTCAATAACGACTCATGGGTTGAGCTCATGCTGGCCGATCTGCGCACCGACACTTTCCAGCGCCTTCGCGCCTCGTACGTAGTCGCCGCCGATGGCGGTTCCTCGCCGACCCGCGGCCTCCTGGGCGTCGGATACACCGGGCGCACCTACACCGAACGTTGGGTCGTCATCGACACAGAGGTGATCCGCGAGTGGGACGGCCACGACCGGCTGCGCTTCCACTGCAACCCCAAGCGCCCGACCGTGGACTGCCCCACACCGTTGGGGCATCACCGCTGGGAGTACCCGGCACGCGCCGGCGAGGACGAGAAGAAGCTCGTCACCGATGAGGCCGTGTGGGAGGTTCTGCGCGAACAAGGCATCACCGAAGATCAGGTGAAAATCCTGCGCGCCGTCATCTACAGCCACCACGTGCGCGTCGCCGACCGGTGGCGGGTCGGCCGGATCTTCCTGGCCGGCGATGCCGCCCACGCGATGCCGCCCTGGATCGGCCAAGGGATGTCAGCCGGTGTGCGGGACGCGGCCAACCTGTGCTGGAAGCTGGCCGCCGTGCTGCGCGGGCAGGCACCCGATGAGTTGTTGGACAGCTACCAGACCGAACGGATGCCACACGTCACCGAGGTCACCCGCCGGGCAGTACGCACCGGGCGGCTCATCACCGAACGCCGAAAGTCGTTGGTATGGCTACGAAATCACCTGTTGCGCAACTTGACCCGGCTGCCTGGTGTCCTCGCGATTGCGGAGAAGCTGATCTGGATTCCCGATGCTCATTACCCCGATGGGTTCTTCGCAACCGATGCGCATGCCGCTGTGGGTTGGCAACTGCCACAGCCATGGGTCACTGACGCCACCGGAGAAAGGTTGCGCCTGGATGACGTCGTCGCCGGGCGGTGGGCGGTGCTGCATTTCGGCGCAGCGCTTGCCGGCGCCGACCGCTGGGAGCGACTGGGTGCAATTTCGGTTTCTGTCGCCGGTCGCGGGAGTCAGCCAGCGGCAGGAGCGATCCGTGACGACGACGGAACGCTGACCCGTTGGCTGCGTCGCAAGAAGGCTGACGCGGTCGTGCTGCGCCCCGATGGATTCATCTACGCGGCCGCCGCGTCGGGACGCCCACTGCCGGCACCGCCGGCGGGTCTTACCGAACTCGCTCTCACCACCCCGATTCGCAAGGGAGCCTTCGCATGATCACAGCTGAACTGGCCGAGCGCACCGTCAAGGTCGACGGCAAACCGATCTTCGTCTCCGAAACCGGGACCGGGTCGCCGGTCGTCATGCTGCACGGCGGCGGCCCCGGTGCGTCGGGTGTGTCGAACTACTCGCGCAACATCGATGCCTTGGCAGCTCACTTCCGGGTCATCGTGCCCGACATGCCCGGTTATGGCAGGTCGGTCAAGGGCGTCGATCAGGACGATCCGTTCGGGTATCTGGCCGATATGACCCGCGGTCTACTCGACGAACTCGGCGTTGGCACAGCCCACCTCGTCGGCAACTCGTACGGCGGCGCGGCGGCACTGCGGCTCGCGCTCGACACCCCGCACCGGGTCGACAAGCTTGTCTTGATGGGTCCCGGCGGGATCGGCACCACCAGGGGCGTTCCCACGGCCGGGTTGAAGAGCCTGCTGTCCTACTACGGCGGAAGCGGCCCCGGCCGCGACAAGCTCGCCACGTTCATCCGCACCTATCTGGTGTACGACGGCGCCGCGGTGCCCGAGGATCTCATCGACCTGCGCTACCGAGCATCCATCGACCCGGAGGTGATCGCGGAGCCGCCGCTGCGCCGCCCGTCCGGACCGATGGCCCTGCGCACCCTGTGGCGGATGGATCTCACTCGCGACCGCCGGCTGAGGGCACTCATGACGCCGACACTCGTTCTGTGGGGCCGCGACGACAAGGTCAACCGCCCCGCCGGCGGCCCGATGCTGCTCAACCTGCTGCCGAACGCGGAGTTGGTGATGACCTCGCACACCGGGCATTGGATGCAGTGGGAACGCGCCGAATTGTTCAATCGGTTGGTGATCGATTTCCTCGGGAGCGGGCTATGAGCCAGTCTGTGCGGCCGTCGGTGTTCGGCTCGATATTTGGCAAAGTCCACTTGGGCTACGTGGTGATCGAAACGCAGAAGTTCAGCGACTGGCGGCAATTCGGTCGCGACGCCATCGGCATGCACCTCGACGACATGTCGGCAGACACCATGCGGTTCCGCCTCGACGACAACGAGTGCCGGTTCCTGCTGCAGCGTGGCCCCGCCGAGGACGCCACCACGCTCGGCTGGCACCTGGACGACCACGAGACGTTCGACGCGGTCCTCGCTCGGGTGCGGCAGCACGGCGTGCCCGTCGTCGAAGGCACCGACGAGGAAGCCGCTCTGCGCGGCGTGGAGCGGCTCGTCCGATTCCCCGGACCCAACGGCCTCACCCAGGAGGTCTTCACGCGCGCAAGGTCCGGCGTGACGCCGTTAAAGATGGCGGCGCGCGGCGGATTCGTCACGGGCGCAGCGGGTATGGGCCATGTCGCTGTCACCACGACACGGCCTCAACAGGTGCGTGGCTATTACAACACCGTGTTCGACGCGCGACTGTCCGACTACATCGACGAGACGATCAGCGGCGTCAAGTTCAAGATCCGGTTCCTGCGGGTGAACGAGCGCCATCACTCCGTGGCGATCGCTGCGGTCAACCGGATGCCGCTGAACCCAATCCGCACCCGTGTCCAGCATCTCAACATCCAGGTCGCCGACCTCGACGACATGACGGCCGCCTATCAACGGGTCAGGGAACTCGGCTTTCGCATGGCGCTGGGCGTCGGCCAGCACACGAACGACAAGGAGCTCTCCTTCTACGCCGTCACGCCCTCGGGATTCGAGTGGGAAGTCGGCTGGAATCCGATCGTGGTCGACGAAACAACCTGGGAGCCAACCACTTATCAGGGAATCAGCATCTGGGGTCACACCCGGGAGGGGCAGACGATCGTCGACAAGTTCACCCAGTTCAAATCCGGAGCCGCCTCGTTGCTACGCGACGAGGACGTCGTCCCCGCGCTGGCCGGCGCGGGCATTCCGGATAATTGATCACCCACCCCCAAAAAGGAGTAGTGGCGCAATGCTACGAATCGACACCCACCACCACGCCGTCCCCGCCGACTACCTAAATCTCCTGCGCAAGGCGGGAATCGACGCGGCCGGTGGACGCGCCGTACCGGACTGGAGCCCGGAGGGATCGCTGGAAGTCATGTCCGAAGTCGGTATCGGTACGGCGATCCTGTCGGTGTCCGCGCCCGGCACCACCTTCCTACCGAACCCGGCCGACGCTTCCGCGCTGGCCCGCGACCTCAACGATCAACTGGCCAGTGTCGTGGCCGCTCAACCCGATCGGTTCGGGTTCTTCGCCACGATCCCGACGCCGCACGTCGACGAATCCGCCGCCGAGGTGGTGAGAGCCCTCGACGAACTGCACGCCGACGGCGTTGTGCTGCTGGCGAACGCGGCGGGCGTCTACCTAGGCCAGGACGGTCAGGACGACCTATTCGCGCCGTTGGACGCGCGTTCGGCCGTGGTGTTCATCCATCCCGCCGAGCTGCCCGGTCCCACCGTCGACGGCGTTGTACCCTTCGCGGCCGACTTCCTGCTCGACACCACCCGGGCGGCGTATCTACTTGTCCGCAACGAGATTCGCGGCAAGTACCCAAACATCCGGTTCATCCTCAGCCACGCGGGGGGATTCGTGCCGTATGCCTCGCATCGATTGGCGATGGCCATCGTGGGCGACACCGGCCGCAGCCCGCTCGACATCCTGGATGACTTCGCGGGCTTCTACTTCGACACCGCGTTGTCCTCGAGCACCGCGGCCCTGCCGAGTCTGCTCGCTTTCGCCAAACCCGGACACATCACCTTCGGCTCCGACTCGCCCTTCGCTCCGCTCGCGGTCGCGAAGCTGTTCACAGCCGGCCTAGAAACGTACCCCGGACTCGATGCGGACGCCCGCGGGGCGATCGATCGCACCAATGCGCTGGCTCTGTTCCCGCGCCTCGGCACGGCGCCGCCGCCAGATGCCGGCTCGGCACTCGATCAGGCGCGTCACGCGGTAAGCAGAGTGGTCATGCGCGGTGTCGCGCGACTAATCAACGACTAGTCGGCGAGCAGTTTAAGCCAGGAGAGAATCCGCTCGGCCAGTTCTGGTCCGCTGTCCTCCTGGATGAAGTGGCTGGCATTGAGGCGGGCGTGCGGCTGGCCCGCCGCGCCCGGGATGTGCTTGATCAGGGGACGGTCCGCTTTTCCCAGGAGCCGGTCGCGATGCCCGAAAATGGCAAGGCAGGGTTTCTCCCACCTACCCAGGGCGTCCCAAGCGGCCCGATTGGCCGGAACAGCCGGATCGTCGGGTGAGGTGGGTACCAATTGCGGGAATGCGCGGGCCCCCGCCTGGTACGTCTTGTCGGGGAAGGGTGCGTCGTAGCCGGCCCGGACCTTGGCCCGAATCCTGCGTACGGTGCCTGCGGCCACCAGGCGGCCCGCGGGCAGCACAGGGGAGTAGCGGGCAAAGGTCCGCCACACCTGGAAGGCGGGAGGGGTGGGCCGCCGCGCCGTGGGAAGAAAACCGTTCGCCACCACCAGCCGCGCGATCCGGGCATCCTGCTCGGCGGCGATGCGCAGACCAATCAGCGAGCCCCAGTCCTGCACGAACAACATGACGTCCTTCAGCTTGAGGCGTTCAAACCACGACGTCACCCACTCGACGTGCCGCAGGTAGGTGTAATCCTCGATCCGACTGGGCTTGTCGGAGCGGCCAAAACCGATCAGGTCGGGCGCGAACACGCGGTTGCCGGCCTCAGCGAGCGGCGGAATCATCTTGCGGTACAGGTAGCTCCAAGTGGGCTCGCCGTGCAGCAGCACGATCGGTGGGCCGTCGACCGGACCTTCGTCGAGGTAGTGCATTCGCAGCGGCTGGGTGTCGCTTGCCGACACGTCAACGTAATTCGCTGCGAACGGGTAGTCTTCCAAGTTCTCGAACCGTGAGTCTGGAGTTCTCAGGACATCCATGATCAGCTCCTTTGGTGGACCTGCCATTCGCGGCGTCCCGGCTAGCCTCTCTCGGCGACGCCGCTTCGTCCAGTGCGAGATGTCGGCGAAAGTCGAACCCTGCCGCAATCATCGGGGGCCGGGCCACTAAAATCCCAGTTCATGGCCATCCGGCACGCCGTTCTCATCATTGCCGACATCGGCGGATATACGCACTACATGAATGGGAACCGGATGCACCTGGCCCATGCGCAGCTGACGGTGGCGGCGCTGCTGGAGTCGGTCATCGACGCCGGCAAAGGCCTGAAGCTGGCGAAGCTGGAGGGCGACGCCGCGTTCTTCTGGGCGCCGGGCGGCGACGCCAAAGTGCTGGTGTGGGACCGGCTGTCGGGGATGCGCCGGTCGTTCCTCGCGCAGCGGGAGAGGATGAAAAAGGCCAATCTCTGCGACTGCGCGAGCTGCGCACAGCTGGACAGCCTGTCGCTCAAGTTCGTCGCCCACGAGGGCGAGGTGGCGGAGCAACGGGTTAAACGCAACGTCGAGCTCGCCGGCGTCGATGTCATCCTGGTGCACCGGATGCTGAAAAACGAGGTACCGGTATTGGAATACGTGCTGATGACCGACTCCGTGGCACAGTGCCTCGACGAGTCGGTGCGCCAGCTTTGCCAGCCTCTGACTCACGACTTCGAGGGCATCGGACAAACGTCCACACACTACATCGACCTCGCCACGTCCGAGGTCGCACCGACAGTGTCAGACCGCAGCTCGTCAGGCCGGCTGGGGGCGAAGCTCAAGTTAGAGGTGAGCACGTTGCCGTTCATCCTGGGCATCAAGCAAGCCTGTGCGGGTTTCAGAAACCTGGGCCGCGGCGCCAACCAGGAGCCGCAAACGAGCCAAGGCTAGTTTGGCAACTTGGCTAACAGAGGTCTTGCAGCGCCCGACCCATCCGCGATAGGGCCTCGACCAGAATTGCTTGCGAGGTGGCAAAGTTCACCCGCACATGCCCGGCTCCGCCGGTTCCGAAGGCGTGGCCGGAAGTGAGGGCGACCCGGGCGTGGTCGAGGAACCAGCGGGCCGGGCCGGACAGATCGGATACCACCGCAAGGCCTTCGGTGACCTTGTCGTGGAAGCCGAGTTGTCGGCAATCCAGCCACGCCAGATACGTGCCCTGCGGAGGTTGATAGGCCACCCCGGGTAGATGCTCGGCGACCAGCTCGCCCAGCAACGTTCGGTTTGCGTCCAGACCCTGCAACAGCGCGTCGAGCCAGGCACCACCGGTGCGGAACGCTTCGGTGTGGGCGATGGCGCCCAGGTGGCTCGGGCCGTGGCTGACCTCTTCGGGCATCCGCCGAAGGTCGGCGGCGGCCTCCGGACCGGCGATGGCGATGGCCGCCTTCAGCCCGCAAAGATTCCACGCCTTGGTGGCCGACGTCAGCGCCAAGGCGTTCTCCGCGCCGGGGACGCTCAGATACGGGGTGAATCGCGCCCCGGGCAGGACGAGCGGAGCGTGGATTTCGTCCGACACCACCCGGACACCGAACCGGCGGGCGCGTTCGGCGGCGCCGCGCAGTTCGTCGACGGTGTGCACCGACCCCGTCGGGTTGTGCGGATTGCACAACAGGTACGCCACGTTCCCGTGTGGCCCGGCTGACGCACGGGCACCCGAAAACGCTTCCTCCAACGCGTCCAGATCGATCCGCCCGTCGCGCGCGAGCGGTGCCTCGACTACCCGGCGGCCGTCGTGTGAGACGAAGGCGTAGAACGGGGGATACACCGGCGAGTTGACGATCACGGTGTCGCCACGCTCGGTGACCAGCCGAAGCATCTCAACCACGCCGAGCATGACGTCGGGAACGATCGCCGTGCGGCCGACCTCCAGGTCGTGCCATTGCCAACGCTGCGAAGCGAATTCGCTGACCGCCTCGGCGAATGCGTTTCCGTAGGGATATCCGGTATCGCCGATGTCTATGGCCCGATGGATGGCGCCGGCCACCGTCGGCGCCAGAGTGACATCCATCTCCGCTACCCACAACGGCAAGACGTCGGCCGGGTGCGCACGCCACTTCATGCTCGTGCGGGCCCGCAGTTGCTGGGCCGTTAGCTCCTCGAGCGGGTTAGGCATCACTGCCGCAGAGTCAGACGCCGAGGCAGTTCCGGCACTCACTACCACCTCCCGTCTGCGCCCGTCGCGCAACGCGTCGCCAAGCTGCAACAACGTTAGTCGAAGTGGCGTTGCGGGAACACTATTCAGCTGGCGCGTACGGCTCGTCTTGAGCCGCTCGCCCGATGAGTGAACCGCTTCGCTGTGCCAGCTGCCGCCGCGGCAGGCAGAGCTATTGCACTCGCCCGTGATGACGGAGGAGTCGTCGTGCACTGGCCATCACGCCGCCGCAATGGGCGTCCTTCGGCTCCAAATGCCCCGCTCGCGCCCGCGTCTGACACGATGACCGGGTGTCCTCACCGACCCGGCCCTCATCCGTAGCGCGGCCAAGCGTGCACCAATTGACGACACCGCGAGCGGCGGCCCTGGCGGGGGTGCTGTCGGCCTTGCTCTTCGCGGCGGTCCTGATCCTGATCCGTGTCAAGATGCCCGAGGGACTGGGCGACTCGACGCAATGGCTCAACTCTGAACGGGGCGGCATCCTGACCGCGACGGAGCTGATGCCGTTCGCCGGGATCACCTTTTTATGGTTTATCGGGGTGGTGCGGGACGGCTTCGGGCGGTACGAGGATCGGTTCTTCACGACGGTGTTTTTGGGCAGTGGTCTGCTGTTTCTGGCGATGATGTTCGTCTCGACCGCGGTCGCCGCAGCGCTGGTGGCCACCAACACTGGCGTCACCGATCCCGCAGTGCATGCCGGGGTGATCGCGTTCGGCAAGGGGATCGTGGTGTCGGCCGCCAAAACCTACGCCATTCGGATGGCGGCGGTGTTCATGATTTCGCTGGCCACGATCTGGCTCAAGACGGGCCTGATGCCGCGCTGGCTAGTCGTCGTCAGCTATCTGGTTGCGGTGGCGTTGCTGATCGCCAGCGACCTGACCATGTGGCTCACGCTGGCGTTTCCCATCTGGATGCTGGTCGTTAGCGGCCTGCTCTTGGCGCGCGCTGGATTCATCGACCAGCAACGCGCGAGTCAGGATTGAGCATGTCCTAATCGAGGCCGGGGCCGGGCAGCGATCGCCCTGTCAGCCGCAGACAGGACACAACGCACTGATGTGCGGACGTACCTGCCGAGCCGCAAGATTGTCCTATCCGGGCGAAGGGCTGGTCGAGGCTATGCCGAGCCCTAGGCTTGGTTCGTGGCCTCGCTTTCGGACTCGCTATGGCACCGGAACCGAGTCCTGGCCGAGGCGGCGCTGGAGCACACGTTCGTCCAGGGCATCGCGTCGGGAGAGTTGGCCCGAGCTACGTTCGCCTACTACGTGGGACAGGACGCCGCCTTCCTCGACGCGTTCTGCCGTGCCTACGCCTTGGCTCTGGCCAAGAGCCCAGACCGAGATGGGCTGATGGCGTTCAGGGAGCTACTCGAAGCCGCCACCGACGAGCTCCGCCTTCACCAGGGCTACGCGGCTCGCTGGGATGTCGACCTTCACCAAGAAGCAGACCCCGCCACCTCGGCGTACACCAACTTCTTGTTGGCGGTCGCCGCGCTCGAGCCGGTTGGCCACATCGCGGCGGCGATGACGCCGTGCATGCGGCTCTACGCCTACCTCGGCCAGCAGTTGGCCACTCGGACAAAGCCCGAGAGTCCATATCGCGAGTGGGTGATGACGTACTCGAGCGCGCAGTTCGAGGCCCAGGCACGACGTCTAGAGGCTCTACTCGACCGCTACGGCGGTGATCACGACCGCCTGGCGGTCCTATATCACCAGGCGATGGAACTCGAATTGCGGTTCTTCGACGCTGCCAGCCGTTCCACTCAAGTCTGAATCACC
>Ga0210396_10006974_pt1 | contig 10780 bp, 5 predicted proteins | sample IncBWH17OmetaG_FD_155466 | JGI IMG/M metagenome (GOLD analysis project Ga0210396, IMG submission 155466) | Forest soil microbial communities from Barre Woods Harvard Forest LTER site, Petersham, Massachusetts, United States - Inc-BW-H-17-O ... | reverse complement strand
GCCTGCGTGGCGGTCAGACGCAGTCGCTCGGCACCGAACTCGCAGATCGTGTCGAGCATTCGGAACACCGGCTTGGCCGGCTGGCCCGGGTCGGGCGCGCGGTCCCGGCCGAGCACGTTCTTGTCGACGAGGCTGATGAGCGTCGGCACTATCTCATCCCTGGTGAGCTCGCCTCCCGCGCAAACCCCTTCGGCCGCCGCGATATCGAAGGCGCCGGCGAAGACCGACAGCCGCGCCCAGAGCAGCTGCTCGGCCGGCGTGCACAGCGAATAGCTCCACTCGATCGCGGCCCGCAGTGTCTGGTGCCGCGGCGTTCCCGACCGGCGGCCGCCGGTGAGCAGTTGCAGCCGGTCGTTGATGCACTCGGCCATCTGATCCAGCGACAGCGCGCGCAGCCGGACGGTGGCCAGCTCGATGGCCAGTGGGATGCCGTCGAGCGTACGGCAGACCGTGATGACGTCGGCGAGGTTCTCATTCGTGACGGTGAACCCGGGCACGGCCGCCGCCGCGCGTTGTGCGAACAACTCCACCGCGTCCGCCTTTCCCGCCGAGTCAGCGCTCGGGTCGGGCACGGGCAGCGGGGACAGCTGCAGGGCGGCCTCGCCGGCCGCGTCGAGCGGCTGCCTGCTCGTCGCCAGGATGGTGACCCCAGGGGCCTCGCGGAGGATGCTGTCCGCCAGCGCCGCGCACGCGTCGATAACGTGCTCGCAGGTATCGAGGATGAGCAGCAGCTCGCGCTCGCGAATGAAGCCGAGCAGCCGGTCCAGCTGGGATCCCTGGTCGGACTCAGCATTGGGGAGCTCGGCGATGGTGAGCCTCGCCGCGAGGGTGTACGCGAGCAGCCCTGGATCGTGCACGGCGGACAGCTCGATAAAGTGCGCGCCGTCGCGGAAGCCGCCTTCCGCCTCGACTGCGGCCCGCACCGCGAGGCGGGTCTTGCCGACCCCGCCGGGGCCCGTGATGGTGACAAGCCGCGACTGCCGTAGCAGCTCGCCCGCACGGGCGAGCTCGGCCTCGCGGCCGACGAACCCGGACGTCTGCGACGGCAGGGTGCCAGGCGTGCGGTAAGACGTGCCGGTAGCCATGAGGACCTCGTGCGCTGGGGATTAAGGTCAGGCTACGCGCGTGGGCGGCCGGAGACAGCTCGTCGATGAGCCGCACGGGCATCCGGTCACGTAGCAAGATGGTCAGCTGTACCCGCGAGGAGAGCCCGAGCTTGGCGAAGATGTGGTTGACGTGCGCGTCCACGGTCCGCTTCGAGATGACGAGCCGCGCGGCGATGTCCCGGTTGGACAGCCCGCGCGCGACGAGCACGGCGATCTCCCGCTCGCGGGTGGTGAGGCCTTCGCTGCCGTCCCAGCCGCTGATCTCGTCGGCCCGGGGATGGGGCCGCTCGGGCAGCACGTCGTGGCCGGCGAGGGCCGCCGCGGCGATCTCCGCGAGCGGCCTGGTGGCGCCGGCCGTGTGCAGCTCGGCGTACCAGGCGGTACCGAGCGTGCCCGCGGCCTTGGCCGCGGACCGCCGGTGGTAGTCCTCAAGCACGGCGCTGCCGCTGAGCCTGCCGCCGCCTAGGCGCTCCCACAGCCCCTGCGCGGCACCGAGCAGCCAAGCGGCGCGCTGGCATCGCCCCGCGTCCGCGGCCAGCCAGGCGAGCACTTCAAGCGTGTAGCCTTCGCCGACCATGTTGCCGATCTCCTGCGTTGTGCGCAGTGCGGCACTGGCCGCGTCTTCGCACTCGATCTGCCGTCCAGGCTGCTGGTAGTACGCGAGAGCGGACAGGGCGTGCGCGTTGCCGCGCAGCCACCACTCGCCAGGGCCCAGACCGCGCAGCAGGCGCTGTGCGTGGTCGATCGCCGCGTCGAAGTTCCTCACGTGCACGTAGGTGAGGGCGAGCTGCATGTCGAGGGTGCGCAGCGCGTGCTCGGCGCCGAGCGCCTCAAGCCGCCACCGTGCCTGCTTCGCCGCCTCAAGTGCCTCCTGGTAGCGTCCCGCTGTCGTGAGGGCGAACTGCAGCGCGAGGTAGGCGCGGGCATGTGTCCGGTCGTCGCCAAGCCGCGCGGCCATGGTGATCGCCTCGCTGGCCTGGTCGACCGCCTCGGCAACGCCGACGGCGGTGCCGAGGAGCGCCCGGTTGGCCAGCGCGCTTGCCCGCTCCTGAGATGGCTCGCCGAACCAGTCGAGCGCCTTGTCCTGCCAGCGCATGCCCTCGCGGATCGAACCGGACATGACCCAGTACGGGAAGAGCGAGGCCGCTAGTTTCGCCGCGGCCCGCGCCGACGCGGCGTCCCGGGCGCGGCCCGCCGCGGCATCGGGATCAGGGCTGGTCCTCGGGCAGGCGTCCGTGAGCCCGTACTCCAGCGCGCCGCGGATGTTCGCGTGCTCCGCGCGGAGCTGGCCGAGCCGGTCTTGCTGGCCATCGGCGACGAGGCGGTGGCTGAAGTCCCTGGTCAGGGTCAGGTACCGGGCGAGGTAGCGCTTACGGCACTCGATGTCCTCACACGCCTCGGCGAGCCGTGCGGCTCCGTACTCGCGCACCGAGTCGAGCAGCCGGTAGCGGTCGGCGTCCGCCGGGAGCGCTATCGACTTGTCCACAAGACCGCTGAGCGCCTCGTCGGCCTGCTCGGGCGGCAGGTCCTCGGCCTCCGCCTGGAAGGCGGCGATCACGTCCCTGGCGACCGCCATGTCGAAGGTCCCCGCGAACACCGACAGCCGCCGCCAGGCGGCCTTCTCGGCACCGGTGCAGAGCCCGTAGGACCATTCGATGGCCGCGTGCAGGGTCTGATGACGGCTGATGGAGCCGCGCCGTGTGCCGGTCCCGGCCGCCAGTCCCGCCTCGACGCGCGCCGCCAGCTCGGCGATGGGTAGCGCCCGCACCCGGACCGCGGCGAGTTCGATGGCCAGGGGGATGCCGTCGAGCCGCCTGCAGAGCCTGATGACGTCGGGCAGGTCAGGCTCGGTGAGCCTGAATCCGCTGACCGCGGCGGCGGCGCGCTCCGCGAACAGTTCGACCGCGTCGCCGGACCCGGCACCCATGGTCGCGCCTGAGTCGGTGCCGGGAACGGGCAGCGGCCCGAGCCTGAGCACCTCCTCGCCCGGCACGTGCAGCGGCTGCCTGCTCGTCGCCAGGACCTTGATGTCGCTTGTCTCCCGCAGGACCGTCCTGACGAACACCGCGCAGGCGCCGGTCAGGTGCTCGCAGGTGTCGAGGATCAGCAGCAGCTTCCTGCCGCGAAGCTCACCGAGCACCGCCTCGAGCCGGCTGCCCGCGTCGGCGCGCTGCAAGCCGAGGCGCAGCGCGACGGTATCGGGGAGCAGTTCGGGATCGGTGAGGCCGGACAGCTCGACGAGGCAGCTCCCGCCGGCGGGTGCGGCGTTGGCGGCGGCGCGCAGCGCGAGGCGGGTTTTGCCGACGCCGCCGGGCCCGGCGACCGTGACAAGCCGCGCGCCTTCGAGCAGGCCGGCCAGCTGGGCGAGCTCGTCGCCCCGCCCGACAAACCCGGAAACCTCGGCAGGCAACGGCCAAGGTCGCTGACCGGCACCAGAACCGCCGGACGCAGCCGGGGAATTCATGCGCACCTCACGTAGTCGCCTTCCGCCCCCCGCATTATCTCTCACCGCGGACCGACGATCCTAAGCATCACCGCAAGGACTGTTCCTCAATCCGTAATTATCTTCTGGCGGGACGGCCTTCCCGACTCCGGTACCAGGACGTTTCCTGGACCACCTGCTGAGCCTCATTACTGACCGAGTAACGCGCCGACCCGTTACTCTCGTGTCCAATCGGCTGCGCTGAGTAGCCGGTTTGGGCCTAAAACATCAACGCCTAGGTGCTCGGCCCCTTTAGGTGGTTAAATTCCCGGCCCCGTTAAACCTCGGCGCGGATAGCGGGGGTCAGCAGCTCGCCGACCGCCTCCACCAGGCGCGTCATCTCGTAAGAGACCTGCCGGGTGTCGCATTCAGGTGCGGCGAGCACCGCGAGACTCGACCCGTCACTGATGGCCTTCACGAACATCAGCCCGTAATCCATTTCGACCAGCGCCTGCAGGGGCGCCCCCGCCTCCATGATCCTGGCGGCGCCAACGATAAGGCTGGTCAGCCCGGAGGTAATCGCGGAGAACTGCTCCACGGCCTGAGCCGGGATGCCCGCGGAGAGGGCCAGCGGCACCCCGTCGGCGGACACCACGATCGCGTGCGCGATATCCGCCACACGGGTGGTGAAATCAGTGACCAACCAGTTCAGGTCCTCGCGGTATGCGCCGGTCAACGACTGTTCTCCTCTTCTGCAAACGGTGTCCCGCCCGTCCCGTGACCCGCTTGCACGGCATCACGGCGGCCAAGCTGGAACCCGGATAGCCGGCTGCGCGCCGCATCCGGTGAGCGCCGGCGTGACGCCGGGTGCCCCTGGCGCGGGGTTTCCTCGTACGGGGCCCCCGGCGGGGCATTTCCGCCGGGAGGCGCGCTAAGGACCGGGACTCCCGTGTCGGCCGCGGCAGCGGTCGCCGCGGCCGCCATGCCGGAACCGGGCGTGTCCAAGCCCGGGTAGGCACTCGTCCTCGGCACCCGCCTTGGCAGGCCTGAGGTCGTCCGTTCGGCCGGCTCTGGAGCGGCGTTACCGCCGTTTGTCGCGATGTCGCTCGTCGCTGGCTGCCAGCCGGCCGCCAGTTCCTCCGTGGGCGTGGCGGCACCGTTCGACGGCCGCTTGGCGGCGAACCACGCGGTCGTGGACCGCCCGGCCTGCCCGCCTGCCTGCCCGGCCATGAGCGGCTGGTCGCCGTTTGTGGCGAGCCCGCTGCGGTGCCGCCCGGTCACGTGCCGGTTGGGCATCCCCGAGTGGATGCCTGCCATCGGCGGGGCGGCGTTGATGCCAGACACCCGGGTGTGGGTGCCTGGTGCGGGGGTCGGCTCACGCCTGGCCAGCGTGCCGGGCAGCCAGACCAGGGCGGACAGCCCCTGCGGGGCGCCGGGGCGGAGCTTGACCCTGATCCCGTGCCTGGCGGCCAGCCGGGACACGGCGTAGAGCCCCATGTGCCTGGAGATCGACACATCGATCACGGGCGGGTGGTCGAGCCGCCAGTTCATGTCCGCCAGGCGGGTGGGCGAGACGCCGACACCGTCGTCACGGACCTCGACGAGCACACCGCCGCTGCTCAGCTCCATGACAGTGACGCGGACCTGGGTGCTCTGCGGTGAGAACAGCGTGGCGTTCTCGATGAGCTCCGCGAGCAGGTGCACAACGTCGGCCGCGGCCTGCCCGGAGATCATGATCCCCGGCTGGACGGCGAGCGCCACCCGGCTGTACTGCTCGATCTCACTGGCGGCGGCGCGCGTCACGTCGGCGAGCGGTACGGACTCGGTCCACTTGCGGACTGGCTCCTCGCCCGCGAGCACGAGCAGGTTCTCTGAGTTCCGCCGCATCCGGGTGACCAGGTGGTCCATGTTGAACAACTTGGCCAGCTGATCGGAGTCGTCCTCGTTCTGCTCCATGGAGTCGATCATGCGAGCCAGCCGCTCGATCAGCGGCACGCTGCGCCGCGACAGGCTGATGAACATCGCGTTGAGGCTGCCCCGCAGTTGAGCCTCGGTGCCGGCCAGCCGCACCGCCTCCGCATGTACCTGATCGAACGCGCGGGCCACCCGGCCGATCTCGTCGGTGGACTGGACGCCGATCGGCTCGACCACGACCGATCCCGGGGCGGTTTCCTCGCCCCCGGCCGCGGCGGCCGCCACCCGCGCGGGCAGCCGGACCGTCGCGATCTCAAGCGCGTCCGTCTGGAGCCTGCGCAGCGGGTTGACGAGCGTACGCCCCACCAGCACGGTCGCGCCGAGTACCAGCAGGATCACCACCGCGGTAGCCACCGAGGTGACGAGCGCCGACTCAAAGGCCTGGTGCTGGAGGAACTGGCTGCGCGTCACGATCTGCGTGGCGAGCTGGTTCTCGACCGTCCGCATCGCGTTGACGACCGCGGACTGGTCGGTGTACCAGAGGTCCGGCGTGGTCGTCGGCCGGAACCCGGGTGAAAGCTGGGTGACCTGCGGGAAGATGGCCGTTGGATCGCCGTTGTCCGCGGTCACCATGCCGTTGACCGTCTGCGCCGCCTGGACCTGCGAGCCGGCCACGGCGGCGAGGTAGGCCTCCGACTCGGCGAGGGTCGCCGACACCTGGAACGCCTGGAGGTCGGTGAGCTGGAGGGTCTGCGCGATGTTGAGCGCCTGCAGGCCGCCAGCGAAATTGAGCGCCGCGGGCCCGCCGACGTTGTTGAACGGTGCGCCGGTCGGGTTCGCCTTCGTCGCCTTGCCGCCGCCCGCGTCGCTCAGCCCGCTCTCGGTGAACGCGGCGTAGAGGATGGCGCGCTGCTGCGCGGCCTGGTCCTTGGCCCTGGACAGCGCGCCGAGCGCGCTCACCTCGTTCGAGAGCAAGGCGTCGCCGCTTGAGCTTGACACCTCGTCGTTGAGCGCGAGCAGGTCAGAGAGCGTGCCCGAGTAGTCGGTGATGATCAGCGTCGGCGACTGGCCGAGAACCTCGACGCGGAGCGCGTCGAGGTCGTCGATCTGCGCGACTACGTTGTTGGCGCTGTCCTGGACGCTCACCGGGAACGCGGAGTCCGAGACGACGTCCCGGGCGATTTGCTCTACCGGTGCCGCGGCCGTGCTCGTGGCGCGCTGCGCGCCTGCCAGCCGACCCTCTTCCGCTGCGAGCGCCTGCCGCAGCGACGCGGTGACCGCGGGCCCCGCCTTGGCCACGGCCGCGTCCTGCTGCAACCCGGTGAGGGCCGCGACGCCGACCGTCCGGTCGCGCTCGTTCTCGAGGTTATGCGCGAGCAGGGTGACCTGCTTGCCCAGGTCGGCGAGCTGGTTGATGCGCTCGTACCCGCTCGCGGCCCCGACCGCGTCCGCGACCCGCAGCCCGCCGAAGACCAGGCCGGTCAGGCTCGCCACGATGAAGACCGCGACCAGCCGGGTAGACACCGGCCAGTTGCTGAGCGAGAGCCGCGCCGGCCGGCGCGCGGCGCGCCTCGGCCTCCTGCCCGTGTGCCGTCCCGCGCCCGCGCCATTGCCCGCCGGACCGGTGGCCGGCGCGCCGGTACCGGGCGCGGGAGTGCCTGCTGCCGGGCCTGTGGTCATATCCGCTCCCACGCCGGCCAGCAGGCCGTCCCGGTGCCCGCGCCGGACAGCGCCGACCGCCCGCCTCGCCGCTCGACGTCGAGCGTGCCAGGGCTTTTCATCGCTCTGCCCTCGCCTGTGTTCATGTCTCAGCCGCAGATAAATATCGACATGAGCCGGTCGCGGCAGACGATGAGGTCGTCGTCCACGCCCCGCGGCTAGCTAGCGAGAGTCTAAAACGCGGCCTGCTTGAAATTTGCCGAAATCACGATTTACGGGAAAAACCGCCGGTCTTCACGGGCATTGCACATTATTTCCACTAATCTCGATAAGTAGCCTTGACGTGGGCGTTTCCCCCGGTCGCCCTTGCCCGGCGCCCGGCGCTAGGCGAGGAGGAACTTCATCGCGTCGAGCGCCGCCTCGATGTTCGCGACCGAGTTGGCGTACGACAGCCGGAGGAACCCCTCGCCCCACGGCCCGAAGGCGGTCCCGGCCAGGCACGCCACTCCTGCCTCGGCGAGCAGCCGCTCGGCCAGCAGGGACGCTCGCACCCCGGTTTCCGAAATATTAGGGAATGCGTAGAATGCGCCATCCGGCACGACGCAGCTAATCCCGGGGATCGCGTTCAGCCCGGAGACGATCACGTCGCGCCGCCGCCGGAACTCCGCCAGCATGGCGGCCACCCCGTCCTGCGGCCCGTCAAGTGCGGCGATGGCCGCGTACTGGCTGAACGCCGAGGTGCAGGAGACCGAGTTGATCGCCAGCCGCGTCACGGGTTCGACGAGCGACGGCGGGAACACGCCGAAACCCAGCCGCCACCCCGTCATCGCGTACGTCTTCGACCAGCCGTCAAGCAGCACCGTCCGCGCTTCCATCCCGTCGAACTCAAGCACCGACGCGTGCGTCCCGGCGTACCGCAACGCCCAGTAGACCTCGTCGGAAAGCACCACGAGGTCGTGCCTGATGGCCAGCTCCGCGATCGCCGCGCAGTCGTCCCGCGTCAGCGCGGACCCGCAGGGGTTGTGCGGCGAGTTGATGATCAGCAGCCTCGACCGGGGCGTGATCAGCGAGGCGAGCTCGTCAACGTCGATCCGGAAGCCGTTGCCCTCGCGCAGCGGCACGGGCACAGGCGTCGCCCCGGCGAAGGAAGTGATCGACTCGTACATCGGGAACCCCGGATCGGGGTAGAGCACCTCATCCCCTGGCCCCGCGAGGGCGAGAATCGTGAAGAACATGATTGGCTTCGCCCCGGGCGTCACCACCACCCGGTCGGGGGAGACGCCCCGCAGCCGCCCGGTCCGGTCGAGGAACGCCGCGACCGCCTCCCGCAGCGCGGGAATCCCCGGCGCGGGCACGTAGTGCGTCTGCCCCCCGAGCAGCGCGTCGATGGCGGCCCGCGAGATGTGGTCGGCCGTGGGGAAGTCAGGTTCCCCGATCTCCAGGTGGATCACTGTCTTCCCGGCGGCCTCCAGTGCCTTGGCCCGGGCCAGCATCTCAAACGCCGACTCAGTCCCCAGCCGCCCCATCCGCTCCGCAAGCCGAATTTCGGTCATATCGCCCATATTAGGTTTCCGCTCCTCACCAGGTAACCCCCGCACCCAGTCAACTCACATGACCGCCTTAGCCGTAGCCGGGCACTGGCCGGGAAATCGATGGAAAAGGACTCGCGCGGTGCGGGCGCGCCGGGTTAGCTAGGCGCATGCGCATCGTGCGTGGAGACGCATCGGACCGGGCGACGACTCAGGCATGCTTCGAGGTTGTCCGGGCGGCGGGGGAGGCCGATGACCCGCTCGGGCCGCCGTGGTCGCTCCGGCGGTTGCGGGGCTGGCTTGAGAACCCGGTCGAGCCTGCGGAGACGTGGATCTGCGGCGACGAGACGGCCGGCGCCATTCAAGGGTGGTACTACCTCCTCCTGCCCGAGCGAGAGAACCGCGACCGGGCCTACCTGAACCTCACCGTGCATCCCGCGCGGCGGCGGCGCGGGATCGGAACCGCGCTGCTCCGGCACGCGGCCGAGCGGGCGGCCCGCGGCGGGCGATCGGTGCTTGGCGGCGGGGCGCTCCAGGGCTCGGCGGGAGCGGCTTTCGCCGTGCGCGCAGGCGCGGCCCCTGGGCTGGTCGAGGCCCGGCGGGTGCTCGTGCTCGCCGCGATTCCGGCGGGCCGCGTCGCGTCCCTGCGGGAGCAGGCGACGCAGGCGGCGACCGGGTACTCGCTGGTGTCCTGGGATGGCCGCATCCCCGATGAGTACCTGGCCAGGTACGCCGAGGCGGGGAACGCGATGGCGGATGCGCCGCACGACGTCGGCGAGGAGCCATGGGTCTGGGACACCGCCCGGGTCCGGGAGCAAATGGACAACCGTGAGCGGCAGGGCAGGCACGTCTACACGCTCGCGGCACTGCACGCCGCGAGCGGCGAGATGGCGGCGGTCACCGCAGTCGAGGCCGACCAGGACAATCCGGGCTGGGGGTACCAGCTCATCACGGCGGTGACCCGCAAGCACCGCGGGCACCGGCTCGGCCTGCTGGTCAAGACCGCGATGCTCGACTGGCTGGCGGTGGCCGAGCCGGCCATGGAGCGCATCGTGACGGGGAATGCCGCGGTTAACCGGTACATGATCGCCATCAACGAGGAACTCGGGTACGAGCTCCTTAGCCCGTTGGCGCAGAGCTACGAGCTGCCCGTCGCCGACGCGCTTGGCCAAGACCGCCGGTTACTTTTGTTTGCTACGGCCAGCCCTTAACTCGTCGAACTCGTTGGCGCGATCGTGCCGGTGAGACCCCTGGCAGGACGGCCCGGCTGAGAGACTAGGCGCATGAACGCCAGCCGCGAGCCGCTTGAGCGCGCCTACCGGGACGAGGCGACCCGGATCAGGGCCGCGCTCGCCGCCCGCACCGGCGACCTCGGCCTGGCCGAGGACGCGGTGCAGGACGCGTTCATCGAGGCGATCGAGCACTGGCCCCGCGACGGGGTGCCCGCCAGCCCAGGCGGCTGGCTGGCCACCACGGCCCGCCGCAAGGCGCTCGACCGCCTCCGCCGCGACAAGGTCGGCGCGGACAAGATGGCGCTGCTCGCCGCGACCGAGGCGTGGGCCTGCCCGGACACCGGCCCCGGCGCCGCCGTGGATGCCGCTAAAGACGGCGGGGATGACGGGGGAGCGGACCGGCGGGCCGACGACGAGCTGCTCAGCCTGGCGTTCGCCTGCTGCCACCCTGCCCTGACCCAGGAGGCTCAGGTCGCGCTCACCCTGCGCGCCGTCTGCGGCCTGACGTCCGACCAGATCGCTGCCGCGTTCCTGGTCAGCGAGCCGACGATGGCCCAGCGCCTGCTCCGTGCCCGCAAGACGCTCAGCGGCCTGAAGTCGCCGGTGACAATCCCCGATCCCGATGACCTGGCCGACCGCCTCGCCCAGGTGCTCGCGGTCGTCTACCTCGTCTTCAACGAGGGCTACCTGGCAAGCTCAGGCCGCGAGCCCGCCCGCCGCGACCTGGCCGCCCAGGCGGTCGCGCTGACCAGGACGCTGCACCGGCTGATGCCCCGCGAGCCGGAGGTCCTCGGCCTGCTCGCGCTGCTCTTGCTGCATGAGTCACGGGCGAAGGCCCGCTTCGACGGCTGGGGCCGCCTCATCCGCCTCAAGGACCAGGACCGCGCCAAGTGGGACAAGCGGCTGGCCGACGAGGCG
>Ga0210396_10006973_pt1 | contig 10780 bp, 5 predicted proteins | sample IncBWH17OmetaG_FD_155466 | JGI IMG/M metagenome (GOLD analysis project Ga0210396, IMG submission 155466) | Forest soil microbial communities from Barre Woods Harvard Forest LTER site, Petersham, Massachusetts, United States - Inc-BW-H-17-O ... | reverse complement strand
CTCTCTGCGATGTCGACGTCACCAGGACTTCGACCGGGGGACTTCTAATAAGTGGACCGGCCACGATTACGCTCAACGGAAACCCCGCCCCCGTTTCGCCATCACTTCTGACGATAGAAATCACCGGCGGCACGGACGTGGAATTCTCCAATATCACGCTAACGTTTGGATCCCCGGGCTTGATGCACTTTGGAGCCGAGCCCCTTCCGGGTGTCGTGCAGCGCACGGAACGATGGTAGATGTGGGGGGCAATGCTCTCCGGAGAATTGGTACGAAGCCGGCGGGGCAAAGCCCACTTTCGTGTTATTCGTGGCGCCTTGTGGAATTACGGAAACAGCGGTCGGCTGGATGCGAGGGCGAGACCCCGATCTCAGAAGTTCGGCTTCACCGGATGGAAGGGAATCCAGAAGGTTGCTTCCACATCCACGGGGGCGCCATTCTTCGTAGCAGGTTGGAACTGCCACTTGGCGATGGCTTCACTGGCGAACTGGTCGAGGCGGTCATCCACGCTGCGCAGCACGCGCACTTTGCCCACGCTTCCGTCAGCGTGGATGATGGCATAGAGGATGACGGTGCCGGCTACATTCTGGCGCATCAGTTCCAGAGGATAAGCGGGATCGACTTTGCGTGTGGCCACGGGCGCGGAGAGATCGGTGGAGGGTGATCCGTCAAGGGATGGATTGCCCGCCGCTGCGGCTCGAGCTGAGGGACTGGCGGCGGCTGAGTCGGGCTTCAGAGCGGCGAAGCGGATGATCCAACTGCCTCCAGCGGAGTTCAGGTTGGGCATGTTGAGGCTGAGGGAGTAGAAGTGGCGGTCGCCGAAGACGGCCTGCTCCTCGCTGGAGAGCTTCACGGTCTTGTTCTCGACCTCGGGTTGCGACGTACGCGCTGCCAGGCGTGGCGGTCGCATGCCGGCAATCAGATTGGGATTGACGGAGTATGCTCCCGAGTTCTTTGGGGCGGGATCGCCCGCAACCGGTGAAGTGGGATTCGAGGCCTTGCCCACGTACAAACCTGAAGGCAGGTTGCCGCTGCTCTTGCCGGCTGTGTTTCCATCGGTAGCTCCATCTGCTTTGCCGCTTGCGCCCGGTGCACCTGAGGCGCCGCGATGGCCTTCCGGGGTGGTGGCGAAGTTGCCGCGGCGATTGCCTGCGGGCAGGTCGGGTGGCGCGCCTACTGCGGGATGGAGGTTGAGTGCGATCATGCCTCGGTCGACCGTGTTTCGGTCGACCATGCTTCCGGCGGAGTGGGAGCGTCCTGATGCGGGTAGAGATGGGGGCGGCGCGATCACTTGCTGTGAACTTCCCTGCGGCGATCTCAAGGCGGTTGAAATTCGGTTGGGTATCTGGCGCTGTTCTTCCAGGGAAAGCTGCGGAGCGGGCGCAATTATGGAGCTGCGACCGACATTGAGATCGCCGAGACGGCGGCGAGGCTCGGCCTCCACTGGGGGTGGGGGAGCGATCACGCTCGGCTGAGGAGCGCGCGAAGTTTTCGGCGATGCGGCCTGCAGGGCAGGGGGTGGTGCGATGACCGAGGGTTCGATCGCCGGCGCCAGGCGCGAGATCTCCGACGCGGGAACGGCTGGGGCCGGGCCGATCGGCATCCGCGGGTCGGCGGGCATTTTGTCTAATAGAGCGACGACGTTGGGCACGGCCGCGTCATTTTGTAACCGGACTTTGGGCGGTGTGACGATGGTTTGCGAGCGGTTGTCGGCCTCGGGAGGCACGGAAATGATCGGCTGGGCAGAGTATTCGGGATCGGCCGGGCGGGCGTGAGCCGAGCTTGAGCGGCGAGTGTCGAGGGGCGGCAGGTATTCCGAGGGCGAGTAGTAGATGACGTCGGAATGCGTGAATGCGGGTCGAGTTTCAGGGGGAGGATGCAAAGCGATAAATCGTGATCCCGCACAGATCAGGGCGAGGGTGAGAACGTGATAAAAGCCCGACTGCAAGAAGCGGTGCCAGGGCAGTCCGCGGTCGACGAAGACGTCAGGCCAGAAATCAGCGGGCGCCGAGTTAATGCGCGGAAAGGCGAGTTCGCTTTGGCGAAACAGATCGCGAAGATTCCGCAGGAAGACGCGAAACCGGGGTTCGGGCGCAATCAGGAGGATCAACTCCGGGGCAGGTGTTTCAGTCTCTTCCAGTTGGAGCGTCCCCGGAACTTCGCGCATCGTTCTATGTTAGATGGAAAATGATCTTTCAGGGTAGCCACGAGGACATGCGAGAAGGCGCCGGCAAGGTAGTACGATGAATGTTCGCAGGAGAGACTTCATGAAGAGTTGGCAGGGAATTTTCGTATCGGCTGTGGCGGTTGCCGCCGTGGGGTTGGCTTGTTCGGCTGCGGCGCAAGACTCCCCACAAGAATCGAAGGCCGCGCCGAAAGCGGCAGACTCGGCTGCCGCCGCGCGTGAGGCGAAGGGCGCCCGCGAGTTTTCAGGGATGTACAGCTTTTTGAAGGACGGAGAGTTCGTGCAGATTACGGTGGAGGACGAAGGCAAAGTCACGGGATTCGTCTCGCGGTACGGGGAAGGCGAAAGCGATAAGGGAGCGTTTCTCGATCAGTACTTCCGCAGCGGGAAGGTGGAGGGCAACAAGCTCAGCTTCACCACCGAAACAGTGCGCGCGGTGTGGTTCGAGTTCACGGGGACGGTGGAACGGGGCGAGGGGAAAAATCCCGGAGACGAGGGGTATTACGCTTTGAAGGGAACGCTTACCGATAACACCAGTGATGCTACGAAGAAAGTCACGTCGCACTCGCAAGAGGTAGTGCTGAAGATGTTCCCGCGGAGTTAATGGCGAGTACCTCTTACCCAGAAAAAGGCGGTCGCGGCTCGTCGCGTGCCCTCAGGGGCTAAAGCCCGGGTTCTTGGGAACCTAGACGGCACGACTGAAGTCGCGCCCTTCCCGATACTGACCCGTGCGGCTCGGCACTGGGTGCGGCTGGACGCAGTGCCCCCTCCGAACGTGCTCGGGACTGGATTCTGGGTGCTGGCGACTGGGTACGGAGCCTACTGGCCGGCGCGGGCGGGCGTGATGACGAGGCGGCCGGGGGCTTTCTTTTTTGGGTTGGATTTTTCCTGGTCGTAGACCAGATCGAGACCGCCTTCGGAAGTGGGGGAAGCCTCGGCCAGGGCTGCGGCCAGGGCGCGGAACGAGCGGCTCACTTCCAGACTCTCCTGCAAAACTACCGGCGCACCGTGATCGATGGCGGGCAGGATCGAGTGAAATGCGTTGGGAATCTTCCACAGCACTTTGCAGTTCGTGGCGGTTTCGATGTCCTCATCAGTGAAGCCGGGAATCTTTTTGTAACGATTGAGGACCATACGCAGCCGATTACGGCCTGCTCCTGCTTCGAGGAAGGCATGAATGCGGCCAGCGCTCCACAGAGTGACGACGTCGGTTTGAGCGACCATGAGCACCGCGTTCGAGAGGTCAGAGAGCAAGCGGGTGGTGGAATCGAGGCGGCTGGAGGCATCGACCACGACGTAGCGATAATGATTTACCAAGAGGTCGAACAGGCGGGCCAATTCGGCCGGCGTGGGGATGGCATGATAAGGCTGCTGTGAGCCGGCCAGGAGATGCAAGCCGTCCTGAGCAGTGGTCATGAGGCCGTCGAGCAGAGAAGCGTCGAGGCGGTGCAGATTCTCGAGCGCGTCAGGCACTCCAAAATTAGGGCGCAGGTTGAGATGCAACTGGGCGTGGCCTACAGGGGCGAAGTCGACTAGAACCACATTTCCATAGGCCTGCTGCAGGGCGATGGCAGTGTTGACGGCAGCGGTAGTGGCGCCGGCGCCTCCCTTGGCACTGAGAAAGGTGAAGATGCGGGCCTTGCCCGCGCCCCCGCGAGTGCGGGTGCGGTTCGAACTGAAACGGGTCAGGGCTTCGAGCAGAACCTCGAACCCGGCGCTGTCATCGAGGTACTCGCCGGCACCGGCGCGCATGCTGGCTACGATTGTCCCGGGCTGCTGCATGCTTCCGTTAGCAAAGATAGCGAGCTGGAGGGTGTTGGCTTGAATGAGTTCGATGGCAGCGATGGCGGATTGAGGATTTCCGGCAGAGATATCAACGATGACGACCTCAGCACGCAAATCCTGAATCTGGCGCAGGATGGAGTCTGTAGGTCCCTTGGGAAAGCCGACGTTGCTGAACACGACGCGGGCCAGGCGGGTAGCCTCCAGGCGGCTGTGCAACTTCGATAATTGTTCCCGGTCCTCGGACAGGACGGCTACGGCGATGCCATGCATTGCGCGGTTCTCGCTGATTTCTCTCGGTGTTTGCATGTTAGAAAGAGAACGTACTGTTCGCCAAGTGACCTTGGTAACCGCCTGCCTGCTTGCCTGCACACAAATCACGGGGAGAAGCAAAAGAAACGTTCTGCGGGATAAGAAACATCAACGAAAGGTGCACAGCAGAAAATACTCCCCCAAGAATCCGCACGGTGAAAAACATTCTAAGCCAAGCAGCAGAGATTGAAAAGGACGGAAGAACGACTGAAAGAACTAACCCGCGTGCGCCGAGCCCAGACCGGGATTTTTACGCGATTCGTATCGCTAACGCGATGCCTTCACTGCTGGATGGGAATCGGATAGACACGAATGGGGATTGTTTGGTGGATCGTGACGCCTGGTCCTCTATGGAACCATGGCTCTATCGAATGACTCGATGAATCATGACTCGATGGATAGAGAGGCTAGTGAGCCGCAGCGGCGCGCGGACTGAGGGGCGCCGGCGTGGCGGAACGCTCTGTCTCGCTGGGGCTGTGCAGGGCTGAAATTCGGCGGAAGTCGGCGGAACCGTCCTCCGTTTCGGGAAGGTACTCGTAGCCCTTCAAGCAGACAGCCACGCCGATTTTGGTCTCGGCACCTTTGATCCCGGTCTGGTCCTGGGCGGCGGATTTCCAGTTGTTATCCGCGGGCTTGACGATGCGCAAAACGCTTCCTCGGCAACGGACACGCATGTTTTCGCCGAGCGTGATCGCGGAGGGCATTTCTAACGTGAGTTCGACCTCTGCGCCTTCGCATAATGCCATGTCGGTGAACAGAAACGCTCCGCGGGAGCTGAGATCCTGGGTGAACCCGAGTCCTTCAGCAGCGGTCGCAACGTCACGCAGGGAGACTGGCAGGTTAAAGGCAAACCGCTGTCCAATACGGCGCTCAACAACAACCGGAGGAGTCGTCATGGTCGTGTCCCTTCCTTGAGGGAATCGCCGAGGAAAGCAACAGCAACTGTAGCGCAGTCCGGACGGTCTGGGAAGTCAAAAGTTGGCGGGCGGTGCGGAGCAAGGCACTGATCTGTGGAAAACTCTAATATGGGAACATTCCGGGGGAACCTTTGCCGGGAGCACGCACGTTATAGTGATCGTTAATAGTGATCGTTAATAGTGACCCAGAGGGCTGAAGCGTCATCGAAAGAAGTGAACGTGTCAGAGTCAAGATTCCCAGTCCAGGAAAGTCCGGCGGTGAGGGGTGCTGAAGCGACCTCAGGGGGCGGATCGCGCTGGCAGGCAGCAGGGCGGGCGCTGCGCCACCGCAACTTCCAGCTCTTTTTCAGCGGACAACTTATCTCACTTATCGGCACCTGGATGCAAAGCGTGGCGCAATCGTGGCTGGTGTACCGGCTGACTGGTTCGGCTCTGCTGCTGGGATCGGTGGGATTCGCGAGCCAGGTTCCGGTGTTTCTGTTTGCGCCGTTGGGAGGAATCGCAGCCGATCGCTTCAACCGCCGCCACATCGTGATCGCGACGCAAGTAGCGGCGATGCTGCTGGCGTCGGTTCTGGCAGCGCTGACTTTATTGCACAAAGTTCAAGTCTGGCATGTGTTTGTGCTGGCGAGTTTGCTGGGCGTGGTGAATGCGTTTGATATTCCCGGGCGGCAATCGTTTCTTGTGGATATGGTGGGCAAGGAAGATCTGATGAATGCGATCGCGCTGAATTCCTCCATGTTCAATGGGGCGCGCGTGATCGGTCCGGCGATCGCCGGGATTCTGGTGGCGAAAATTGGCGAAGGGTGGTGCTTTTTTGCCAATGCGGTGAGCTACATCGCAGTGATTATCGGGTTGCTGCTGATGCACGTGATCCGTCCGGTACGCGCGGCCATGGCCTCGCCGTTGGAGCACATGATGGAGGGGTTCCGCTTCGTGAACCAGACTGCACCCATCCGGGCGCTGCTGTTGCTGCTGGGGTTAGTGAGTCTAGTGGGCATGCCCTACGTAGTGTTGATGCCGATTTTTGCTGACCAGATTCTGCACGGTGGGGCGCGGGGGTTGGGCATCCTGATGGGTGCGACCGGCGTGGGAGCGCTGCTGGGCGCGCTAACCCTGGCTTTTCGAGAGGGTGTGAAGGGTTTGGGACGCTGGGTGGCTTGGTGCTGCGCCGGTTTTGGAACCAGTCTGATGATTTTTGCCATGTCACGCACGTTCTGGGTTTCGGTGATTCTGTTGCTACCGGTGGGCTATTGCATGATGCTGCAGATGGCGTGCTCGAACACGCTGATCCAGGTGATGGTGCCGGATGCTCTGCGGGGGCGGGTGATGGCGGTGTATTCGATGATGTTTATGGGGATGGCTCCGATTGGAGCGCTGTTTGGGGGAGCACTGGCCGAGCGTTTAGGCGCGCCCCACACCGTGGCAATTGGCGGGTTGGCGTCGTTAGCAGGCGCGTGCTGGTTCGCGCTGCATTTGCCGAAAATTCGAGTGGAAGCGCGGCGATTGATTGTGGCTCAGGAGGTCGCTGGCGGCGAACCATCGGAGATGGCGGCGCAGGCGGTGGAAGACTAGTTCTGAAATTGTGCACGGGTGCCTGCATTGGCACGCACGTTGCATGAGAGATTTTCAATATCTCTGTAGTTGTGATGCTGACCGCAGTCCGATCCTGATTAATTAATAATTCCTTTCTATTAGATCTACGGCGTGCGTCCGATGCGCCGTAGTAGTGCCGTGTGATGAGGAAGCGAGCCAAACGCGCGATTATTGCGTCGCAAAGAACGCGACGCTTCGCGCGGCTCGCCCGGATCCTTCACTGTGCAAAGAACGTTTGTTCAGGATGACAATCAAACTGCACGACTGGCGCGCACGCATAGTTCTTGAACACGGGTGAAGGATCGTGATATATCGGCAGTTACCGCATCGTGCTACTGGTCGCGCCCGCAAATCCGCACCGTTTGAGTGGGTGGGCGAGCAACCGAAGTCGTCCAATTGGAGGACAAGATGAATTCACTTTGGAAGATGATGGCATCGAGTCTTTTCCTGGCGGTCTTCAGTGGGATGGTGTTCGCGCAAGGCGGCGCCACCGGCGCCGTCGGTGGCGTGGTTCAAGACCCAACAGGAGCCGTAATCGCTAACGCCAGGGTGAGCGTCAAGAGCGAAGCCACAGGTGAGGTTTTGCGGCAGGTGACAAGCGACGCATCCGGGTTGTTCACGGCGACATTGCTGCCGGTCGGGACGTACACGGTGGAAGTGAACGCGGCGGGTTTTCCCGACACCAAGTTCCCCGGTGTCGTGGTGCGTATCACGGAAACCACGCGCATGACCGCGGTGATGAAAGTGAGCACGGTGAAAGAAGTGGTGGAAGTGCAATCCCAGGTGGAGCAGGTGAACACCACGGATGCGACAACGGGGCAATCGTTGGGAGCGCAGACGATTACGGACCTTCCTCTGGCGACGCGGAACTTTCAGCAGTTGCTGACGCTTTCCACCGGCGCGTCTTCTGACTTGAACAATGCGGCGCAGTTGGGCCGCGGCAACGTCTTTATCCACGTAAATGGTGGGAGAGAGGACAACAACAACTATCTGATTGACGGCATCACGGTGGCCGACTACGCCTTTGGCGAACTGACTTTCACCCCTCTGCCCAGTCCGGATTCGATTGAGGAATTCAAGGTCAGCACCAGCCTCTACGACGCCACGCAGGGGCGCAACGGTGGCGGCAACATCAACGCTACGCTGAAGACTGGCACGTCCAGCTTTCACGGCGATCTGTGGGAGTACTTCCGAAACACAGCGCTGGACGCGGATGACTACTTTTTGGGTAAGGTAGTGGTCAAGCAGAATATTTTCGGCGGTGACGTAGGCGGACCAATCGGTCGCGGAGCCAAGCTTGGTTATTTCTACTTCAATCTTCAGGGCACGCGCCAGCGCAGCGGAGACTCGGCGGGAACCTTCATCAACAGTCCCAGCATTTACTACGTTCCGATACAAGACCGCGAGTCGGCCAGCCTGATGGCGACGGACTGCGGAGTCCCGAGCGTCGATCCCGTGGCGTTCAATATTCTGAACTTTAAAAGCAATCAGTTTGGCGCGGGAGCGGGCGGATACCTTTATCCGCTACCGACCAACGTGCCAGCCTCGACGCCATGCCTCACGACGGTGCCTTTCGTGGTCACAAATCCCGGCAAATTCACCGACAACCAGTTCACGGAAACGTGGGACCGAGACTTTCGCGGCGGCAAGGACCGTTTGTCGGAGCGCTTCTTCTGGTCGAACTCCGATACGTTCGAGCCTTTCGGCGCCGATTCGTTTGGAATTCAGACCGGAGGGCTCCCGGGTACCACCAATCTGAACTTTCCCCTCGAAATCCCCCTGCACAGCCGCTTTGGGAGTATCACTGAGACTCACGTCTTCAGCAATGCGCTGATCAACGAGTTTCGCGCCGGGGTCAACATCATCAGCGACAAACTGAATAACGAAGCGCCCGTGACCGGTGCTGAGGTGGGGATCAACCTCCCGACCGCAAACGCCGATCCTAATATGTACCGCCTGCAGTTCGGGACTTTTGGGTTTGGAGCGTATCCCACGCAGGAGCAAACTGCGCTCTCTGACAACTACACGTTTCTTGATACCGTGAGCTGGACGCATGGGGCGCACCAGCTGCGTTTTGGCGGCGAAGTCGACCGCGTTGCGATGCGGCGCAACTTGCCGATTGCAGACAATGGACTGGTCTTTTTTTCGCCGCCTACGCTGGCCACAGATTTTCAAAGCTTTCTTGCGGGTTCCCCATTCTTCGCTGAGGGCGGTGGAGGCTTGGGCAACCACGACTATCGCGTTCCTGGCTACTCCTGGTTTGCACAGGACGACTACCGGGCCAGCAAGACGCTGACTCTGAATCTCGGCTTCCGCAACGAATTTCTGGGTGCACCTTACGACACGCTTTGCCACACCGGCAACACCAATCCTGATCTGGCAAATATTACGGGCCAGCCTTACGTCTATCCCAAGTGTGTAAATAAATTCGGTCTTACGGGAATCACCGGAACACTCAATCAGGCCGGGCTCGACAACGAATACGCCACGGTCTGGGAGCCGCGCATCGGCTTCGCGTATGACGTCGCGGGACGGCATACCACATCGATTCGCGGGGGGTATGGCATCTACAGCGTGCGCGAGGATTTGGGCGCGGTTGATAATCTGGCCATTGGACCGCCGAGCTATCCCTTCGGCGTGAATTTCTTGCCTGGAGCCGGCAGTCTGGCAAACCTCTTCCAGCCTAGTGCGACATTCCAGGGTGTTCCACCTTTAGGTGCAGCCCCTAGCCAGGCCTTCGTGCCTACGGCCGCTTTGTTCAGCGGGTTTCTCGTAGGAGGTCCGCCCTTTTGTCCATCCACCTTCAACGCGCTCACCGACAACGCGGATCAGTGCACTGCAATTTACTCGGGAAACGTGAACAGTCTGATCCAGCTTGCTGTCCCACTGCACTGGGTAGTAGGGACCACCCAGCAATGGAACTTCACGATTCAGCACGAACTTGGGCGTGATTGGTTCCTGGAACTTGGCTACGTTGGCACAAAGGGCAGCCGTCTGCGCTCGACCTACGATCCCGATCAAGCAGGGATTGCTACGGCGCAGAATCCGATTATTATTCCGATTAACGCTTCCATTCCGGGGTTCACTTGTCCCGCAGCCGATACGGTGGGGACCTCCTGCCGCATCATAGATACCACGGCGGAGAACGCCTCGGCGCGTGCGCCGTTTCAAGGGATGGCACCTGCTGATTTCGAGGACTTCGCGCCTAACTCTGATTCCCATTACAATGCGCTGCAGGCTACGCTGGCGCATCGCTTCAGCAAGGGGCTCTATTTCCAAAGCGCCTATACCTGGTCCAAGTCGATTGACGACGTTTCTACGGCTTCGGTGGCATTCGTGACCCGGGTCAACAACCAGACGGATGCGGCGGCATCCCGCGGCCTCTCCGATTTCGACCGGAGGCAGCGCTTCGTAACCAGTGCGGTCTACCAACTGCCCTTCTTTGCTAACGCCAGCGGATTCACCAAGGGAGCGCTTGGAGGGTGGGAAGCCAGCGGAGTGATGATCCTGCAATCGGGCGCGCCCTTCTCGATTTACGATCCAGCCGGTGGCAGCGCTTTTGCGCTGGCCAGCCCGGCCTCTACAGCCACTTTCAACCCAAACTTCAGTTGCGCCAATGCAGCTAGCTCAGGGAGCGTGACGTCGCGGCTCGGCAATTGGGTGAACCCTAACGCCTATACATCGGATCCGCTAGCGCCGACGCTCTCCAATGGCGAGCCGAGCGACGCTACGCTCTACGGCATCACGCCGCGTAATTGCATTATTGGTCCACCGCAAAAGAACGTGGATTTTACGCTGGATAAGAGCTTCAAACTGGGCGAACGGCAAAGTCTGCGGTTCCGGGCTGATTTCTTCAACCTGTTCAACCATCCGTCGTTTGCCAATCCTGAGACGTTTAACGGCGATGGCGGAGTCGTTGGGGATGGCGGCGCACCCATCACTACGGTGGTCGGCACCCCGCGGCTGATTCAGTTTTCGTTGAAGTACG
>Ga0210396_10006970_pt1 | contig 10783 bp, 6 predicted proteins | sample IncBWH17OmetaG_FD_155466 | JGI IMG/M metagenome (GOLD analysis project Ga0210396, IMG submission 155466) | Forest soil microbial communities from Barre Woods Harvard Forest LTER site, Petersham, Massachusetts, United States - Inc-BW-H-17-O ... | reverse complement strand
AAAAGAACTCTGCAAGCGCGGAATTGGACCGCAGCAATGAGAAGACCGCGACCGCCGTGCCGATGAGATAGTTCAGGTCGGTGCAGAAATAGATATCTGTCTTCGCGCGAGCCCGTCGCGGGTTCAAGGCGTCGGCGATGATCGACAGGCGCGTGATGCGGAGGGGATTCCGCAATGAAGGGGCAAGCGCTTCATCTTGCCCTGCCTGACGCATGCCGAGGGCCTCAAGCTGCAACATTTCCTCGATGAGCGCTTCGCGCAATCCCGCAAGCGCTTCATTGACGCCCGGCAATTGAGCGATGCGGTGCAGCACTTCCGAATAGCGGCCCGTCTTGCGCACCGCTTGCGCCAGAAGCGCGTAGGTCGCATTCGTGCCGAAAGGATAACCGCGGGAAACGCGCTCGTGGAATAGGTCGATCACCGCATCCCATTCGCCAAGGGCTGCATGAAGGCTCACGACGCGCGCGATGGCCATACCTGTCAGATCGCGATGATCAGGCCAAGATGCAAGAAAGGCGCGGGCTTTTTCGAGTTGCAGCGTGAAGCAGAGATATTCGAATTTCCGAAGCTTCAACTCCTGCTGATCGGGTTGGTTCAGAACGGGTTCGATGCGTTCGAACAACGCACCCGCGTTTTCCCAGTCGCGCTGCGCCAGAAGCGCGCTCAGATAGGCGGCAATGGCTTGCGGCGGAGCGTCGGCACCGCCTAACAAAGCGAATATGCGCGCAACGGCTGCGTAATCGCCTTTCTGGATCAGGCTATACATCGCCTGCGTGGCGACGTTGGCATGTGCCTGGCTGACGGTGGCGGGATAATCGGCGTAGAGTTGTGCGAGGCCGTTATAATCCTCGCAAGCAAGCCGCGCCCGCAGCAGGAATTCGAACCGCTGCTCCGGCGTCAGCCCGCGCAGATATTCGTCGATGCCACGCAGTTGCTGTACGCTGTCTTTGCTACGCTCCAGCGCATTGAACAACAGGCGCACGAAATTGATATTGTCGGGGCATTTGATCACGACGGATTTGAGGAGTTTCGCCGCCGCGCCGTTGCGCCCCAGCATGAGCAGCGCGCGCGCCTTCACGACATCGCCGCGGAAATCATGATCCTTGTCTGTGGAGATTTCGTCGACGATGCGGATCGCGGCTTCGGGATTTTTCTGCGCAAGCTGCACTTCGGCCCTGCGCAGCCTGCAAAAATATCCTCCATGATCGCGGCGCACGAGCAGATCGTAAATCACGCCCGCGCTTTCGAACTGGTTTGCCCTGAAGGCGTTGTTGGCGCCCTGTAGCAGTGTTGCCAATTGCGGTTTTGCGAGCACCTCAGGCGCATGGCGTGCGAATTGCGCGAATGCGACTGCGATCTGTGCGGGATCGCTGTTCAGCGCTTCCAGCGCCTTCGCTTTTTCGAAATGTGCGACCGCAGGCGGATTTCCTGCCGCAAGCGCCTCATCGAAAGCCGAGACTGCTTCGTCCCATTTCTGTCTGCCAGCGGCTATGCGGCCCAATTGCAGATGAGACCAGCCCGCGTCGATATCGACGAGTTGCCGATAGGCGAGCGCGGCCTTTTCATAGTCGCCCTGCTCGTAGAATGCGTCGGCAGTGGCGCATTCGTCCGCGCGACGATGATCGTTAATCGCCTCTTGGCCCATCTTCCCGCCCCGCCGGAAAATTCAGGCCTGGCATCTCCACCCCAGCCCTTCGGCATATTGGTAGCGGCTGCGTCAAAACTGTTCAATCGCGTAAGAATTTACGCGAAGCGGTACTTTGGGTGACACTTTAAGTTCCAAGATCGGGTGCAGCTGCAGGAAAGTTGCGTAATTGCCCGCCTCGGCGCGGAGGGCTGTGGAATTTCAGAATTCCCGCCAATTCCTCATTCAATATTCGGATCGTCTGCGGCGACAATTTTTCCCGGTGATCGCCAATTGTCACCTTACGGATGGCCTCCTTGGCTGTGCTCCTCATGGCGGGCTATCCTGTAAGTCCCTTTGGGACAGCTATTTGCGATGAACGGAATTCGCAAGCGAATTGAGCTTCTTACGGCACTGATTGGCGCTTTGCTCTGTGCCTGGAGCGCCGAGGCGGCGGCACCTGCGTCGTTTGCGGGCATCTATGTCGCAGCGCCTTACAGGCTGGATGCCCAGCATCAATTGCCGGCGGACGCCTATACCTTGCCTGAGGTGAGCGGTGTTTATCTGCGGTTGCCATGGAATGCGATCGAGCCCGTGCCGGGTCATTTCCAGTGGGATATCGCCGACAACGAAGTGAAACAGGCCGTACAGGCAGGCAAACATATATCCATCGCGCTGCTGGCAGGTCATGTCGCGCCGACCTGGCTCGAACAGCGCGGCGTCAAGATGCTCACCTTCACCGTTGAGCAGGGAATGCAACATGCGTGCAACGAAGTCCGCTTGCCGCGGCCTTGGGATCCCCAATTTGAGGATTCCTATATCGATGCGGTGAATGCGCTCGCGGCACATCTGCATGCGCTGCCCGGCGCCTATCAGGCGGTCAGGATCGTGAAGCTCGGCCCCATCAGCCAGCTGACGGAAGAACTGCGCATTCCGATGACGCGCTTGCCCGGCAGAGCCAATGCCGTGAGCCATGCCTGTTCGGACACAGCGACACAAACCTGGATCGATGCGGGCTATCGGCCTGAGCTGATCGTCGCGGCGTGGACGAAAATCGCCGAAGCCATCGGCAAAGCGTTTCCGGACAAATTGCTGGCGCTCGACATTCTCGAGCGCAATGATTTCCCGAAGATCGGCGTAGGCGGCGAAGACGATCCCGATGTGAAAGCCTCCATCATAAAAGCGGGGCTTGCGCGGTTTTCCGGCCGCTTCTCGGTGCAGTGGGATGGCCTCACCGCCACGATCGACGCGCCCGTAACGGTTAGCGCCGGGCGGCAAGGCGCCATCACGGGCTTTTCCACCAATACGTTTCGCGGTCTTGATGGCGCGGGCTGCAATCCTTCGCGCCAGAATTTCGAAGCGGGGAAGGGAGCCGGCATGCCGTGCGATGCAGCCGGCTTTCAAGCCATCCTCGAACACGCGCTGACGTTCAACGCGCGTTACATAGAAGTATGGCCGCCGGACGCGATGCGTTTCCGCGACGTCGTCGGGGCTGTGAACAAGCAATTATCGGGGCGGTAGAGCGCAACGCGGTCTGGTATAGTCGCCGCATGCGGTTCGGCGCTCGCGGAATGTTCGGCGGATCTGGAGGCCATCGCCTGAGCGGCCTTCCCGTTGCTTTGCACATTGTCGCGCTTTTTCTTCTCGTCGTGTTGGGCGTGGCTGTGGCGGCTCTTGCGCGAACGGCGGCGCGCGATTGGATTCAACGCCGGTTTGGCAGGTCGGACTACGCCTATGCGGCAGGTGCCGCGGCCATCATAGCCGTCCTTGTAGTGGCAATTTTGATCGCCGTGGATATTCTTCGGTCGTGAGTTCGATGGTTGAACTTACGCCGCCAGCGCATCCATATAGGCATCGAGATAGGCGTTGATTTCGAACGTCAACGTCGCGCCGTAGCGCGGATTCATCTCGAAGATCTTCGGTACGCTATCGGCATATTTGTAGTTGAAGCAGCAGGTACCCGTGTAATTGAGGGTTTCGAGAATGGATGTGAGTACATCCGGGCACGGCGTATCGACTTCGCGATGCGAAATGAAATTGTCCCATTTGCCCTTGATGAAATATTCGCTGTCGAAGCCGTGTTCGTAGGTCAACACGTAACGGGGCCTTCCTTTTGGCACCAGCATATGCGTCACATATTCGACGTATCCACGCGCATATTCCTGTTTGAAATAGGCGTCGGGCATAATGACGGATTCGAATTTCGCCTTCTCTTCGGCCGATTTGATGATGCGCGAATGCGCGCCCCATTCATCCTGCCGCTTCTTGTAGATGAAGGGATAGGTGATCGATCCGTTATATATCTTCGGCGCGAATTCATCGAAGCCGTTGAACCGCAGAAAACCATCCCGTTGAATCTTGTCGTCGCATAGCGCCACGATGCCCGGATTAGGAACGAGGAAGTTCGCCTGTCCGCTCAGCGTGTCTGGTCGCGCGGTAAACTGCCATCGAGCACATTGTTGGTTCCAAAAGTTCCGCCATAACGAGTCCCAAGACCAATCGCACCGATGATCGTATTGTCTTCCACTTCGGCATTGGCATAGGCCACGAAAATTCCCGTGCCAATAGCGGTGATGGTGTTTCCTTTTACGACTGAGCTTGCGAAAGCACGTCCCTCATAGATGCCGGTTTCAAAACCTTTGATGGTATTGTTCCGCACCGAGATGCGGGCAGTCTGGGGGATTTGGTATGTCCTGAACGTCGGCGAGACCAGCGTAAACCCCTTGCAGGCACCGGAGGCGGACGATTCTGCGAAGGACGTCGGGTTTGATGTGAACCATCCCGCCTCGGACGCGGCCGCATCTGGAATCGTCACTTCGGCAGCACCAGTACTTGGTTCACCGGCCAGGGATGTAACGGTAATTGTCGGCGGGTATTTCTGACTTCCTCCTATGTTGGCAAGTGTGATCTTCTCGCCAACCCTGCAATCCGTGCCCGCACTGCCAACAAGGCCGCCGGAAAGCTGTGTCCATGTCTGCTCGGCAAATTTAATACCGGTCGTTGCCGTGCCGTATCCGGCGATCGAATTATCGCTGATTGTGAAATCGTGCGGGATGCCAGGCCTTCCACTGACGGCGTTTTGGAGAAGAGTGATGGCAGTTCCGAAATTCCTGCATGGCGATGTGATGTTGAAAACATTTCCGACAATTTCACCGCTGGAATTGTCTTCAATGTGGATGGCGTCCCGGTCGGTCGTGCCATTGAACCGTACTCCACGAATGACAATATGAGAAACGTTTGCGGCACTTATCAGTGCGCTATTCGAGGTTGCGCAATCCAATCCTCCTCCGTTCTCGTATAGGCCGCCGATAACTTCGACGTTGTCCATCTTGCCATTGGGAGAATTGAACAAAAGCGCAGGTCCGGAATTGTCGTGACCGTAATCGCCGATGAAGCGCAGGTCCGCGTTCGCGGCGGTCGAAGCATTTGTTTTCAGAAGCGGATTCGCCCAGCCGGAAAATTCAGTATCGCGTACCAGGACATGTGAGCAGCCCTTGCTTTCAAAATTGATCATCTGCGTGGCGTTGGTGTCGGCTCCGGCAATGATCGCCGTATTGCCGGTGAGTCGCATGTTGATAAGCTGCAGGCCGGTACCGCCATTGCAGCCGATGAAGCTTCCTTGACCGCCCATAGGAACGCCGAAGATTACCGTCATGTCCCGAAAGATTGTTGTCCCGCCGGTGACGGTGAAGGCATCGAAATAGTTCTTGGCCGATCCGCGAACTATTAGCTTCGTCACATCTTTACCGTTGCCTCGAATTGTAATGGCATTCAGGCCCGCGCAAATATTCTGGCCTTTATAGAGCGTGATGACATAAGTGCCGGCCGGCACCAAAATCGTCTTCCCTGTGTTACAGGCCGCTTTAAGCGTAGAAAGACTATCAGCTGTGACGAAGTTGTCCGGTCCTTGCCGGAGAACATAGGTGAACGCCGAGGCCGACGCTTCATGAAACGCTTGCGGCAATAAAAGAACGGCTAGGTACAGAGCGAAAAACACCCACTTCATTGCACCTGAACCTCAAGTTCCGCTACCGAAGCGGCACATATCAACCACCGATAGTATTGTTTTTCGGTGCCCTTGCTCAGTTGCGCGCCTCTCAAAGGATTCTTGAGAGTTATTGCAGCGGAATGCGACTTTTTGTCTTGCGCTGCTGCACACCCTAAATGAATTTTCACGAAAGGAATCTTTTCCGCATAATAATACAGTGCCGGCAGAAAACCGGCACAAGTCATGAACAGCCCATGCTGGCAGCGTAGCAATATTCATCGCACGAATTGCTTCGGGGTCAGTTGATAAGCTGTTGCTGTATTTGAGATTTCTTGAGCGGCAGGTCCGAAGATGCGGGTCTTGGTTACGGGCGTTGGTCGATCCGGCACCACCATGCTCTATCAGCAGATCGCCAAGATTCTTCAGCTCCACTTCAAGACAAGGCAATTTTCCTACGAACCATATCTCTGGGACATCAATACGCCTTTGGTCGGCGGAAACACATTCGGAATGGAGCAGCTAAGCGCGTTCGGGATGTATGTCCACCAGGCGACGCCCTTATTCATTCAACCCGGAAAATCCAACGAATTGCACGACCGATTTGTTCGCCACCTGTTTGAGCCTCGTATCCCCGGCGTTCAAATCGATGCCTATTTGGCAAAAATCATCCGCGGTTCCGGGCGTTTGCACGAATATATACGCCTCTACCCGGACATTAAGATCGTCGCTTGTCTGAGAAATCCGATCGATACGATAAATTCCAGTCTCGGAATGTTTTCCTTCTTCGGGGAAGAATTTCACAAATCGGACAAAGCGAGATTCAGAGAAGAAGCGGCAAAGCGAGGCGTGGAGCTGCCGAGCGAATTGTCTCACGCGTCGTGGAGCGGTCATTGGTGGCGCGAATTCACCGAGGCTACTCTCACGGCAGCGCAGGACCATCCGCACAATATTCTACCTTTCATATATGAAGCATATCTGTGGGATAAGGACGCATGGATAAGGAAGCTGGGAGAGTTCCTGGGTCTCGATGCGGAGGAGGGGTTCGAAATCGGCCTTTCGAAACAGGCAGGCGCCAAGATTTCCTCCACACATCTGCTGAATACGGATATCGACGAAATTTATCCGCATTTCGACTTTTATAAACAAAATTGCATGACCGGAGTTATGCCGGATCCGCAGATTGAGGAATTCGAAGAAAAAACTTTTCTACGCTATGTTGAGAGCCCTTTTGCCGATCAGATAGCGGCTTCGTCACTCGGGCGCATGACGCCAATACAGCTACGCTCGCGGATTCTCAAAGGGGCGGTGAATGCGCCATTCGCGCAAAAAAAAATCGATGTTGCTTCCACTTTCCGAAAATATTCCGCCGACAGGGATTTGGATTGGCGCCAAAGCAAAATATATCGACCATCGCGTGCGGCGACAGGGCATAAGCGTTCGGTCAGTTGCATTGTTACTTGCCATAACAATTCGGCGACTATTAAAGGCACACTTCTCTCGACATTGGATCAGACGGCGTCGTTTCGCGAGATCGTGGTCGTCGATGACAAATCCACGGATGATTCTCTCAAGATCGTCAGCGAGTTGGCGGAAACCTATCGGGCCATACGGGTCGTATCCTTGCCGGTCAATGTGGGTGTATCCGGCGCGCGGCATATCGGGATTTTGTCCGCCCATTCGGACTATATCACGCAACTGGACGGCGACGATTATATTGGGCCGACGAAAAACTTCGAGGAACTTCTGGCGATTGACGGCAGGACGGATGTCATCGCTTTCACCGATTACATCCGCGCTGCGAATGATGGTGAAACCCTGGTCGATACGTCGAAATATGATGACGACAATCGCCCCGTATTTTCTCGTCTGTTGGAGCGGCTTCCGGGAATTCCCAGAGACATGACTTTTGCACGCGAACTGTATTTTGCGGCCGGCGGGTACGATCTCCGATTGTCGCTTTATGAAGATTGGGACCTGAAGCTGAGACTGGCTCGGTGCACCAACGCTCGCTGGGTTCGCTCGGTCGGCGTATTCGGAACGATATACAATCGTCTTTCTCAAGGCCTTTCCGGCAAGCCCGCCTGGGCTCACGCGCGCTGGCTTACCTGGATATTTATGAAGGCTATCGACGGCTGCGCTATTTCCACTCGCGAAGCCGCGAACGCTTTTCATAAAGCTCTTAGAGCCTTTGACGACCGTCAAATAGCTATCATTGTTGCCGAGTGGTTGGATCGTCTCGCGGCGGACGGGACTCCGATAGACGATAAAGTGCTCAAGCAAGCAACGTCACGACGGATATATGCAGCCTCGCAGGATGAATTCCTGTCTCAGATGCGGGAGATTCTTCAAAGCCCGATCATCGAGGCGCGGGATGATTTCGTGGCGTCGAACGCCGCTTCGCGAAGCTACAAAGTGCTGGACACAAGCGAAAAGAAGAACGCGATAGCCATATCGATGAACGAGACCACGCTATCAGCCGATGCAGTCCAACTCGTGCAGTATTATGATCGCGACTCCATTCGTCATTTGGACATTCTCCTGCACAATGCAAGCGACGGCTCCAATACGTGGAAAGAGGCGAAGTTCAAGTTCAAATTCTCGCTCAATGCGCCGAGGCGTCTTCTGGAGTTTCGGCAAGGCCGCGGCTGGCCCGCGATGTTCCAAGAATGGCCGTCGGCGGAACAAGACCGGTGGGGATCGCTGCTGCAGATTCCAGATCGATACGATCTCGCGGACACGATATCCTCTTGGAGTGCGCCGGACCGGCAGTTGCTTAGGTTGATAACCGCCCTTCTTCCCGAGATTGCGCGCATAGCAGCAACTCAAAAGAACATATCATCCGAGGAAGCAGATAGCTGGATTGTCGAAGCACAGGCCTTGTCCAAAAGCGTCGGCCGCGCATTGCCCGAGTTTGCGGCCGCTTGATCCTTCATTGATGCAGGAAGACTACGAGATGCCTGAGATTTCCGTTATCACGGTTGTGAGGAACGACCAGGCTGGCATAATTTCCACCATCAACAGCGTCATTTCTCAGGATTATGCGCACTACGAGTATACCGTGCAGGACGGCGCCTCCACCGACGTGACTGCCGAAATCATCCGCCAATACAAAGAGTGGATTGACGTTTTCACGTCGGAACGCGATTGCGGAATCTATGACGCCATGACCCGCGCCATAGGGAAATGCACCGGCGACTGGGTGATATTCATGAATTCGTCGGACTCTTTCGCGGCGCCGGATGTGCTCTCCAATTTTGCTTCGAATGTCCGCGACGAAGATCAAATCGTGTTTGGCCAGGCGCTCGATATCGATACCGGAAAAGTGCATCAGTACCGTTCAAAAGACCAAATATGGCTTGGATCGATTTTCGATCATCAGGCCTGCTTCGCCAGGCGCGAATTATTTGAAGAACTGCCGTTTGACACGGATCTGAGAATTGCCGGCGATCTGGACTTTTTCGGCAGGGCCCACAAACGCGGCGTTTCGTTCCGGGAGATCGATCTGTTGGTGGCCAAGAAGCCGTTTTCCGTTGGCGCCTCTTCGGACTTTATGGATCGATTTAAAGAGCGGAAGATTGTTCAAATGCGAAATTTCGGCGATAAATATCCCGTGGAAGACGGGCTGAGGAGGGAGCTTTTGAACCACATAAGCAGGAAGTTCGAACTCAAGCGCGAGCTTCTGGAAAATTGCAAACTGTCCGAACTGGAAGGGCTCTATGATCGGCTTGCATCCGTGGCGAACTGATTGAGAATGCGGCGCGGGGCGAATGGCCTCGACGCGTTGCGGTACCCATTCAAATCTGATTTTCTCCGCGCCCGAACAATCCCGAAGGGCAGGAAATGACAGGCATCACGGCCTATGGCGCTTATATCCCGAGGCGCAGATTGCAGCGCAAAGCCGTTGCGGAGGCGAACGCATGGTTCGCGCCTGGTCTTACGGGCCAGGGCAAGGGCGAGCGCGCCATGGCCAATTGGGACGAGGATGCGGTGACGATGGCCGTCGAAGCGGGCCGCGATTGCGCACCTGCCGCCGATGCCGCGAAAGACCGCGCCCATATCGATGCGATCTATTTCGCTTCCACGACGATGCCGTTTTCGGATCGTCAGAACGCGGGCATTGTCGCGGCGGCGTTGAATCTTTCGGAAAATGTTTCCGCTGCCGATGTCGCAGGCTCGCAGCGCGCGGGGCTGACCGCACTCATCGCAGCCCATGATGCGGTTGCAAGCGGGCGCGTGAAATCTCCTCTCGTTGTCGCTGCCGAGAAGCGCAAAGCACGCGCGGCATCCATGGATGAAATGCGCTTCGGCGATGCGGGCGCCGCCCTGAGCGTGGGCAATGACAAAGTGATCGCGAAGCTTTTGGGCTCCCATTCGCTGACCGTCGATTTCATCGATCACTTCCGCGGCGCGAGCGAAGATTTCGATTACGGCTGGGAAGAACGCTGGGTGCGCGACGAGGGCTATACGAAGATCGTGCCTGCGGCGGTGAAGGCGTTGCTTGAGAAAACCCACATTGCTGCGTCCGACATCGCGCATTTCATTCTGCCGTGTCCTTTCGCGAAGCTCGATCAACAGATCGCCAAGCAATGCGGTATCGATCCGGCGAAGACGCGCGACAGTCTCGCAGGCAATGTCGGCGATGCGGGTGCTGCCCATTCGCTTCTCATGCTCGTGCATGCGCTGGAGCAGGCAGCGCCGGGCGAGAAAATCCTTGTCGCGCAATTCGGCCAAGGTTGTGATGCCGCGATCTTCGAAGTCACGCGCGAGATCGAGGAATTGCCGAAGCGCAATGGCGTCACGGGTTCGCTCGCACGCCGCAAGGAAGAAACCAATTACATGAAATATCTGGCCTTCAACGGCCTGATCGAAATGGAAAAGGGTATGCGCGCGGAAGTGGACAAACGCACCGCACTCAGCGTGCTTTATCGCAAAGACGATATGCTGACGGGCCTTGTCGGTGGCAAATGCCGCGTCTGCGGCACGGCGCAATTCCCCCGCGCGCGCATATGTGTCAATCCCAATTGCAACGCCGTGGACAGCCAGGATCCCTACAGCTTCGCCGAGCAGCCCGGCAGCGTGCTTTCATGGAGCGCGGATTTCCTCACCTATGCGATGGATCCGCCCAATCACTACGGCATGATCACATTCGCCGAAGGTGGACGCCTCATGGC
>Ga0210396_10006969_pt1 | contig 10783 bp, 6 predicted proteins | sample IncBWH17OmetaG_FD_155466 | JGI IMG/M metagenome (GOLD analysis project Ga0210396, IMG submission 155466) | Forest soil microbial communities from Barre Woods Harvard Forest LTER site, Petersham, Massachusetts, United States - Inc-BW-H-17-O ... | reverse complement strand
GCGACCGGTTGCCAGCGCGGTGGGCCGGCTGTCCGTGCGCATCTTCGGCATGGAAGAAGAGCCGGGCGTGAAGCTCGCCCATCATCTGGGCCGCGCGCTGCAGTTCACGAACATTCTGCGCGACCTCGACGAGGACGCCGCCGTCGGCCGTCTCTACCTTCCGCGCGAGGCGCTGGAGGCGGCGGGCATCGGTGTGGGCGAACCCGACGCCGTTCTGGCGGACCCGAACATCGATCGCGCCTCCCGCTGGCTCGCCGCCAAGGCGCTCGAACAGTACCACGCAGCCGAGAAGATCATCGGATCAGGACCGCGCGGGCGTCTGCGCGCGCCCCGCCTCATGATCGGCGTCTACCGCCACATCCTGCGCCGCATGATCCGCGCCTCATGGAAGCCCCCGCGCGACCGCGTGAAGCTCAGCAAGGGGCGCCTCGCCTGGGTGGTCCTCACCCGCGGCATCCCGAAGTAGCGCCTGTCCCTCCCCTTCTGGGGAGGGTGGTCGAGCGCAGCGAGACCGGGTGGGGAAGTCTAGATCATCCCCGGCCTCTCGGTCCTTCCCCAAACTTCCCCACCCGTCGCGCCTCTGGCGCGACACCCTCCCCGGAAGGGTAGGGAGGCGTGCGAAGCCTCACCCGCCCGGCTTCAGCTCCTTGTCCAGGAAGTTGATCGTCGCCGAGTCTGCTTCCAGCCACGAGGCGTGGCGCAGGAAGCCGTGGATCTCGTTGGGGATCACCAGTTCCTCGTAGGGGACGTCGTGGGCGGCGAGGCGGCGGGCGAGGTCGACCGTCTGGTGGAAGTCGACATTGCGGTCGTCGTCGCCCTGGATCAGCAGCACGGGCGACTTCCAGCTGTCCATGGAGGCGACCGGGGAGGCCTGCCACGCCGCCGTCTTGGCCTGGTCAAGATCCCCCTTCTCATAGCCCTCGGCGCCGAAGCGGCCGAAGAAGCCCGAGTGCTCGCTCGTCCAGTTGTGCACGCCGTGGAGATCCACCCCCGCTTTGAACACATCCGAATTGCGGGCAAGCGCGAGGGCCGTCAGAAAGCCGCCGTACGAGCCGCCCCAGATGCCGATCCGCGCGGGATCGACGTTCGACTGCCCCTGCAGCCAGCGCGCGCCGGCCAGCACGTCCTGGTACTCCGAGGCGCCGCGATAGCCTGCACGGGCCGGATGATTGAAGGCGCGGCCGTAGCCGATGCCCAGGCGGTAGTTCACCGACAGCACCACGAAACCGTGCGTGGCGAGGTACTCGTTCACGGCGTAGGCGTTGCTGTAATAATCCATGTAGCTCCACCCCAGCAGCATCTGCCGCGGCGGACCGCCGTGAACGAAGATCACCGCCGGCTTGCGACCGCCGCCGGAGGTCTCGAACAGGTCCGCATGGATGGTGAGGCCGTCGGGGGCCTTGTAGGTGACCGCGCGGGGCGTGACGAACTGGTCGGCGGCGAACTCGCTCCCGCCGCCCGTGCCGAGCGTCTGGCGATGGCCGGCGCGCCCGTGGGTGACGACAGCCACTGCAGGGGGAGCCTTCGGTCCGGCGGCCACGAAAGCCACGTCCCGTTCGCCGGCCCACACCGGTTCGTATTCCACGCCCGTCCCGTCGGTGAGCGCGCTCGGCGCACCCCCATCGACCGGCACGGCGAAGACATGTCGCCGTTCAATGTCGTCCGGCGCGCCGCCAGTGTTGGCGTCATAGAGAACGAGGCTGCGCCCCGGGCCGTACGCCACGTGTTCCACCATGAAGGCGCCGGGCGTCAGCAGCCTGGCCTCGCCGCCAGTCGCTGGGATCGCATAGAGGTGCTGCCACCCGTCCGCCTCCGACAGGAAGACCAGTCGGTCTCCGGCGGCCCAGGCGAGATTGGCCTCGCCTTCCACGTGCGGGAAAGAATCGTCGATCCCCTTCCCCGAGCGCCACACGGCCTGGCCGGCGCCCGTGTGGGGATCGGCGGTCCAGATCGACCACGGATGAGGAACTTCCGTCAGGATCGGCTCCGGCGGACCGCCATGGCCCTCGCGCCGCACGAAGGCGATCCGCTGTCCATCGGGAGACCACCGCGGCTCGCCATCGATCCCTGTCGAGGGCGCCAGATAGACGAGCGGCTGATCCTTGTCGCGGAACACGGCGACAAAGGCGTGGTCGCCGCGATCGGAAACAAAGGCGAGGGCTGAGCCGTCGGGCGACCAGGCGAGTTCCCCGGCCTTGCCCCTGTCGAAAGCCAGCCGCTCCGCCTGCCCGTGGCCGTCGAGCGGCGCGGTCCAAACCTGATGATCCTTGATGAAAGCGAGCTTGCCCTGTGAAGAAATCGTCGGCTCATCCCCCTCGGCGATCTTCGCCGGCGGCCGCGAGCCGTCGGCAAGCGCCGCCCAAATCTCCACCTTCGGCTGCACCGGCGAGGAATTCGGGTCGGGTTCCAGGCCGCCCTCCGCCGGCCAGTTGGCGTCATGGTCGCCCCCGCGCGTCCACACCACCGTTTTGCCGTCAGGCGAGAGGGCGACGTTCTTCAGCTCCTGTCCGTCGTCGGCCGTCAGGCGAGTGAGAACGTGGGGCGCGAAGTCGGGGCCCTGTGCGACCCACAGGTTGCGCACGCCGCGAACGTTCTGGACCCAGGCGATGACGCCGCCCTTCTCTGCGGCGGCCAGGTCGCTCGTGAATGGATAGGCGAGAAAGGCCTGCAGACCCGGCGGCGGCGCGGTCGAAGGCGCCGCCTGACCCCATGCCGCCGCGCCGATCGCCGCGCAGATCACCGCCGCCGCAGCGCCGAGATACCTCTTGCTCGCCATGTGTCCCCTCCGGGCTTTGCCTTTTAGCCCCGCATAAACCCTTGTCACGGCTGGCCCAAGCGGCTCGGTCCTGCTGCATTTTGGCCATTTCCGCGCCGTCGGCTTGACCTCCCCGCGCTGGAACTCCAAGAGCGCGCGCGTGCGCTCCACTACTCCAGCCCTCCGACTCGCCGTCGCCCTCGGAGCCGCAGCGGGTTTGGCCGGCTGCGGTCCAGGGAAACCGCCGCCCCCGCCTCCGCCAAAAGTCGCTGTCGCGCAGCCCCTGCGGATGAACATCGTCGACTGGGACGATTACCAGGGCCAGTTCATCGCCGTCGATTCGGTCGACATCCGTCCGCGGGTCTCGGGCTACCTCCTGAGCGTGGGGTTCAAGGACGGGGACATGGTCCGCAAGGGACAGGTCCTGTTCCTGATCGATCCTCGACCGTACGAGGCCGCGCTCGGCCAGGCGAAGGGCGTCGAGGCGCACGACGAGGCCGCGGTGCTCAACGCCCAGCAACAGCTGGTGCGAGGCCGCACCCTGGTCGCCGCCCACGCCATCAGCCAGCAGGCCTTCGAAATACTCGAGGCCACTGAGCGGCAGGCCGCCGCCGACCTCGTCACCGCCAAGGCCAATGTCCAGGCCCAGGCCCTCAATGTAGAGTGGACCCGCGTCACCGCACCGCTCGCCGGTCGCGTCTCCGACCGCCGGGTGGCGCCCGGCAACCTCGTGACCCAGGACACAACCGTCCTGACGAACATCACCAGCATCAATCCGATCTGGTTCCAGTTCACCGGGTCCGAGGCGCTCTACCTCAAGTACCAGCGCATGGCCCAGGACGGGGCGCGCCACTCCTCTCGCGTAGCGCCCACGCCGGTGCAGATCCAGCTGCAGGACGAGCCCGGCTATAGTTGGCGCGGCCGAATGGACTTCGTCGATAACCAGATCGACCCCGCCTCGGGGGTGATCCGCCAGCGCGCGGTGATCGAGAATCCGGACAACTTCCTCACCCCCGGCATGTTCGGCCACCTGCGCCTGCTCGGATCGGGAGCCTATGCCGCTCTGCTCATTCCAGATGCGGCGATCAGCAGCGATCTCAACCAGCGCGTCGTCCTGATCCTCGGGCCGAACAGTGTCCTGCGAGAGAAGGCCGTGACCGTGGGGCCGCTCTTTCGCGGTCTGCGGGTGGTCCGCAGCGGCGTGGGCCCTGACGACCTCGTCGTGGTGGATACCCTCGTCCGCGCGCGGCCGGGGCTGAAGATCACACCTAACCGCACCACCATCACACCGGGCCCGGAAGTTCCGGTGAACCCGTCCGCCCCCGGTTATATCAATCCGGTCCCGACCGCCGCTTCGCCAGCGGCGGACGCGCCGACGGTCAGATGAGGCTCTCGCACTTCTTCATCGAGCGCCCCGTCTTCGCGGCGGTCGTGGCCATCGTCATCACCCTCGTGGGCGCGATCGCCTATCCGACCCTCCCCGTGGGCCAGTACCCCAACATCGCCCCGCCAACCGTGACGATCAGCGCCACCTATCCGGGCGCCTCCGCCGAAACGGTCGCCAGCACCGTCTCCGATCCGATCGAGGAGCAGGTCAGCGGCGTGGAGAACATGCTCTACATGTCCTCCCAGTCGACCGGCGACGGAAAGATGCAGATCACCTGCACCTTCGCCCTGGGCACCGATCCCAACATCGACCAGGTGCTGGTGACCAACCGGGTCCAGAATGCGACGCCCACGCTGCCGCCCGAGGTGCAGGCGACCGGCGTCACCGTTCGCAAGGCTTCGCCGGACATCCTGCTGGCGGTCCACATGTATTCGCCGGATGGGTCACGCGACCAGCAGTACATCGCCAACTACATCAATATTCACATCAGGGACGAGATCCTACGGATCCACGGCGTCGGCGACATCGGCGAGCGCGCCGCGCGGGACTTCGCCATGCGCATCTGGATCGATCCCGACCGCGCGGCCGCCCGCGGGTTGACCGGCGACGACATCGTCAACGCCCTGCGCGCCCACAACATCCAGATCGCCGCTGGCGCGGTGGGCCAGCCGCCCCAGCGGCGGGGCGTCAGCGCCTACCAGCTCAACGTCGACGCGCTTGGCCGGCTGACCACGCCCGAAGAGTTCGGCAACATCGTCATCAAGACCGATCCGACCGGGCGGGTCACCCGCGTGGTGGACGTCGCGCGCGTCGAACTCGGCGCCGCCGACTACACGACCGACGCCTTCCTGAACCAGTTTCCCGCCACCGCCATCGGCATACTGCAGCTGCCGGGGAGCAACGCGGTCCAGACCGCGCAGGCGATCAAGGACACGATGGCGCGCCTCGGGAAGAACTTCCCGCCGGGACTTGGCTACAAGATCATCTACAATCCCACCGACTACGTGAACGCCTCGATCCGGGAGGTCTACAAGACCCTGTTCATCGCGCTCGGCCTCGTCGTCCTGGTGGTGATGATCTTCCTCCAGAGCTGGCGTGCGGCGATCGTACCGATCATCGCCATCCCTGTGTCTCTGGTCGGCACCTTCGCGGTGATGGGCGCCTTCGGATTCTCCCTGAACAACCTTTCCCTGTTCGGCCTGGTGCTGGCGATCGGCATCGTCGTGGACGACGCGATCGTCGTGGTCGAGAACATCGAGCGCCACCTGCGCGAGGGCAGAACGCCTTCCGAGGCGGCGCACATGACGATGGACGAGGTGGGCGGCGCCCTGATCGCCATCGCGCTGGTGCTGTGCGCCGTCTTCGTCCCGGCCGCCTTCATCACCGGCATATCGGGCCAGTTCTATCGCCAGTTCGCCCTCACCATCGCCACGGCGACGGTCTTCTCACTCATCGTCTCCCTGACCCTCTCACCGGCCCTGGCGGCCCTGATCATGGTCCCCCACGAGCAGCACCATGAGGGGGACGAGAAGCCGAAGTGGACGCAACGCCCGCTCAGGCGCTTCGGCATCCTCTTCAACGGCACCTTCGACCGGGTCAGCAACGGCTATTCCCGCCTGATCCACCGCCTGGTGCGCCTGCTGGTCCTCATGCTGGTTCTCTATGCCGGCCTGCTCGCCCTGACCGGCTGGCGACTCGAGGCCACGCCGCGGGGCTTCATCCCCTCGCAGGACCAGGGAAACGTCATCATCTCGGGGACCCTGCCTGCCGGCGCCTCGCTCACGCGAACCGACCAGGTGGCGCAGGAGATGATCGCGTCCTTCCAGCAGGAACCAGGCGTCCTGGCTGGCTCGGTCTATGCCGGCGTCGACCCGACCACCAACGTGACCGCCACCAACGGCATCCAGATCTACCTGATCTTCCAGCCGTTCGAGTGGCGCCAGAAGCATCACATAACCTACCAGAATCTCGTGGCGCGCCTGCGCAAGCGCGCGGCGACCTTCACCGACGCCGACGTGAAGATCATCGAGGCGCCGCCCGTCCGCGGCATCGGCACGACCGGCGGCTTCAAGATGATCGTCGAGAACCAGTCCGGGGCGAGCTTCCAGCAACTCGAAGCGGCCGCCAACGCGCTCGCGGCGGCGGCGAACAAGGACCCCACGATCGACCGCGCCTTCGTGACCTTCAACACCAAGACGCCGCGCATCTATGCGGACATCGACCGGATAAAGGCCGAGATGCTCGGCGTCACCGACACGAGCGTCTTCGACACCCTGCAGGTCTATCTTGGGTCGACTTTCGTAAACGATTTCAATCTCTTCGACCGCACATTCCAGGTCTACGCCCAGGCCGACCAGCGTTTCCGTGAGAACGAGGCGCAGATTCAGACCCTGCAGACCCGTTCGACCTCCGGCCAGATGGTCCCCCTCGGCTCGGTGGTGAACATCCGCCACACCACCGGCCCCTGGCGTGTGCTGCGGTACAACCTCTACCCGTCGGCCGAGGTGCAGGGTGACGCCAAGGCCGGCCGATCCAGCGGCGAGGCCATGGCCGCCATGGAAAGGCTCGCCCAGCAGGTGCTGCCGCCGGGCTTCGGCTACGAATGGACGGAGCTGTCGTACCAGGAGAAGCTGGCGGGAAACACGGGCATGCTCGTGTTCGCCCTCGCCGTGGTCTTCGTCTACCTCGTGCTGGCCGCGCTCTACGAGAGCGTGACGCTGCCCTTCTCCGTCATCCTGATCGTGCCGATGTGCATCCTGGCGGCGATGGTGGGGATCAACCTGCGTGGTATGCCCAACGACATCCTCACCCAGGTCGGCCTGATCGTGCTGATCGGCCTGGCCGCCAAGAACGCGATCCTGATCGTCGAATTCGCGCGGCAGGGGGAAATCGAGCACGGCCTGGAGCGGCACGAGGCGGCCTCGGAAGCAGGCCGCACGCGCCTGCGCCCGATCCTGATGACCTCCTTCGCCTTCATCTTCGGCGTGGCGCCCCTGGCCTTTGCGACGGGGGCCGGCGCGGAGCTGCGCCAGGCGCTCGGTGTGGCCGTCTTCTTCGGCATGATCGGAGTGACGGCGTTCGGCCTGCTGTTCACGCCGGTCTTCTACGTTGTCTTCCGCGACATCGCCGACAGGCTGCCCAAACGACGGCCACCCCAGCCCCAGGAGCCGCCGACCGGGCCGGGGCCCGAAGCCCAGGCGTCGCCATGAGGCGCGCGCGTCCTCTTCTGGCCGCCTTCGTCGGCGTCGTCCTGGCCGGCTGTGCGGTCGGACCGAACTTCAAGGCTCCTTCCGAGCCACCCAGGGCCGCAGGCCCATTCGTCAGCGCCCAGGGCGCGAGCGATGTAACCGAGCAGCCCCTGCCGTCTGACTGGTGGCGCCTCTACAACGACCCGGTCCTCGACCGCCTCGTGCTGCAGGCGCTTCAGGAGAACGAGGACCTCAAGACCGCCGCGGCGAACCTGCTCTACGCCCAGTTCCTCCTGCAGGAGGCGCGCGACAACCGGTTCCCCGCCACCGACCTCACCGCCGAAGGCCCGGCCTTCGGCCGCTCGACCCTTGAGTCGATCACCAATTCGCCGCCTTCGAAGTTCTTCTCGGCTGGCTTCACCGCCTCCTACCAGGTGGACATCTTCGGACGCATCCGCCGCTCAATCGAGGCTGCGCGCGCCAATGCCGAGGCGGTCCAGGCGGCGGAAGACGTCACGCGCGTGACAGTGGCGGCGCAGACCGCCGCCGCCTACGCCAACGTCTGCGGTTTTGGCGAGCAGATCGTTGTGGCCCGGCAGAACCTCGCCCTGGTGCAGCAGGTCTACGACCTCACCCTGATCCAGCGCGACGCCGGCTTCCTCGCCGACTTCGACCTCTCGCGCGAGCGGGTGGTGCTCGAGCAGACCCGCTCAGCCATCCCGCCGCTGGAAGGCCAGCGCCGCGCGAACCTGTTCGTCCTTGCCGCCCTCATTGGCAAGACGCCGCGCGAAATCCCGCCAGACGTGGCCGCGTGTGTGAATCCGCCGACCCTCTCCCAGCCGATCCCTGTAGGCGATGGCAAGGCGCTCCTGCGCAGGCGGCCCGACTTGCGTGAGGCGGAGCGCAACCTCGCCGCGGCCACCGCCCGGATCGGCGTGGCCACCGCAGATCTCTACCCGACGATCAGCATCGGCGGCGGCTACTCGGCCTCCGCCTTGACGCCAGGCGGCTTGGGCAAGTTGAACAACGCGACCTACAGCGTCGGTCCCCTGCTCAACTGGACCTTCCCCAACGTGCTCATCGCCCGCGATCACATCCGCGAGGCCGGGGCGCAGGCGCAGGCCAATCTGGCGAGCTTCGACAGCACCGTACTCACCGCCCTCAGCGAGACAGAGCAGGCGCTTGCGACCTACACCACCGAGATCGACCACAACCGAATCCTCGTCGCGGCGCAGAAGGCGGCCAACGAGGCCTATTCGCTTTCGCACGTTCAGTTCCAGGCCGGCTCGTACAGCTTCCTCGACCTGCTCACGATCCAGTCCACGGTCGTGCAGGCCAACCAAGCCGTCGCCCTGTCCGACACCGTCCTCGCCACGGACCAGATCGGTCTCTTCGAGACCCTCGGCGGCGGCTGGGAAAATGCGCCGCCGGTCACCCCTCCGCCAGCGCCGAGGTAAAATTCACCCTCGCCCGCAGACAAGACCCGGAGCGCCTGCGCCCTCGCCGGCGTGGTTCAGCTTCAGCGGTCTTGCGGGTGGCCACTGGCTCCAGCCGTGAGGCGGATAGATCGCTCGCCGGCGAGGGCGCCGGCGCTCCGGGCACGCCTTGCGAGTGGGAAGTCATCCTTCGGATGTGCGGAGGGCGAGGCGGTACCGCGCCAGGCGCTCATAGATCGGCCGCGCCGCCTCGGCGACGGCGCGGAGAGCTGAATCCAGCGTTGAGGCCGCGGTCGCCGTCCGTAGACCAGCGAAGCCGGTGGAGGCCCAGACGGACTCGTACCAGGCCGGCGCCCAGACGCCGTCGGTGTCCCGCGGGCCCGACCGCCAGGCGAGCATTGCGGGGTCGAAGGTGATCCCCACGGCCTCGCAGAGGGCGGTGAGCGCAGCACGGGGATCGGCCAGGACGTCGGCGGCGTCGATCACTGGCGGCGCTTTGCCCAGGCGGTCGGCTTCGCGCTCGAACAGATCGGCCTGCTGCGCGATGCCGATGTCCTCCAGCGTCACCTCCGAGCGCCGCTCGCGGTAGGAGGCGACCACCTCCTCCGGCGCGCGGATCAGGAAAACGTTGCGGCAGACGCTCATCCACGCGAGGTCCATGTCGGGCGTGACGTGGTGGGTCATGTGCTTCTGGTAGAAGACGGCCCGGCCGCCAGGGATCGGCCCCAGCAATGCGTGGAGAACCCGGCGCCAGTCGGTCGGCTGCGAGGCCAGCACCTGCGCGCGCATCGGATGGTCCGCGCCGCTCCAGGCCAGCCAGGCGGCGTAGAAAGGCTCGTCGATCACCGCCGTGTCCGACCGGTTCTCGAACGATCGCATCATGGCCGTGGAGATATTGCGGGGCCCCGACCAGGCGGCGATGCGCACGGTCTCGGTCATGCCGCCCTTCCCTGCGCCGCGTCCCCGTCCTTCAACGATTCATAAAGCGCCGTCAGCCGCTCCGTCAGAGGCCCCGGCGTGGACGCTAGCTCCACGCCGTCGATGGCGGCCACCGGCGTCAGACCGCCCATCGTCCCGGTGACGAAGGCTTCGTCGGCGGCCCGGGCGTGGCCGGGGTCGAAGTCGCCGACCTCGATGGGAATCGCGTTGGCGCGGCACAGGCCGATGACGTGCCCGCGGGTGATCCCATTGAAGCAACACTCGCCGGTAGAGGTGAAAACCGTCCCGCCCCTCGCCCAGAAGAAGTTGGTGGCGTTGCAGCTCGAGACCTTGCCGTGCGGATCGAGCATCAGCGCCTCGTCGGCGCCCGCCTCGATCGCCTCGAGAAGGGCCAGGATCAGAGGCAGGCGGCTGTGCGAATTGAGCCGCATGTCGAACACGCTACGGTCGGGACAGCGGATCGAGACCGTCGCCAGCCGCAGGCCCCAACCCGGCAGCCTGGGCGGCGCGACTTTGTATTCTGCGGTGACGACGATCGTCGGCCGGCCCACGGCGTTGCGCGGGTCCTGGTTCACCGCCGTCTTCAGGCCCCGTGTCACCATCAGGCGCACGTGCGCGCCGTCGCTCATCGCGTTCGCCTCGAGCGTGCGCTGCAACGCCAGGGCCACGGCCTCGCGCTCGAGCCCCGCCATGCGGATCTGCGCCGCGCCGGCCATCAGCCGGTCCAGGTGCTCCTCGAGGAACAGCAGCCGTCCCTGGCGCAGTCGCAGCCCCTCCCACACCCCATCGCCCATCGAAAACCCGGCGTCGAAGATCGACACCTTCGCCTCCGCCTTCGGGACGAGAGCCCCGTCGACATAGACGAGCACGGTCTCGTTGCGGGGATCCTCGGCGAAGTCCTGGCTGCCGGCCATGGTCAGATCTTCTCCGGCTGCGCCGTCGACGGCGACCACTCGTATCGCGCCTGCAGCTGGCCCCACTGCGGGTGCGGCGCCTCGCCAGCGAGGCGAAGGCCCTGCGCCTCGTAGAAACGCCGGGCGCGGGTGTTGTCGGCGTCGGTATGGAGAAAGAAGCCGTC
>Ga0210396_10006968_pt1 | contig 10785 bp, 8 predicted proteins | sample IncBWH17OmetaG_FD_155466 | JGI IMG/M metagenome (GOLD analysis project Ga0210396, IMG submission 155466) | Forest soil microbial communities from Barre Woods Harvard Forest LTER site, Petersham, Massachusetts, United States - Inc-BW-H-17-O ... | reverse complement strand
GTGCGCGCGGGCGCGTCGGCGCGCGCGACGTGCGCGGACCACGCGCCCGCCAACAAGAGGATGCCGACGAAGCGCGCGCGCCCGGTGTGCCTGTGCATCGGGACGTTCGTCAGCGTCCGCGCCGCGTGAGGTCGCGGTACGCGCGCAGGTGGCGCAGCGAGGCTCCGTAGTCGCCGCCCCTTTCATAGAGGCGCGCGGCGTTGTAGTGCGCGTCGGCGTTCTGCGTGTTGAGCGCGATCGCGCGCTCGTAGGCGTCGAGCGCCTCGGCGACGCGCTCCTGGTCCTCGAGGGCGACGCCCAGGTTGAACGTCGCCGTCGGATCGTCGGCGCGGGCCGAGAGCGCGCGCCGGTAGTGCGCCTCGGCGCCCTCGAGATCGCCGCGCTCGTGCAGCAGCCGGCCGAGGTTGATGTGCGCGTCCGCGTGGTGCGGCGCGCGCGTCAGCACCTGACGGTAGGTCGCCTCGGCGTGCGCCGGCTCCGCCTCCTCGAGATCACAGCCGACCTCGTAGAGCTCCTCGAGCGACGGCGCCACGACGTCGCCGGTCTCGGGGGCCGGCGTGCCTCCGGGACGTCGCGCCGCGAGCTCGTTGACGGCGGGCGGCGGCGCGTCGGCGTCTTCACCGCGCTCGTCGAGCGCCGGGCGCCGCCCGAAGTCGAGCAGCACCTGGCCCGACTCGACCTGCCAGCGCGCCGCGCCCTCGCGCGCGACGACGTGCTGCCCCTCGGCGCCGAGCTGCACGCCCGTGAGCGGCCGCGCCTCGGGCAGGTTCGTGCGCAGCTTGCGCAGCGCCGAGGCCACGCGCCGCGGCGGGACGCGGTCGCGCACGAGCCCCTCGGCCGTGCGCAGCAGCAACAGGTCCTGGAACGAGAAGCGCAGCTCGCCGCCCGCGCCGCGCTCGGGGCAGAGCACGCCCGCGCGGACGTACGCGCGCAGGCGGCCGGGCGGCAGGCCCAACATGCGGGCCACATCCTGCGCCGAGTAACCGCTCATCGCGGCCGGACTATACGATGATTTGCCGGCGCAGGATCAGCGCTTGGCGGCGCGGCGCTTGGGCTCAGCCTTCGTCATCGAATTGGTCGAACTGGCGGCGGCGCCGCCGCGGTGCGCGCCTTTTCGATCCGCGTCGTGACGATCGTCATCATGCTCGGCGGCCGCCGGCTGCGGCGCCGAAGCGAGGCTGGCCTTGAGCGCCTCCATGAGATCGATGATGCGCGCGGGCTGCGGCTCGGGCTCGGACGTCGCGATGTCCTGCCCCTGCATCTTGCGCTGGATGTCCGACTGGACGCGCTCGCGCACGTCGTCGTGATAAAGCGTCGGCTCGAAGGTCTCGGAGGCGATCTGATCGATGAGCTGGCGCGCGAGCTTGAGCTCGGGCTCGCGCACCTCGCCGTCGGGCAGCGGCACCTCGGACAGCGGGCGCACCTCGTCGGCGTACAGCAGCTGCTGCAGCACGAGGCCGCCCGGCTTCTCGACCGTGGGGCGCACCATGACGAGGTACTGCTTGCCGCGCGCGGCGTAGCGGGCGAGGGCGGCGCGCCCGCTCTCGCGCATCGCCTCCGTGAGCAGCATGTACGCCTTCTCGCCGCCCTTCTCGGCGCTGAGGTAGTAGGGCTTGTCGAAGTAGACCGGATCGATCGACGCCACGGGCACGAACTGCGCGATGTCGATCGTCTCGGTGGCGCGCTCCTCGAGGGCCTTGAGCTCCTCGGGCGTGAAGGTGACGTACTGATCCTTCGCGATCTCGTAGCCCTTCACCATCTCGTCGCGCGCGACGAGCTCGTTGTCGCGCGGACAGATGTACTGCTGCTTGACGCGCGTGCCGCACTTGGCGTGCAGCAAGTTGAAGGAGACGCCCGCCGAGGCCTGCGTCGCCGAGTACAGCTTCACCGGGATCGAGACGAGCCCGAAAGAAATGGTCGCTCCCGCGATTGCACGCGCCATGTAGGTGATTGTACCCCCGTGTGAGACCGAGGCAAATTCTCGCACGGGACGCGCGCGGCCGCACGTGGCGCGTCAGCTGACGAGCGCGCGGAGCTTGGCGGCGAGCTTCGGCCCGACGCCTTCGTCCTCGTGCTTGAAGAAGACGTAGGCCGACTGCCACGCGCGCGCCTTCACGCGCTCGGCCCACGTCGCGAGCGCCGCGTCGTCGTAGTCCTGACGCCGCAGGCGCAGGTAGCCCCAGGTCGAGGTCTCCTCGACGGGCGTCGCGAGGTCCTCCGACTCGGCGAGGCAGAGCGCGACGTCGCGCGCGCGCAGCGCCTCGTACACATCTGGCGCGAACCAGGACGCGTGCCGGAACTCCATCGTCGCGCGCAGGCCGGGCGGCAGCTGCGCGACGAACGCTTGCAGGCGCGGCAGATCCTTCTTCATGAAGGGCGGCAGCTGGAACAGCACGGGGCCGAGGCGCTCGCCCAGCGTCGTCGCGGCCTCGCGCAGGCGCGTCAGGCTGTCGGCGACGTCGGCGAGCTTCTTTTCGTGCGTGATGCGGCGCGGGCTCTTGAGGGCGAACTGGAACGTCGCGGGCGTCTCGGCGGCCCACTTCGCGAGCATGTCGGGGGCCGGCATCCGATAGAACGTGTTGTTGATCTCGACGGCGTCGAGGCGCTCGGCGTAGTAGGCGAGCATCTTCGTCGCCGGCAGCTTTTCCGGATAAAAGCTCCCGCGCCAGGGCGCGTAGCTGAAGCCGCTCGTGCCTATGTAGATTCGCATCGGGTTTGCCAGTCGACGCCGCCGACGGGTAAACTAGCAGCAATGGCGAAGAGCCGCGTCGCCAATCCGTTCGAGGATACGACCCGCATGGCGCCCGCGCCGGGGCCGCAGGCCGGCGAAGGGAACGCCGCCTATCTCGTCGTCCTCGCGGGCTCGAACGTCGGCGAGATGTACAAGGTCGAGAAGGACCGCACCGTCATGGGGCGCGGCGAGAGCGTCGACATCCGCCTGTTCGACGAGGGCATCTCGCGCGAGCACGCGCAGGTCGTTCAAGAGAAGATCGAGGGCGGCACGCAGAGCGTCCTCGAGGACATGGGCTCGACGAACGGGACCTTCTGCAACGGCGCGCGCGTGCAGCGACAGATCCTGGCCGAGGGCGACAAGATCCTGCTCGGGTCGACGACGATCCTGAAGTTCAGCTACCAGGACAAGCTCGACGAGATGTTCCAGCGCCAGATGTCCGAGTCGGCGCTGCGCGACGGGCTCACGAAGGCCTTCAACAAGCGCTACTTCACGGAGCGCGTCGAGAGCGAGTACCTCTACGCCGTGAGGCACGACACGCCCGTGTCGCTCATGTTCATCGACATCGACCACTTCAAGCGCATCAACGACGTCCACGGTCATCCGGCGGGCGACTACGTGCTCGTCGAGCTCGCGAAGCTCGCGCACGGGTGCCTGCGCAACGAGGACATCTTCTCGCGCTACGGCGGCGAGGAGTTCGCCGTGATCTCGCGCGGCACGGACCTCGCCGAGGCGCAGTCCCTCGCCGAACGGCTGCGCCGCGCCGTCGAGGACTACGCCTTCTCGTTCGAGGGCAAGTCCATCTCCGTGACGATCAGCGTGGGCATCGCGCGCGCGCCGCGCGCGGACGTGGCGTCGCCCGCCGAGCTGGTCGCCGTCGCCGACGAGACGATGTACACGGCGAAGCGCTCCGGTCGCAATCGGGTTTGTGTGGCGGGCGCGACGCCGAAACCCTGAGCCGGACCTATTCTGTGAGGGTCGCGGGGCGGGGGAGGGCGGCGCGGAGGCGGCGCAGGTACTCGGCGCGCGGGATCGTCGTCGCGCCCATGCGCTCGAGGTGGGTCGTCTGGACCTGGGCGTCGAGCAGCGAGAAGCCGCCCGCGCGCATGCGCTCGATGAGGTAGGCGACGGCGGCCTTCGACGCGTCGGTGCGGCGGTGGAACATCGACTCGCCGCCGAAGAAGCCGCCCAGCGTGACGCCGTACAGGCCGCCCACGAGCGCCTCGCCCTCCCACACCTCGATGCTGTGGGCGAGGCCGCGCCGGTGGAGCTCGGCGTAGCCGCGCAGGAAGTCGTCCGTGATCCACGTCGCGGGGCGTTCGACCGTCGCCTCCCCGCAGGCGCGCATGACCGCGCCGAAGTCGCGATCGACGGTGAAGCGCCAGCCCGCGCGCCGGGCGCTGCGCGCGATCGTGCGATGGGGGCGCCAGGTGTCGAGATCGAAGATCGCGCGCGGGTCGGGAGACCACCAGGTCACGGCGGGATCGGACGACCACGGGAAGATGCCGGCGCGGTACGCGGCGACGAGGCGATCGGGCTCGAGCGTGCCGCCGATCGCGACGAGGCCGTCGGGCCAGCCTTCGAGCGCCGCGCCGTCGTCGGCGTGGATCTCGCCGAGCGCGCCGGCCTCCGAGAGGCCTTCTTCGAGCACGGGCGGGCTGCGCGATTCGTCCACCCCTGCATTTTACCGCGAGCGGGGGCCGTTCGCCTGCCGCGGGTCGAAATTCGTCGGCCCGCGGCCATCCCCTCAGGTCTGCGGCGACGTAGCGGCGCTGCCCGCTGAGCCCCATGATCCTCGAGGGCGCGTCGTCTAGAACCTGAGGCCCGCGGAGGCGCCGGCCTTGCGCAGCGTGTTCTCGACCTCGGCGTCGAAGCCCGTGGGCTTGTCGGGGCTCTTCTTGAGGTAGGCGTCGCGCGCGGCGGACGCCTTCGCGATCTGATCGAGGACGGCGGCGCGCGCGCGCGTCTTCTCGGCGACCTTCTCCTTGCGCGCCTCGGGCGCGAGCTCGGCGAGCGCCCTCGGCAGATCGGCCGCCGGCACCTTCGCGAGGTCGACGCGTCCGCTCGCGACGCCGCCCACGAGATCGTCCGCCAGCGTCTCGGTCTCGTCCTTCTTCGCGGAGAGGAACCCGGCGCGCGACGCCTTGACCGACGCGGGCGCCGCCGCGGCCGCCGCGAGCGCCGCGTGCGTCGCGCTGCCCTTGGCGCCGTACGCGACGACCGTGTCCGACAGCGCGTCGTGCAGGCGCGCCAGCTCCTCGTCAAACGGCGTGCGGCGCTCGCGCATGCCGCCGCTCTGGTCGATCGTGAGGAACTCGCCGTGGCCGATCGACGCGATCTTGCGCCAGTAGGTCGCCGTGTCCGGATCGTCGCCGCAGCGGATGGCGTGGATCTGGATGCCGCGCGCCGCGGCCGCGCGCGCGGCCTTCACGTAGTCGTAGCCGTCCTGATAGTCGAGGTGAGGCGGCGCGTCGCCCACGAGGTAGATGAGGCGGACGGCGTTGTTCGCGGCCGGCGACCACGACATGTCGTGGACGGCCTCGTGCAGGGCGCGCGCGACGTGCTCTGGCGTGTCACCGCCGCCCTCGGCGCTCAACGACAGGAGGCGCTGGTAGACGCGATCGAGGTTGGCGTCGAGATCGTAGACGCGCGTGACGTAGGCGTCGCCGATGTCACGATAGGCGACGAGGCCCACGCGCACGTCGGGCGTCGGCTGCGCGCGCGCGACGAAGCTCGCGATGCTCCAGATCTTCATCTTGGCGCCCTCGATGAGCCCCGACATCGAGCCCGTCGTGTCGAGCGCGAACACGAGATCGACCTTCGGCCGCGTCGTCTGCGCCGAGGGCGCCGCGGGCGCGGACGCGCGCGCGACCGGGGGCGGCGCCGCTGGCGTCCCGGGCGCGGCCGTGATCACGAGCGTCGAGGCCGCCGCGGCCTCGCCGCGTTGAGCGGCCATGGCGGCCATCCCCGCCAGGACCGCGCCCACGATCAGGCCGGCGCTCACCCATTCGTCACGTCCCGTCTCTCTGGTCGTCATCGCGTCCCTCCGCACCTGGCAGACGCACGACCTCGCCGCGGGATCTCGTGTCGTTTTGGAAACGTCCTCGGAGGGATTCTCGGAGGGAGCTGTCAGGGGAACCGGCAGCCTCGTGGAGGTCGCGCGAAACGCACATAAAGCCTCTTGCCCGCGCTGTCGAGTTGGGTCTACGGTCAACGCACCGCGCATGCAGGCTTCGTTCGTGAAACACTCCCTGAGAGCCGTCGGCGCGGCGGTGGTCGCGTGTGCGCTGACGTGGGGAACTGCCGTCGCGCAATCGACGACGCCGCCCTCGACCGGCTTCGCGATCAACCGGTTCGAGCCCGCGGGCGGCGGCAGCGAGTGGTTCTCGCTCGAGTCGCTCGACTTCCGGGGGCACCTGCGGCCGTCGGCGGGGCTGGCGGCCGATCTCGCGCTCGATCCCGTCGTCCTTTACGATCGCAACAACGACAAGGTGGCGTCGCTCGTGAGCCGGCAAGCGACGGTGCACGCGGACGTCGCGATCGTCCTGTGGAGCCGGCTGCGCCTGGATGTCAACGCGCCAGCGGTCGTGCTGCACGATGGCGCCGCCGCCGAGCTCGGCGGCGTGTCGTACGCCGCGCCCACGAGCCAGCCGCTGGGTGACCTGCGCCTCGGCGCCGACGTGCGCCTCTTCGGCACGGCGCAGGACGGCGTCACCGTCGCCGTGGGCGGTCAGGTCTTCCTGCCGACGGGACACGAGAGCGCGTACACGAGCGACGGCGGCCTACGCGTGTGGCCGCGCGTCCTCGTCGCGGGCGAGGCGGGGCCGTTCGTGTGGGCGGCGCGCCTCGGCTACCACTACAGACCGACCTCAAACCTCAAGTGTGGCTGTTCGCTCGCCCCGGGCTCGGAGGTCACGGGCGGGCTCGCGCTCGGCATCCGCGTGCTGCCGACGATGCTGGTCGGCCCCGAGCTCTACGCGAGCACGCCGGCGACGGGCGGCGGCTTCGCGAAGCCCGTGCAGTCGCCCATCGAGGTGCTGCTCGGCGCGCACTTCGCGATCGCGCGCGACTGGAGCGCGGGCGTCGGCGCGGCCCCCGGCTCGGACGGTCCGGGCTCGCCGTCGTGGCGCTTCGTCGTGGCGCTGCAATATTTCCCGGCCTTCGCGCCGCCGCCCGCGCCCTCGCCGCCGGAGCCGCCCCCGCCCCCGGCGCCGCCACCGGCGCCCGCGCCAAAGCCGCGGCCCGCGCCGCCACCTCCACCGGCGCCGAAGCCACCACCCCCACTGCCGCCCCCGCCGCCGCCCCCGCCACCGCCCCCGCCGGCCGATCGCGACGGCGATGGCATCGTCGACCCCGACGACGCCTGCCCGGACGTCCCGGGCCCCCGCAACGACGACCCGGCGCGCAACGGGTGCCCGGTCGCTCGCATCGAGCACGGACAGATCCGCATACGTGAGCAAGTGAAGTTCAAGACCGACAGCGCGGTCATCTTGAAGGAGAGCAACTACATCCTCGAGAGCGTCGTCAAGCTCATGACCGAGAATCCCGAGATCAAGAGGTTGCGGATCGAGGGGCACACCGACACGCAGGGGAAGCCCCGCTACAACAAGAAGCTCAGCGAGCGGCGTGCGGCATCCGTCGTGAAATGGTTGGTCAAACACGGCGTCAAGAAGAAGCGGCTCACGAGCGCCGGCTTCGGACAGGAGCGCCCGCTCGCGACCAACCAGACCGAAGAGGGCCGGAGGGAAAATCGACGCGTGGAGTTCCACATCGTCGAGGGACCAGGCGGAGAGCGGTAGGCGGATGACGAGGACGGCGAAATCGGGACGCATCGACGGCGCGCGCGCGCGCGCGCTGGCTCGCCTGCTGGCGATCGGCGTCGTCGTGGGCCTGAGCGTGGCGTCGGGGAGCGCGGCGCGGGCGGCGGCGCTTCGCTTTCAGGTCAACCAGAACGGCGACTTCGTGCTCATCGGCAACACGCTCGGGCAAGACTGCGGCCCCGGCGTGGTGACGCCCGTCGTGGGCACGGTGGGCGCGTGCGGCACCAACACGGCCGACACGGCGCCTGACATTTTTTGGCAGTCCGACGACACGACCGGCGCGGCGGCCAACAACACGATCGCGCTCGCGAGCGCGCGCAGCACGGCGGTGCTCTCGATTCCCACGGGCGCGTCGATCACGTACGCGCGCCTGTATTGGAGCGGCGTGCGCGCGACGCCCGACACCGACATCACCGTCGATCGTCCGGGCACGGGCGGCTTCACGGCGGCCGTCACGGCCGACGCGACGGCCTCGGCGACGTCGTCGACGCCGCAGACCTACTATCAATCGACGGCCGACGTCACGGCGCTTGTCCAGGCCAACGGCGTCGGCGCGTACCGCATCAGCGGCGTCGACGGCATCAACCTCATCAACCTCAACAACGACACGGTCTACATGGGCTGGTCGATGGTCGTGTTCTATTCGCTGGCGACCGATCCGCCGCGCAACCTCACGATCTTCGATGGCCTCACCTCATCAACTCGCTGGGCGCCGCCGTCACCGTCAACCTGAGCGGGTTCCTCGTGCCGAACGCGGGCTTCGACGCGAAGCTCGGCGCCATCACCTACGAGGGCGACGACCAGCTCACGGGCGACTCGCTGTCGTTCAACGGCGTCAAGCTGTCGGACGCGCTCAACCCCGTGAACAACTTCTTCAACAGCACGCGCTCGTACCTGGGCACGGCCGTGTCGAACGCGGGCGACCTGCCGCGGCTCACGGGCGGCCCGCGCAGCATGAGCAGCATGGATCTCGACGTGGTCGACGTCACGGCGCGCCTCACGCAAGGCGAAACGACGGCGACGATCACGGCGTCGACGAGCGAGGACTTCTATCTGCTGGGCGCGTTCATCACGTCGATCTCGACCTACAAGCCGGACTTCGGCGACGCCACGAAGACGATCGCCGACCTCGACGTGCACCCGGGCGGCGCCGTGCTGCCCGGCGACACGATCGAGTACACGATCGCGGCGACCAACCAGGGCAACGACGGCGCGACGAACGTCGTCATGAACGACGTGCTGCCCGCGGGCCTGACGTTCGTGCCGGGCTCGATCCGCATCGTGGCTGGCTCCAACGCCGGCACGAAGACGGACGCGACGGGCGACGATCAGGGCGAGTACATCGCGGCCTCGCGGACCGTGCGCGTCCGGCTCGGCGTGGGCGCGAACGGCACGACGGGCGGCGCGATGGCCATCAACGCGTCGGCGACGATCGCGTTCGACGTCAAGGTGAACGCGTCGATCACGGGGCTCATCCAGAACCAGGCCATCATCACGGCGTCGGGCGCTTCGGGCGCGCCGCCCGCGGACTACGTCTCCGATGGAAACGGCGGTGGTCCCGGCGCGCCGCCCACGCCGGTCACGATCGACGGCTGCGCGCAGGACAGCGACTGCAGCGGCGCGACACCTTACTGCCTCACGACGGCGTCGCCGCGCGTGTGCGTCGGGTGTCTCACGAGCACGAACTGCGCGGGGACGACGCCCACCTGCGACGCGGGCACGAACACCTGCCGCGCGTGCGCGGCGGCGACCGACTGTCCGTCGACGACGCCCGTGTGCTTGGGCAGCGGCGCGTGCGGCGAGTGCTCGGCGACGAACACGGCCCACTGCGGGGGGACGACGCCCGCGTGCGACACGTCGACCGCGAAGTGCGTCGAGTGCATCGACAACACGACCTGCGGGGGCACGACGGCCGAGTGCGACACGACGACGAAGACCTGCGTCGGGTGCCTCGCGAACGGCGACTGCGCGGGCAGCAAGCCCATCTGCGATCCCTCGTTCTTCACGTGCCGCGCGTGCGGTGGCGACGGTGAGTGTGGGGGCACGACGCCCGCCTGCGCGCCCTCGGGCGCGTGCGAACAGTGCTCGACGACGAACGCGATGGCCTGCGTGGGCGGCACGCCCGTGTGCGACGCCGCGATGGGCGTCTGCGTGCGGTGCACGGCCAACGCCGACTGCAGCGGCATGACCCCCGTGTGCAACACGGGCACGAACACGTGTCGCGCCTGCGCGGGCGACGTCGATTGCAGCGGCGCGACGCCCGCCTGCGAGCCGACGGGCGCGTGCGGCCAGTGCTCCGCCGGCAACGTGTCGAAGTGCACCGGGGGAACGCCCGTCTGCCTCACGACGACGGCGACCTGCGTACGCTGCACGGCGAACGCCGACTGCAGCGGCGCGACGCCCGTGTGCAACGGCATGACGCACACGTGCCGCGCGTGCGCGGGCGACGTCGATTGCAGCGGCGCGACGCCCGCCTGCGAGGCGAGCGGCGCCTGCGGCCAGTGCTCGACCTCGAACGCGACGGCGTGCGTGAGCACGACGCCGGTCTGCAACACGGGCACGAGCACGTGCCGCGCGTGCGCGGGGGACGCCGACTGCGGCGGCGGCGCGCCGGCCTGCGAGCCGACGGGCGCGTGCGGCGTCTGCTCGGCGACGAACAAGACGGCGTGCACGGGCGCGACGCCCGTGTGCAACACGGCGACGAGCACCTGCGCGTCGTGCCTCACGAACGCGCAGTGCGGCGGCGCGACGCCCGTGTGCAACACGACGACGCACACGTGTCGCGCGTGCGCGGGTGACGCCGACTGCGGCGGCGCGACGCCGGCCTGCGAGGCGTCGGGCGCGTGCGGCCAGTGCTCGGCGGGCAACGCGAGCGCCTGCACGGGCGCGACGCCCATCTGCAACACGACGACGCAGACGTGCGTGGGGTGTCTCACGAACGGCAACTGCGCGGGCGCGACCCCGATCTGCGGCGCGGGCACGCTGACCTGTCGGGCGTGCGCCGGCGACGGGGAGTGCGGCGGGACGACGCCGGCCTGCGAGACGTCGGGCGCGTGCGGCCAGTGCTCGGCGACGAACGGCACGAGGTGCGGGGGCGCGACGCCGGTCTGCAACAACGCCGTCGGCGCGTGCGTCGCGTGCGTCTCCAACGCGGACTGTGGCGGCGCGGCGCCCGTCTGCAATGTCCTGACCCACACCTGTCGCGGCTGCGCGATCGACGGGGAGTGCGGGGGC
>Ga0210396_10006967_pt1 | contig 10786 bp, 4 predicted proteins | sample IncBWH17OmetaG_FD_155466 | JGI IMG/M metagenome (GOLD analysis project Ga0210396, IMG submission 155466) | Forest soil microbial communities from Barre Woods Harvard Forest LTER site, Petersham, Massachusetts, United States - Inc-BW-H-17-O ... | reverse complement strand
ACAGCCGTTCAAGCTAAGAAGAAGTCCTGCAACACTCATCAGAAGGATCGAGAATGATAGCAATGCCAGACGATTCATGGTGGGACGTCCCCTTACACAAAACGGCGCAGCTCTCGACACATGAACCCTGCCGCCGAACTTTACACTCGGTCAACGCAGAATTATCGTTTGGCATGCGGAGTATGCCTCCCGACAGAGATTACGCTGGTCTCGTCAAGTCCTGGAATAACTGGCATCGATTCTAGAGCCTATGCCGTAGAAGTTCAATCGCCGCTGCAGCTTATTCGTTCGATGCAAGATTGACTCGCCCGGGAGCGACGAAAAGATTACGGAGCGCGACACGAACGTTGTCGAACTGGCGCTCTCTATGGAAGTTCACGGCGGGTAGGACTGGCGGCCACCGAACTTGGAGTCCTCCGATTAAGTCCCCGGAGAGGCAGTTTGCGGGTTCGCGGCGGAAGCCTTGTTAGCCGATGTCGATTCACGAACAGCTGCCGCCAGAGATCAGAAAAACAACAGCGGGTGGGGTTGCGCTTAGGAGTAATCAGAAGGGCGTAATTAGAAAAACGCCCCGGCGAAACCGCTGATCCGATGGTATATTGAAGCCCTTCCACAAGGTTTGCCACAACTTAATGCGTGGAGACATGCCCCAAATCGCTAAAATTGGATCGTCTTGACTGCGGTGGTTTTTAATGACTAGCCCGAGGCTTAAGACTAGATTTTGTCTGCAGGCGGTACTCGTCTTAGCTATGTTGCTCGTGGGAGCTCTCACCGCAGTGGCTCAGACCCTGAGCGTGACAACCGTTTCGTTCGGAAGCATAGCCATCAACACTTCTAGCGCGCCCAAGCTCGTCATCCTCAGTAATACGCTGACCGTTCCCCTGACTATCAATAGCATCGCAACGTCCGGTGATTTCGCAGAAACTTCTAAATGTCCGATCGCCCCACAGACCCTGGCAGCGGGAGCAACGTGCCAGATTCAGGTGACGTTCGCACCCACCGCTTTAACCACCGAAACCGGCAGTTTAGAAGTGAACGATAACGCTTCGACGAGCCCGCAAGCCGCGCAGTTGAGTGGAGTCGGCGTCGCTCCGGTTACCATCGCCCCAGCCAGCTATAGCCTCGGCAATCAGGCCGTGAATACGGTCGGCACGTCACGCAACGTCGTGATCACGAATTATCTGATGGTGCCCGTGACCATTACCAGCGTGGCAGCCACTGGCCCGTTCACCACAACGAACAATTGCCCCGTCTCGCCGAATACTTTAGCCGCCAGAGCCACCTGTACCATCGTCGTTTCGTTCGCGCCCACGGCGGTTGGAGCCGCCACTGGAACGCTGACCGTGAACGACACCGCGGCGAACTCGCCCCAGACGATGCAACTAGCCGGCACCGGCATTGGGGCCGTGTCGTTCTCGCCGGCGACGTGGACGTTCGCCAACCAATTGGTGAACACCACTAGTGCCGCAGAGGCCTTTATCTTCAAGAACGTTCAGACCGTGCCTCTCACGATTACCAGTATCTCGACTTCGGCTAATTTCGCGCAAACGTCGACCTGTCCCGTATCGCCCAACACGTTGGCCGCAGGATCAAGCTGTACGATTTCTGTCACGTTCACCCCGACTGTTCTTGGCACTCTAAAGGGCACCGTTACGGTTACCGAGAGTGGCAGCTCGAGTCCGCAGGTGGCAAGCCTGACAGGGTCAGGCGGCTTACCTGGTCTCACCTTGATTTCTGTCACGCCGTTCACCACGTCCTTGTTCGCCGGGAGTCAGGAACAGTTGACCGCTACAGCGACCTTCACGAATGGGTCGACGCTTAACGTCACCAACATTCTGAACTGGTCATCCTCAGTCCCGGCATTTGTGCAAGTAAGTTCTACGGGCCTGGTGCAGGCTCTGGCCGCCGGCGAAGCGATAATCGTGGTCAGCGGCTACCAGAGGTACACCGCACAAGCCAACGTCGTGGTAGCGGAGCCGGCTCTTAGCTCGATCGTGGTGACCCCAGCCAAGCCGACCCAGCCGGTGGGCGCCTATCAGCAGTTCTCCGCTATTCTCCATTACAGCAACCACACCACGAACGACTCTAGCAGCGCGGTGTCGTGGTCTTCCTCTTCTACTTCAGTTGCCACGATCAACCCCTCTGGTTTAGCCAGCGCTTCCTCTGCCGGGAGCACGACCATCCAGGCGTCCTTGGGTTCTTTGACGGGTAGCACGACTCTCACCGTCTCCCAGCCTGCGTGTACCGCGCCCCCTGCCGGTTTAACCGAATGGTGGACCGGAGATGGTAACGTTGTCGATCTCGCAGGCAACAACTCCGCAATACTCCAAAACGGTGCCGCCTACGTCAGCGGAGAAGTCGCCCAAGCCTTCACTTTCGCGGGGAATGGTAGTTCGGTACTGGTCAACTCTCCCGTCTACTCGCCGACGGCTGGAACCCTGATGTTCTGGTTCCTGTCGACCGGAGGCGGAGCCTTAACAGGAAGCTCCGCTGGTGCTCAAAACCAGGCGCCCGGTTTCTTGATCGACTCGGGAGGAAATCTGAACTGGGAGTTCGGGAACCTGAACGCCCAGTCTATCGGGCAAGTAAGCCCCAATCAGTGGTATCACGTGGCTCTGACCTACGCCACGTCAAATTCTGAAACCGCGGTCAGTGTGTATCTGAACGGAGTCCTGGTAGCGGACGCAGTTGCCGACGCGAATACTTCCTGGAACCCGCAAGTCGCATTCGGGGCTTACCTCGGTGCGGCGCAGACATCTTTCGTCGGCTCTATGGATGAAATCGCCGTATTCAATACGGCCCTGACTGCGCAGCAAATCCGCCAGATCTACGATTCTTTCAGCGCGGGCATGTGCAAACCCATTCTGCAAACCATTGCCATCAACCCCACCAACCCCAATCTCGCTCCCGGACTTACCTTCCCGTTCGATGCTGTGGGAACGTACAGCAATGCCACCACGCACGACGTGACCACGTCGGCAACCTGGAGTTCGGCCAATACGAGTGTTGCGACGATCAATCCGAGTGGGCGGGCAACCGGCGTGGCTACCGGCAACACTACGGTTTCGGCTGCGCTGGGCTCAGCTCAAGGATCAACCGCGCTTGCTGTGAAGCCAAGTCTCGTTTCTATCCAGGTAACTCCACAGAACCTTTCAATCCCTATTGGAGCGGTCCAGTCATTTACCGCGACTGGCACCTTCTCGGATGGAAGCACGCAGAACCTGACCGCGTCCGTAAGCTGGGCCACTTCCCTCTCAGCAGTTGCAGCCATCGGCTCCAACGGTACTGCCTCGAGCGTGGCTTCCGGCCAGACAATGATTGCTGCAACGGCTGGTTCGGTAACGGGGACCGCCCCGTTAACGGTGACTTCAGCAACCCTCTCCTCCATCGCCGTGAGCCCTTCGACTTCCACCATCGCTTTGGGCATAACCCAGCAGCTTACGGCGACTGGTATTTTCAGCGACGGAAGCCGGCAGAATCTGACAACGTCTGTGAGTTGGAGCTCTTCATCTTCAACGGTCGCAACCGTTGCCTCAGGCGGGGCAGTAAGTGGCGTGGGCGCCGGCGCGGCAACGATCACCGCCAGCTCAGGGACCGTTACTGGAACAGCTAGCCTCACGGTTACAACCGCCGTCCTGACTGCGATTCAGATCGGCCCGCAAAGCTCCTCCGTGATCATCGGAGGCAGTCAGCAATTCTCGGCCACCGGACTTTACAGCAATGGAACGTCGGCTAACATCTCCGCCAGCGTCAAATGGACCTCGTCAGCTCTGACGGTCGCCACCATGAGCACCACCTCGCCCGGACTGGCGTCCAGCATAGGAACGGGCACGACGACAATCTCCGCCACCTATAGTGGGCTGGCTGATTCCACGACCCTGACCGTGCAGGACCAGCTCGTCTCAATTGCGATCGTGCCAGCGACTGCCTCGCTCACGACGGGACAGACTGAACAATTCGGTGCTATCGGAAGCTACCTCAGTGGCGTAACCGAAAATTTGACAGGTAGCGTGACTTGGAGTTCCTCGAAACTGAGTGTTGCTGGGGTGTCCTCAGGCGGACTGGCGACGAGCGTGGCAGCAGGTCAGACGAGTATTAATGCGAGCCTTGGAAGTATCACTGGGCTGGCAAGCCTCACGGTGGGGTTGCCCAATGTGATAGGGCAATGGAACACGCTGTCAAATACTATGCCTATCAATCCCGTCCATACGGCGCTGCTGAGCAATGGCGAGGTGTTGATAGTTACCGGCTCGGGAAACTGCACGCCCGGTATCGCTGGTTGTCCCTCGGGTCCTCCTTATGGCCCATCCAATAATTCGGGGGCGTTGCTCGTGGATCCCGCCACCGGGCAAGTCGTTACCCAATTTTCCCTGACGTGGGACATGTTTTGTAACGGTATGGCACTCTTGCAAGATGGAACGGTGCTGATCGCCGGTGGCAACCTGCAGTACAACCCGTTCATGGGTTTGGCACAGGCGGCAATCTTCGATCCCGCGACGAACACCTTCACCAACGTACCCAACATGGCGCACGGACGCTGGTATCCCACGGTGCTGACTCTGGCCGATGGGACGATTATGACGTTTTCCGGGCTGAATGAGACCGGCACCACCAACTCTGCGGTAGAGTTCTACACGGAAGGGTCTGGCTGGAGCACCCAATATATCGCACCTTTTACCCCCGACCTTTATCCGCGGTTGCACCTTCTGCCGAATGGCACGGTGTTCTACTCGAGTGCGACTCCTACATCTAAGCTTTTCAATCCGTCGACGACCACTTGGACATCAAACTTCGCTACCACGAATTACGGTGGATCACGCTTGTATGGCAGTTCCATTCTGCTTCCGTTGACACCGGCGAACGGATACGATCCCGAGGTGATGATCCGGGGTGGCGGGAACCCCGCTACCAGTACTACCGAGATCATCGACTTGGGCGCGACTACGCCGTCGTGGCAGTACGGACCAAACATGAGCCAACCGCGCATTGAGATGAATGCACTCATTCTCCCGAGCGGCAACATTTTGGCGCTGGGCGGCTCGCTAAATAACGAAGATGTGAGCACCGCCAGCTTGAATGCGGACCTTTATAATCCGACAACCAATACCTTTTCTTCAGCCGGTGCCGGTGCCTTCCCGCGGTTGTATCACTCAGTGGCATTGCTGCTTCCAGATGCTACGGTCTGGGTGGCCGGTAGCAATCCTGTGCAGGGCAGCTACGAGAACCACATGGAGATTTATCAACCGGCGTACCTTTTCAACTCCAACGGCACAATGGCGACGCGACCGTCCATCACCAGCGCGCCGAGTTCGATCTCTTATGGCAGCAGCTTCAGTGTGACGACCCCGGACGCTGCGAGCATTTCCTCGGTGGTTCTGATACGTAATGGGACTGTGACGCACGCTTTCGGAATGGACCAGCGTGAAGTGGTCCTGTCGTTCACCGCGTCGGATGGGTCCCTCACGGTGACCGCTCCTCCCAACGGCGAGATTGCTCCGCCGGGATACTACATGCTGTTTCTCTTGAACAGTTCCGGGGTGCCTTCCGTGGCGCCGTTCATCCAAATGACAACGGCTTCGTCAGGCTCCGCAGTATTAGCCACGCAGTCTTCCTCGATGGTAGCCCAGTCGGCAGCGGGCAGGTTCGCGCAGGCGCAAGTGCCAGCTCAAACGATTGGCCAGACGAAGCCCGGTAACACTCAGAGTCCGCCGGCTGGGCCGATCGACCGCACCTCGCCCGCAACCGGCTCGACCTCGAAACCTTCAATCGACCTCAGAGGGATATGGTCGGGTACGTTCGTTTCGAACCATTCAAATGCTGGTTCCTTCACGATGACGGTGGTCATTAATGAGGACTCGCACGGAAATCTTATCGGCAGCTCTACTCTGAATTCCAATTGCCTGAAAGAAGCACAACTTCAGATCAAGGTAACGGGCTCGGAGATTGTCCTCGCAGGTGGTAATGAGGCGGGGGATAACATTACACTGCGAGGCACGGTCGATAAAACGGGTACAGCTCTGAAGTTCTCGTACATTCTCGATGGCAGTGCCACGGGCAAGTGCGAAACGGAGACAGGAACCGGGACCCTGGCGAGGCAGTAGCTGATTCCAAACATTGGCTGTTTCTTTGCTCTCAGCGAGCATATCGCCTGCAGAGTGGGGCGTTTTGCTTCCCGTGAGCGATTCCAAGCAGGCTTCCTTAGAGCTCACCGGAAATTCAGCGTTTGAGAAACTATGGCTACATCGCGTAGAGGCATTCTTCGATTGATGGGCGCTGGTGTTGCGGCCGCCGCGACCATGCCGTGTTCCGTGCTGGGGGCATCCAGATCTGCCATTTTCGAGCCCCCCAGGCTCAATCTGGATGACGGCTTAATCCGCCTCAACGGCAACGAAAATGCGTACGGGCCATCAACGAAAGTGGCCGACGCGATTAAGTCTTCCATCGGAAACGTGAACCGTTATCCGCGAGGCCAATACGATTCGCTTACCGAACGAATTGCGGCCGCCCACGATGTGAAGCCGGAGCAGATCCTTCTCGGCTGCGGATCTACTGAAATCCTCCGCGTCGCCGCATTCGCTTTTCTGGGAGTCGGCAAGCAACTGATCCAGGCCTCTCCCACTTTCGAAGCCATGGAGCATTACGCACGCGCGGCCAACTCGGAAGTGATCTCGGTGCGTCTCACTCCGGCATTCTCTCACGACCTTGTAGGTATGCTGGCGCGTGCCACTGCATCGACGACCCTCGTGTATGTGTGCAACCCTAATAATCCGACCGCTTCCCTGACTCCCCGTAAAGACCTGGAAAGCTTCATTGCCAAGCTACCTGCGTCCACTCTCGTCATCATCGACGAGGCGTATCACCACTACGCAGGACAGTCTGGAAACTATGCTTCGTTCATCGACCATCCGCTCCACGACGAGAGAGTGATCGTGGTTCGTACTTTCTCGAAAGTCTACGGTCTGGCCGGGCTGAGGCTCGGCTATGCCGGGGCCGCTCCGAAGCTAGTGCAACAGATGCGAAAGTTTGGCACCGAAAATAACATCAACGCAGTCGTTACCCGGGCCGCTATGGCTGCGCTGAACGATTCTGACGGACTTAATCAGTCTATTCAGCGCAACACGGACGACCGCCAGGAGTTTTTCAATCAAGCCCTGGCGCGCATGCTGAAGCCCATCGATTCGCATGCCAACTTTGTAATGATGAACGCCTTTCGTCCGGCTGACGAGGTGATTCAGCATTTTCGCCAGAATAAGGTCTTGATCGGACGCCCCTTCCCGCCCTTGGATACCTATATCCGTGTCTCTCTAGGTCTCCCGGACGAAATGCACGCATTCTGGCGGGCATGGGACGGATCCCCATATTCGAAGGTCCCGATGCCTCATTAAGTGGAGGCACTCCCTCCCCATCGCGCGATTGCTTTATTGAAAACGGATCGGTACTGATAACCGGCCGAAGACTTTTCTCCTCGATTTACCGCTTAGCGCCACTTGCGCTGATGGGGCCTAATCCCAGTACCCGCAACACCAACTTTACGAATGCTCTTCTTGCAGTGCCATGCGGCCCGCCAGCGGCCCAGCACCTGCTGCCCCCGCATATCCCCCGATCATGGCCAAAAGGACGATGGGGTAAGACAAGAATAGCGTGCTACGCACGACCTTTGGTGACGTGTTCTCTCCTCTCCACCAGCGCTAGATTGATCTTCGATGGAAGGCACCGCGAATTAACAGAACCTCGCTCGCCGCTTTTAGGTCGATGCGGCACGAAAGGCTTCCCGTGGAAGACTTGGGCTTACAACGGAACAGCGTCGCTCATCTGACTGTGTTGCTGATGCTGATGGCCATGGTGGGTTGCCAAGGACTTTCCACGAAACAGAGTGCCGCCAGTTCTCCGGGAAATCCTTCGGCGAATGCATTTAGTGTTTCCGGCACCATCAGTCCGGCGGCGAGTGGGTCTGGGGTCACAGTGACGCTCGGCGGCGCAGCCACCGCCACTACCATCGCGAATAGCGCTGGTAACTACAGTTTTACCGGTCTGGCCAGTGGCTCATACACGGTGACGGTCAGCGAGAGTGGGTTCACTTTCAGTCCGCCCAGTTCGCCAGTGACAGTCAGCGGAGCCAACATCACAGGAGTAAACTTCACGGCTTCCAGCACGGCTTCTTCAGGACCACCGCAGACGTTTAGTATTTCAGGCACTATCAGTCCGGCGGCGAACGGTGCTGGGGTGGCTGTGACAATCGGCGGTGCCGCCAACGCCACGACCCCTACAGACAGCTCTGGTAATTACAGTTTTTCCGGTCTAACCAACAATTCGTACACAATAAGAGCCACCAAAAGCGGGTTCAGCTTCAGCCCGTCCAGTTCGTCCGTGACAGTCAGCGGAGCCAACGTCACAGGAGTAAACTTCACGGCTTCCACCACGACTTCTACAGGACCACAGCCAACGTATAGCATTTCAGGGACTATCAGTCCGGCAGCAAATGGTCCTGGGGTGGCTGTGACAATCGGCGGTGCCGCCAACGCCACGACCGCTACAGATAGCTCTGGCAATTACAGTTTTACCGGTCTCAACAATAACTCGTACACCATAAGAGCCACCAAAAGCGGGTTCAGTTTCAGTCCGTCCAGTTCGTCCGTGACAGTCAACGGAGCCAACGTCACAGGAGTAAACTTCACGGCTTCCACCACGACTTCTACAGGACCGCCGCCGACGTATAGCATTTCGGGCACTATCAGTCCGGCGGCGAGCGGGTCTGGGGTCACAGTGACGCTCGGCGGCGCAGCCAGCGCGACCACCACGGCAAGTAGTGCCGGTAGCTACAGCTTTACCGGCCTCGCCAATGGTTCGTACGCAGTGACGGCAGGCAAGAAGGGGTTCACCTTCAGTCCACCTAGCCTGCAAGTGAATCTTAGCGGAGCTAATGTCACGGGAGAAAACTTCACGGCTTATTCGGGGGCTGTCGTGAGCATCAGTCCCGGATCTGCGATCCAGAGCGCGATCGATGCAAACCCCGCAGGCACAACATTTGTGCTGCAGCCGGGAATATATCGTCTGCAAAGTTCAATCATGCCCAAGGATGGTGACAGCTTCATCGGTCAGACAGCCTGCGCGCCACCCGCAACATCCTGTCCCGCTATCATTACCGGCGGGGTCGTGATTGGTCCCTCGGCCACGTTCGACGGGACAAACTACAAGGTTACCGGACAAACACAGCAGGGGCTTCGGCAAGACACGGATGATTGTGAGCCTGGTTGGGCCGGCTGCTTCTATCCGGAAGACCTGTTTTTTGATGGTGTGCCGCTACAACATCTATACTCAGCCTCACTACCGATTATCTCGACTGGCCAGTGGTGGTTTGACTATACCAACCATGTTATTTACTTTCACGATAGCCCAAACGGTCACAAAGTCGAGACCAGCGTAGTACCGACGTTAGCCGGATCGCCGGCTTGGACGGGTGCGAACAACGTCACATTTCAGTATCTGACGATCGAGGAATTTGCCGCGCCGCTTGCCCAAGGAGCCATTGACCCGACGTCGGCCGGCGGTGGGCGTTCCAACGAGAGTATCAATTGGGTGGTCGAGAATTGTGAGCTTCTCCTGAATCACGGACTCGGCGTCCACATAAATTACGGAATACAAGTTCTCGACAGTTACGTTCACAACAACGGAGAGATGGGGATTGGGGGCGGGACAGGCTCAGGCACAGTCCAATCGGGCGTGGTGCTTTCCGGCAACACAGTTTCGTATAACAATTACGCGAACGTAGTTCCCGCGTTCGGTGCTGGTGGAATTAAATTTGGGACCACCCTCGGTGTGGTGGTTCGCGGAAACACGGTCACAAATAATAACGGCGCCGGCATCCACTTTGACGTCGCCAGCAGGTCGCCTCTGATCGACGGCAACAAAGTCACTGACAACATCGGCGGGAGCGGGATCGTCTACGAAATCAGTCTTATATCCGCACTCGTGCGGAACAACATTCTTCAGCGCAATGGTGCGACCGGCTCTTTCAGCGGTCCAGGATGGGGTCTGCAGAGCGCCAACAGCACTGGGGTGGAAGCGTACTGCAACCTCTTTGAGATTGGCAATCTTGCCGGTGAAAATGGGTTTGTCGTGAATTCGGCAGATCGAGGGAACGACCCCAACCCGCCCTATGAGTACCTCACTTCCACCGGAAACTACATTCACCACAATACGGTGATTTGGGACTCTGGCGCTACCGGGTTTGTCGGGTATATAGAAGGCGACCCCACGAACCAGCCGGATTTCTTTGCCAACAACACTCCGCCTGACTACAACACTTACCACCTGCCGACTCTGTCAGCCACACACTTCTTTTACGAGAATAACGACAGTGGAAGCAATACGGCGAAGACGTTTGCGGAATATCAATCCGCCGGGGCGGACGTTAACGGCACCGCAGATACAAACTATACGAGCGGTTTCCCGACTGTCGCGATTACATCTCCGGCAGACCAGTCATCGGTGCCAAACCCAGTCACGATCGCAGCCTCAGCGTCGGACGCCAGCGGAATCAGTAAGGTGGAGTTCTACGTGGACTGGGGCCTGCAGGCAACGGTTAGTAGTAGTCCATACAATTTCGATTGGACCGGCGCCACCAGCGGTACGCATACAGTCGCAGCAATGGCTTACAGCAATGCCGGGATTCGCAGTTGCTATGCGGTCACATTGAATCAACAATGAGCGCGACTGCGCCCTAGTGCAACTTCACCAGCACTCATCCCTGCCGTCGACAGGCCTCCGAAACAACGCGACTGAGTGC
>Ga0210396_10006966_pt1 | contig 10786 bp, 10 predicted proteins | sample IncBWH17OmetaG_FD_155466 | JGI IMG/M metagenome (GOLD analysis project Ga0210396, IMG submission 155466) | Forest soil microbial communities from Barre Woods Harvard Forest LTER site, Petersham, Massachusetts, United States - Inc-BW-H-17-O ... | reverse complement strand
GATTACGGCACCAAGGTCCAGGCCAGGCAGAATGACGCGGCTTAGACCATCCGGGAATCAGTTTTGGACATTTATAACTCTCGAATGCGTACACGCATTGCGAATTGCCTCATAGCGATTTGATAGACTTCATGGCGCACTGCGGGATGCATTTCTTTGGCGTAGCCAACCACGAAAAACATCACCTTCGGCACCCTCCACCCGCATGACGACGAGCGTGATGTCGTTTGTTTGTGGGCGCCCCGCTGAATGGGCCGGCTCGCTCAAGATGAGTTCCAAGATCCGGTGCGGATCTTGAGTGCGGCAATCGTAGAGAACTCTCTGTAATCGTTTGTGTGCGAAAGCCTTGCCCTCGGAATTTTTCGACTCTGTGGCCCTACCTGTAGAAGACCAAGGCATCGCCAACCTCGAGTTGAAACGTCGCGGATACGAAGAGCAAGTCTTCTAGAGCACCGACCGGGGCGCATTGCGCCTCTAATGAAAATAACGAGTCATGGTTACGGGCTCGACGTCAGAGAGACGTCATTACGACACGAAGACCTCTAATCGACACGTGCATTTGACGCTGGGCGACATAGTCGATAGACCTGCTCTTTCCGTGAGGCATTTCGCGAACAACGAACGCCTGCGTCGATGTTGGCCTTGCACGTGCAGTAATGCCGGTTGGAAAGCTGTCGAAGAAGGAAGGGGGTGACCAGGGACCGAGAAGAAGCGTTATGGTAACCGCGAAAGGCGCTAGTGTTTCCTATCGTCGCCCCAACAAGATCCATCGACCGCGGGAGAGTGCGATGTCTGAGACCCGAGAGCGTGTTCATATCGAGGACGGGCCCAAACGGGTGCGAACGTACCTCGGCGGAGAGCTCATCGCCGACACGAAGCGCCTCAAGCTCGTTTGGGAGGTCCCCTACTACCCCGCGTACTACTTCCCGAGGGAGGACGTACGCATGGAGCTGCTGACTCCGAACGGGCACACGCAGCGCTCGCCGAGCCGGGGCGACACCCACAACTTCACCGTCAAGGGTGGCGACCGCGAGGTCGAGGACGCCGCTTGGCACTACCCGGAGTCACCGGTCGAGGAGCTGCGCGACCTGATCCGCTTCGACTGGAACGCCATGGACGGATGGTTCGAGGAGGACGAGGAGGTCTTCGTCCACCCACACGACCCGTACAAGCGCATCGACATCTTGCACAGCTCCCGGCACGTCGAGGTCGAGGTAAACGGCGTGAAGATCGCCGACACGCACCGGCCGACGCTGCTGTTCGAGACGAGCTTGCCGACTCGCTACTACATCCCGAAGCTCGACGTGCGCATGGACCTGCTCATTCCGACCGACACCGTCACGGGCTGCGCGTACAAGGGCTTCGCCGAATACTGGTCCGTCGATGCCGGCTGCGAGACGTTCAAGGACCTGGCCTGGTCGTACAAGACGCCGCTCCCCGAGAACGTTAAGATCGCCGGGCTGGTCGCGTTCTACAACGAGCGGGCCAACCTCATCGTCGACGGCGAACGCCAGACGCGACCAAAGACCAAGTTCTCGTGAGCCCAGTTAGTGACGGGCGCGGTGTCAGCCCGTTGTTGGCAAGGCGAGCGGGTGACGTCGTCGCCGACCGTGATCACCCAGTCGCGGCGCGCCGGGCGCCATCGGCGAGTACAACGGCAAGTTCATGTCCGGACAGTTCGTGTTGAAAGAACGGTGGCGTCTGGTCTCATTAGAGATAGTGACCACATGAACTAGCCGTCGCACCAGCCGCTTCGGACAGCTAAGGAACACTTACATCATGAAGATTGTAGTTTTTGGTGCCTCCGTGGGAAGGCATTTTGTCGAGCAAGCGGTCGAAGCCGGACACGCGGTGAAGGCTGTCTATCGTTCGAACAAATCACTTCCGGGCAACCTTCAAGCGCAGGAGAAGCCAACTTCTACGATGTTGACGCATTAACCAATCTGATCGACGAATTCGATGCGGTAGAACATCAAGCCTGCCGAATCTCTCCATGGCTTGATGTGCAAGAACAACTTCGTCAAGGACGAAGTTTGTTGTCTTGCCGATGCGCAACCATCCTTTCCCGCACTCTGGCACGCCACAGGTCGCCCTGTTTCCCCTGCTTGGCTCCGGATCTGATCTCCCGTTCGACCACGATCCAAGTTCCGCACTTCGGGCAGGTGACGCAGGAGCAAAGAATGCGGTCCGCCATGGTCAAATTATAGGCGCCCGAATTTCCTCCTCCCCAAAACGGGGTTAGTTTCGAGGCCGTCGATGTACGTGGGTTTATTCGAGGCTAACAGTGTAAAACTTCTCCTGGCACAATTAATCAGCCCTGCCTCACAAGAGCGAAGGTCCCAACCCGCGACAGTCGCAAATTACGTGTGTTCACGCGTTCTAGAATCAGAGCACATAGGAGATGTGTATGCGCCCACCGTCAGTACTGGCGGTGTTTGTGTTGCTGGCTTCGTTTGCTGGGGATGCTCAGGAAGTTCTGGTGCGTAACAAACCCGATCCCTCCCTACCTCCTCTTGGAGTCCGGCTCAGAATGTCTGTGGTGAATCTAGAACTGCTATGCAAGCAAGGGAATGGGCGGACAGTCGAAAACGGCACCGGGTTCGTTGTCACGTATCCCGATGCCCGGGTGCCCAAGAATTCAACTTTTGACTACTTAGTCACCAACCGCCACGTGGCTGAGTGCTGGGAGGAGCCAGCCCACCGTCCCAGGCCATAAGCGCAGTCCTTCGAATCGGCCCCACCATACAAGGTTGTCCCGTAGAAGTCGCCATCGGCAGCTAGAATTAATCCCGCGATGCGGAGAGCGCCGTCAGGGCAATTGGATTGCACGCAGACGGTAAAGGGTCTTTAGTGCGCCCACGGGCGTAATCTGGAAGATCGTGCCCCAGGTGTTAGTACGTCCTCGGGACGTTGTGCCGTAAAAGTTCCGTCAGTGTCCTGGACAAAAGACATGAACCAGGGATTAGCACCGTTTGTAGAGTCGAAATCCACCAGGGTGGCGAAGCTCTGTGCAGGCGAGTCGCCACACCAAGCAGACAAACCCGCGCGGGCGCTTTTCCAGCCCCCAAGTTTGCCCACGCCGCCGCGTTTGGGGATGCGCCCCGATGCGAAAGATCGTACCCCAGCCCCTGTCGGAACGCAGGTTTTCTGGGTCCTCAAATTGTCTCCTGTCAGAGCCCCCCCGGGGGAGCATGTACCAAACGGGGGCGTCACGTCCATGAAATGCTCCCATTCTCCATGTGCTGCGGTGGGCAAAGAAAGCAACCAGACGCTCCTGGCGTAACCTCGCGATAGCTCATTGGCCGGGCGTCGAAGCCCAGTTTTTGCTTGACAGGATTGGCGGGGAATCGCTATTGTAAAGGCCGTTTGTAATGTATGTAAGTCGATTTTATTAGTAGAGTATAAAGGCTCCCGGCTAAACTGCCCTACGCCATCAGCAAACAATTTTCGAGGAGGACGTGCATGGATCGAACGATTAATCGAACTACGGATCGCACTGTGGACCGCGCGAAGAGTCTGATTGCCCTTGCTGCATTTTTGCTGATTGGGCTGGGGGCGGTTGCGCAACAATCGTCTGCGCCGCCTGCGACGAGCGGGAGTGGCGCGCCAGCGGACCACGTTAGCACAGTTCGTGGCTGCCTCAATGGCCAACGTGGAAACTACGTCGTGGTCGAGGACAAGACCGGCCTGATGTATGTGCTAAAAGGCGTCGGCAACACACTCAACGGTCAACTGCACCGTCAAGTGGAAGTGAAGGGCAAAATACTTCCCGGGACAATCAAGACGGGCATAAATCCGGCGAAGGCGGGCAGTAATCCGAGCGATACGGCGCGCGGCGTTGATGGCGTCCCTTTGCAGGTAGCAAACCCGGAGACGGACATTCGTACCATTTCGAAGAAGTGCAAAGCGGCGGATCAACAGTAAGATTTCGCCGCGCTTTTTCTGGGCCGTCAGGAAAGATGAAAGACTCTATCGGCGCCCAGGACAAGGCTGAGAGTCACCGCCGCGATCACTATTTCTCCCACCGCTCCCACGATGAAGGGACGCAACCCCTGCTTCTGCATTTCGCGCAGATTGGTTCGGAGTCCTACACCGGCGAATGTGAGCAAGAAAGCCCAGCGGGACAAATTCCCCAGACTCGCGATCTGATCCCTGTTGAAAGCGCCTGCCGTAGCCAGAATCGATATCAGCAGGAATCCAAGAACGAACTTGGGAAACTTCTGCCACAGGAACAGAGCCTTGTTGTGGACGGTTTGAGCCTGTCCTTTGCTCGCCCAATAGATCGCATAGCCGAGAACAACAAACCCGATCATCGCGTTCCTGGCAGTCTTGGCCAAGACTGCAATTTTGCCGGCTGCATCGGAGTAGAGAGCGCCGGCGGCTACGGCTTCGGCCGTGTTATCGACCGCCAATCCACTCCATAGGCCGTAGGCGTGATTGCTCATACCCAGGAGATGCCCGATGAAAGGAAAAGTGAAGAGCGCGATCGCTCCCAGAGCCAGAATGGCGGCGATGGCCAGGGATGAATCTTCATCGTCGGCATCGATGGCACCTTTGGCTGCGATAATGGCCGAGACGCCGCAGATCGCGGAACCGACGGCCAGGAGCGTAGTCAGTTTCGGACTGAGCTTGAATACACGCCCCAAGGCCGTCATCAGCGCAATGGCAAGTGCGAGTTCAATCACCACCAGCGCAAGACTCAGGCCCCCTAGCTTGATGACGTCGCCGAGGAGAAAACGGGCGCCGAGCAGCACGATGCCGACCTTCAGCCAGAACTCGTAGGTGGCGATGCCCGCTTTGAACAGCGCGGGGATGCGAACCGTATTCGATATGGCAAGACCAATAAGGATGGCCCACAGCACGTACTCGATATTCGGAAGGCTGAGATGATGGCTCTTGCCGTAGCGAGAAACCGATTGCTCGATGAACTTGCCGGCATATCCAATGGCGGCCAGCAGGATCACACCTGGAATAAAGCTGAAGACACGCGATGAGAGACTGTTTGATTTCGGCTGCTCGATAGCGACTGAAGTAGTCATACGGTTCTCCTTGCGGATGAAGTCGAACTACCAAGGAATCTTGGGAAAGATGTTCAAACGGACCAACAGCGCCAGTAGAAGCGCAAGGGCCACCGCCCATCCGTCGAGTGAGACGTTAAGTTTGCCGCTGCTCATGTGGCTTCCTCCGTTCGATTTTTAGAAACTCGGGACAAGGCCGTCGGCTTTCCGCAGAAACCAATCAGCCAGCCAAGGCCCGAAAGCCTTGGCTGACCGATGGTCCCAGGGCGGAGCGTCCGACCCCAAGTTCTATCCCGTCCGGGCGACGTGGCGCCTAGAAGGTGTAAATCAAGTCGAATTGCAGGCGGTTCAGGTACGGCTCCTGCTGTCCGGGCTTGGTGATGGTCGCAACGCTGCTGTAGTTGTTGAAGAGGGCAACGTTGTTTTCCAGATTGGTGTTCAGAGCGCGTCCATGCCACCAGGTAAAGCTGGCCAGCGTATTGGCCCGCAATTTCCAAAGAGCATAGATGCGGTTCTGCAAAATGTTGGTAGGAGCTCTCTGATCGCTTTCGACGAACGATGCGATCGCGGCGTCCTGTTCTTCGCGGTACCAGGCGTAGCCCACCTGAATGTCGTTCTTGTTCTTTACCTGGCCTACGCTGATATCAAACCCGTATTCCTTGTTCTGACTGCCCAGGGTGCTGATGACTGCACCCTTGGTATTCAAAGGATGACTTTCGGCATCGAGGTTGTCCAGGAACTCCAACAAGATGTTGACCGGTAAACGCGTGAAGCCGGTCTGGATCTGGTTCGGGAGGATGAAATCCGCGTAGTTGTAACCAGAGTAAAAGTGGGGCACCCCTTTGGAATCCACATAGGTGGCGTTGGTCATGCCGTTGGGTGCGAAGACGCAGGGCGGGAAGCTGGGGAAGCTCGTACCCTTGGCGCAGCCTTGTCCTTCGCCGGGTATTGGGATACCGGTAATGGGCGATGGGGTCGGGCCGCCGGTCGGCGTGGGCGGCTGGTAGCCAGTGGTGGTGGCTGCGGTTGCGAATGCGCTTTCCTGCAGAATCGCATCCGGACGGTTCCACTTCAGGGACAGGAACGAGGGTGTGACCGTCCAGGGTCCGAATACAAACCGGCCGGCTATCTGCATACCTAGAGCGTAGGAATCCTGGGAAGGAATTCCCGGCTTTCCATTGGCCTGGTTGTAAAGCAGTTCGATGCCCTGGATGTTGACATTCTGCAACGGCCCGGAAAAATCGAAGGAAGCTTTTTCGTCGAAGCCTTCCGGGTTCAGGTCGGGATCAAATGTGACAGAGGTGCGCTGCCACGGAAAGGGGAATTTTCCACCGGTAAGTGTGAGCCAGCTATGCGCGACGGGATTGTAGGTGATGAATCCGCGGTCCAAGGCGATCGTTTTCCGATCGAAGACGTTGGTAAGGGTTTCGTTGGTCGAGGTTGGGTTCCCTAGACTGCCGGTAGCCAAGGCAAAACCGGCTATGAAGTCTTGGTTGAGCTGGCCATCCATTCCAAACCGCACACGAATGCGCGCGAGGTTGTCGTCGGGAACCCCGCTCTGGAAGTAAGATTCGCCGCGGATTCGGACGTCACCGCTGAAGCGGAAACGGCCGACCAAAGCTTCCAGCGCGCTCAATTGTCTTCGTTCATCCTGGGTCGTTGTATTCACGACCGCAAGGGCGCTCTTGACGTCCGCGGCGTTGGACGCAGCCTGATCCGCCACGCTTTTCGCCTGGGTCGCAGATTGCTGGGCTTGCGCAGCGGTAGTCTGTGCCTGATCGACGCTGCTGGCAGCTTTTTGGGCCGAGGCGTTAGCCTGTTGAGTCGCATCCACGAGTTGCTGGAGCTGAGACCGTAATTGCTCGACCAACTGGTTTTGTTGTCTGATCTGCTGCTGCTGCGCCGTCACTGCCTCTTTCAGATCCTGGACTTCCTTGGCGGTAACGGTTTGTTTGGCGGATGCGGTGCGTTTTTGCGGCCCGGGCGCATCGCTTTGGGCTGCCGCAAGCCGAGTGAATGGGACCATCACGATAAGCATGATGGATATAGTAGAGATACGTTGCCAGTTCTTCCCTGCTTTCATTGGTAGACGCTCCTATTGTTTTCGACTCACTGGGAGTCGGGGACTTTACATCACAGAGTTCACAACAGACAGACCGGGGGCCAGCTAAGCCGGCGCCAACCCCCACTTGTGCTGCAGCCGGCGTTCAATGGTCTTAAAGACCAAACCATCCACGATGTAACCAATCGCGATAATCAGCATCATGACCGCAATCACCTGACTCATGTCGTTCAGATCGCGTCCCATCATCAGCAACTGCCCGAGACCCAAGCTCACAAAGATCATCTCGCCCGAGATCAGCGAGCGCCACGCGAAGGCCCAGCCCTGTTTGAGACCGGAAAGAATGAAGGGCAAGCTTGCAGGAAGCAATACGTACCAAAACAGCTTGAATCCGCAGGCGCCAAGATTGCGTCCCGCCATGCCGTAGATCTTGGGCATCTGCTGCCGGCCCGTCTCCATGGCGATAGTCACGGAAAGTAGCGACCCCATCACCACGACGAAGAGAATCGCCTTCTCGCTTAGGCCGAACCACAAGACTGCCAACGGAAGCCAGCAGATACTGGGCAGACTCTGCAGGCTGACTAACAGGCCGCCCATGGTTTCTTCGAGAAATTTGTTGCTGGCAACAGCCAGACCAAGCACCATCCCCAGCGCGACTGACAAACTGTAGCCGAGCAACATGCGCTTCATGCTCACGGCGATGGCGATCCAGAAGCTGTGATCGGCGAACCCTGCCCACAAAGACTCCGCCACACCCTTCGGGGTTGGGAATACGTAGGGCGGCCAGATTTTCAATTTGGCCAGCACCATCCAGATCGCGATGAGCACGCCGTAGAAGATGGCATGCCTGGCGAAACGTTTCATGCCGAAACCTCTTTCGGGCCGTACTCCTCTTCCAGCGACTTGTTGATCTCTTCGCGCAAATCATCGAGGATCTCGCGAGCACTTTTCGCTACGGTTATATCCTCGAGAACTCGCGGACGTGGCAGGTCAATCAGATATTCCCGCTTCACGCGTCCGGGGCGGAAGGTCATCAAAGCCACGCGATCTCCGAGGCGCACGGCCTCGCGCACGTTGTGGGTTACGAAGATGATGGTGCGGCCAGTTTCTGCCCAGATGCGTTCCAGTTCGTCGTGCAGCAGGTCGCGGGTTTGGGCGTCCAGCGCGGCGAAGGGTTCGTCCATGAGCAGAACGTCCGGTTCGGTCGCCAGCGCCCGCGCCAGGGCCACGCGCTGCCGCATACCTCCCGAGAGTTGGTGGGTGTAGCTGCCCTTGAACTGGGAGAGGTGCACCAGGCGCAAATAGTGCTGGGTTCTTTCATCTCGTTCTGTCTTGGAGAGGCCTTTCATCTTCATGCCAAACTCGACGTTCTGTCCCACCGTGAGCCAGGGAAAAAGGCCGAGTTCCTGGAAGATGAGAATCCGGTCCGTGCCCGTGCCTTGCACAATCTTGTCGTCGATCAGAACGTTTCCCAACGATGCCTGTTGAAGTCCTGCGATCAAGTGCAACAGCGTCGATTTCCCGCAGCCCGAAGGCCCGACAATGCAGAGGAATTCGCCAGCTTTCACTTTCAGATTGATGTTATCGAGTGCGAGCAACCGCGATCCGTGGTTGGTTTTGTAGCTAAGGGAAATCCCTTTGAGAGAAACTTTGGGAACTCCGTGGGCACCGCCATGGCGGAGCGGCAGGATGGCAAGACCGGCGTCGGCCTTCCACCTGCTGCTGCCGCTATGAACTGGCCTTCTATCATCCCTCGCCAAAGAAGATTGCACAGCTGGATTCGGGGTCACTGAATTACCTTCTTTCCCTTTTCTGTCAAGACCTGGTTCAAGAGGGTTAAGTCGTACAGCCCGGACAAGTCCGGCATCTGTCTTCCCAGGAAACCGGCCTCGTAGGCGGAACGTGCCGAAGCCAAAAGTGAGTTGCGAATGGGATCGTATGTGATCTGCAATCTTCCAAAGGCCTCGTCCATAACGATTGGGGGTAGCGCCTTTCCGGTTTCTTTCTGCAGTTGCGCGTTCAGAATCTTTTTAGCTTCTGGCAAATGGCCATTAATCCAGTCGGTCAATTCCACGTTGGCAGCAATCCACTTTTTCACGACGTCCGGATGCTCCCGTAAGAATTTCGTTCTGACGATCAGATGGGTGATGACAAACTGCCCGTTCGGCCACAAATCGCGCTCATCCAGGAAAAGGTGAGCGTTGCCTTCGTGAATCAGGCGCGTGGCCCAAGGCTCGGGAGCCCACGATGCATCGAGTTGCTTCTGCAGAAACAAAGTCAACTGGTCGGGATTGGCCAGCGGAATTACCTGCACGTCGCCGCCTTTGTCGTTGGACTTCATGCCGTGAGCTCTCAACCATGCGCGCAGCGCCACGTCCTGAGTGTTGCCCAGCTGCGGCGAGGCCACGCGCTTGCCATGAAAGTCTTCCGGCTTCTGAATTCCAGAATCGTTTCGCACCACCAGAGCAACACCGCCGCTCGCGGCGCCGGCGACAACACGAAGCGCTTCCCCGTTCGACCGCACGTAGCCGGTGATGGCGGGATTCGGTCCGACGTAGGTCATATCGATGGCCCCGGAAAACAGGGCTTCAATAGCGGACGGGCCAGCGTTGAAACTTGTCCATTGAATCTTCGCGCTGGGTCCCAAAACTTTGTCGAACCATCCGTTGGCCTTGCCGACCATGGCTTGCGCGTGTGTGATATTGGGAAACGCGCCCACCCGGACTGCGGTCTGACCGAAACCTGAAAGCGAAAAAGCGAGGAGGATCAGCCCCAAAGCAATAACGAACTTCTTATTCATCTTTGCCCCGGCTCGGATTCCCGTGAACCACCATGGGCAGCACGCTCGAGGACTCGCTTTTTTTCTTGCGCGACTTGCCTGATCTCGATCCCTCCGCGCCCTTGCCATTCACGATGTCGGCCAAGGTTGTGTGTTCGAGGATCTTGGCTGCGGCATCACGCACCGCGAGGAAGACCTGATAGAGCGCGCGATGTTCGTCATCGCGACTAATCAGCGTGCGCAATTGGTCGGCATCTCCAAAGGGGGCCAGCGGACCATCAATCAGCCGGATGATCTCGCTCAGATGAATGTCGGAGGGCGCCCGCCGCAACTGGTATCCGCCCTTGGCTCCGCGGACGCTTTCCACCATGCGCGCGTTCTTAAGCTCCAACAGGATCAGTTCGAGGAACTTTTCCGGCAGCGCCTCTTCATAGGCAATATCGCGAATGCGGATCGCGCCCTGGTTGTAGTGCCGCGACAGCATCATCATGGCCTGCAATGCGTACAAACCTTTTTGGGAGATCTTCATAATGTTCGAAAGTATGCCATAAACTCTATGGTTGTTATAGAGTTTATTGGCATCAGGGACATTAGCAAGTTCGGTGCCAGGCTTGCGCCCTAAAGGGACCCAGGTTAAGTGGCTTATTTTCTGATGTTTCACGGATGACGGCTAAACTACCGGTAGATCAGAACATGCACGACATTGCAGCTTAGCAGCAGATTCTCCCCACATCCCAACGTAATCTGGGCTCCGCTGCGCCACCAAATGCAGCTCAAATGTTCCCGTAAATGCCATTTGCTATGGTAAAATGCCATTATGGTTACCGCAGTGACAATCGACAAAACGGGACGGATCGTGCTGCCCAAACCCGTACGGGACGAGCTCCAGTTGAGTCCGGGGGATTCCCTGGAGGTGGACAGTTCCGA
>Ga0210396_10006963_pt1 | contig 10793 bp, 10 predicted proteins | sample IncBWH17OmetaG_FD_155466 | JGI IMG/M metagenome (GOLD analysis project Ga0210396, IMG submission 155466) | Forest soil microbial communities from Barre Woods Harvard Forest LTER site, Petersham, Massachusetts, United States - Inc-BW-H-17-O ... | reverse complement strand
TATATGTGCCTGCAGATGATCTGACCGATCCTGCGCCCGCAACGACTTTCGCCCATCTTGATGCAACAACAGTATTGAGCAGAAAAATCGCGGATCTTGGAATTTATCCTGCGGTTGATCCGTTGGATTCTACCTCAAGAATTCTTACTCCAAAAATTGTTGGTGCATTGCACTACGATTGTGCCAACCGCGTTAAATTAATATTACAGCGTTATAAAGAATTGCAGGATATTATTGCCATTCTCGGATTGGATGAATTAAGTGATGAAGACAAACAAACGGTTTCGCGTGCAAGAAAAGTTCAGCGTTTCTTATCACAACCATTCCATGTTGCAGAAGCATTTACGGGTTTGAAAGGAGTGCTCGTTCCGATAGAAGAAACTATTCGTGGATTTAATATGATCATGGATGGAGAAGTTGATGACTATCCTGAATCTGCTTTCAATCTTGTTGGCTCTATTGATGATGCCATTGAAAAAGGAAAGAAATTGATGGCGGAAGCGCAGGGATAAGATCAGTGTAGAGTTTGTAGTTTGTTGTTTGAGGTTTCCGAAATTTAGGATTTGTAAGGCAACACAGACTTTCAAGAACTACAGACTCAAACTACAAATTACAAACAATGAATCTCGAAATACTTACACCGGAAAAAAAATTGTTCAGCGGAGATGTGTATGGAGTGCAGCTTCCGGGCACTACCGGTTTTTTTGAAGTGCTGGAAAAACATGCTCCGTTGATCAGTGCATTAAAAACCGGCCGCCTGAAAGTTTTAAAAGACAAATCCAATCACCTCGCTCTTTTTGATATCCAAAATGGATTTGTTGAAGTAATAAATAATACTGTTACTGTATTGGTTGAGGGAGCGAAAGAAGTGAATAATTGAGAATGGATAATTGACAATTGATAATTCCTCAACATTTTCCACATTAATTCAACGTTGGATCGATCGGGTAATTAATCATCACTTCATAGTCGCCGCCAAGATGGCGCAATGCATCTTTCCAAATTTCATCAGTGTGCTTGTGAAAAACTAATTTACGTGTAGCCGCCACCGTTAGCCATGATTTTTCTTTCAATTCATCATTCAGTTGTCCGCCACCCCAGCCGGAGTAACCGATAAAAAAGCGAATTTTGTTAATATCAATTTCTCCTGATCGTATTAAGTTGATGGCTGTTTCAAAATCACCACCCCAAAAAACGCCATTGGTAATTTCATAACTGCCCGGGATTTTTTCCGGGTACAGATGCAAGAAATGAATGGTATCCATTTGAACGGGTCCGCCGAAATAAACATTTATTTTCAGATCGTCTGCGCCGCTCACTAATTCATCCAATGTGTAATCATAATTTTTGTTCAGCACAAAGCCAAAGCTTCCTTCTTCTTTGTGTTCGCATAAGAAAATTACAGTCCTTTTAAAATTCGGATCTTTTAAAAAAGGATCAGCAATTAATAATATACCCGCAGCCGGATTATCCATATCAACTAAATTAATTAGAAAAATAGAAGTGTACAAATTGAAAATTGAGCAGCCGGGTCTTGACGAATTATGCTGACCGGTAAACTTAAATAAATTTAATTGGCGTAATTCGCGGTAATAGCTGTAATATGGTTTGTGAAACCTTCGTTAAATAGTCTTATCCTAACCACATAAAAACTGGTAAACCTTATACCATTTCGATAAATTTGTAGTTACCAACAAACGTTGACAAAGCTAAACTGTATTGCATTTTTTGTTTGAATAAATTGTTGAGTATTAAAAAAAGCAGCCGGTGAAAAAAATTTTCCCTGTTATTATTATATTGATCACTTTGTCGCTTATTGGCATTATTTACATCCAGGTTAACTGGGTGAGGACAATGGTTGAAAATAAACGGGACCAATTACTGCAAAACGTGGACTATGCAATGAATGATGTTGGGCAAGAATTGATACAACAAAAAGCTCTTTTGCCCGGAGTAAAAAATTTGCGGTTTAAACCAGGCGAAACGTTGCACCCGACGGATCAGATGATAATGGAGTTTTTAAAGCCTACAACGATTGCGCAAAAATTTACTGTCACCGAAATTGGAGATAAGCTGCAAAAAGCTTTTAATAATCACGGACTGAAAAATATCAGGTTTGAATTTGGAGTAAGCTCGGATATAAACTTCATTACGTATGAACTTGAATCGAAAAATTTTCTCCAGATTCTGGAAGATACAGTACACAATCATGTATTTATTTATGTATTGCAGGAATCGGGTGGAACTTCATTGAATAATCTTACGCCGGCAGAAACGTTATGTGTTATTGTTCCCGATTATAACAGCATTGTGTTAAAGGGAATGCGCCTCATGATCTTTATTGCTATCTTTTTTACGCTGGTTATCGTCACCGCTTTTTATCTTACTGTGCGCACTTTGCTTCAGCAAAAGAAAATCAGCGAGATAAAAAATGATTTCATCAATAACATGACGCATGAATTCAAAACACCGCTGGCGACGATATCTCTTGCTGTGGATGCTTTGCGTAACGATAAAGTTTCACAGGATAAACAAAAATCAAATTATTTCAGCAGCATTATTAAAGAAGAAAATAAACGGATGAACAAGCAGGTGGAAACTATTTTACAAGCTGCATTGCTCGACAGAAATGAAATGGAGTTAAATCTTTTTCCCGTGCACGTGCATGAAGTTATTAAAGATGTTGTTGACAATTTTAAATTGCAACTGGAAGATAAGCATGGCAAAGCCGATCTACAACTGAATGCAGCGAACGATCTGTTGATGGTTGATGAAGTGCATTTCACCAGTTTGATCTCAAATCTTATCGACAACGCGGTGAAATATTCGAGAGATCATGTGAATATTAAGATCACGTCGCACAGCACAAATAAAAATTTTGTTCTCCGCATTGAAGACAATGGAATTGGAATGAATAAAGAAACGCAGCGACGAATATTTGAAAAATTTTACCGCGCGCACACTGGCAATGTGCATAATGTAAAAGGTTTTGGATTGGGATTGAGTTATGTAAAAACAATGGTTGATGCACACGATGGAAAAATAAAAGTAGACAGCACTATTGGAAAAGGAACAAGTTTTACACTTGAGTTTCCATTTAAAAATAATCACGAGTTATCCCCGGATAACAAACATGAATCCCCGTAACTCAAAAAACGGAAATCATTTTGCAGCGCATATTCATAAATTTTTTTCCAGTCATCTCCAACAAAAGCTGCTATCAATAATAATAATGTAGATCTTGGCTGATGAAAATTTGTGATCAGTATTTTTACTATTCTAAATTGATAAGATGGTGCAATTAATAATTGTGTTTTAGTAATGATCTTAGTGAGATTGTTTTCTTTCATCCATTTTAATAAAGAGCGCAGAGATTCTTTTGCAGAAATATTTTCTGAAGATAATTCATACGCATCCCATTGTGCAACAGTTAAATTTTCCAGATCTATTTCAGAAAATAAGATTGTCTTTAATCCAAGCCAATAAAGACTTTCAACAGTTCGCAGTGAAGTTGTACCGACTGCAATAATATTTCTTTCCAAATTATTAATGATGGCATTAATTGTGGTTTGATTCACTTCAATAAATTCCGCGTGCATTTCATGATCAGATAATGTTTCCGTTTTTACCGGCTTAAAAGTTCCGGATCCAACATGAAGTGTTACAAAATCTTTTACAATATTTTTTTCAGATAATTTTTTAAAAACATCATCTGTAAAATGCAAACCCGCAGTTGGCGCAGCAACGGAACCATCATGCGTTGCATATATTGTTTGATATCTTTCATCATCTGATTTTTCAACTTCTCTTTTTATGTATGGCGGCAATGGTGTTATTCCAAAATGATGAATGCCTTCTGCAAAAGATAAATTATCCGGCGACCAGGAAAACTGAATTATAAAACAATCGCTTAATTTTTCCGCAAAAGATGCTGACAAAATGATCAGCTTATTGTTTGCAATAATTTCTTTCTTCAAAATTTGTCCATGTCTCCATTTGGAAGCGCCGCCTACTAAACATTTCCAATAAACTGATTTTGTTTGATGCATCGCAGAAGTGATGTCAGCATATCGCGCATCTGGTTCAAGACAAAAAATTTCAATAACCCCACCCGTTTCTTTCAAAAATTTTATTCTGGCGCCAATTACTTTTGTGTTGTTGAAAATAATTAATGAACCGTTTGGAAGATGATCAGAGATATTTTTAAAGACGTCAGAAGAAATTTCTCCTTTTTTATACACTAATAATTTTGACGCATCTCTTTCTGGTAATGGATATTTGGCAATTTTATTTTCTGGAAGGCGATAATCAAAACGGGAGATGGAAATATTTTTTGGATCCATAAAAATTGCAGCCAACTGCTGCGTTTTTATTTGAAAGTAAAATTAAAGTTATCTTTTATTTTTTGGTACAACAAGCTTTAACCCGCTCCAGTCTTCGCTTACAGCGCAAACCTTTATATCTATCAGGTCATTCTTAAGCGCATAATTTCTGATTTCATTTTCCGTAATATCAGTTTCAATTCCGGAGCTTTTTTTATACCAGGAAACCCATATTATAACGTTTGGATTTTTAGTGCAAATTTTTTTCAACTGTTTCATTTCAATTTCAAATTCACGATTTGTTTTTGCAAAAAAATGTACAAGATCAGGCGTAATTTTTTTATTGGTAAGCTGATTAGAAATATTTTTTTCAAGCAGATCAAAATAATTTTCAGGCGCATTAATCAAAAGCACCTTCATATTTTCTGCAATTCCCAATTTCTTAATCAATGGTGTTCCTGAATAGCCTGCTGCCGGCATGAGCGATTATTTTAGTAATAAAAAGATGGATTACGCACATCAATTCACACTTATTCACATACAATCTACATCAATTTTTAAGTCAAAATTCCTGAACCCTTACTCACACCCATTTTCAGAGAGAAAACCAATGTGGAAAAAATTAATTTTCTTAATTTTTCGTTATTAGTGGGAAAAAAAGTTATTTTGTGGGATATTGTGTTATTTTTCTACATAATTCATGTATAAATGGCTGGTTTTCTGGGAGAATATAAAGCAACGTTAGACGCAAAAGGTCGCTTCCTTCTGCCTTCTGGTTTAAAAAAACAGATGGAAGAAAGTAGTGACAAGCGTTTTGTTATTTCCCGCGGACTGGAAAAACACCTGAATTTATACCCCTGGGATGAATGGAATAATGTATTTGGACGAGTAAGCAATTTGGAAGATTTCGACCCTGAAGTTAGACAATTCCGAAGATATTTTATGAACGGAGCTACGATAATAGAATTGGATTCGGCAGGAAGAATGTTGATACCTCAAAATTTAAGATTGCATGCCGGTTTGGAAAAAGATATCTCGCTGGTGGCAACCGGAAAGTTGATTGAAATATGGGATGATGGTAAGTACGATAAGTTCTTTGAAGAATTTCCTATTGAGAAATTCAGCGAAATGGGCAAAAAATTAATGAGCAAAAAAGATCCGGGAAATCCGAATCTGAATTAGAAACGCCATGGGTAAAAACGAAAACTCCCAATCGTTTTCGAATAACGAAGCTTACCATGTTCCGGTGATGTTGAATGAAATACTCGATGGATTGCAGATAAAACCGGATGGAATTTATGTTGATTGTACGCTCGGTGGTGGTGGTCATGCATCAGGTTTATTGAAAAGATTAAATGAGAACGGAAAACTTTTTGCATTTGACCAGGATGCTGATGCGAAACGGAATTTACCGGAGGATAAAAGAGTTGTTTATGTGCCGCAAAATTTTCGTCATATGCAACGTTTTTTGCGATTACATAAAATAACAACAGTGGATGGGATCATGGCGGATCTTGGAGTAAGCAGCCACCAGTTTGATGAAGCGGATCGTGGCTTTTCTTTTCGGTTTGATGGCGCCCTTGATATGAGGATGAATAACCAGCAAACACTTACTGCTGCTGATGTGATCAATACTTATGACGAAAAAAGGTTGCACAAAATTTTTGAGCAGTACGGAGAAGTGACAAACTCAAAAACATTAGCCAGGAAAATTGTTGAAGAGAGAAGGAAGATAACGTTAACAACTATACGAAGTTTTACGAATTTATTAAGCGCCGTAGTTAAAGGAAACCCCAACAAATATTTTGCGCAGGTCTTTCAGAGTTTGCGAATTGAAGTGAACGATGAATTAAACGCTTTGAAAGAAATGCTGAACCAATCACCACAGCTATTAAATGCCGGCGGACTGATTGCTGTAATTACATTTCATTCGCTGGAAGACAGGATCGTGAAGAATTTTTTTAAGAAAGGAACTACCGAAGAAATTGAAGAGGATGATAACGATCCTTACGGACAAACTGAACCCCCCCCCCTGAAAATTGTAACAAAAAAACCAATTATCCCCACAGAAAAAGAGATGAAAGAAAATCCGAGATCGCGAAGCGCAAAGTTGAGAATAGCAGAGAAAATGTGAAATATGCAAATGTGAAAATGGCTCAATTGCGAAGTTTGAAAATGTAGGACGTTGTTCAGTAATGTATCATCGGTTGAAGAGTGCGACGCAACGATGCTTAATAGTAAATCAAATGCTAAGGACAAAATAAAAATGATCTTGAAATGAGCGAAGAAAATGAAAATAAGGAATTAAAAAATGAATTGAAGCAACGTTTTACGCATCGCTGGATGGTGAAGAATGTGCCGTTCTTTTTGTTTCTCGCGCTGCTCGCCATCATTTATATATACAACGGGCATTACGGAGATAAAAGCATACGCAATATTAATAAGGCGCAGAATCAACTTAAAGAATTGCAATTCGAATATAAAACGCTGAAAAGTGAAGTGATGTTCCGGAGCAAAGAAAGTGAGTTGGCAAAAGCGTTACAACCATTTGGGTTGAAGGAAATGACAGCGCCACCGTTGGTGTTGAATGATAGTGTTGATACAAAAACGAAAAACTAAAGACTAAAAATTTAAAAGCTAAAATGAATTGGAAATAAAGCGCGACATATTATGGAGAGTGTATTTATGCTTTATCGGCATCGGGCTACTGTGTTTTTTTGTGTTGGGTAAAGCTTTTTACATTCAGAATTTTCAGGGCAATTACTGGAAAAAGTTGAGCGACAGTGTTCATCAAAAATACGTTGAGCTTGATGCTGATCGGGGAACTATTTTCAGTGATGACGGAAGCATGCTCAGCACATCCATACCCTATTTTGATATTTATATTGACTTTGGCGCTGATGGCTTGCGCGAAAAAGACGGAAAGAAATTTAAAGAGAGCCTGGATTCCTTATCACTTTGTCTTGCCGGTTTATTTAAAGATCAAACTTCGGTTGCCTATAAACGTGAGTTACTGCAAGGTTATAAAAATAATGACAGGTTTCTTGCTTTACAACAAAACATTTCTTTTGAACAATACAAAACACTGCGAAATTTTCCGCTCGTTCGGCTTGGCAGAAACAGAAGCGGTTTCATTATAAAAGCAAAGAGTAAAAGATTAAACCCATTTGGTCTTTTGGCAAACCGCACGATCGGTCTCGCTAGAGAAAACTCACAGAATGTAGGACTGGAGCGCACTTACGACACTGCGCTAAAAGGTCAAAATGGAAAACAGTTGGTAAGATATATCGCCGCCGGAAATTATGTTCCTGTTGAAGGTTCTGAAATTGATCCGGAAAATGGAAAAGATATCGTTACCAATATCGACGTGAACATCCAGGATATAGCAGAAAATGCTTTGCAAAGATCAATGAGTGAGAACGAAGCTGAACAGGGAACGTGCGTAGTAATGGAAGTTGCAACAGGAAAAATAAAAGCAATGGCTAATCTCAGTCGTCAGCATAACGGTTCTTACTATGAAGATTTTAATTATGCGCTGCGTGCGACAGAACCTGGTTCAACAATTAAAATGGTTACACTGCTTTCCGTATTAAGCGAAGGGAAAACAACATTAAATGATGAAGTCGAAGTTGGCTCTACAGGGAAAGAATTTGTTGGAGTGAGACCGGTAACTGATGCGGAAAGACAGCCGAAACCAATTGAAACTGTAAGAGAATGTTTTGCTCACAGCTCCAACGTTGGCATGAGTAAGTTGGCGTACAAAACTTTCGGCTCACAACCATCACACTTTTTGAATTATGTGCGCAAATTTCATCTTGATAAAAAAACAGGAATTGATCTGATGGGTGAAGAAAATTCCGTGTTGCCAAGAATAAAAGGCAATGAAGGTTTGCACGCCATGATAACAATGAGTTTTGGATATGCGATTGAAGTTACTCCTTTGCAAACGTTGATGCTTTATAACGCCGTTGCTAACAATGGAAAAATGATGAAGCCTTATTTGGTTGACCGCATTCAGAATAATGGTTTGACGGTAAGAGAATTTCAACCACAGGTTGTAGATGAAAAAATTGCTGACAGCAGTGTAATTAAAAATGCGCAGGACTGCATGCTTGCTGTAACTAAGATTGGAACAGGAAAAAAAGTTTTTGTAGATGCTTTGTATGATGTCGGCGGAAAAACGGGAACAGCGCATGTTGCAGGAAGAACTTCTTCCGGCGCAAAAATAAAATATGATGATGGAATTTACCAGGCTTCGTTCGTTGGATATTTTCCGTTTGATAAGCCACAATACAGTTGCATCGTGGTTATCAGAACAAAACAACATCCGGTTAAGCACATGGGCGGAGAAGTTTCTGCGCCGGTGTTTCGCGAGATAGCCGATAAATTATACGCGAAAAAAACAGAACGCAATTCCTCAATCCCTAATGCTGAATTTAAAAAAGATAGTTCACAATTTTATTATGCAGGTTCAACGCAGGATATAAAAACGGTGATGCAAACTTTCAACCTGAATTATAATGATTCATCTGCAAATAATAATTGGGCAAGATTGTATGGAGATAATCACGAAACAATTTTAAATAAAGAAAAAACAAATAAACAACAAATGCCCGATGTAAAAGGAATGGGATTGAAAGATGCTTTGTATTTATTGGAGAATATGAATATGAAAGTAACAGCAAAAGGAAGAGGAAAAGTGAAAATGCAATCTATTCCTGCAGGAACAGCGCTAAATAAAAATCAAAACATAACACTTGAACTGAATTGATGGCAACGCTCCAGGATATATTATATAAAGTTAATCTCAGATCCGTACATGGAAATCTAAATACAAGTGTGAATGATTTGCAGATTGATTCACGAAAAGTAAATAAAGGTTCAGTTTTTATCGCGGTGAAAGGAGTGAGTGCAGATGGTCATAAGTTCATTGATGCGGTGATTGAAAAAGGCGCCATAGCAATTGTTTGTGAAGTGTTGCCCGAGCAATTGAAAAGTGGAATTGTTTATGTGCAGGTTGAGAACAGCGCGGCTGCTGCGGGTTTTATGGCGCATAATTTTTATGGTCAGCCTTCAGAAAAATTAAAATTAGTTGGTGTTACCGGAACAAATGGAAAAACAACAGTTGCTACATTATTATACAAGCTCTTTGAATCATTGGGATTGAAAAGTGGATTGTTAAGTACCGTTCAAAATCAGATAGGCGACACCGTTATACCGGCAACACATACAACACCAGATGCTATTAGCCTGAATGCATTGCTAAGACAAATGGTTGATGCCGGTTGTACGCACGCTTTTATGGAAACAAGTTCGCATGCAATTCATCAAAACAGAATTGCGGGTTTGCAATATGCCGGCGCAATATTCACCAATATCACGCACGATCATTTGGATTATCACAAAACTTTTGATGAATACATCCGTGTGAAAAAATATTTTTTCGATTCATTGTCTTCATCGGCTTTTGCGATTTCTAACGCAGATGATAAACGCGGAAAAGTGATGTTGCAAAATACAAATGCGAAAAAATATTTCTACAGTTTAAAAACGATGGCAGAATTCAAAGGAAGGATCCTGGAAAATAATTTAACTGGTTTGATAATGACGATCAATGACCAGGAAGTTCATTTCAGGTTGATCGGTGAATTCAATGCCTACAATCTTTTGGCGGTTTATGGAGCTGCCATTTGTTTGGGAGAAGATAAACTTGAAGTGTTGCGTTGCCTCAGTGTGTTGACAGGCGCAGAAGGAAGATTTGATTATATGATCTCTGAAAAAGAAAAAATAATCGGCATTGTAGATTATGCGCACACACCGGATGCATTGATCAACGTGCTCACAACAATTCAGAATTTAAGAAAAGGTCATGAACATATAATAACTGTTGTTGGATGCGGTGGCGACAGAGATAAAACGAAAAGACCAGTCATGGGTGAAGTTGCTTGCAAATACAGTAACAAAGCAATTTTTACTTCTGATAACCCGAGAAGTGAAAACCCGGAGCAGATTTTAAAAGAAATGGAAGCAGGGTTGGATGTTGCGGCAAAAAGAAAATTTATTTCTATGTCAGACAGAAGAGAAGCAATAAAAACTGCGGTGAGTTTGGCGATGCGCGACGACATTGTATTGATAGCAGGAAAAGGTCATGAAAAATACCAGGATATAAAAGGAATAAAATATCCTTTCGATGATAAAGAAGTGTTGAGAGAAGTGTTTGAGAATTTAGGAAAGTAAAAAGTGGCGAGTAGCAAGTGGCAAGTAGGAAATGCTCTTAATTGAAGACCAGAGTTCATAATTGCACTGCGGTATCTCGCCTGAGGCGAGACGACGCAACGATGATGACCAAAGATATAGAGTTGACAACATAATAATAAAACAACAACCAGCATGTTGTATCATTTATTCGATTGGTTCAGACAAATTGGTGTAAAAATTCCGGGCGGAAGTTTATTCCAGTTTATCACTTTT
>Ga0210396_10006962_pt1 | contig 10793 bp, 12 predicted proteins | sample IncBWH17OmetaG_FD_155466 | JGI IMG/M metagenome (GOLD analysis project Ga0210396, IMG submission 155466) | Forest soil microbial communities from Barre Woods Harvard Forest LTER site, Petersham, Massachusetts, United States - Inc-BW-H-17-O ... | reverse complement strand
AGGAGTGGCCCTGCACCGGGGCCGCCGCCGGCACGCTGTCGTTCGTAAAGCGCGATCAGCTCGGGATCCAACGCGGCGGTGAGCTCGTCGCGCCGCGTTGCGTGAACCCCGCGATTTTGGTCGATTTCGTCGAGTGCGCCGTCGAGCGCCTGCTGCGCGGCGGCCAAATCGGCTTGCAGCGTTTCAATCGCCGCCGCCTCAGCGGTCTGTTGCGACTGCAACTGCTCGCGCTGTTCCATCACCTCCAACAGCGAATCCTCCAAGCTGGACTGGCGGCGTTGCAGGGTATCCAGCTCGTGCTGCAACTCCGATAATTGCTTGGCGTCTGCTACCGATTGGAGCAACGAACGGTCGCGGTCCTCACGCTGGCGCACCGCGTCGATCTCCGACTCGAACCGTGACACCTGAGCGTCCATGTCTTCCAACGCGATTTGCAGAGCGCCCAGCCGGTCATTGGCCGCGGCCTGGTCGGTTTGCATTCGGTCAATATCTTGACGCTCAGGCAGGTGGCTGGCACGGTGCGCGATCCTGGACAGTTCAGCGTCCAGCTCCGCAATTTCCAGCAGCGAGCGCTGTTGCGTGACTGCGGCTTTCACCGCTACTCACCCCCGTTGTCGTTGTCGACGTTCCACGGATCGGTGCGGATGGAGCACACCCGCACCGTAAGGGCGGCACCGAAAGCCGACCGCAGGACATCGCCGGCCTGTGCACACCAAGGGTATTCGCTGGCCCAATGCGCGACATCGATCAAGGCCACATCGGAAGCGCGACGGTGCTCGTCGGCGGGGTGATGGCGCAAGTCGGCGGTGACATAAGCCTGCACGCCGGCGGACGACGCGGTGTCCAGCAGCGAGTCGCCGGCACCTCCGCAAACCGCGACGCGGGACACGGTTGTGTCTGGATCGCCCGCGGCCCGCACTCCCCACGACGTTCGCGGCAGGCTTGCCTTGACACGGGAGACGAACGCGCTCAACGACTCTGGCTGAATCAACGAGCCTATTCGCCCTAACCCGACGTCGGCGGGCGGCGGCGCCAGCGCGACGATGTCAAACGCCGGCTCCTCGTAGGGATGCGCCGCGCGCATCGCCGCGAGCACCTCCCGCCGTGCCCCCGCAGGTGCGATCACTTCGACTCGGTCCTCGACGACTCGCTCCGCGGTGCCGACGCTGCCGATAGCGGGAGACGCCCCGTCCTCCGGCAAAAACTGGCCGGTGCCGGTGACGCTCCAACTGCAGTGGGAATAGTCGCCGATTCTGCCGGCCCCGGCCGCGAAAACCGCCTCCCGCACCGCCTCCGCATTCTCCGGCGGTACGAATATCACCCACTTGTCCAGATCGGGCACCGCGGGCGACGGTTCCAGCACCGACTCGACGGTCAACCCGAGCGCTTGCGCCAATGCGTCGGACACGCCCGGCGATGCCGAGTCGGCGTTGGTGTGTGCAGTGAACAGCGAACGGCCGGAACGGATCAGCCGGTGCACCAACGCACCTTTGGCAGTACTGGCCGCCACCGTGTCCACCCCGCGCAACAGCAGCGGGTGGTGAGCCAGCAGCAGTCCACCGTCGGGAACCTCGTCGACCACCGCAGCCGTGGCGTCGACTGCGATCGTCACCGAGCTCAGCACGTCGTCGGGATCGCCGCAGACCAGGCCAACCGAATCCCACGACTGGGCAAGCCGAGGCGGGTAGGCCGCGTCCAGCACGTCGATGACCTCGGCCAGCCGCACGGTCATCGAAGTACCCCACTCTTCGCCATGTCGGCGATCGCCTCGACGAGCACCGGCCACTCGGGTCGGACCGCAGCCCGTAGATACCGTCCGTCCAAGCCGACGAACGTGTCACATCGCCGCACGGCGATTCCACTGGCGTGCAGGTGCTTTCGCACCAATTCCGCATCCGGAAAGGTGAACAGGACGAATGGTGCACAGCCATCGACTGGTTCGACACCCGCTGACCGCAGGCCACACACCATCTCAGTGCGCAGCGCCGCCAGCCGCCGGGCGCCCACCGCGGCTTCGGCCACGGCGTCGGGCGCACAACACGCCGCGATGGCCGTCAGTTGTAGCGTGCCCACCGGCCAGTGGGCGCGTTGAGCGGTCAGCCGGGCCAGCACCTCGGGCGCACCCAGTGCGTAGCCCACCCGCAGGCCCGCCAGCGACCACGTTTTGGTCAGGCTGCGCAGTACCAGCATGTCGGGCCGCGGGTCGTCGGCCAGTGATTCCGGCTCGCCGGGAACCGAATCGGCGAACGCCTCGTCCACCACGACGATCCGCCCGGGTCGGCGTAACGCGAGGATCTGCTCACGGGAGTGCAGCACCGACGTCGGGTTCGTGGGGTTGCCCACCACGACGAGATCGGCATCGTCGGGCACCTGCGCGCCGGCCAGGCCGAACGGCCGATCGAGCACGACGTGGTGCACGCGGACACCGGCCGACCTCAGCGCCACAGCCGGCTCGGTGAACGACGGCGCGATCACCGCCGCCAGGGTCGGGCGCAGGTTGGGAAGCAACGCAAATCCCTCGGCGGCCCCGGTCAAGAGCGCGACCTCGTCGCGCTCACGGCCGTGACGGTCCGCGACGGCCTGTATCGCCGCGCGCTCGTCGTCGGCGCCGGGGTAATGCGCCAGATCCGGCAACCGGGCGGCCAGCCGTTGCACCAGCCAGGCCGGCGGTTGCGCGTGACGGACGTTGACGGCGAAATCGAGCATGCCCGGTTCAGCGGCCTGATCGCCGTGGTAGCGCGCCGCCGCGAGCGCAGTCGCCGCGCTCGGATCCAGACTCCCCACGTCTGAAACACTAACGACTTCGCGACGAGGCCAGGTATCGGGACACCGTCAATGGCAGATCGCACCATCTTGGACAATGGGGACGTGACAGGCAGGATTTCGGCTGAGCCAAATTGGCCGCCTCCTCGGCACGCCGCTTCACGGCGTACATCGTCACCGGCCGTCCCAAAGCCCCAGCTGGTGATCTTCGACCTTGACGGCACGCTGACGGACTCCGCTGACGGCATCGTATCCAGCTTTCGCCACGCGCTCGGCCAGATCGGCGCTGCCGTGCCCGAGGGTGATCTGACCAGCCGGATCGTCGGCCCGCCGATGCACCACACCTTGTCCGCGATGGGGCTGGGCGAGCACACCGATGCCGCGATTGCCGCCTACCGTGCCGACTACACCAGCCGCGGCTGGGCGATCAACAGCCTCTTCGACGGGATTGGCCCCTTGCTGGCCGACCTGCGGGCGGCGGGCATCCGGCTCGCGGTGGCCACCTCCAAGGCCGAGCCGACCGCACGGCGGATTCTCGCGCATTTCGGGCTTGACGAGCACTTCGAGGTCGTCGCGGGAGCCAGCGTCGACGGCACCCGCTCCACCAAGGCTGACGTGCTGGCGCACGCATTGGCACAACTGCAGCCCCTTCCGGAACGCGTGCTCATGGTCGGCGACCGTCTCCACGATGTCGAAGGCGCGGCCGCACATGGCCTCGACGTGGTCGTGGTCGGTTGGGGATATGGCCAAACCGACTTCGCCGATGCCACCGCGACGAGCGGTCCGGTGCACGTCGCGACGGTCGCCGAACTGCGGAGGGCGTTAGGTGTCTGAGTCCGATTGCCCGACTCCTTCTCAGGCCCAGACGGGCCTGCATCGTCGTCAGGCTGAGCGCAAGCTGCACATCACGTTCGTCTGTACCGGCAACATCTGCCGGTCGCCGATGGCCGAGAAGATGTTCGCCCACCAGATCTGCCAGCGCGGTCTGCACGACGCAGTGCGGGTGACCAGTGCGGGAACCGCCGGCTGGCATGTGGGCAAGTCCGCCGACGAGCGGGCTAACCGCGTACTGCGCGCGCACGGCTACCCCACCGACCACCGCGCGGCGCAAATCGGCATCGATCACATCGAAGCCGACCTGGTGGTCGCTCTGGCCCGCAACCACGTCTGGCTTCTCCAGCAACTTGGTATCGACGCCGACCACATCCGGATGCTGCGATCCTTCGACCCTCGGTCCGGCGCTTATGTTCTCGACGTCGACGACCCCTATTACGGCGACCACGACGACTTCGAAGCGGTTTTCGCCGCCATCGAGGCCTCTTTGCCGGGTCTGCACAACTGGGTCGACGAGCGACTCGCCCAAGACGGACCTCCCTGATGCGTCGGCTCACGTTTCTCCTGCGGCCGGGCTGGGTGGCGCTGGCGGTGGTGGTCATCGCGTTCACCTACTTGTGTTTCAGCGTGCTTGCGCCGTGGCAGCTCGGGAAAAACACCAAGACGTCTCGGGAGAACAACCAGATCCAGCAATCCCTGACAACCGCACCGGTGCCGCTGAAAACACTGTTGCCGCAGCAAGATTCATCGGCACCCGACGCGCAGTGGCGCAGCGTGACAGCAACCGGCCACTACCTGCCGGATAAACAGCTGGTGGCCCGGCTGCGGGTGGCCGACGGGGAGCCGGCGATGGAGGTGCTGTTGCCTTTCATGGTCGACGGCGGTCCCAGCGTTTTGGTCGACCGCGGCTACGTGCGGCCCGCGCAGGGGTCGCGGCTACCATCGGTCCCCCCGCCTCCGCGTGAGACGGTGACCATCACGGCGCGGCTGCGCGACTCCGAGCGGCCGGTGCTGGACAAGGAGTCATTTATCAGTGACGGTGTGCGGCAGGTGTATTCGATCGATGTCAGCCAGATAGCGACGCTAACCGGAGTCCCGCTGGCCGGGTCATATCTGCAATTGGTGGACAACCAGCCCGGCGGGCTCGGCGTGATCGGGCTCCCCCACCTGGATGCCGGGCCGTTCCTGTCCTACGGCATCCAGTGGATCACGTTCGGCGTCATCGCACCGATCCTGCTGGGCTATTTCGTGTACGCCGAGATCCGGGCCCGCCGCGTCGAGAAGAGCCAGACATCGCCGACGGAGCCCACTAAGCCCGCGACCGTCGAGGAGAAGCTCACCGACCGCTACGGACGGCGGCGCTGACAGCAAGGCACAGCAACGTCGCACCCGCCTGCACTGTCCGCGAGAGCCGCACCGCGCGGCGCAGGTCGGCCACCGATGGCGGCATTCCCTCGCCGAGGGTGGGCCGGATCTGCAATTCGTACTGGTACTGCGTGGGCCCGCCCAGGCGCACGCCCAGCGCCCCCGCGAATGCCGCCTCCACGACGCCGGCGTTGGGGCTGGGATGACGGGCGGCGTCACGACGCCAGGCACGCACCGCACCCGACGGCGATCCGCCGACCACCGGTGCACACAACACCACCAGCGCCGCGGTCAGCCGCGCGGCGACATAGTTAGCCGCGTCATCCAGACGTGCTGCGGCCCAGCCGAATCGGACATAGCGCGGCGAGTGATGGCCGACCATCGAGTCGAGCGTGTTGACGGCGCGGTATCCGAGGACCGCGGGCACTCCGCCCACCGTCGCCCACAGCAGCGGCGCGACGTGGGCGTCCGAGGTGTTCTCGGCAACCGACTCCAGCGATGCCCGCGTCAATCCCGCGGCGTCGAGCTGCGCCGGGTCACGCCCGCACAGCGAGGGCAACAGCCGTTTGGCGCCGTCCACATCGTCGCGGCTCAAGAGATCGCCCATTGCCAACCCGGTGCGCGCCAGCGACGTTCCGCCCAGCGATATCCACGTCGCCACCGCGGTCGCGGCGACTGACCACCGCTGACCGCGCCGTCGAGCATCCCGCTGCACCACACCGCCGAGCAGACTCACCGCGCCCACCAGCACGCCGACGTGGGCGGCGCCGGCGATCCGGGTGTCGCGGTGGGTGACCCGCTCCACCGCCGCGGCGGCGGCACCGAATCCCGCGACTGGATGCCCCGCCCGTGGGTCGGCCAGCACCAGGTCGGCCAGGCAGCCGGCCAGCACACCGGCGAGCCGGGGATGCCGCGTTGGCCCAAACATTCCGGCAGCGTCTCACACGTGGTCTACTCGGTTGATGGAGCCTTCTGGTGAGCAGCGGCCGCGATGAAGCGGCACGCCACCCGGGTCGCCGACTTGCTGAACCCCGCGGCAGTGTTGCTGCCGGCCGCGAATGTGATCATGCAGCTGTCGTTGCCGGGTGTCGGCTATGGCGTGTTGGAAAGCCCGGTCGACAGCGGCAATGTCTATAAGCATCCGTTCAAACGGGCGCGTACCACCGGCACGTATTTGGCCGTGGCGACCATCGGCACCGATGCGGACCGCGAACTAATCCGCGCTGCCGTCGACACCGCTCACCGGCAGGTGCGGTCGAGGTCGTCAAGCCCAGTGTCCTACAACGCATTCGATCCCGCGCTGCAGCTATGGGTGGCTGCCTGCCTGTATCGCTATTTCGTCGACCAGCACGAGTTTCTGTACGGCCCCTTGGACGAGGCCACCGCGGATGCCGTCTACCAGGACGCGAAGCGGCTGGGCACCACCCTTCAAGTGCACGAGGGCATGTGGCCATCGGACCGGGTCGCGTTCGACGACTACTGGAAGCGCTCCCTGGAAGACCTGCGCATCGATCGCCCGGTGCGCGAGCATCTGCACGGGGTGGCGACGATGGCGTTTTTGCCGCGGCCGCTGCACGCCCTTGCCGGATCGTTCAACCTGTTCGCGACGACGGGCTTTTTAGCCCCCGAGTTCCGCGCGATGATGCGGCTGGAGTGGGCAGAGTCCCAGCAGCGCCGGTTCGAATGGCTGCTGGCCGCGCTGCGGCTGGCCGACCACCTGATTCCACACCAGGCGTGGATTCTGGGATATCGGCTTTACCTGTGGGATATGCGGTTTCGTGCCCGGCGCGGCTGGCGAATCGTGTAGTGACTAGTTGAAGAGGACGACCAACACGATGGCGACCATGCTCAATATCGCCATCAAAAACCACGGCTGCAGAAGCAAGGGGCGTTCGCGGGCCTCATCGGTCTTCGCCGGAAGGGGAGTCGTGCGTTCGGGCGTCAGCTGTGAAGTCATATACCAAGCATGACTAATTAGTCGGCCGAAGTAAATGTGGCGCTCGCCTCATCGACGCCGCGTTGCGACGTAGATCACACTGGAGCGCGGACCTGGTCGGACCGACCACCGCTGACCCTCAGAAGGGAGCAGACCCGTGGCTTTCCCCGGACTCAACCACGTCGCGATCACCGTGCGCGACGTAAAAATCAGCGGCCCGTGGTATCGGACGCTGTTCGGCGCCGAGCCAGTGCTCGACGAGCACACCGACGCCGGATTCCGGCACCTGGTTTGGCTCCTTGACGGCGGCACGGTATTCGGGATCCACCAGCACGAGCTTTCGGCCCCCGACGAGCGGTTCAGCGAGTTCCGGGTGGGCCTGGACCACGTCGGTTTCGGCTCTGCCAACCGCGCCGAGCTGGAGACCTGGATGTCCCGACTCAACGAGCTCGGCGTCCAGCACGGCGGGATCGTCAACGCGCCCTACGGCTCGGGATTGAGCTTCCGAGACCCTGACGGCATTGCGCTCGAGTTCTTCGCGCCGCCGGACTGAGTCGCGAAAAAAGTAGACGTGGCCTATTCCCGTCGCGATGTGTCAGCATTACGACGTGACCGCGCGCCAAATTGCAAATTTCCTGGCCGCCGCGATGGTGACCATCTGGGTGGCGCTGCTGAGCGCACCGATCAACCTCGCTCCCGCGTTCGCCGCTCCGTGCCCCGACGTTGAGGTGACGTTCGCCCGCGCCACCACCGAACCGCCCGGTGTCGGCGTGGTAGGACGGGAATTCGTCGATGCACTGCGGTCGCAAGTTGGGGGCCGCTCGGTCGGGGTCTATCCGGTCAACTACCCCGCCTCAGAGGATTTCGTGCCATCCGTCAACGCGGGCACTAGTGATGCGAGCGCGCACGTCCAATCCATGATCGCGAACTGTCCCAACACCAAGATGGTGCTCGGGGGATATTCCCAAGGCGCGATGGTGATCGATCAGATCACCATCGCCCAATTCCCGATCGCGGGCTTCGTCCCCGCGACGCTATCGGCGGACCAGGCCGATCACGTCGCTGCGCTCGCCCTCTTCGGGAATCCAGCCGACAGATATCTGGGAGCACCGGTAAGCACGGCCAGCCCGTGGTACGGGGCCAAGGCCATTGACTTGTGTGCGCCCGGCGATGCCATCTGCACCCCAGGCGGGGCTTTGGCAGCGCCGACACACGACGAGGAGTTCTCGGCGGCACACCTGTCCTATCCGAGTTCCGGAATGCCGGCTCAGGCGGCGGCCTTCGCGGCAAGTCACCTGTAGTCGATGCGCGCAGTCGTCATCACCAAGCACGGCCCTCCGTCGGTGCTCAAGGTGCAGGACCGCCCTGATCCCCCGCCGCCTTCGGCGGGCCAGGTGCGGATTTCGGTCCGCGCGGCGGGAGTGAACTTCGCCGACCACCTCGCTCGCGTCGGGCTGTACCCTGACGCGCCGAAGGTGCCGAGTGTGGTCGGCTATGAGGTGGCCGGGACGATCGAGGCCGTCGGAGACGGCGTCGATCCGGCACGCGTGGGCGAGCGCGTCTTGGCCGGAACGCGTTTCGGCGGCTACGCCGAAATCGTCAACGCCGCCGCGGACGACACCGTGGTGCTTCCGGAGTCGATGAGCTTCGAGCAGGGCGCCGCGGTCCCGGTCAACTACGCGACGGCGTGGGCAGCGCTGCACGGTTACGGCTCGCTGCGCGCCGGCGAGCGAGTGCTGGTGCATGCCGCGGCCGGAGGCGTCGGCATCGCGGCCGTTCAGCTCGCCAAGGCCGCGGGTGCAATCGTGGACGGCACCGCATCACCCGGCAAGCACAGCCAACTCGCTGCACTGGGCATCGACCGGGCCATCGACTACCGCCGCGACGGGTGGTGGAAAGGCCTGGAGCCGTACGACATCGTGCTGGACGCGCTCGGCGGCACGTCGTTGCGGCGGTCATTCGACCTGCTGCGCCCGGGCGGACGGCTGGTGGCCTACGGTCTCTCGTCGTTGCAGCAGGGCGAAAAGCGATCGCTGCGGCGGGCGGCACCACAGGCGCTGGCGATGGTGCGCGGGTTCAACCTGATCAATCAGCTCAACGACTCCAAGACCGTCATCGGCCTCAACATGCTGCGCTTGTGGGACGACCGCGGCACGCTTGAACCCTGGATAGAGCCGCTGTCAGCTGCGCTGTCCGACGGCACCGCGGCTCCGATCGTGCACGCGGCCGTGCCGTTCGCCGACGCGCCGGAAGCGCATCGAATCCTTGCTGCCCGAGAGAACGTCGGCAAAGTTGTGCTGGTGCCGTGAGGTGATCGGCGGGAGCTCGATCACACCGACGTGATCGACCGTCCGCGCGAAAAGGGTGCGCACCACGGCGAGATCGGTTTGCTCTCCTTGGGAAAGTGGGGACGCAGCGCGGCGGCGAGGACGCGGTCGATTGTCCGATCGGACAGGATGCGCGTTAAGCGGGTGATCAACGCGGCGTCGCGCCCGATGGTGTAGCGAGTGCGCGGCTTGCGCGCCGTCACCGCCTTGGCGATCACCTTGGCCGCGGCGTCAGCGGGCAGGCCCGAGTTGGTGTGCGACGCGGCCTGCGCGGTGATGGCGTGTACTAGCCCGGCGTAGCGCTGATTCTGCTCGGCCGTCATCGTCGACGCCAGCTGATGGGCGCTACTGATCGCCCGGCCGGGCATTTCCGTACGCACGGCGCCCGGTTCGACCACGACCACGTGGACGCCGAACGGAGCGATTTCACGTCGCAAGGAATCACTGACCGCTTCGAGCGCGAATTTCGTGCCCGCGTAATGCCCGTAGGTGGCCATGGCGATCTTGCCGCCCACTGAGCTGATGTTGACTACGCGACCCTTGCTGCGGATCAGGGCCGGCAGGAGTGCTTGGGTCACGGCGATGTGACCGAAGAAGTTGACCTCGAACAGGCGTCGCCACTCATCGATCGCGAAGGCCTCGACCGGCACGTTGACACCGATTCCGGCGTTGTTTACCAGCGCCCGCACCGCCCGTCCCTGCGGGTCCCCGTGCACTCGAGTAGCCAGCGCCCGGATGTGGTCCGGGTTGGTGATATCAACGATCAGCGGCTCGATGCCCGGCCCCCGGATTGCGTCGGCGTCCCGGTCGCGCCGGACACCCGCAAGCACGTGAAACCCACGCCGGGCCAGTTCGTGTGCCGTCGCCGCGCCAATGCCGGTAGACGCACCGGTGATCACGGCGATCTCTTGGATTTGAGGTGACGCTGTCATGTCACCGAAGTTACCGTGGGCGCGGACCGTATCGAACCGCCGATCAGGATGGACCGCCTGGCCCAATCACCTGATCGCAAAACTCATCGGGGCACACGCAAAGCGAGGTAGTACTGGTGCTGTCGGGCGTTGTCGACGGTATAGCCGATCGCCCTGGTGACGCCGTCACTGTCGTAGTCCAGCCAGCGCTCGGTGCGTTGGAGCTCAAATTCGCTCCAGGATGCGACGGTGAACCTCTCGAGGAAGATGTCGGGTTGCCCGACGCTGTGATACAGCCGCCAACTGTGGCCGCCCGTCCGTAGCCGCGATCGCCGGACATCGCCCATCGCGGTGACAAACTTTTCGAGGTTCTCGGCCGACACCCGGTAGCGGACGGCAACCAGCACCGGCCCGTCCCGAGGACGTGGCTCAAACATGAGCGTCGGTGTCGGCCACGCGTTGGAAACCCCGACGTTGATCTTCCCGGTGGCCGGCCGCAGCGGCAGCACGGCAACGCTGAGGACAACGACGCCCAGCCCCGCCGCCGACCCGAGCAGCGCAACGTCGACTCCCGCCCCCGTCGCGAAGGCGCCCCAGACGTAGGAGCCGATCGCCTGAGAACCGGTGGCGACCAAGAGATACACCGACAATCCACGG
>Ga0210396_10006959_pt1 | contig 10798 bp, 10 predicted proteins | sample IncBWH17OmetaG_FD_155466 | JGI IMG/M metagenome (GOLD analysis project Ga0210396, IMG submission 155466) | Forest soil microbial communities from Barre Woods Harvard Forest LTER site, Petersham, Massachusetts, United States - Inc-BW-H-17-O ... | reverse complement strand
GCGCGAAGGACTGGAAGTCAGCTGGCTGCCTTCCTACGGTCCAGAGATGCGCTCGGGAAGCGCGCACTGCCATATCTGTCTTTCGAAAGATCGCATCGGCTCTCCGGTGATTTCGCGTCCCGATGTTCTGGTTGCGATGAACGAGATCTCGCTGCGCAAGTTCTACGCTCAGGTCGCGCCCGGCGGGACGATCATCTATGGCCGCGAGCGCCTGCCCGAAGATCTCAGCATCTCGCAGGCGCAGGTGGTTTGCATTCCGGCTTCCGAGATTGCCGACAAGCTCGGCTCGGCCAAGGTCGCAAACGTCGTGATGATGGGTGCGCTGCTGGAAGAAACCGAATGCTTGTCTCCAACGACGGCGATGCAAGTGCTGGAAAAGAAAGTCAAGAATCCCGCGCTGCTCGAGCTCGATCGCAAGGCGCTCGATGCTGGGAGAATCTACATCGACCACACGGTTGCGATCGGAGCGGTCACGCAAGCCGACGGTTTTGCGCAGTAACTGCTCCTAAGTCGTTGATATTATCTGCAAGTTATTGACGGTTCGTGTAAGTCGTTGAAATGTCGTAGAGCCCACCTGCGAAGCCGCAGGACATCTCGCGTCCTTGCGCTCGAGTATTTCTTCGTCCCGGCCTTCGATTGTCAAAATTAGGCCCGTTTCCGCCTCCGGAAACAGCATCCTGGATGACGACCTGATCTTGTTTTGGCAGCGTCTCCAGTTTGCTTCGAGCTCTCTATGACGCTAACCTGTTGTAATTATCTCTAAGTTATTGAAGTTCTCTGTAAGTGATTGAAAAACGAAAGAGGGTGCCCCACTCTTGTCGCGGTTTGTGCGACAGGGTGGGGAGTGTGACTGGGGGAAACGAACGCCAAACATTTCGCGTGATTCAAATCACAAAAAGGGGTGACAGGGGGCATACCGGAGCAGAGGGCAAGAGTGTGATCTTGAAAGTAGCTGTGGGAGGTGTTCTATGACCCCTGTCGAAGAACTACGCGGCGCCGCGCTCCAACCACGGACATCCAGCGCCATCGCGGTCAAGAATGTATTGTTTGCCACCGACTTTTCCGCCACTTCGGAAGCCGCCTTCCCCTACGCGGTGGCGATCTGCCGTCGTTTCGGCGCCACGCTGCATGCTGCGCACGTCCTTTCCGACGCCGGCCTCCTGACGATGACCGGCGGCGTAGATTATGTCAGCATGAGCACGATCTACGAGGACGCGTATAGCGAGGCCAGAGTCAAACTCGACCAGCTCTGCGCGCGAGTCGAAGGAATTGAGCACCACGACTATGTCCGTCATGGCCAGGTGTGGAAAAGCCTGGTTGGAATCATCGACGAGAACAAGATCGACCTGATTGTAGTGGGAACTCATGGCCGCTCGGGTTTGGGCAAGTTGCTGCTGGGTTCGGTGGCGGAAGACATTCTGCGCCACGCATCCTGTCCCGTGCTGACGGTGGGGCCGAAAGTTTCAGGCCGCGCGAAACTACCGGCAGTGCCGGCCCACGGGCGCGATCTGGCTCCGATTGAGTTGGAGCTGCAGCAGATTTTGTTCGCGACAGATTTCGCCCAGTACTCGCTGTACGCGGCGCAGGAAGCGATCGCGCTTGCGGAGGAATTTCGCTCGCGGCTCACACTGCTGCACGTGATCGAGGACTATTCGCATTTGGGTACGCGTCCCGACCTGATGGACGACAGCAGTTGCCGGCTGAAATCGTTGATCCCAAACCACCACGCTCTACAATACGCACCTGAGACCGTGCTGGAATTTGGCGGGGCGGCAGATCGCATCCTGAAGGTCGCGTCCGATCGTGAAGCAGACATGATCGTGCTGGGAGCTCGGGCATCCGCACAGAGCCGTACCACACATATGCCCTGGTCGACGGCACACCACGTGATTGCGCAGGCTCATTGTCCGGTGCTGACGCATCGGTCGTGAGCCGTAAGGCAGGCGAGACCACAGAACCATTTTTGAAAATGAAAGTGATTCCAATGACGCTTTTCGATTCTGCATCGTCGAAGAGCAGGTCGATGTGTGAGCAGCGGAGCTTTTTTGGCATTCGAACCGAAATGAAACAGCTGCACGAAATATTTATGGACCGAGTTGGTTGCACATCCCGTGCCGGGACTAGAATCGGTTTTTGTTTCACGGTCGCGGTGATCCACGTTCCGTTTGACTGCGATTGAGAATTCATATGCATTCCTATGTTGCCAAGCCCACTCCACCCAATCAGGACAAGCGCTGGAAACTGGTCGATGCCACGATTCGGCGTCAGGGCCAACAGCAGCGTGGACTGATTGAGACCCTGCACACGGTACAAGAAGCGTTCGGATACCTCGACGAGCAAGCGCTGCGTTATGTCGCCATGTCGTTGCGCGTGCCGCTTAGCCGTGCCTATGGCGTCGCCACCTTCTACCATTTCTTCACGCTGAAACCGGCAGGCGAGCATACCTGCGTCATCTGCATGGGAACGGCGTGCTACATCAAGGGATCGCAGCAGTTGCTCGATACGGTGCAGAACGAACTGGGAATTAGTCCCGGGGAGACCACGGCCGACAAGAGAGTGTCGTTGCTCACGGCGCGCTGCCTGGGATCCTGCGGCCTTGCTCCCGCCGTCGTCTACGACCAGGAAGTTGCTGGTAAGGTCGGGACCGCGGCTGTCCGCGAGCACTTAAAGAAATGGACACACGCATGACGCCCGAGGAACTCGATCAAATCGCCGAAACCGAACGCGAGGCGCAGAGCCAGTTCACCCAGCGAGTGAACGTGTGCGTCGCTGCCGGATGTCTCTCCTGCCAGAGCCAAGGTGTGAAGGATGCGCTCGACCAGGAAGTCACGAGACGCGGCACGAAGGGGCACTGCCAGGTGAAAGGCGTGGGCTGCATGGGGCTGTGCTCGGAAGGTCCGCTGGTCTCGACCAGCAATGGCGTGCTCTATAAGAAGGTTGAGGCGGCGGACGGCGCGGCCATCCTCGATGGTCTCGATGCTCAACCCGTCGCGCGTTTGGTCTGCCGCACCGATGTTCCGTTCTTCCAGCGGCAGCAGAAGATTGTGCTGGAGAATTCCGGCGTCATCGATCCCGATCGGGTGGAAGACTACGTGGCGGCGAACGGCTATACGGCGCTGATCAAGGCGCTGACCGAAATGACGTCGCGCGAAGTGATCGACGAGGTGACCAAGAGCGGCCTGCGCGGCCGCGGTGGCGCAGGTTATCCGACGGGCCTGAAGTGGAGCACGGTTTCAAAATCCGTGGGCACGCAGAAGTATGTCATCTGCAATGCCGACGAAGGCGATCCCGGAGCGTTCATGGATCGCAGTGTGCTGGAGAGCGATCCGCACCGCGTGCTCGAAGGCATGCTGATCGCGGCTTACGCCGTAGGTGCCTCAGAAGGCTACATCTATGTGCGGGCGGAATACCCGCTGGCGATTAAGCGCCTGCGCACGGCGATTCGGCAGGCAGAGCGAATTGGGTTGCTGGGCTCCAATATCTGCGGCACGCGATTCAGTTTTCGCATGGATCTGCGGCTGGGCGCTGGCGCTTTCGTGTGCGGCGAAGAGACCGCGTTGATCGCCTCGGTGGAAGGGAAGCGGGGCACGCCGCGGCCGCGGCCGCCGTATCCCGCGATGGAAGGACTGTTCGGGAAGCCGACGCTTATCAATAATGTGGAGACATTCGCCAATATCGCTCCCATCATCCGCAACGGCGGGGAGTGGTATGCCGGCATCGGAACCGAGAAGAGCAAAGGCACGAAGGTCTTCGCCCTGGCTGGGCGGGTGGAGAACACTGGCCTGGTCGAGGTTCCGATGGGGATTTCGCTCCGTGAGATGGTGTTTGAAATCGGCGGCGGGATTCCCGAAGGGCGCAAGTTCAAGGCGGTGCAGACCGGTGGACCATCCGGGGGTTGCCTGCCGACGGACTGCCTCGACATGCCGGTGGATTACGAATCGCTGGCGCGCGCTGGGTCGATCATGGGCTCGGGCGGCATGATCGTGATGGACGAAAGTTCCTGCATGGTCGATGTGGCCAAGTACTTCATGGACTTCTGTATGACCGAATCGTGTGGCAAGTGCATCCCGTGCCGCGTCGGAACTTATCAGATGCACCGCATTCTTTCGGCCATCGCGAACATGAGCGCTACGACACAGGACATGAAGATGCTGGAAGAACTGTGCGATCTGCTGAAGCACACGAGCCTGTGCGGGTTGGGACAGTCGGCGCCGAATCCGGTGGTCAGCACCCTGCGCTCGTTTGCCGAGGAATATCGGGCCCATATCGAAGATCACAAGTGCCCGGCCGGAGTGTGCGGGGCACAGGCTGCGGCAGCCGGCTCCGCAGCCGAAGAAAGGGAAACGGCATGAGCCCCATCGCCCCCGTCAAAACCTTGAGAATCGACGGCCGCGATTTGAGCGGACGCCAGGAAGAAACCATCCTCGACGTGGCCCGGCAGAATGGCATCTTCATTCCGCGGTTGTGCGAGATGGATGGCCTGTCCGATGTGGGCGCGTGCCGCCTGTGCCTGGTAGAGATCAAGGGACAGAACAAGCTGCTGCCCGCGTGTGTCACCGTGGTCGAGGAAGGCATGGAAGTCACCACCGACTCGGAGCGGCTGCAGGGCTACCGGCGGATGATCCTGGAACTGCTGTTTACCGAGCGCAACCACGTGTGTTCGGTCTGCGTCTCCAATGGCCACTGCGAGATGCAGATGCTAGCGCAGCGGCTCGGGATTACGCACGTGCACTTCCCTTATCGCTATCCGAAGGAAGAGGTCGACGCGTCGCACGATCGTTTTGTCATCGACCACAACCGGTGCATCCTGTGTACCCGTTGCGTACGCGTATGCGACGAAATTGAGGGCGCGCATACGTGGGACATTATGGGGCGAGGCATCGACGCCAAAGTCATCACGGATTTGAACGAACCGTGGGGATCGTCGGAAACCTGCACCAGTTGCGGCAAGTGCGTGCATGTGTGTCCCACGGGAGCCCTGTTTGAAAAGGGACGCTCGGTGGCCGAGATGCTGAAGCGGCGGCAGTTCCTGCCCTACCTGACCATGATGCGGGAAGAGAATGAATGAAGAGCAAGAGCTTGAACCACGAAAGGACACGAAGTTCCACGAAGGACTTCATGGGCGGGATTTTCCAGCGTGAACCTTCGTGTCCTTCGTGGTGATGACAGGTCCTATGAGTAAGAAGAAGCTTGCTACTGTGTGGCTCGATGGCTGTTCCGGCTGCCATATGTCGTTTCTCGATATGGACGAGAGGCTGCTGACCGTGGCCGGGCTGGCCGATCTGGTGTACAGCCCGCTGGTTGATGCCAAGGAATTTCCTACCGACGTCGATGTGACCCTGGTCGAGGGCGCGGTGAGCAGCGAGGCAGACCTGCACAAGATCAAGCTTGTGCGCGACCGGACCAAAATATTGGTCTCGCTCGGCGACTGCGCGGTTACGGCGAATGTGCCGGGAATGCGCAACCCATTCGGCGTGAAGGCAGTTTGTGATCGGGCGTATCGCGAGAATGTGACGTTCGATCCGGGCATTCCTGATCAGGTGGTTCCGGCGTTGCTGGAGAATTCGCGTCCAGTGCACGAATTCGTCACCGTGGATGTGTTCGTTCCGGGCTGTCCGCCCTCGGCCGACACGATTTATTACGTGGTGTCGGAATTGCTGGAAGGGCGCACGCCGGACGTCAGATTGAAGACTCGGTTCGGGTCGTGAGTGAGCTTCGAGCTATGAGCTAGGAGCTGAGAGCAGAGAACATCTCATAATGAACCAAGGGAGGGATAGTCGGGTTCCCTCGGGGGCTGAAGCCCGTGTCCCTTCTTGGCTCGAGCGGCGCGGCTGAAAGCCGCGCCCTTTCAAAACTGATTTATGAGATGGCTTCTGAGAGCTAAGAACATGAGAGCTCGCGACTCGTAGCTCGAAGCTCGAAGCTCGAAGCTCGAAAGCTAAAGAGGAGATTTCGTGAAGCAGGGCAGTAGCAGCATCGTCATCGATCCGGTTACGCGCATCGAAGGCCATTCCAAGATCACGCTCCACCTGAACGAAGACGGACGGGTCGAGGAAGCACGCTTTCACGTGACCCAGTTTCGCGGCTTCGAGAAGCTGTGTGAAGGGCGCCCGTTTTATGAGATGCCGTCCTTGATGGCGCGCATTTGCGGCATCTGCCCAGTCAGCCATCTGATCGCTTCGGCCAAGGCCTGCGATCAGTTGCTCGCGGTACGAATTCCGCCGACGGCTGACAAGTTGCGTCGAATTTTTGGGCTTGCGCAGGTCACGCAGTCGCATGCGCTCAGCCTGTTTCATTTGTCATCGCCCGACTTGTTGATGGGAATGGATGCGGATCCGACAACCAGCAACATCTTTGGCGTAGCCGAGAAGAATCCCGAACTGGCGCTGGACGGGATTCGTTTGCGGCAGTTTGGTCAGAAGATCATCGAACGGCTGGGAGGGAAACGCATTCATCCCGCATGGGTGGTCCCGGGGGGAGTGAGTGAGCCGCTGACCGAAGCGAACCGCGATGCCATCCTGTTCGCGCTGCCGGATGCTCTGGCGATCGCGGAGCGCACTTTGGAGTGGTTCAAGAGCGTGACGGAGCGGTTTCGCGAAGAGATTTCGGTGTTTGGAAACTTTCCCACGCTGTTTATGGGGATCGTCAAGAAGGACAACGGGCTCACCTTCTACGACGGCAAGCTCCGGGTGGTGGATGCGTCGGGCCATATTGTCGCGCAGCAAGTGGACCCGGCGGAGTACGAAAGCTACATTGGCGAGAAGGTTGAGCCTTGGAGCTATCTCAAGTCTTCTTATTACAAGCCCAAGGGATTTCCGGACGGCATCTACCGCGTGGGGCCGCTGGCCCGGCTGAACGTAGCCGATCGCTGCGGCACTCCGCGGGCCGATCAGGAGCTGGCGGAGTTTCATGAGCTGCAGCGCACGGCGGTGTTGAGTTCATTCCACTATCACCATGCGCGGCTGATCGAGATCCTGTATTGCATCGAGCGGCTGGAACAGCTGCTGAATGATCCGGAGATTTTGTCGAAGCACGTGAGAGCGGTGGCCCGGCCCAACGCGCTCGAAGGCGTGGGCGCGGCGGAGGCTCCGCGCGGGACGTTATTTCATCACTACAAGATTGACGAGCAGGGGCTGATCCGCTGGGTGAACCTGATCATCGCCACCGGGCAGAACAATCTGGCCATGAACCGCAGCGTGCTGCAGGTGGCCAAGCATTATGTGCACGGGAACCGCCTGACTCCGGGGATGCTCAACCGCGTGGAGGCAGTGATCCGGTGCTACGATCCGTGCCTGAGTTGTTCGACGCATGCGTTTGGGGAGATGATGCTGCGGATTCAGTTGATGAGTCCGGATGGAGAGGTGCTCGACGAGGTGGCGCGGGCGTAGAGGGCTGGAGTTGTGGTGGCTGCCCCGCCTCGATGCGCTTGGCGGGACGGGCGAAGGCGCCCTTCCTCACACGAGGCCTTACATGTACAACTGTTCTCTCTCTTGCGCGGCTGTGGACCTTTCGCGCACGATAAAATCCAGACCATGCTTCGTGTCCTCATCGTCGCGTACGGAAATCCGATGCGATGCGACGACGGGCTCGCTTGGCGTGCGGCCGATGCACTAGAAAAAAGGTTTTCCACGCCGGGCGTCGAGATTCTCCGCGTCCATCAGCTCGCGCCTGAATTGGCGGAAGATATCACCCGCTGCGACACCGTGATTTTTGTGGACGCTGCCTCAGCCGAAAGCGGCAACGGAAACCCAGGAGAAGTTCGCTGCCTGGAGGTCGGTTTGTCGGAAGGCCCGCCTCGGTTCACGCACCAGTTGTCGCCCGGAGCCGTTATCACGCTGGCTCGCCAACTTTACGGTGCCAGCCCACGCGCATTTGCCGTAACCCTCACGGGCCAATGCTTTGATCACGGCGAATCTCTCTCGCCCGTGGTCGCCGGAGCCATTCCAGAGTTGGTGGCTCGGATCGAAGCGCTGGTAGAAGCCGCGGTATCGAGCGAGTCCCTTCCTCCCGCCTCGAGCGAGGCTTAGAATCAGAGTGTCTGCCCTATGATGACGGTTGCGGCACAACCCGCGACGCAACGCCTCCGGATCACGCTGCGCGGGGCCGTGCAGGGCGTGGGCTTCCGTCCCTTTGTCTACCGGCTCGCCACCGAAATGTCACTCACCGGATGGGTGTTGAATTCCTCGGCGGGCCTGGTGGTGGAAGTCGAAGGACCCGCCGAGCACCTCAATTTGTTTGAGCAGAGACTCGAGCAGGAGCGGCCAAAGGCTTCGGTCGTGACTGTGCGCGAATTCGCGTGGCTGGCCGCCGAGGGCTCAACATGCTTCGAGATTCTGGCCAGCGACCACGATTCCGGCAAGAGCGTCAACGTTCTGCCGGATCTCGCTACTTGCCCGGACTGCCGCGAAGAACTGTTCGACCCCGAGAATCGCCGCTTTGGATATCCCTTCACCAACTGCACGAACTGCGGACCGCGGTACACCATCGTGGTCGACATCCCGTATGACCGACCCAATACGACGATGCGCGATTTTGTGCTGTGTCCGCGGTGCCGCGAGGAGTATGAGAATCCCGCGGACCGCCGATTTCACGCGCAGCCCAACGCGTGTCCAGTGTGCGGGCCAAAACTCGATGGCACGATCGAAGATGCGGTCGAGGCTCTGCGACTGGGCGAGATCGTCGCGCTCAAGGGCATTGGAGGCTTCCAGCTTCTGGTCGATGCGCGCAATGCCGAGGCAGTGGCGCGTTTGCGGCAACGCAAGCATCGCGAGGAGAAGCCGTTTGCGCTGATGATGCCGTCGCTTGAAGCGGCACGGACGTATTGCGAGATCTCGTCCGCAGAACTGGAACTGCTGGAGTCGCAGGCCGCGCCCATCGTGCTGCTGACGCCGAAGGCCGCAACCAACATTGCCGCGAACGTGGCGCACTGCTCGCCGTATCTTGGCGTGATGTTGCCATACTCGCCACTGCATCATCTGCTGATGGAGGAATGCCGATTTCCATTGATCGCGACCAGCGGGAACCGCAGCGATGAGCCCATCGCGACCGCGAACGAGGATGCAACCGTTCGACTCAAGGGCATTGCGGACCATTTTCTGATGCACAACCGGCCAATCGTGCGGGCGTGTGACGACTCCGTGGTGCGGCTGACGCGCGGTCGCGCTGGGATTCTGCGGCGAGCCCGCGGCTATGCTCCACTGGGCATTCGTGTCGCGCACGAACTTGCTCCGGTGCTTGCTGTCGGCGGCCATCTCAAGAATACGGTTGCGATCGCAGTGGGGCAGGATGTCTTTCTCAGCCAGCACATTGGCGACCTCGAGACCCTCGAAGCCCGCGGCGCGTTCGAAAAAGCGATTGACGATCTGTGCCGCCTGTACAGCTTTAAGCCGGAGGCCGTCGCCTGCGACTTGCATCCCGACTACGCTTCGACGCACTGGGCGGAGAAGTCGGGGCTGCCGTTGATCCGGGTACAGCATCATCAGGCGCACGTGGCGGCCTGCGCTGCGGAGAACAATGTCGCCGGACCGTACCTCGGAATTTCGTGGGACGGCACCGGATATGGCCTCGATGGCACCGTCTGGGGCGGCGAGTTCTTCCGTGTCGAAGGCGACCATTACGAGCGGATCGCGCACCTGCGTTCGTTCGGACTGCCAGGCGGCAATGCCGCGGTCCGTGAGGGCTGGCGCTCGGCTGCGAGTCTGCTGTTTGAGGTGTTCGGCTCCGAGCCAACGGCACCTGATGGCGGACCGGAAGCGCAGGGGAAAGCCCGATTGGCTGAGGCCCAGGTCCGCTATATGCTCGAGCACGGGATCAATGTCGTTCCTACGACAAGCGTGGGCCGACTGTTCGACGCCGTCGCCTGCATCACTGGTGTGGCAAGGCAGAACCGATTTGAGGGCCAGGCCGCGATGCTCCTCGAAAATGAAGTCGGCGCTTTGCGGACGGAAGAGGCGTATGCTCTAGCGGGTGGGGACTGGGGTCCGCTGATTTCGGCTGTGATGGCCGACAAGATCGCGGGGGTGCCGGTGGCCCGCATCGCAGCGCGCTTCCACAACGCGCTCGTGCAATGGATTCTGGAAGTCGCCGCTTCGGCGAAGCTCGAGCAGATCGTGTTGAGCGGCGGAGTGTTTCAGAACCGGTATCTGACCGAACACGCGGCGGTTGCGCTGGAGTCGCGAGGGTTTGAAGTGTTCACGCATCGCCAGGTTCCGCCGAATGATGGTGGGATTGCGCTGGGGCAGGCCGTGATGAGCAGGAGGTAGCGCAAGAAGTAGCGCCGCCGTCCCTTCGACTTCGCTCAGGGCGGGCTCCGGCGGCTGTCGCGAGCGCATCTTGCGCTCGCACGCGTCCCGCTCACCAGCTGCGTGGGCGAGACGCCCCCGCGACAGCCGGCGGGACGCCGGCGCTACGGTTGATCTGGGAGGCCACGACATGTGTCTTGCAGTTCCGGGGCGGGTGGTTGAAATCATGGACGACGGCGATATTGCATTCCGCCGCGGTCGCGTCGACTTCGGCGGTATTCGCAAGGAGATCAACCTGGCCTACGTTCCCGAAGCCGAGGTCGGGAAATATGTGCTCGTCCACGTGGGCTTCGCCATCAGCGTGATTGACGAAGAGGAAGCGAAGCGCGTCTTCCAGTACCTCGAAGAACTCGGTGGACTGAAGGAGGAACTCGGTGAAATTCCTCAGTGAATATCGCGACCAGAAGGCCGCCGAAGGACTGGCGCAGCAGATCTGGAAAAAAGTAACCCGCCTTTGGACGATCATGGAGATCTGCGGCGGGCAGACTCACACCATC
>Ga0210396_10006957_pt1 | contig 10799 bp, 9 predicted proteins | sample IncBWH17OmetaG_FD_155466 | JGI IMG/M metagenome (GOLD analysis project Ga0210396, IMG submission 155466) | Forest soil microbial communities from Barre Woods Harvard Forest LTER site, Petersham, Massachusetts, United States - Inc-BW-H-17-O ... | reverse complement strand
CGGCGATCAGGTCGTTCGTGTGCCGGAACTCCACCAGCCGCACCTGCACGTCGGGGTACTGGCGGCGCCAGGTCCGCAGCGCCGCCGGCAGCACGCCGACGCTGATCGAGAACAGCGTCCCGACGTGAAGTTCACCGGCGTCGATACCGGAGGCGCGCAGGGCCGCGCTGGCGGCCCGCTCGGCGTGCGCCAGGCTGGCCCGCGCGTGCGGCAGCGCGACGCGGCCCGCGGGGGTGAGGCGCACCCCGCGGGGCAGGCGCTCGAGCAGCGGTCCGCCTAGCTGCCGTTCGAGGGCCTGGATCTGGTGGGAGAGTCCGGGCTGGCTGACGTGCAGGCGGGCGGCGGCCGTGGTGAACGACCCCTCGTCGACCACGGCGACGAAGTACTCCAACTGGCGGAGAGATACTGACATGCACGTAGCTTATCGACTTGAGATTTTCTATTTATTGGACATATGGCGTTGACGGCGGCAGGCTTCTGCCATGACGCCCTCGATGCCTGTTGTCCCGTCTCCGCAGCCTGGACGTACGCCGATGCGAGGTCTGCGTGTGCTGTGCCTGCACGGCTACCACGGCTCCGCCGCGATCTTGCGTCGGCAGATGGCCCCGCTGGCCGCGGCCATCCCTCCTGGCGTCGAGCTCGTGTACGCAGACGCGCCCGCACTGGCCGAGGGTGACTTCGGCTGGTGGCACGAGGGCTTCCGCGGCTGGGAACGCACCCGCGACTGGGCCGTGGAGTTGCTGCGGACCGGGCCGCGCATTGACGGGATCTTCGGTTTCAGCCAGGGCGCGGCCCTGACCGGGCTGCTGGCCGCGTTGCGCGACAGCTGCCCGTCGCCCATCTGGTTCGAGTTCGCCATCATGGTCGGCGGGTTCACCAGCACCATGCCACAGCACGCCGGGCTGTTCCGGCACAAGCTCACGATTCCCTCGGTCCACGTGACCGGCCGGGCCGACGCGATCGTGCCCAGGCGCGACTCGCTGCTGCTCGCCGACCGGTTCGCAGACCCGCTGATCATCGAGCATCCCGGCGGCCACGTCATTCCCGCCGACCCCACCGTCACAGCGCCGATCGCCAGCTTCCTGGCCGGGTTTGCCTTCTCGTCGGCGACGTGAGCCGCCATCTGCGTCACCCGACATACTCGCTAGGGGACTACGATCACAGGCCATTTCCCGGCCCGCACCAGGCGAGCGGCCAGTGAGCCCACGATCCGGTGTCCCAGGTGTTCGGACGCGCCGACGACCACGGCATCGGCACGCGCCTGCTCCGCGATCCGGGTGAGCTCGGCCAGCGGGTCCCCGCGGACCGAACGGAATTCCGCAGTTATGCCGATCTCGCCGGTGCGGTCGAGCATTAGCTGCTCAAGCTCGTCAGCGACTTCGTCGAAGGTCTCGCTCATCACGGCTGCGCCGCCCGCCGCGGCGGCGCTGGCCGGCACCCGGCCTACGTACACCGCCAGCAGACGGCTGCGCTGGCGGCGCGCCAGCCCGGCGGCGTAGGCAGCGGCGCGCAGCGAGGTCCGCGAGCCGTCTACGCCGACCAGAATCAGCGATGGCCCATCGGTCCCGAATTCGAAGTCAGGCGCTGGGGAACTCACCAAACCATTGTGCCCATCTCGATGATCGCCAGGCCACGCCGTGCGGCTAGGCTGCGTCAGTCAGCCGGGTGGTCTCCCGTCCCGTCCATGACCGGGTTCTGGTCTTGCTGGCGTTAGGCGGCGTATTGCCCGATGACCAGGGAGGCGGGGCTCTGCTGGGGCCTGAGCAGCGCGATGGCCAGTCGGCTGGCACCGGGACGCCACGACGCCAGCTGCACCTTGGTCGTGAAGCTCAGCTCGGCCACCAGGCTGTCACTGCTGGCGGGCCAGCCGAAGCTGACCAGGGCATCGCTGCTGAGCCAGGTCCCCGGTACGGCCATCAGGCGCCCGCTGGCGGTGGACTCCAGCTCCAGCTGCACCGCCTGTCCGCCGTCGTCGGCCTCGCTGCTAAAGCTCACCTCGACCGCCAGGAAGCTGCCGTCGGGGCTGAAGGCTGCAGTGGCCGCTGACCTCCCCTGGGGCAGCTCGGCCGTTACCTGCCGCCCGGTGGCTAGATTCAGCACCAGCACGCGGCAGCGCGCGGCACACGGCGGCGCCCAGGCGATCTGGGTTGCGCTCGCCGCGATCACTGCCTCAAAGGTGCGGCTGGTCTGCGGAGTAGCTGGATTCCACAACAGGTAGGCCGTCGCTCCCGGCCGCGGTGCCGCTGGTGCCAGCAGCAGGCCGCGGTCGGTCGCCTGCTCGATCAGGTACCCGACCGGAAGCCTGAGCTGCGGCCCGAGCGGTCGGCCGGTGATGCTGACCTCCCGCGCCGTGCCTGCGGCAGTGCCCCGATCAGCGTTCGGCGGATAGCTGGTCAGCCACAGCGCGCCAGCGGCACCTGGCGCGACCGCGTCCGCCAGCCCCACCTGCGTCACCGACTGCGCGTGATCGGCCAGGAAGTAGACAGCACGCTGCGGCCCGGTGCAAGCACCGCAGCCGGCTTGGACATCAGGACTGGCCTGAACTGCCCAGCCGCCCGCGGCGCGGACGAACTGGTAGCCGGCCCGCTGGGGTGGCAGGCCACTGATCGGCGCGACCTGGCCGGTGCCCGGGGAGAACCACGCCGGCTGCTGGCCGGCCGCTGGCAGCCGAAGACCACCGGGCCAGGACAAGGCAGATCCGGCAATCCCGTCGGGTACCGCCGCCAGTCCCGCCGCGGGCACCGCGGCGCCCGAAGCCGCTGGAGTCACGCTGGCAGTCGCCCGGGGCGGCGGCGCCGTCCCGTTGTGTGAGCGCGGCAGGTGCTGGACAATCACCACACCAGCCAGCACGAGCACGGCGATCGCCACCGCGCGGCGCGGCCACGGGCCGGGCTCACGGCCCCCGCCCTGACTCAGGACGTCAGGCACGGCCTCACCGCCAACAGCGTTCTGATGTGTACATACGACCATACTCCGGCATGTCGGCACCAAAGCGACGGCGACCACCCCCCAGTGCAAAGGGCGTCGGGCTACGTGCCGCTCATGGTCGGGTTCGTCGTATTGGCCGTGCTGTTCACGATCGGCCGTGCGGCGGCCGTCTCTTCGGATGGCCCGGCGGTAGGCGTCTTGCGCAGGGCAATGACGTGGACATCGATGCCGAGCGCACCCGCCTCCCTGATAACCCGGGTCACGTTCGAACCGCCGCCGGTGAGCTGCTGCCAGCGGCTGCGCTGGCTGGATCCGATCACGATCTGGGTGATCTGATGCTCCTGCGCGAAGGCGGCGATGGCCCGGGCGGGGTCATCGCCCTGTACTTCGTGCCAGCGGGCGCCGACATCGGCCGTCAGTTCCCGCAGCTTCTCGGCGGACCGGCGATCCCCCGGGCGGGTGGCGTCGCTGCTGGCCACATGGACGACGTCGAGTTCTGCCTTGAGCCTGGTGGCCATCCGGGCCGCCCGCCGTAGCAGGCCGTCGGTCCCGGGAACCGCGGTGACGGCCACCATGACGCGCTCGCACGTCTCCCACACGACCTTGGAGTCGTGCCGTCGCAAGTGCTCAAGCAGGTCCTCGTCGGTCTCGTCGGCCAAGAACCGCAGCGCGAGCTCCCGCAGGGCGGTCAGATTGTCGATGCGGAAGAAGTTGGACAGGGCCAGCGAGACCCTCTCCTTCGGATAGATGTTGCCGTGCAGCATGCGGCGTCGGAGCTGCTCAGGCGACGAGTCGACCAGCTCGATCTGATCCGCCTTGCGCACGACCCAATCCGGGACACGTTCACGGACCCGTGCCCCCGTCATGTGCTCGACCTCGTCGGCGATGCTCTCGAGGTGCTGGATGTTGACGGTGGTGATGACGTCGATCCCCGCGGCGAGGATTTCCAGGACGTCCTGCCACCGCTTGCTGTTCCTGCCCGATCCCGGCACGTTCGTATGGGCAAGCTCGTCGACCAGGACGACCTGCGGCCGCCTGTTCAATACCGCGTCGAGGTCCATTTCCTCCAGACGGCTTCCCCGGTAGTCCACCTCCTTGCGCGGCACGACCTCCAGCCCGTCGATCATCTCCTCGGTCCGCTGCCGTCCGTGATACTCGACGAATCCGATGACGACATCGGTTCCCCGGCTCCGCCGCCGGTGGCCCTCGCTGAGCATGGCGTAGGTCTTGCCGACGCCCGCGGCCGCGCCCAGGTAGGTCCGGAAGTGCCCGGCCGCCGCTACCGCGCCGCTCGCATCCGAGTCCGCCGCCTCACGCGCCGCTACCTGGTCGCTCACGTGTTCCAGTCTCTCAGCAGATAACCGGCGCTGCCAGCAGGAAGTCGCTTGGAGTCAGGGCCTGCGCGCATGGAGATCGTTAGGAACCCGGGTATCGCTGCGGGCCAGATGTAGCGTTCGTAACCGCCACGACACCTGATCGAGGAACTGGTGGGCCATGACTGTCGCCGAGGGCATCCTCCTGGCCGTCTCCATCGCGGTCTTCATCTACCTGGGCATCGCGATGTTCTTGCCCGAGCGGTTCTAGCCGGCGCCATGACTGACGTCATCCTTCTCGCCGTCATCGTGGCGTTCTTCGTGGCGGGCGCCCTTCTGGTCCGGGTCCTGGACCACATGATCGCCCATGCTGGTCTGGACTCCGATTCCGCCGATGAGGGCACCGGGCCGGAACTCGAACCAGGCGAGCCCGGGAGAGGGCGGTGAGCGAACAAGCCATTCCCGCCGGGCGGACCGTCACCGCCCCGCCCGCGGAGAGCCGGCCGCCGAAGGTCCGGACCCGGCAAACCAGCTCGTTGCTCGAGCCGTCGATCCTGCGCCGCGCCATCGGTGAGGCGTTCGTGAAGCTCGATCCCCGCAAGATGGTCCGCATCCCGGTCATGTTCGTGGTCGAGATCGGCAGCGTGATCACCTCGGTCGAGTTCTTCGCCCGGCCTGACCTGTTCGTCGGGCTGGTCACGCTGTGGCTGTGGGCGACCGTGCTGTTCGCCAACTTCGCCGAGGCGGTGGCGGAAGGCAGGGGCAAGGCCCAGGCCGATACCCTGCGCCGCAGCCGCAAGGAGACCTTCGCCCAGCTGCTCAAGTCCGACGGCACGACGCAGGAGATCCCGTCGGCCCAGCTGCGGGCGGGCGACCTCGCTGTCGTCACCGCCGGCCAGGTCATTCCCGGTGACGGCGACGTGGTGCGGGGAATGGCCGTCGTTGACGAGTCGGCGATCACCGGCGAGTCCGCTCCGGTGATCCGCGAATCCGGCGGCGACCGCAGCGCGGTGACCGGCGGCACCGTCGTCCTGTCGGACCGGATCGTGGTCCAGATCACGTCCAACCCCGGCGAGACGTTCCTGGACCGCATGATCGCCCTGGTCGAGGGGGCAAGCAGGCAGAAGACGCCGAACGAGATCGCGCTCGACATCCTGATCGCCGGGTTGACGCTGATCCTGCTGGTGGCGGTGGTCACCTTGCAGCCGATGGCTATCTACGACAAGGCCATCCAGTCCACGGCCGTCCTGGTCGCGCTGTTCGTCTGCCTCGCGCCCACCACGATTGGCGGTCTGCTGTCGGCGATCGGCATCGCCGGCATGGACCGGATGGTGCAGCGGAACGTGCTGGCGACGTCGGGACGGGCCGTCGAGGCCGCCGGGGACGCCTCTACGCTGCTCCTGGACAAGACGGGCACCATCACCTACGGGAACCGGATGGCCGCCGAGTTCCTGCCGGTCGCCGGGGTCACCGAGACCGAGCTGGCCGAGGCGGCCCTGCGGTCGAGCATGGCCGACGAGACGCCCGAGGGCCGCTCCATCGTCGAGCTGGCGCAGGCAAGTTACAAGCTCGCTCCCCCCGACTTGACGGGTGCCGAGCTCGTCCCGTTCTCGGCCCAGACGCGGATGAGCGGGATCGATCTGGCCGGGCGGCAGATACGCAAGGGCGCCGCGGACTCGGTGCGGCGCTGGGTGGAGGCGACCGGCGGCAGCGTCCCGGATGACCTCGCCCCGATCGTGGAGCGCATCGCCGCGGGCGGCGGGACGCCCCTGGTGGTGGCGGACGGGCCGCGGATCCTCGGCGTCATCCACCTCAAGGACACGGTTAAGCAGGGCATGACCGAGCGGTTCAAGCAGCTGCGCGACATGGGCATCCGGACGGTGATGATCACCGGGGATAACCCGCTCACCGCCAAGGCCATCGCCGCCGAGGCGGGCGTCGACGACTTCCTGGCCGAGGCCACGCCGGAGGAGAAGCTGGCCCTGATCCGGCGGGAGCAGCGCGGCGGCCACATGGTGGCGATGACCGGCGACGGCACCAACGACGCGCCGGCGCTGGCCCAGGCCGACGTCGGCCTGGCCATGAACACCGGCACGCAGGCCGCCAAGGAAGCCGGCAACATGGTCGACCTCGACTCGAACCCGACCAAGTTGATCGAGGTCGTCGAGGTCGCCAAGCAGCTCCTGATCACCCGCGGCTCGCTGACCACTTTCTCCATCGCCAACGACGTCGCCAAGTACTTCGCGATCATCCCGGCCATGTTCGACGTGGTGTACCCCCAGCTGCGGGTGCTCAACATCACGCACCTGACCAACCCGCACACGGCCATCCTGTCAGCGGTGATCTACAACGCCCTCATCATCCCGGCGCTCATCCCTCTCGCGCTGCGCGGGGTGAAGTTCCGGCCGCGCGACGGCGCGGCCATCCTGCGGCGCAACGGCCTCATCTACGGCGTCGGGGGGCTCATCGCCCCGTTCGTCTTTATCAAGCTCCTCGACCTCATCCTGACCGCGACAGGACTGCACTGACATGCGCTCTGCCATCTTCGGCCGGCACCTCGCCACCAGCATCGTCATGCTCCTCGGCCTGACCGTGGTCCTGGGATTCGGTTATCCGCTCGTCGTCACCGGCCTGTCCCAGCTCTTCTTCCACAAGCAGGCGAACGGCTCGCTCATCTACCGGGACGGCAAGCTGGTCGGCTCCGAGTTGCTCGGGCAGGAGTTCACCGACAGCAAGGGCAATCCGCTGCCCCAGTACTTCCAGCCTCGCCCTTCGGCTGCGGGGGCCGGGTATGACGGCTCGTCCTCTGGCGCCACCAACCTCGGACCGTCGAACCCGCTGCTGATCGGGTTCGTCGCCGGCGTCAACACGGTCGGCCTGAACGGCCAGCCGTCGGCGGTCAACCCGTTCGCGACCAAGGCCGATCCGGCGTGCGTACCGGTCAGCCCACAGGGAACCCCCGTGACCAGTCCGGCGCCGGGCCAGAAGTACGCGAAGACCGCAAGCGGCTCCTACGTGTGCGACCCGAATACCGTCCCCGAACGGACCCTCGCCTATCGGCAGTTGAACGGGCTGGCGGCGAGCGCCCCGGTGCCGGTCGATGCGGTGACCGCCTCGGGCTCCGGGCTGGATCCCGGCATCTCGGTGCAGAACGCCCTCGACCAGGCCCCGCGCGTCGCCCGCGCCCGGCATGTGCCCCTCCAGCAGGTAATCACCCTCGTGCACCGCTACACCCAGGGCCGCGAATGGGGCTTCCTCGGTGAACCGACGGTTGACGTGCTCGAACTCAACCTCGCACTGGATGGCACACCATGAGCGTCTCCGGCTGGGAACAGCTGCTGTTCATCGTCGCCGTCACCGCGGTCGCCGCGCCCCTGCTCGGACGTTACCTGGCCGCGACATTCCGCGGCGCCGGTGCTACTGGTTCCACGGCGCCAGGCGACCGGGTGTTCCTGCCCGTCGAGCGCCTGGTCTACCGGACCCTCGGCGTCGACCCGGACAGCAGCTGGACCTGGCGAGCCTACGCGCTGGCCATACTCGCCTTGGGACTCGCGGGCACCCTGCTGCTGTACGCCATACTGCGGCTGCAGGGAGTGCTGCCCGGGAACCCCACGCACGCCCCGGGGATGTCGCCGCTGCTCTCGTTCAATACTGCGGTCAGCTTCATCACTGGGACCAACTGGCAGGCCTATGAGGGGGAGACGCAGGCCAGCTACCTCGTGGACACGGTCGGGCTGGTGGTCGCGCAGTTCACCGCGGCCGGCGTGGGACTCGCGGTGGCGCTGGCCGTCGTCCGCGGCATCGCGGGAAAGGCCCGCACGGTCGGTAACTTCTGGGTCGATTTCACTAGGTCCCTGGTGCGCGTGTTCGTCCCGCTGTCGATCATCGGCGCGCTGGTGATGGTGAGCCAGGGTGCGGTCCAGAACCTCACCGGCTTCCGCACCGCCACGACGCTCGCCGGCGGGACCCAGAAGATACCCGGCGGTCTGGTCGCCTCGATGGAGGCCATCAAGCTGCTGGGCACCAACGGCGGCAGCTACTACGGCACCGGTGGTGCCCACCCGTTCGAGAATCCCACCGGGTTCACTAACATGTTCGATCTACTGTTCGTTATCGTGCTGCCATTCGCTATCATCTTCATGTTCGGCCGGCTCATCGGCAGGCCGCGGCAGGGGTACGCCCTCGTCGCGGTGATGGCCATCATCTTCGTCGGCCACACGGTCGTCTCGATGCAGGCCGAACTGCACGGCAACCATCTGCTGCCGGCGTCGGTGTCCCAGGTGGCGAGTGGCGTCAGCCCCGGCGGGAACATGGAGGGCAAGGACACCCGGTTCGGTCCCGAGGGCTCCGCGCTGATGACGGTCGGGACCATGGGCACCACGGCGGGCGCCACCGACTCGGCTCTGGACAGCTACACCCCGGTCGGGGGCACGGGTGCGTTCGTCGCCATCCTGCTCGGCGAGATCAGCCCCGGCGGCGACGGCGGCGGGCTGTACTCAATCCTGGTGCTCGCCCTGCTGTCCGTGTTCGTCGCCGGGCTGATGGTCGGCCGGACCCCGGAATTCCTCGGCAAGAAGATCCGCGCGCCGCAAATGAAATTGGTCCTGGCCTACGTGCTGACCATCCCGGTCACCGTCCTCATCCTAGGCAGCACGTCCCTGGTCATCGGGCCGGGCACCTCCTCGATCCTCAACCCCGGCCTGCACGGCCTGACCGAGGTCACCTATGCCTTCGCCTCGGTAGCGAACAACAACGGGTCCGCTTTCGCCGGCCTGGCTGCCAACACGACCTGGTACGACACCACGCTCGGCCTGGCCATGCTCATCGGGCGCTTCGCGCCGATCGTGCTCTCCCTGGCCATCGCCGGCTCACTCGCCGGGGCCCGTGTACACGCGCGCACCCGGGCCACCCTCGATACCGGCGGGCCGACGTTCGCCGCCTTCCTGCTCGGTGTGATCATCATCGTCGGCGGCCTGATCTACTTCCCCATGCTCATCCTCGGCCCCATCGGAGAGCGCATCATCGGATGAGGCAGGCCAAACCGTCACCGCCGTAGCGTCCAGGATCACGTCAGTACACGTAATGACCCGCGAAGGGCTGAGACGATCCGCCGGAACCTGGCGTGGCGTTCGGCGTGGAAGGCGGTCGCCGTCGGGTCCGGTTCCGCCGCGAGGTGGGCGGGCGGCGTCAGCGGGCCCAGAATCTCGTCGAAACTGACCAGGCCGGCCGCGTGGGCCCCAAGGAGAGCGGCGCCCCGGCCGGACGCCGCGGGCACGTCCACGGCGTACAGCGGCACCCCCAGCACGTCCGCAAGCAACTGCCGCCAGCCAGCCGTCAGCGTGCCTCCGCCTGCCAGTCGCAGGCGCGGCGGGCGTTGGTCGGCGAGCAGGGCGTCCAGCGCGTCGCGGATCGCGAACGCGGTCCCTTCCAGCGCGGACCGCAGAAGCGACGTCCGGTCGTCGGCCAGCGACAACGCGGTCCAGGAGCCGCGCAGCGCCGGATCGGAATACGGTGTCCGTTCCCCCGACAGGTGCGGGACGAAGATCGGGTCGCGCGCCCGGCCGGGACGATCGGCACTGGCGTACAGCTCCGCCCAGGTGGCGTTCATGGTCTCGCGCACCCAGTTGAGGCTGAGCCCGGCGCTGAGGGTGGCGCCCATGTGATACCAGCCGTGCGGGGTCGCCGACCGGTAGAGGTTGACCCCCGCGTCCGCCCGGCTCACCGGCGCGACCAGTGGCCGGATGACCTGCGCGCCGGTACCGACGGTCAGCTGGACGTCGCCCAGGCCGAGCCCGCTGCCCAGCGCCGCCGCCGCCGTGTCGGCGGCCCCGGCCGCGACCGGGATGCCCGCAGGCAGCCCCAGGTCGGTTCCCGCCTCGGCTACCAAGTGCCCGGCTGGCGCCCCGGCCGAGGGCAGCAGGGGCGCCAGCAAGCTCGTGTCCAGGCCTAGCGCGCTGACCACCTCGCGGTCCCAACGATCGCCTATCACGTCGTAGAGCAGGGTGGCGGAAGCATCACTGGGCTCGGCGTGGACCTCACCGGTGAGCCGGGCCCGCAGCCAGTCTTTGGGCTGCAGCGCCCAGCGAGCTTCCGTGTACGTGTGTGGTTCATGCTCCGCGATCCACATCAGCATCGGTCCGGTCATGCCGGGGGCCAGCGGGTTCGCCAGCCTGGCCAGCGCACTGGAGCCGAGGAGCCGGTAGGCGTGCAGGGAGCCGGTGGCGCGGCTGTCGGCCCAGAGCAGGGCCGGACGCAGGGCCTGGCCCGCGGCGGACGTCACGACCAGACCGTGCATCTGTCCCGATAGCCCGATCGCGGCCGGCCGTGCGCCCGCCGCGTGGATGGCCTCGCGGGCACACCCTGTCACCGCGCTCCACCAGTGGGCCGGCTCGCTCTCGGCGTAGCCGGCTGCCACCGAGGTCACGGCGTAACCGGCCGACGCCTGAGCCAGAACCTGGCCGCCGCTATCGACCACGACCGCCTTGGCCGAACTCGTCCCGAGGTCGAGACCCAGGGTGCAGATCGCGTTCAATCTGGACTGACCCGGACGACGTCTTC
>Ga0210396_10006956_pt1 | contig 10800 bp, 7 predicted proteins | sample IncBWH17OmetaG_FD_155466 | JGI IMG/M metagenome (GOLD analysis project Ga0210396, IMG submission 155466) | Forest soil microbial communities from Barre Woods Harvard Forest LTER site, Petersham, Massachusetts, United States - Inc-BW-H-17-O ... | reverse complement strand
CCCAGTTCGAAGAATCGTTTCGATGAACCGCGGTTGCTCGGCCGAATCGCACAGAGTCTCGCGGAGTTTGTTGATGGCTACGTTAAGACTGTGGTCAAAGTCGACGAATGTTTCCTCTTGCCACAGATGTGCGCGAAGCTCCTCCCGCGTGACCACTTCTCCCGAATGCTCTAGGAGCATAGCCAGCACAGCGAACGGTTGGCCGGGCAATTTCAGGCGGATTCCGTTACGGCGGAGTTCTCTCTCGCGCAGGTCGAGAGTGAAGTCTGCGAAGCTGAAGATGCGGCGCTGAAGGCTGCCAGCCATGGCAAAACTGTGGGGACGTCGCACGAAGTTTACCATCGTTGGTCTGTCCACCGAATTGCGTCGTCCATCTGCTTCCCGGCTTAAGCCCCTTCACACTAGTGGCTTAGCCGTTGACCCTCGAAATTGACTTCCAATTGACTCGCAGTGAATTGCCAGTTTGCGGTCGGTCTCTTACTTTTGCGCCCAGCAACCTTTAACAGGAGAACGATCATGAAGACACGCTTCGTTATCAAATGGCTAGGCGCAACTGTTGTGGCGCTAGCCGCCATTGTTCTCGCGGGAACGATGAACACCCCCAGTCGCGTGCAGGCCCAGGACGAGGGAAACGGCGACGAGGATCAGCTCGTCCACGTCGGTTACACAATAGCTCCTGTCCCACTGAATCTCGAAGGGAAAAATCCCGAGCAGCGCCGCTTGGTGGGACTGGGCAGCTTCATTGTCAACGCTCAGGCTGACTGCAACGGTTGCCACACCGGCGGTGCCCCTCCAAACTTCAATTACGCCAACAACGGGAATCCGTACTTCTTGAACCAGCCACTAGGCACAAAAACAGACCCCACGACTTACCTGGCCGGAGGCTCGCCTTTCGGTCCGGCTGTCCCTTCAAGCGCCTCTGTTGGAGGGTTTCCTCCGGGTTCGATACCATCCTCTTACCCACCAGACGGATATCCCATGGATCCCACAACCGGATTTCCGTATGTCGGTCCGGTCATCATCTCTCGCAACCTCACGCCGGATAAGAACGGGCGTCCCGAAGGACACACGCTTAGCGAGTTTAAGGAGATTCTCAGGACCGGCAAGGATTTTGACAACATCCATCCAACCTGTTTATCAGACACGGACCCCAACATAGCGCTAGGCATTTGCGTTCCTCCTCCTGTTGACGGCAGCAAACTGCAAGTCATGCCCTGGCCGCTATTTCACAACATGACGGACCATCAGATCGAGGCAATCTACGAGTATCTGAGCACAATCCCCTGCATCGACAATAACTTCGCCCCGCCGCCCGCTGGGGCTCCCAACGAGCTACGCAATGATTGCGGCGCCGATCCGTCGCTCAATCACCACGCTGCCGCCTTGTTTCATGGGAACGCGCCAGCCAATGCCCGAAGATACCCTGCCCATTGAACAGCAGCCCATGGTCTCCCGGGAGTGTAACCTCCGCTACGACAATCGATTCTTCGCCGGTATGGCGGTCGTCTCTCTCGTCGTAGTCTTTATAGGGTTTGCGCGAACGTACTATCTAGCGGGAATATTCAAAGCTCCGCTCCCCAACCTGCTAGTGCATGTCCATGGCGCAGTTTTCTCGCTATGGATTTTTCTGTTCATCACGCAAGTCTCACTCATCACAGTTCATCGCGCGGACTTACATCGCCGGCTAGGCATGTTTGGCTTTGGCCTGGCCTGGCTGATGGTGATCTTGGGTGTGCTGGTCGCCACTGATCGTCGGTAAACCGGAACTTGAGACTTCTGTTGTTCTTCCGTGTGGATGATTTCGACCTGGCGCTGCAAAGGGCACGCGCTCTCGTCACTCAGCTCGAAGAGGAGCCACACGTGAATCCGAACACGCAAACCAAGGAGTTCTCGCTCCGAGATCCGGACGGATATTTCCTTACGATCAATGCGCTCTCTGTGGCCTGACAAGGCGCTGCAGCTGCCGAGCTCTAGCCAGGGCTTCATGTGGCAGCGCCGCCCGACCTCGCGCCCCTCGCAGGGCGGCGGCCTTGCCGTCTGATCGCCCATTTCGCCATTCGTAGTCCATTGAGTCAGTGCGTCTTAATTTTTGGAGTTAAGCTGAATTTTCGGCATTCGCTGAAAATTCGGAATCGCGGGAGTTCACCTGTCGTCAAGCAGGCGCGTAGTCCTTATTCTTCAATGCAGGCGATAGAAGTCTAGACGCTCACCGCTACGGTGCCAGCACCCATTGCGGCTTTTTGTGGTTTCGCGAAAAGAGTGGCGAGAAGTCCACAGGCTGCTGCGAAAGAGAGCCATAGGCCGGGAACAGCGCGATTGCCGGAGACGTGAATCAGGTACGTGCTGAGGGCGGGAGTGAATCCACCAAAAATCGCAGTAGCCAAACTGTAAGCCAACGCAAATCCCGAAGTCCTCACATCAATGGGCATAATTTCGGTGAGAAAGACGACCATCGCACCGTTGTAGCTGCCATACAAAAAGGATAACCAGAGCTCCACGGTGAGCAGCCTCGCGAATGATGGATCTCTGACTAGCCAAAGCATCGCGGGATACGCGGTGACCAGCATCAGAATGGTACAGGCAAATAAAAGCGGTCGGCGGCCTATGCGGTCCGAAAGTGCTCCCATGATCGGAAGCCAGAAAAGATTTGACGCGCCTACACAGAGGGTAACGATCAGGCTGTTGGCGCCGGAGAGATGCAGCACGGAACTGCCGAATGTAGGCGTGTACGCAGTGATCATGTAAAACGAGACGGTGGTCATCGTCACCATGAACGTCCCCACCATGACGATGCCCCAATTGTTTCGCAGCGAGCGCAAAATTTCGGAAGTATCGGGCCTGTGTTTGCGTGCCAAGAACTCGTCGGTCTCAACGAGCGATTTCCTTAGCCGGAAGAGGAAGGGTACGATGATGCATCCGAGCAGTAGGGGAACACGCCATCCCCAGCGTTCCATTTTCTCCGCAGGCAGTACGGAATTCAGGACCACACCGATGGAAGCCGCGGTCATCACCGCAATTTGTTGGCTGCCGGATTGCCAACTCACGTAAAAACCTTTGTGGCCCGGAGTGGCAATTTCTGACAAATAGACCGAGACACCGCCGAGTTCCATGCCGGCGGAAAAGCCTTGCAACAGGCGCCCAACAACTACCAGCAGGGGAGCGAGTAAGCCGATGGTTGCGTAGCCGGGCATGCAGGCGATAGAGAAAATACCGATGGACATCATGCCCAGTGTGAGCAGTAGTCCAGCGCGGCGCCCGTGCCGATCGGTGTACGCGCCAAGAACGAGCGCGCCCAATGGACGCATGAGGAAGCCGGCACCGAAGGTCATCAGGGAAAGCATCAGGGAAACGAAGGCGCTACCGTATGGGAAAAACGCTTTGCCGATTGCAGAAGCGTAATAGCCAAACACCATGAAGTCGTACATTTCTAGGAAATTGCCGCTGGAGACCCGGATCACCGACCAGATTTTAGCTTTGCGTTCAGAGGAAGAGATCATGTGCGTCGATTCATGCGAGCCGTCTGACTGTCCATCCTCAGACATTATTCTGCTTTCCATCCCGACGATTCCTCTGAATCATTTTTGTCAGCCATCGGTATGCACAGCGCGGCGACACCGGGCGAGACTGGAAACGTTGTCCCAGCCCGCCCGCGCTTACGAAGTGAATTACCAGACCAACTTGATTCCAAGCTGAATCTGCCTGGAAGTTGTCGATGTTTGATTCAGAGCGGTGGGAAGTGAGCTTCCATTGAAGTCATACACCGAGTTGTTTTGTCCAAAGGTATTCAAAAAGCCTGGAGAAAGGAAGTTGGTGTGGTTCAGGATGTTAAAGAACTCCGCGCGGAACTGAACGTTAAAGGATTCCGAGATTTTCGGTATAGCAGTGTTCTTGAACAGAGAGAAGTCCACGGTGGTAAGTCCGGGACCATAGAATTTGTTACGGCCGGTGTTGCCGAGCACGTTGGAGCAGAATTGTTGCCCCGCTGGAGCAGCAACCGGAGAACTGACATAAGACAGCGGTGCACAGCCCAGCGGATTTGCGGCCGACGCCGGTGCGAGAGAAGCCGGAGCGGTCGGCGGCGTGAAGCAAGACGTATTTAAGTAATTCACTCCGCCATGAATCGCGTTGCAGCCCGGAATTAGATTGGCAAAATTCATGGAGAAGTCGCCGTTGAATCCGGTGCCCAGCGGATCGTTGCCATCGCCGACAGTAACCGTGAAGGGAGCGCCGGTCGATGCGGTGACGATTGTTCCCGCTTGCCAACCTCCCGCGATGAATCCAGCTACCCCCGACTTGGGCCCAGGAATATCCCAGATCACCGAGCCGGTGGCGGTCTGGCGAATATCGAAATCGCACGCCCCAACGCGTGCCCGCTTTACCAGGAGAAGAGGAACCGCGATCGAATTCAAATACGTGTCGCCGGTAACCGGGGCAGAGCTAGTGTCCCGGCACTTGCCGAAAGTGTAGGAAATTTGACCTTGCACGCCGTGCGTTGAGGCTTTCTTGAGTTGCGCCTGCAACGCACTATAAGAAGCGGCACCATCGAAAATCACCGGGCGTATGCCGGAACCGCCGCCCCAATTGGAGTCGATACGGGTTCCGGTCTGATTGTTGGAGCAGTTGTTCGTGGCTGTGTACGGCACGATTTGCGATGGATTACACGGAAATACGAAACCCGTGCCGCTTACGAAGGTGGGCTGGACGAGATTGATATCGTCGGAGGCCACCGAAAGGTGCACGGAACGCGAGCCGACATAACCGACGAGAGAAGTCCATCCAGGGGCGATTTCGTGCTGAATGTTGAGATTCCAATTCAGCACGTCGGCGCGATGAGGATTGGGATCGATCAGGCGATTGCGAATCTTCTGACGATTGAAATTGAGATTGGCGTCTGACGTGCCAGTGCCAAGGGTTGCCGCGGGATCGGCGCCGATGATCTGGAAGGGCGCAGTTGCGGCGGTATTCAGACCAAATTCATAAGGAAGCGGCAACACGTCGAAGATCCCGAATCCCGCCCGAACGGCGGTTTTCCCGTCTTTGCGCGGATCCCAGGAAACGCCTATGCGCGGCTCGAAATTTTTCGTGGTTGGATTGTTCGAGATGGGACTGTTGGTTCCCACAGGTCCGCATAATGTTGTGCCCGGCGTGCAATTGAGGAGCGTTTGGATCTGCTGGAAGCCGGCTGTTGCGACTGTGTACCCGTTAACTGTGTAGCCAGGCACGTCATGAGAATCGGTGGGCCGCGTGGTCATTTCATAACGCAAACCAATATTGAAGGTGATATTGGAGCGGAAGCGCCAGTCGTCCTGTATGTATCCCGCGAAGAGACTCTCGCGTAGTCCCACTTCGAACGAGCCGCCGGGTGCGAGTGCGTTGAGTTGGTGAGGCGCGTTGGTGAGAAACGCCTCTAGCGAATAGCCGTTCATGCGGCCATTGGGGCTCAGTTGTTCGAGGATGTTGTATTGCATCCGTTCAAAGGCGAAGCCGAACTTGATGGAATGCGTTCCGCGTGTGAGGAAAGCGTCGTCGTAACCTTGAAATGAGTTCCAGGCATGCTTGAATTTGTTGAAGCCGCCAAGACCATAGGCAGTGGTCAGGCCGGAAACCGGGATCTGAGGTGGTCCGAGCGCGCCAGGCGCAATAGCCAGCGACGTATCTTTCGAAACCGCGTCACCGGAAACAGGAGTGTTGATGTCGCCAATCACGCGGCTGAAGCCGCCGCGAACAGTGTTCACCAGCGCAGGTGTAAAGATGTGAGTCTCCTCGACACTGAACATCTGTCTGCGTGAGAAAACTTGGTGAACGGTGTTGCCCAGTGGATCGGTTTGACTCTGCGGGCCGGAGTCAAAGAAATAGCTTCCGGACAGATTGTCCTTCGACGTAAGTTTCTGATCTACCCTGGTGATGAAATAGTTTTCGTTGGCGTGGTTCGGCGTCACGGAGTCCAGACTCACTGAGTCGGCGAAGGTTGTAGTCTGGCAGGTGCCCGGGCAGGGCCACAGTGCAAGGTAAGGCGCGACCTTGGGATCAACGGTGACCTGACTGAGCGATGCGCAAGGATTGGTGGCGGTGGCAACGCACAACAAACCGCTGCGCGCTTCGGCCGTAGGTACGTTGATGGTGCCGGAGGACGACGAACTCTGCCGGATGCCTTCGTAATTCGCGAAAACGAAAGTCTTGTCTTTCACAATGGCAGTGCCGCCAGAAGCGCCAAACTGGATGCGCCGGAAGGGCGCAATTTTTGGTCCATCGAAGAAGTTGCGCGCGTCGAAGATGCTGTCGCGATCAAAGAAATAGCCCGTCCCGTGGAACTGGTCGGTGCCAGATTTGGTGATGGCGTTGATGATCGCGCCGGACGTGCGGCCATATTCCGCTGTGTAGTTACTGGTGAGAACGGAAAATTCCTGAATGGCATCGACGCCGAGGTTCACACCGGTGGCTCCGCCGGGTGCGGAGTTGGAATAATCGTTGATGCTGATGGCATTGACGCGATAGCTGTTTTCATTCGCACGGTGTCCGCCGTTGCTCAACTGGTTACCGAAACCGCGATTGCCCTTGTTGGCGTTGAAGGAAGTTGTCGCCTGGTTAGGAATGCTGACCACGCCGGGTTCCAGGGTCGCGAGTGAGGTCCAGTCGCGGCCGTTTAGCGGCAACTGGCGGACGGTGGTGGAGTCCACGGTGGCGCTGATCGTTGAGGACGAAGTCTGGATTTCCGGTAGCGAGGAATTAACTTCGACAGTTTGGTTCAGTTGGCCAACTTTCAGAGTCAGATTCAGCGACTGCTGCGCGCCGACGTTGAGGGTGATTTCCTTTTGTACCAAGGTTTGAAAACCTTTGGCGGTTACGCGGACTTCGTAATTTCCCGGATTAAGATTTGGAGCGGAATAGAACCCATCAGAGTTGGTAGTAATGTTGCGGGTCAATCCGGTATCAAGGTTCTTGATAACCAATTCCGCGCCCGGAACCGGTCCACTGTTTTCGTCAGTGACCAGGCCCGAAAGTGTCGCGCCAGAGACTTGGGCGCGGGCTAGTCCACCGCTGGCCAACCCCAATACGATGGCGATTAGTACACAGACCCACTTCGCATATAAAGACGTAGAACCGCTTTTTGACATTATCTACCCCCTGGCGCGTCCCCACTTACCATTTGTGGTCCCTCGCTCGCTTAAGGGAGTGCCTCGCGCAAAGCACTCCGGTCAAAAGAACTGGCAATTCAATCCTGGGAATCTGCCTGTAAACAAAAAATAACGCAATCCGCGATGCATCCAATCGGAAGCATTTCTACATCACCGGTTCGGCGGTTGAAAATACACCACTTAACCAGAGATATGAAAAGTTATCCTTTGACCCTCTCGGCTTTGCAGCGCTATACTTCCGGCCATTCCCGGACTGTATGGGACAAATCAATCGCTCTCCGAGGAACGTGCGCTTCGGCGTGTTCGAAGTCGATATTGAGGCGGGAGAACTGCGCAAGCACGGTCTCCGGCTGAAACTGTCGGAGCAACCCTTCCAAATTTTGACGATACTGCTGGCAACCCCGGGAGAAACCGTCTCCCGGGATTACCTGCGCGAACGCCTGTGGCCCGGCGACACTTTCGTGGATTTTGATCATGGCCTGAACAACGCGGTAATGCGGTTGCGCGAAGTGCTGGGAGATTCCTCGGACCATCCCCGATTTATCGAAACCATCCCACGCAGAGGCTATCGGTTCATTGCGCCGGTCGAGGTGAAAAAGCCGGCTACCGAAGATTCAGTGGCCCTGCCAGCACCCGTCGGTGAGCCATTTCCGCAAACAATTGTCGGTAAAGAGTCCAAGACGCCCGGTACGAGTCTCGTTCGCAGGATGTTCGAGAGGCAAAGTAAGCGATCCTTTGCGCTTTCGCGCATCACCGCTCTGGCCGTCGCCGTGCTTGCGGGGAGTGCTTTGATTTCCGGTATCACCATGCATTATGTGCGCGGCGTGAATGCCAGCAAGGGGCGAGCGAACCGCAGCAGCTCGCTGGTGGTCCTGCCCCTGGAAAATCTATCCGGAGAGAAGGATCAAGAATATTTTGCGGATGGAATGACCGACGACCTGATCGCAAATTTGGCGAAGATTCGTTCACTGCGAGTGATTTCTAGGTCGACGGCGATGGCCTATAAGGGCACGCACAAGCCGCTCTCGCAAATTGCTAATGAGTTGAACGTTGACGCGGTGGTTGAAGGAACCGTGATGCGCGTGGGAAACCGCGTAAGAATAACCGCGGAATTGGTTCAAGTTTCCACTGACCAGCACCTCTGGGCCGATACGTACGAGAGCCCGATTGGTGATGTGCTGGCTCTTCAGAATCGCGTCTCGTCGGCGATTGTCGATCAAATTCGAATCAACCTTACGGAAGAAGATAAAGAGCGCTTGGCCAAAAAGCCTGCGGTTGGCCCGGAAGCATACGAGGATTATCTGAAGGGACGCTATTACTGGAACAAACGCTCGGGCGAAGGGTTTGTCAAAGCGATTGGATACTTTGAAGAAGCCACACATCGGAATCCGCAATATGCCCTGGCTTATGCGGGACTTGCGGATTGTTACGGCATTATCGGCGCCACGATTTACGGCAGCGTTCCCGCCGCGGAAGCGGCACCGAAGGCGAAAGCGGCTGCTATTCGCGCATTGGAAATTGATCCCTCATTGGCCGAAGCGGAGACTTCGCTGGCCACGGCGAAATTCAACTATGACTGGGATTGGACCGGGGCGGCGGAAGGCTTTAAGAAGGCCATTCAACTGGACCCGAGTTACGCTACGGCATATCAACGATATTCGCTGTATCTGATTGCCTTGGGCCGCTTCGAGGATAGTTTCGAACAGATCAAGAAGGCGCGCGACCTTGAACCGCTATCGATCAGCATCAACGCCAGTTTTGGCTGGCGCCTTTATCTTGCGCGCGAGTACGATCGGGCCATCGCGCAATTGCGTGACACTTTGGAAATGGACCCATCGTACGAGTGGGCGCATCTGATTCTTGGTCAGGCTTACGAACAAAAGGGCGAATACGATTTGGCGATCGGAGAATTTCAGAAGGCCGTTGAATTGTCGCACTCAAGTCCTTTGATGTTATCCGCGCTGGCTCATGCTCACGCGCTTGGCGGCAATCATGCGGAAGCACTGAAGCTTCTGTCCCGGCTTGAGAACATGTCCAAGAAGCAATACGTCTCGCCTTTCTATATAGCGATCGTGTATCTAGGTTTGGGCAAAAACGAAACGGCGATGACCTGGCTCGAGAAAGCTTACGCCGATCGTTCGAACGGACTGGTTTTCCTGAAAGTAGAACCCGAGCTTGATCCACTGCGTTCCAATCCGCGCTTCGTTGCACTGCAGCAAAAACTAAACTTCCCCAATTAGCTCCTGTAGTAGTAACGCTAAGCACGCGTGGCATTTTGTCAGGTCTGCGATTTGACTGTTACCCCAGTTGCGGTTAGAACTGCGCGACTCACGGAGGAATGGTGGCCAAATTTCTGTTTAGCATTCTGGCGGCGATGAGCTGGGCCTGCCAACGCGCGCGGTGCCAATCGCGCGGACGCTTGCCGATCGTGGGCTCGACAGTCTGCGTCGTTGGAGCGAGCGCGGGTAATGGCGAATTTCTTGCCATCCTGGTACCACGCATACACCGCCACAAGTGCAGGCTCAGAGTCAAAGTGGGTCAACTGCACCCGGGTTCCCCGCCAGCGGCTGCATGTAGAAATTCGGTGAAACGAGCCAGAAGTCCGCTTGTAGAAAGTTTCACCACATAGACGCGCATCTCGTCACTGCTTGATGTCCCGAGACGCGGACTTCCCATTACTAAACGCGGTACGCCGGCATCAGATCACTTCCGTGTCCGACCACGTGTCCGGAATCGTGCTGGTGCCAAGTCGGCAACACCATGTAGATGCGCCTAACGAATTCCGACCTGGCCTCGCACGCTATCAATCAACTTCTTGGAATCGTAGCCGATTCCGGCTTTAAACACCGTCTCCACGTTTTCGATCTCCTCAATTCGTTTTAAGGGATCGCCTTTGATCAAAACGAGGTCTGCCTGTTTGCCGGGTGCGAGGGTTCCAATTTGATCTTGCCGGCCGAGATATAACGCGCCATTCTCCGTGGCGATGTGAATGGCTTCCACTGGAGTGAAGCCCGCTTCCACGAGTAGCTCCATTTCGCGCTGATCGCCGAACCCTGGTAGTACACCACCGTTTCCAGTTGGATCAGGACCGGCGAGCAGCAAGCCTCCTGCCTTGACGAATGCCACCTCAAAATCCATCTCTTTGCGCAGGAGCGCCGTCCTGGGAGAATCTAAAGGCACTTTTGCACGCGCGGTGAGGTAGCTTTGCGCCGATTCTGCGGACATCGCATCCAGGGTGCGCTGCTGCAATGGAGGTCGTCCCGGCGCGCCAGCTTCGTACACCGGGAGCGTCGAGGTCACCGCGACATGATGTGACACGAGATTGCGGATCATCTCCTGCACCTGCGCTCCGTTCACGTCCTGTTTGGCCCAACTGCTGCTGCCACCACTCGCTGGGCATACGTCCGGCTGCTTGTCCGCCACGAATTCGGTGTCGGTAAAGACGGGTCCATGCTCGAAATCATCGATTCCCAGAGCTACCGCTTCCGGCCAGGTCACCGAGCAAAGATGCCCTGTCAGTTTGAGCTTGTGCGCATGAGCCTGCTGGATCGCCACCCTCAACTCGTCGCGCGTGATGTTCGTGTACGCCTTGTACGATGTCATGCCTTCCGCCGCCCAGTAGTCCACCATGCGTTTCGCATCGTCCGATCCGGTCAGTTCATGC
>Ga0210396_10006955_pt1 | contig 10801 bp, 14 predicted proteins | sample IncBWH17OmetaG_FD_155466 | JGI IMG/M metagenome (GOLD analysis project Ga0210396, IMG submission 155466) | Forest soil microbial communities from Barre Woods Harvard Forest LTER site, Petersham, Massachusetts, United States - Inc-BW-H-17-O ... | reverse complement strand
CTCCGTCCACTCCCGGAGCACCGTCGTTTTGTTTGGCCATCTCATACGCTGCGCGGACATCACCGAACTGATCCCGAAGGTGGGGTCAACCCTCGGTTTTGACATCACCTACTCCGCTTTCGACACTTCATCGACGGTTCGCTTGCGCTCGCCTCTCTCAACCGTGCCTGCCGGGATCATTGTCCCGACGTTTCCGCAGCGCTCACCACCGTGACTTTTGACCAAAGCGGCCTGCGGTGGCTTGGGATCAGCGACCTGATCGCCGAACCCGAAGGACCTACCTTCATCTCCTATAAAGTTGCGCGCAGCCTTTTGAACCGGCTACGCTTCGTGACACAAGACCCAACCCGGACATGGCGGCCTATCCCAATAGCGACCAACGTGCTTTGGTGATCATTCCCGACTTATTGAATTTAAGAAGTGTTGTGCTGCGATGGGCCGGTTGCTTTGCCCACAAGGGGCAATCTATGTCCGACAATCCTACAGCTGAAAGCATGGCCGGGTCTCGTGTCGGGCGGCTTTGAGGGAGGCGAGGTTGAAGCAGATCGGTCTTTTCGAAATGCGCCGATTGGAGGCGTTGAGCAACACCATCTTCGGCGTTGCGATGACGCTACTCGCCTATGATCTGCCGAAGGCCAGCAGGTTCGCGAACGCACCGGACTGGATGGACCTTGTCGGTGCCTCCGCACAGCCTGTCATCGCGCTGATGATCAGCTTTATCGTCGCCGGCGTGTTTTGGCTCAGCCATCATCGGCGGCTCGCCTTCGCGCCGGAAGGCAGCCGCGGCGTTGTCTTCCTCAATCTGATCTTCCTGCTGTCGATCGTCATGCTTCCGGTGACGAATGGACTTTACGGCGTGTATCGGTTGGATAGCGTCGTCGCAGTAAGCTACGGTTTCCATCTGACTGTCATTGCCAGCCTGAACGCGCTGCTATGGTTTCTGGCGCTGCGAGGTCGCCGCAATCCCGAGTTGCTGGCAACCGCGATCTTTCCGGTCTTCGTGTTCGTGTTCGGGACGGTGATGGCCGTCGTCACGCCGTCCGTTGCGCAATTCACATGGTGTCTGGCATTTGGCTCGCCTCTGGCGGGCTGGTCGGCGGCCCGGCGTTGGCCGCTGGGAACAAATTAGCCAACTCGATCATGGCGCGATGTCTGAGTTGAGTCCGCTTTCGGGTGTAGAGCGGAAAACATCTGATCCAGATGAGTATTTCGCATTTTGACCCAACTGTATGGACCGGCCGTTGCCGATGAAGATGGGCACTACTCATTCGCCGTAGCGTTATGATGCCGCACGCAATCGCGCCTCGCCACCGCTGAACACACGCCGAAGACGCCGGACATTCTTCGAGGGTATCGGACGATCCTTCGGGGCAAGTAATGCCTTATGGAGAATGGGACCGACGCACCTTTCATAGATCGAAGCGCCCATGTGTCACCTCCGCGTCATCTCGAAGTCATGGATTTGTTGCGCGATCATCGGTCCGTCATCGCCTCAACGCGATGAAAAACAAATCCGTCATGAAATATAACGGCATTAGTTTTGTTTTTCTCTGACGGCGAGAGTGACTCACCCTCACCATCGCCCGACTGCGCAATCACCTGCTTCTTGATTGCCTCAAGTGAGACTGGCTCACGGTCCCAATCGACCGTGAGTTCGACCTAAACAACACAAGAGCCGAGCGGACCGCGTGAACGACGGCGTTTACGCGCGCCCCAAGCAGATCACAACTCCTAATCTCATCTAACAGGGGAATGTCATGAACATAATGAAGTCATTCGTAGCTTTGACAAGCCGTCGTTCGATGTTGCGCGGCGGACTGGTGGGCCCGGGACTCATGGGGACCGCGCTGCTGGCCGGGATGCCATCAACAAGCCTCGCTCGCGATTTCCGCGACGACAACCAACTCACGGAAGGCGATGTCGCCATCCTGCGCTTTCTCGCTGCCCTTGAAATCCTCGAGGCCGACCTGTGGGAGCAGTACAACGAGCTCGGAGGGATCCGGGACAGCGAGCTCACGAGCGGCACCGGCATCCAGGCCTATACGAATGCCCTCAACAGCCTCGACGGCGACATGTCGCAATACATTCACGACAACACCGATGACGAGTTCAGCCACGCCAGTTTCCTCAACGCCTATCTTCAATCGAAAAATGTCCCCCAGGTCAGCCTGGAAAAATTCAGGAACCTAGAGGGCAGCCAGGCGACCGGCTCCTCCAGGAAAAGACGCCTGACCAACCTGACGCAACTCACCGTCGATACGTCGTGGTGGACGCGCTACCGCAGCAGCACGCTCAATCCCGATCTCGGCGATGTGTTCCCGCCAGCGGTTCCGTCCTTGGCCACGGGCGAGCACACCGCCATCCCGCGCACCGACGCAGACCTCAAGCCGCAGAGCCGACTCCAGGCCATCGCCAACACGGCCGCATTCCATTTCGGAACCATCGAACAGGGTGGCAGCAGCCTGTATCCGTCGCTGGCGCAGCGCGTCAGCAACGTAGAGGTGCTGCGCATCCTTCTGGCCATCGGACCGACGGAGACCATGCACTTCCAGGTCTGGCACGACAAGGTCGGCAATGTGGTGCCGATGACCGATCCGGTCACCGGCCTGACCTTCCCCGACCTCGCCAACTCCAAGGACGAGAACCTGAAGGCCAACCTGATCATGCCTGAGCCCACGATCTTCAGCCGCAAGTTCCCGAACACCCCCGTCTCGATCATCCGTCCGACCGAGACACGCGGGGCCGCGATGGGGGCCGTGAACGCGCTCACGGCGGACGGCCTGTTCAAAGGCCAGACGCCGGACTTCTTTGCCTTCCTCCAGCAACTGGCGAGTGAAGCCGACGAGGCGCAGCGCGAAATCTGACGCAATTGCCGGCTTCGCCGGCAACGGTTCTGCCCGAGCGCCGAGGCCGTCCGGAGCGGCCCGGCGCTCGACTCTACGTTTGCTCCGGTTCTTACCAAAGGTATGCAGGATAGTTGCCGGGTCTCGCTACGGTGTCATTTCAATAACGGCAAAGCGATTACGGTCGTAACAGTCGGCTCGGTAGACGCCATCGACGCAGATGAGGGGGTCCGCTCATCGTCGCTAATGCCGGCAGTCCATTTCCGTATTTGGCACATCCCGGACATGGCGCATCGTCTGACTTGAGTCCGTTATGCGCTCCAAAGCGGAAGTTGGCGGAAGCAAGCAAGGATCGGCATCACCCAGCCGCCCTGTCTTCCTTGTCGGCACCGCGAGCGACAATCTTGAGCGCGTCATCCGGCAGCGGCCTTTGCAGTGCCCGCGCCTCATCCGATGGCACGCGCATCCACACGTCGCGGTCTTCGTCGGTGGTGAGGATCGCCGTCAATGACGCTGGCCTGACCCGCTAGGTTGGCCGCTTCGGCGGGAGGCTGACAATAGGACCATTCCCGTGAGCAGCGCTATCGGTTCTCGTCATCAGGCGAACAGATCGGCGCCGGCCTGGGTGAACTTCGCATAGGTGCCGGATTCATGCAGCAGCAACCATCCCCGTTCAATCGCCAGCTTGAGCCCGGCGAGGTATTCAGCCGGACTGCCCTTGAACTCATACAAGAACGGCCCGTTGATTTTCTCGATGTGGATGCGACCATCCACGGCTTCGACCGCGTTGGCGATTTCAATCAGCTTGCGGGCGGCTGTCTCCGGATCGGCGTAGGGGCGCTCAGTGGCGAATTTCACAGCAGCGTATCCTCAAGCGGCAGAATCAATTCCGCGCCCGTGTTGCGCACGTTGCCGACCTTGTTATCGATCGGCCAATTTTACGGAACATCGCCCTTCCTGCTGCCGCCGATGCTATGGGGCTTGTTCAAAAAGAAATCCCGATTGCCCAAGGCGCTTTCTGCATATTGGTCGATCGAGACGATGATTGCCTGGACGTGCTGGTAACACCACCCTTCCCGGCAAGCTAAGTGCCGGACCTCTGCTAGGGCTTTAATCCAAGGCGAGTCATCGGCGTTGTGGTCGTACCAATTGGGAGGTTGGTGCATCAGGCCAACTCCTGCCACCGAGAACTTTGGGCTTGAAAGGCTGCTCACGCTTGAGCCTGTCCCGTTCGGCGCAAAGGTTGTCGATATTCGCGAGCATCCGGGCCAACAGGGCTTCGGCCGGCAATGTGTTTACCCCTGCGCTGTGAAGCCGAAGGATATCCTTCCGCTGGCGGGAGACCTGGGTGCGCATCCGCTCGATTTCGGTTCGGAGTTGGTCAAGCTGCATGACGTTCTCGTTCAGATAAGGCAAGATCAGGACGTGACTTCAATTTACGCGCGCTGGCATGTGTTCGAAGAGAAGCGCTAAGCGGTCATCGCGATTGAGGCGGCGATGCTGCCGTTGATTCGGAAAGCGCTTGCGGCTTGATCGTCGCCGAACTTGATGTTCTCATATCCGGTAGCGGCTGCACAAGTCGCGTGAAGTACGAAGCGGTCTTGTCGAAATAGAGACCTCTATTGCAGAGGATATCGGCGCCACCAAGGTTTTGGTGTCAGAGCATTTCGGGCATTCGAAAGTCTGCGAGTCGAAACCCGGTCTTTCAGGCTCGATGATCCGCACTGACATTGTTTCTCCGCATTTTGAGCAACGAGGACTCTTGATACTCGCCACCAACATTGCGCATTTCCCCCTATTAGGTCTTGCCCGCCGTTCGTGATGTGTCGCGGCGAACGAAATCAATGGAACTGCTTTGCGCAAATCCTATGTTCGGAGCGTGACAGATGTTTGGAAGGTGACGGATGTTGCGCAGCGGCCACACGAGTTCTTTGGAAAATGAAATTTGCGCAATGTTGGTCACGCAGCGGAACCAAGTCGCCTCTCGAGGTTTGGAGGGGTTCTGTAACCCCATGGAGACATTTCTGATGCGATCCAAACTTGCAATCTCTGCTCTTGTCGTTACGTCGCTCTTCGGCTCGACGCTCATTGCGTCTGCTCAAAGTCAACCCGCGCCCGGCATGTCCAATGACGGAACCGTCAGTCCCGGCGCTACCTCTGGCAAGAAAACGCAACATGAAAAGGGCATGACGACAGGATCGAGCACGCGCAGCGGCACCAACAAAGGCGGCGCGGCGAATCCGGCGATTCAAGACAACGCCGGTTCCGGCGCTGATAACATGGCTGCTCCGAAAAGCGGCAGCAGGTATTGACATTCTTTTCGAGGGGCTGATGCACCTTCGAGAGCAAGGCCCCGGAGCAATCCGGGGTTTTGCTTTTAAGGATGCGACTCCAGATCGTCCGTCGCCCGCATCAAGCGCGCGGCGCAAAAGCAATAATAAGGAAAAGCCTCGCCTCAAAGCCCTTCCCGGACGGCGAGTCTTTCTCATCCGAAGGAGGCAGCGATGGCGTCACGCGACCACTTTCAGCAGGAGCTACACGCGCAAATCGAGAGAGCGATAGAGCGCGGCGCGGAACAACTCATCGTCAATTCAGGCGAACTACTTGCAGCGGTTGGCGGGCGTCCCGTCCTCAAGAATCAAATGCGGTATTGCTGCGACGTGATGAGAGAAGAAATGAAAGCAGGCGATGTCATCGTAAATGGTCCCGAAAACGGCTACGGCCCGAGCTTAACGATACGCTATTTGTTATCTGGCAATTCTGAACGGCGGTGATGGGGCACGGATGCGCGTTCGCACCAACCGTTCCGCAATGTCAACGCCGTCAATCGAGTATATGCAGATGCTCGACGCGGCAACCTGCTCGACCCAATTATCATAGAAAGATTCGGCCACCGCTGAATGGCAGGCAGCGAGGAATGCCTGATCTTGGTGGCCGAAAAGAACGGCCCGACGATGATGGCGCGGATCGGTGTGATGCGTGCGCTAAACCGCCGCGTCGAGCGGGTGTTCGATCCGCCCCGCAAGGATACCATTGGGGAACACGGAAATTGAAGAGAGACGAATGATCAAACCCGTCGTTGTCTGGTGACTTGGCTGGCGTAATCGCCGTTCAACTCGGCGTAATCCATTAATCTTTTTTTTTGTCAGGTCTCACGGCCTTTAAGAAGCCACGGCTGAAACTTCCTCCCGACGCTGCCTTCTCGGCGTAAAACTCCTCAATGCCATTCGGGTACGCGAGTACGAAATTCACTTCCCCGATTTCCTGAGCGAGTTTAACGAGGCCGTCCAGCTCAATGCTGACTTCAAACTCGACCCTCGGCCGCGTACTGAATGTTCTTAGTTTGTCGGGGTCGCCTGTTTCCCAGGCCCAGAGTCCGTGCGTAGTTTGATTCTTCGGTTCTCGCAGTTTGCGATTTTGCCGGATAGCTTTTCCAATTCGGTTTTGCGGGGGCTATCCGGGAGAAGTCGAACCTCTGTCAGCCACGCCTTTAGACGGCGAGTAAGCGACAAATTGAAAACGTCTTCGTGTGGTTCGGCACCGCGGCCTGTAGCCATTTCTACGGTTTGGTATAGGAAGTAATGCTCCAAAATTGCCCAGTGAGCGGTGACCCAGCCAATCCCCGCAAGTTCCTTCTCTTCGAGATCAGGTCCAAGCTGGTGGAGTCCGCCCTTTGGCGGAATCGTGACCAACGTATTACTGTAAATCTTGTTTGGATCATCGGCCATCTGGCTATCCCCAACGAGCATATTGCACGGATTTCAACCTGTGAGACAATAGCGGCAGCGAGATTTCTGTCGCTTCGCAGGTTTAACGGAAGCGATTAAACGCGGGACTTCTTCAACGTTCTTTCTGGCGTGCCTTGCGGCGATGGAATTGCAGGGGGTAGTGTTGGAGGAGATTTAGCGGTTTGGTTGAGGGGCACGATGCGATCACGACGAAATCATCGTCAACACGGCACATGTCATAGCGGCGGAAACGATGCCGCTAATCAACCAGATCAGCTCAGCACCTATTACCCACTCAAGCGGGTAAGATTGGCGCGTGGGGATGCGGCGCCGTCACTCCGGTTTGTACTTGCGATTCTTGGGTGCACTGATGTCGCAAAGTATACAGAAGAAGATGCGCATGCTGCTCATGACGCGCGAGTGACCGCGCAATTTAGCGGCAAAATGAGAGCTTGACTTCATACTCCTCAAGATTAACGTTCACGAAATGTCCTGCGGGTGGGAGCCGGAAATCCATTCTCGCGGAGGTCCATCATGAGAGGCAATGAATGTCCCGTCCACGTAGCTGATGGCGTGCTTGGCACACAGTGTCACATTTGCGCTTTTTTCAATGGCTTCGACGAGCAGCACAGAGTGCTTCGCTCGTTCATCAAAGAGGGATTCGAGCGGGGCGACAAGGCTTTTCATATCGTGGATCCCGAGCTGCGGGACGATCATCTGAAGCGACTCGCCGAAGCTGGCATAGACGTGGAGCAGGCGATAGCAACCGGACAGCTGGAACTGCGGCGCTGGCAGGACGCTTATCTGCGCGACGATCGCTTCGATCAAGATGGGATGCTCGCCTTGCTCGAAGAGGTGCTCGGATCAGGGGCGGCAGCCGGTAATGCCCACGTCAGATTTGTGTCACGCGTGGAACCGTCCCTGGTGGACAAGGCAGGCGAAGATAACTGGTTGGAATACGAGACGCGCGTCAACTACGCGGTCGCCAAATACAACGATCCGGTAATCTGCACCTACGATCTGACGAACTTCAGTGCTAGCTTGGTGATAGACATGTTGCGGGTTCACCCCGTCGTGATTGTCGGAGGCGTGCTCCAGGAGAACCCGTTCTTTGTTCCTCCAGACCAGTTCCTCCTTGAACTCCGAGAGAGAAAATCGGCTCGGCGCAGCGCGATCCAAGCACATTGATAGTGATGGCTGACGAGAATCTCCGGCTGCGAGCAGCGCTTCGGGATTTAGTCGCCCTTTCGACCATCCCGGCGGGGTGGATCGGGATCGCACCGCGCACGATCGCCGCTGGACTAGCCGACATACTGGTGGGGTCGTTGGGTTTTGATTTTGCGTTCGTACGCTTGCTCGATCCCACCGGAGGGGTAACGATCGACGTCACGAGTGGATACGCCACCAGGAAATTTTTAGACTGGCTGCAGGCCCAATTTTCTACTTTCGATGGGTCTCTGCGTAGGCAGATCATTCCAAATGTTATTAGCTTTGATGACAGACTGGAATCACTCCGCGGTATCGTTATTCCTCTTGGGTTCAACGCTGACGCTGGTCTTGTAGCCATCGGCTGTGAGCGTAGCAACTTCCCAACCGAAAATGACAGGATGCTGCTCACAGTGGCTGCTAATCATGCGGCGACAGCCTTCCGCAGCGCGAACTTGATTGATGAACGGCGCCGGGCTGAGAAGGAAGTTCGCAAAGCCCGCGACGAACTTGAGATGACTGTGATGGAAAGGACGGCTGAATTGCAGCGGACAATGGCTGAGCTGGTCCACATGAATCGCCTAGCGACAGCGGGCGTCCTTTTAGCGTCCATTGCTCATGAGATCAATCAGCCACTAACCGGGATTGTAGTGCAAGCCAGTGCCGCCCGACAATGGCTTGCATTGAGAGAGCCAAGCATAGAAAAGGCGCGAGACGCGCTGGATCAAATCGAAAGGGACGGTCTCCGTACAGGTGAAATCATCGCAAGCCTTCGCGGAATGTTCAAAAAGGAAACGCAGGCGAGAAACCCAATCGACATTAACGAGCTGATCTTCACGGTTCTTGCTATTGTGCGCCACGAGTTGCAGAGGCATGGAGTAGAGGTGCGCACGGAACTCGATGAATCACTCCCGGCCTTGGAAGGCGACAGAGTTCAATTGCAGCAAGTCGTATTAAACTTGGTCATGAACGCCATTGAGGCGATGCAGACGGGAGCGCTGCGAATATTGAGCATACGATCCTGCGTTAGCAAACCAAGTTTTGTTCACGTGGCCGTCGAGGATACCGGCACGGGTATCGCCCTATCCAACCACGATCGTATTTTCGACCCGATGTTCACGACCAAAGAGCGTGGTATGGGAATTGGCCTTTCCATCTGCCATTCTATTATCGAAAGCCATAACGGCCGTATTTGGGTGACGCGGGGAATCGACAAAGGCTCGATTTTCCAATTTGAGTTGCCGACGAACGTGGGCCAAGGTGATCAAGTTCGCCAACCCTGAATAGCGGCGCGCGTTGCATAACGTGCCGATACGCGAAATCTAGCCATGTCGCTTGTGGGTCAAAACGGAAGAAGAATTGAGCAGATGTCTTCCGCTGTTCATCCAATAACGGACGTCGGACAGTTCAACATACCTCAAGCGGGCAGCGAGCCGGGGACGATCTGAATCCGGAAAATTTCACAGCCTACCGCATGGGCCAATCTGTCAAGCCGCTCACCCGCGGCGGCGTACTGATCTCGCTGGCCGCTGAAAGCGATATCACCCGTAACAAGGATCCCATGGGCTACGCTTCCCTGCAACGCCCGGACCACCTCAGCGGCATCCGCGATGAGTTGCTCTTTAACATCGGCGTGTATGTGAATTTACTCGTCGCGTTCTTGACCGAAATGGATGTCCGAGAGATAAACAAATATAGCCGACATGGTACCCTTAAGTTGTATACTCAGCCGGCTCAGGTTGTCCGCAATCCGGCCCCACTGCGACCACACTAACTTTTAGCTCATGGGTTCAACCAGCTCATTCGCGCAGCGGGACGCCAGCAAACACACGCGGGTTTTACAACTGCTCGAACGTCTTCACAACCCTTACTAGATCCCCCAACGCAGGGCATTTGACCAGAGGCTAGCGTCCAAGGACTGATCTGCAAGAACAGCCGCGGATCTTGGACGAGAATCACTCCGTTCGTTCCACTCTCGTGACTACCAAGCAGAAACGTCCCCGGCCGTCGACTGTCCCTCTATATGGGCTCGGTCACGACGCGGATGTTTTGGAATGGCTCGCATACGGGTGCTCACCGCACTCAAGATCAAGCAGAATCTGAAGCCGGGAATGTATGCCGGTGGGCTTGGGCTTTACCTGAAGGTCCGCGCCACACTCCAAGAGCTGGATTTTCCGGTATCGCATCGGTGGCGAGCTGCGGGATATGGGCCTTGGGCCGTTTCATACCGTGTCGCTTGCGGCGCGAGAAGACACAGAAGCCAAGGCCAACGAACCCCAGGAGCATCATTGTCGGTTTAGGTACAGATGGCGCCACGCTCCCGAGCCGTTGAAGCCGATGTTCCAGATTTTGTCGTCGGTGGCGCGGGCAGACTCACTTCTCTTCCATGACATCTTCCTAAACCAAAATTCAGTTCCCGAGACCCCCGATCTGGGCGCACCGCCTGATTTTCAGGCCACAGCCCGCTGTAATAGTTCGCCTGGCTGGTTATTGTTCTCGAAGTCCGGTTCGGCTTCCGCCTTTGCGGTCTTGAGAATTTGGACGGCGTCGATGATGTTTTTCTCCGTGTGGTTGGCCATCACCTGCATCCGGATCCGTGCCGCGCCCTTGGTCACAGCGGGGAACTCGACCAGATTGGCGATCAGTCCGAGTTCGGGCAAACGTTTGCTCACAAGGCGGGCAAGACCTTCCGTTCCCATCTTGACGCAAACGATCGCGGATGGATCGCCGTAATAGTCGAGGCCAGCTTCACTCAGGTGATGCCGAAGAGTGAGGATGTTTGCCATCAACGCCAGGCGCTGCACACGTCCTTCAACGGATTCTGCGATCTCGAACGCTTTCAGAACGGTCGCAGCCTGCACGGGAGACAGTGCATTCGAAAAGGTCGCGGGCGCACTGTAAAAGCGGAGATATTCCTTCACCGCGCGGCTCTTGCAAGCGACGAAGCCGCCATTGGACGCGAAGGTCTTGGAAAAACTGCCCATGACAATGTCGATCTTGCCCAGCATGTGCTGGATACCGATA
>Ga0210396_10006954_pt1 | contig 10801 bp, 10 predicted proteins | sample IncBWH17OmetaG_FD_155466 | JGI IMG/M metagenome (GOLD analysis project Ga0210396, IMG submission 155466) | Forest soil microbial communities from Barre Woods Harvard Forest LTER site, Petersham, Massachusetts, United States - Inc-BW-H-17-O ... | reverse complement strand
TCGGAGGTCTAAGTATGTCGATCGAAAAAAAAAGAATTACTGTTGCGAGCTGGCTGCTGCTGGCGCTGATCGTTTCCCTCGCTGCCTGCAACAAGTCTGATAACTCTTCGGTCAAACTGTTTGCTTCGCCCGACGATGCCGGCAACGGACTACTGGAAGCGGCAAAGTCGGGAGATCTGAACGCTGTGCTGGCAGTCTTCGGCCCGGAATCGAAAGACACGATCTTTTCTGGCGATGCCGTGCAGGACAAGACCACAGTCGAAAGATTCGTGGCTGCCTATGGGACAATGCACCGTTGGCGCAAGATGCCGGATGGAGCCCAAATCCTGATCATCGGCGCAGACAATTTTGCCTTCCCGATCCCGCTTAAGAAAAATGGCGGCGGCCAATGGTTTTTCGACACAGCGGCGGGAAAAGACGAGATTCTGGCGCGCCGGGTTGGTCGGAACGAACTGGCCGTCATTGACGTCTGTGGAGCACTGGCGGACGCCCAGGCCGAATATTTCTCAGCACCGCACAATGGCGCGAGTACGAAACAATACGCTTTGAAGTTTATCAGTGATACCGGTCAGCAGAACGGTTTGTACTGGGATTCTCCTCAAGACCAGCCCAAAAGTCCGCTTGGACCGCTGGTAGCTTTTGCAACCGATGAAGGCTATAGCGTGAAGCCGAACTCACACGCGCCTTTTCACGGATACTACTTCCATATGCTTGCCCGGCAAGGCGCCGGCGCGCCGGGTGGCGCCAAGGACTACGTCGTCGATGGAAAGATGGCTGGTGGGTTCGCCTTCGTGGCCTATCCGGCGGAATACGGTAATTCAGGGGTCATGACCTTCATCATTAACCAGGATGGAGTGCTGCTGCAGAAGGACTTGGGGAAGGCCACAACGGAAACAGCGAAAGCGATGACCGAGTTTAATCCCGATCCCAGTTGGAGCCCGGTAGTGGAATGACGACGGAAAGAAGCGGTGTTCCGGGCGTAAACTAGTTAAGCCGATTTTGGAATGACCCGTGTTGAACACGGCGACTTCAGTGTTCGCCCGCTATGGACAAGATTGTCGATTTCCCACTGCTTGTTTTTGCGTTCTCTTTCATCGTGCTTTGGCTCTCGGCGTTGTTCGGTGATTTCGTCCGAAGAAAGTTCCGGCCACTAGGCGAGGACGAGCGGGGCGACTTCGGAACTGTCCAAGCTGCCACTCTGACACTTCTGGGCTTGCTCATCGGATTTACCTTTTCAATGGCGATCAACCGCTACGAACAGCGGAAACACTATGAAGAGGCGGAGGCGAACGCGATCGGCACGGAGTATTTCCGCGTAGGCCTGCTGCCTGCCGCAGAAGCGCAGGAGGTGCGTGAGCTGCTCAGAAATTATCTCAATCAACGTGTGCTGTTCTACACCACACGCGATGCGCAGAAGCTTCGGCAGGTCGACACCGACACTGCCCAGCTGCAGAACGATCTGTGGTTATCCGTTCAGGCCCACGCGCTGGCTCAGCCGGGACCCATCTCCTCCCTGGTCGCTGCAGGCATGAACGATGTGCTGAACTCTCAGGGATATACCCAGGCCGCGTGGTGGAACCGCATTCCATCTGAGGCCTGGGTCCTGTTGGCAGCCATTTCCGCGGGCTGCAATCTGTTGATAGGCTATGGGGCACATCGAATGAGTTTCCTCTTCACAGTTTTGCCCCTCGCGGTCGCGCTCTCGTTCTTCCTGATAGCTGACATCGATAGCCCTCGCGGAGGCGTGATTCTCGTCCAACCGCAGAACTTGATAAGTCTCTCCAAGAGCATGAAAACACCGTAGGTTCACGGGATTCGTGGGGCATCCGACCCATCTGATTTCGGGTTCAAGAAAACTGCGGACAGTGAGTCAGGAGGGGGCGAAAGGCCAGGTGTCTTAAGCTGCGTTTGGTCCTGCATTCCTGATGAGCGCCGCTTCAACGTTTGAAAGCTGCCGCAGCGCCTCGATTCGCGCCTCGAACACCTCTCGCCGCGTGCGTCCGAGAAGAAGAGCGCATTCATGGTCGGAGTATCTCTCCAGTACGGACATGACAAAGACAAACCGCTCAAGCGGCGGAGTGAGTCTGGTCACTCGGTCGAAGACTGAGGATCCATCTGATTCATCGCTAGGCTCACGCCAGGAATCGACTTTTCCTTCTCTTTCCGAGGGCGATGCAAATACACGATGAATAGCATTGAGCATCAGGCAGCGTTTGCTCCAGGTTCTTTCCCGTCCTTTAAAAACGCATTTCGCATTCAGAGCCTCCTCGACCGTTGCGATGAAACACCGTTCCGCGTCAGCGTGACTTCCCGTCAACAGGAAGGCAAGCAAGTACAAAGGCTTAAAATCGGCTGTAAGGACCTCGCAAAAGTCGGAGTGCGTGGCGTACGCTGGCTGGAACTGCGCGTCTTGTCTGGGCCGAATCCTGTACATGTTCAAAGTCGCACGTGTGTGTCTGGCCACATAGCGAACGCTCCGGAGCCCGTTCTTCTCTTGCGCCACCAAATGGAGAATCGTGCGCCCATCGAACGCGGATTGTTGTTAATGATGATCTGAAGCGTCATTACTTGAAATTGACCGTAACCGCACAACCTTGCCCGAGCTGAGTTCGTACGTCGCTTCGTAAACGGTCAGCTTGCCGTCGTGTAGAGAATGCTGCAGCACCTCACTGCTGTCGAGCACGTCCTTGGCGCTTTGGTGCACGTTCTCCAGAACCGCCGCTTCCACGAGTTCGTCCGGTTTGGCATGCGTCTTCGCGCGTGTAACGGCCGGCGAGATCTTGTCCACCATAGCCTGGAGGTTTGTCGTTGGCATCTTGTCGCCCGAGCAGGCGGCCGCAACAGCGGCGCACCTTTCGTGTCCGAGCACCACCAGCACGCTCGATCCCAGATGCTCAACCGCAAACTCGATGCTGGCCACGCCCAGAGGGCCAGCGATGTTGCCCGCCGCCCGAACCACAAAAATGTCGCCCAGGTTTTTGTCGAAAAGAATTTCCGGCGAAACTCGACTGTCGGAACAAGCCAGTACCATAACCTTGGGAGCTTGCCCCTTCGCCAGACTTTGACGCAAAGGTACGACATCAACAGTTTTCGTCTTGCCGTTTACAAATCTTTGGTTGCCTTCCATCAAATCGGCCCATATTGATTCAGCCGAGGGAGTCTGGGCCGCAACGGAGGACGCGTGTGCGGGCGCGGTTTCCTGTTGGGCCAATCCTGCATACCGAAGTTGGCTCAAAAAGAGCAGGCACAGAAGGTATCTTTTCACTGGTCCCTCCTTTGTTTCAGGCACTACATCACCCGGTCCCCGCAGTAACCAAGGCCGGTGCCGGACCGTTGCGTGATCTGAGCGCCTTTGACACTACCTGAACGATAAGGTCCGCAGACCTGTCATTAATGACAGGTTACGGGCGCTGGCTTCTGTTGTTACCTAGTCATCTGCGGTTGCGTGCGGAGAAAACGGTCCATCCATACCAATGTTGAAGCAAATTACTTCACTATTTCTTGCCTGCTCTCTGGCGATTGCAACGTGTCCCCTAGAGGGCTATGCGAGTCCGCCATCTGCACTCGCAGCACAAGAACCTGCGGCAGAGGTTTCTGATCGGTTGGAGCAACTGGTTGCCCCCATCGCTCTTTATCCCGATGCTCTCGTGGCCCAGATTCTCGCGGGCGCTACTTACCCTACCCAGATCGTCGAGGCAGACCGCTGGCTAAAGCAAAACTCCAGCCTGCAGGGCGAAGCATTGGCCAAAGCGGTCGATACCCAGTCCTGGGACGAGAGCGTCAAGGCACTCACACAGTTTCCCTCGGTCCTCGACAACATGAGTACGAACCTGTCTTGGACGTCCGCGGTCGGCGATGCGTATTTCAATGAGAAGGACGCAGTGACCGCCACGGTTCAGAAACTGCGAAAGCTAGCGAAAGATGCGGGAAATCTCAAGACCACCAAGGAACAAACCGTCACCGCTGAAGCCCAGACGATTGTCATTCAGCCCGCCAATCCGCAGGTCGTCTACGTGCCTGTCTACAATCCCACGATCGTGTATGGCGCTCCCGTCGTCGTTTACCCGGGATATAGCAGCCCGAACATGGCCGCTGTTGCCGCTATCTCCTTCGGGATCGGCATTGCTGTAGGAGCAGCCGTTTGGGGCGGATGTTGTCTTTGGGGATGGAGTTCGTGGGGCTACAACTGGCGTGGCGGAACTGTTGTATACCGGCGCAACGTCTACGTTTCTCACAGCAACATTTATATCAACCGCAACTCCTACTATCGTCACCCGAATAACTACCCGAGGCCGACCCCTTACGGTGGCAATAACATCAACCGCAGCGGGAACACCATCAACAGGGGCGGTAACACGATCAACGGTGGTGGTGGCAACTCGATCAATGTAGGTGGGAACAAGCCAGGTACGCCCTCGACCTTACCAGCGGGCAATCGCACAGGCGGGCAGGGCAATTTAGGACAAGGCCAAGGTGGGAACAAGCCAGGTACGCCCTCGACCTTACCGGCGGGCAATCGTACAGGCGGGCAGGGCAATTTGGGACAAGGCCAAAATCGCGGCCAGGCGGATCCGAATCGCGGATTCGGGAACACCGCCGCAACCGGCACGCGCTCCAATGCATTTTCTGGTTACACCGCGGGCGGGAACGCTGCGGCGCAGCAATCGCGCGGGAGCTCCAGCTTCGGCGGTGGCGCGAGCAAAGCTTCAAGGCCCAGCGGAGGAAATGCCGGCGGACGCCGCTGACGACGCGAGGCGAAGTGCGGACATCAACGGGTCAACACGGTCGGACGGAGGACACACTAATGTTGTTGTCGCGCGCCACTAAGTTCAGAAAAAGCGATATAGCGAATTGGTGTTGTGTTTCGGCCATGACGCTGCTGATGAGTGGACTTCTGCCCGCACAGCAGCCCGCACAGAAAACTTTTTCTTCCGCAGAGGACGCGGCCCAGGCATTGTTTGCTTCCGCTCAATCCGGTGATCAAAGCGCAGTGCTTGCGATCTTCGGTCCGGCGGGTAACGAAATCATCTCTTCGGGAGATCCAGTCCAGGATAAGAACACTCTCGAGCAATTTGTCACCGAATATAAAGAAATGCACCGCCTCGGACCAGAGCCGGATGGAACTACGACTCTTTACATAGGAGCGGACAACTGGCCCTTTCCCGTGCCTCTGGTGAACGCAGGTGGACTCTGGCACTTCGACACGCAAACCGGCAAGAAAGATATTCTCTTGCGCCGCATCGGCCAGAACGAATTCGCTGCGACCGACGTCTGCTACGCGTTGGTCACGGCCCAGAACGATTACTACGGCCAGTCCCGGGATGGAAAACCTCAACAATATGCACAGGTTTTTACCAGCGCTGAAGGCCAGCACAATGGACTGTACTGGAAAGTTGCCGAGGGCGAACCCGAGAGCCCGATTGGCCCGTTGGTGGCTTATGCGGCAGATGTGGGTTATGGCCAATCCCCTGATGCAGAGCACTCCCCTTTCCACGGATATTACTATCGAATCTTGACTAAGCAAGGAAAGGGCGCGAAGGGCGGCGCCAAGGATTACATCGTGAACGGAGCGATGACCGGGGGTTTTGCCATTCTGGCTTATCCCGCCGACTATCGTTCCTCCGGCGTGATGACTTTCACTGTCGATCAGACTGGAGTGATCTACGAAAAAGATCTGGGCCCCAGGACCGCACAGCTTGCGACCGCGATGAAGGAATACGCACCGGATACGAGTTGGAAGAAATTGGAATAGCAGTCAACAAAATTATGAGCAACATTCTGGAGATCCGATGAGAATACACAAGACCAGCAAGGCCGGTGGGCGGACGGCACGGTTATCAGTTGTAATAGGCGGCATTTTCTTCCTTCTGACAGCCTCGCTTCCATTGCCCTCCGCGGGACAGTCCGACGACAAGAAGAAGCCAGAGCAGTTTTCCGCCACAGCATTTGGGCAGGGCGGCATGTTTGCTGGCAAGAGTGTATCGCTGAACATTTACATCTCCGACTATTCCAGCGACCAGGAAGTAGAGGAGCTCGCTGGCATTCTCAAAACCAAAGGTTCGGACGCTCTTCTGCAGGCCGTGCAGAAGATCAAAGAAAAAGGAAAGGTTGCCACCACAGGTCGAGTTGGATGGAACGTCCCGATTATCCGTCAACATCCCACGGAGAAGGGTCGCAGGATTGTGATGTTTTCCGACCGCCCTATTTCATTCTACGAAGCCAGCACTGCGCCGCGCTCGAGGACATACGAGTTTGGGATGCTGGTTCTAGATCTCGACGATAAGGGCGAAGGTACGGGCCTCCTGTATGGAGCGTGCAAGGTCAAGTTCACCAAAGATGATCAGTTGCAGGTCGAGCACTATGGCCAGGCGCCTGCCCGTCTGGCGGCCGTGAAGGTCTGGAAGTAACGCTCCGCCAGTAACTCGTATAGGAACTGTCCGGGCCGAGCAAGTGTGACAAAGCCCCAATCCTGACTGGCACTTTTGACAGTTTATTTTCCAACTCCTGTCGCCCATTCTAAAATTAGAGCGAGACGGTGAAGACTCTCCTTTGCTCAGCCCGCAATGCTGGATCACTCAGAGTCTCAAGAAACCTATGCATCAACGCGTCACTCGTAATCTTCTGGCCATCGCCATCTTTATCGTCGCCACTACGCTGGTCCAGGGTAAGTCCAGCAAGCTGATGATGAGTTGGAAGAATCCTGACTATTCCCCGGAGAAAAGGTTTCATCGCGTACTGGCATTGGGTCTTAGCGACAAGACTCAGGTCCGCGCAGATTTCGAGGACGCATTAGCCGCGGAGCTCACGAGCGCGGGACTGGAGGCCGTAGCGGGCAACACGATTCTTCTGCGTCCCGTCGGAACGAAGCTCGATCTCACTTACTTGAGAGAGCAGATTCAGGCGAACCAGATCGAAGCGGTGGTGGTTTCGCGCCTCATCAAGGTGGAAAACAAGTCCACCTATGTCCCCGGCGCGCCCTACCTGGTGCCATATTCCTACTACAACACCTTCTATGGTTATTACGGCACGATGTATCAGACCGTATATGCCCCGGGTTATCTCCAGCAAGAGAGGAAAGTACGGATTGAAACCAACCTCTATGTCACATCTGAGCCGGATGGACAGCTGGTCTGGACCGGGATTACTGACACATTCAATCCATCGGACGTGCACAAGGCAATTAGAGGATTAGTCAAGCTGGTCGTGGCCCAGATGCAGAAGCAACAGGTCCTGTAATCGAAAGGGAACTGTTTACCCTGAGAGTTCTACGCCGTCAGTTTGGTCCGGTGTCGCCACGCGAATGTGAGTTCATCAAAACCGAAACACCAAGCAGGAGGGAAAGTGAAGAAGCAAAGACTGAAATGGATTGCACTCATATTTACTTTGAGCGCAGTGATGTTTCTCGGCGCATGCCACAAGAAGGCCGCGCCCGCCCCACCGCCGCCGCCCCCACCGCCCCCACCGGCGCCCACCGCGTCGCTGAGCGCCAACCCCAGCACGATCGAGAAGGGGCAATCGGCATCTCTGACCTGGCAGACGGCCAATGCCACCGACATCACCATTGACGCCATCGGCACCGTCCAGGCCAGCGGTTCGCAGCAGGTGTCCCCGCCGGACTCCACCACTTATACCTTGACGGTGAAAGGTCCGGGAGGAACGCAAACCGCGTCGGCCCGAATTACGGTCACTGCACCGCCGCCGCCCCCACCCCCGCCAGGGCCAACTGACGAAGAGTTGTTCGCCCAGAATGTGAAGGACATCTTCTTCGACTATGACAAAGGCGATATTCGCGGAGATCAGCAGAGCGTACTGCAGGCAGACATCACCTTCCTGTTGAAACATTCCAACATCCACTTCGTGGTTGAAGGACACTGTGACGAACGTGGATCGACGGAGTACAACATGGCTCTGGGAGACAATCGCGCCAGTGCCGTAAAGAATGCGCTCACTCAAGGTGGACTCAGTAGTGACAACATCAAGACTGTGAGCTACGGAAAGGAAAAACCGTTCTGCACCGAGTCTAACGAATCGTGTTGGTCACAGAACCGCCGCGGCCATTTTGTCTACGAAAAGTAGCTTGTACCTGCGGGTGCCGGATGAAGCGAAGTTACTTTAATTCGCGACGGCACCCGATACATGTATTCCGAGTTCCATCGCACGAAAGTGGATTTGTACGTCTACATTCCGAAATCAGCGACGGCTTCTCTCCGGAGCCAGCACGTTCCGGTGCGCGCTGCTGTGTGTCTTGTGTCTTGGTATAGCTCTACCGAGCGCGGGTTCGAACCCCGCTGCCGCTGCGCACCAGGCGCGGCATCAGGTCGATGTACTGTTCCTTTCCTCGCTCGATCCTGACCTGCCCGACGTCGCCGCCATGATCGAACAGACCGAGACGCGCATCCTTGACGGCTCCAACTTGCCCGTGCATTTCAGCTTTGAATATCTCGATTCTCCCTCATCTTTTGCGGATGCCTCTCGCAGGCAAGCCACCGCCGCGTATCTCTTACAAAAATACAGCGGACAAACTTTCGACCTGATAATTGCGATCAACGAAGAGACAGTGGCGTTCACCGAAGAAATTCAAGCGAGACTCTCCCCCGATTCTGGCTTATTGTTCTTCGTATCCAATCCCAGGAATCCTGCCGGGTGGCTTAAGCAACAACGGGGCAGGACCGGCGTGGTTCGCGCGGTGAAGTTTCTCCCAACGCTGGAACTGGCTCTGCGCCAAAATCCGGGTACCTCCCATGTGATCGTGGTTTCCGGTGCCTCGGACGCAGAGAAAGTCGATCTGAAGTTAGCCGCAGAACAGTTTCGGATGTATGAGTCGAATCTGCAGTTTCAATACCTGACCGATCTGCAGTTCTCCGACCTGGGACCGCGGCTGGCGCACCTGCCGCCGGGCAGTGTCATCGTGTTCCTCGACTTCATCACCGACTCTCACGGCGAGGAGTTTGTGCCGGCACGCATTCTGCCGGGTATCGCCAAGTCGTCGAACGCTCCGATCTACGGAACTTTCTCCTCGGTTGTCGGCGAGGGAGTGGTCGGGGGCAGCGTCGCCGATCTCGGCGAAGTCGGCCGGGTCCTGGGGGATGACGGCGTACGTATCTTGAAGGGGGAAAGGCCGGAGAATATCCCTCTCGTCACCGGCGACTTTCAGCACAATGTCTTCGACTGGCGCCAACTGCATCGGTGGGGCATCGCCGAAAGCAAGATTCCAAAAGAGAGTGAAGTTCGCTACTGGGAATACTCGCCGTGGGAGCTTTACCGCTGGAGAATCCTTGGCCTTTCCTTCCTTCTTCTGATCGAGAGCGTGCTGATCATCCTGCTACTAGTGAATATCGCCAGGCGAAGGCGGGCCCAGGAAGCCCTGCGGCGCAAGGAAAAAGAACTGGCGGAGGCGCAGCGCCTGGCGCGAGTGGGGAACTGGTTCTGGGACACAAGAACTGATGAGTTTACCTGGTCGGAAGAGCTTTACCGGATCCACGGTCTTGATCCGAGGCTGCCCCCGCCATCGCACCAGCAATTTACTAAACTCTTCACGCCCGAGAGTTGGAGTCGCCTTCGCGCCGCTATCAGGGAGGCTTCACAGACGGGTTCGATTCAGGAACTCGACTTGGAACTGGCGCTCGGAGAAGGCAAGAAGAGGTGGGTCACCGCCCGGGGCGAAACCTTGCGCGATGCTTCTGGCTCCGTGACCTGCCTTCAGGGCACGGTGCAAGATATCTCCGAACGTAAGCAAGCGGAGGAAGCCCGATCCAGGCTGGCTTCTATTGTGGAGTCCACCGACGATGCGATCATCTCCAAGAACCTTGACGGGGTTATCGTCAGTTGGAATCGCGGGGCACAGCGCATCTTCGGATACACCGCAGAAGAAGTGATCGGAAAACCGATTGAAGTCATCATCCCCGACGAATTGCTGGACGAGGAGAACAGAATACTGCGGCAGGTGAAACGGGGTGAACGCATTGAACATTACGAGACAGTCCGAATCACGAAAGCGGGCGAGAGGGTCAATGTCTCCTTGACGTTATCCCCGGTGAGAGATTCTTCAGGCGCCATCATAGGAGTTGCCAAGATCGCTAGGGACATCACCGATCGCAAGCGGGCCGAGGAAGCCCTGCGGGAAAGTGAGACTCGCTTTCGCTTGATTGCCAATACCGCTCCCGTGCTGATCTGGATCTCCGGTCCGGATAAGCTATTCAACTATTTCAATCAACCCTGGCTTGAATTCACCGGGAGAAATCTCGAACACGAACTGGGCAACGGCTGGACGGAAGGTGTGCATCCCGATGACCTGCGAAGGTGCATGGATACCTACACACAGTATTTTGATCGCCGGGAGAGATTCGACCTGGAATACCGCCTTCGTCGTCACGACGGCGAATACCGGTGGGTCCTGGATACAGGTGTGCCGAGAGTCAGCCCTGATGGCTCCTTCGCAGGCTACGTTGGATGCTGCATGGACATCAGCGATCTAAAGCAAGCCAGGGCTACCGTACTTGAATTCAGTGGCCGCCTCTTGCGCGCGGGAGAAGAGGAACGAGCGCGGGTTGCGCGTGAATTGCACGACGACATCAACCAGCGCTTGGCGCTGCTGGCCAACGGACTTCAAGAAGCTGAGGCTACCTCTGCCAATTTCGCTCCGCAACTAAAGCAGGGATTGCGCGAACTCTGGCAGCTGACCAACGAAATCGCCTCTTCCATCCAGCACATTTCTCATCATCTGCATCCCTCGAAGCTTCACTACCTTGGGCTCGCGGCGACCATGCGGCATCTCTGCAAAGAAGTTGCCCAGCAATACAAA
>Ga0210396_10006952_pt1 | contig 10801 bp, 11 predicted proteins | sample IncBWH17OmetaG_FD_155466 | JGI IMG/M metagenome (GOLD analysis project Ga0210396, IMG submission 155466) | Forest soil microbial communities from Barre Woods Harvard Forest LTER site, Petersham, Massachusetts, United States - Inc-BW-H-17-O ... | reverse complement strand
GTCGTTGGGGTTGGGGATCTCTGACTCATGCCCGACGTAAAGCCAGCTCTTGCCGAAGATCTCTTCCTGTTCCCGCTTGAAGATCTCCTCGGATGTGAAGGCGGACCGGTGGACTCGGAACAGCCCCTTTTCCCGGTCGTCGACGACCAACTTGCCTGGAGTGCTCACAATATGCCGCCTCTCGCTTCGGGTGCGCTGCTGGGAAACGTGCTCATGCGTTGTGGACTGGTAGCGCGCCGACTGATAGCGGTTCGGCGGCCTTTCCGCCGTCGGTTTCGATCGGTTCGCGGACGTCGGGGGGAATCAGGGCCCGCGACGACGGTTCAACCGGCAGGTCCGGTAATGGCGACAGCCAGATGTCGGCGGTCTCGGGAGCCATCGGGAGAATCCTCGCCTTGTGCGTCGCATCGTCCACCTGCGGATGACCCGTGCAGAATTCGACGGCAAAGCCTCGCGCCTCATCCTGCATATAGACCCCGATGGAGCCCGATGGCGCGTGGCGGAGCAGGTCGTCGCGCAACTTGACACCGTGACGTAATGCATTGTTGCGGAAGCGCATTACATCGTCGATCGACTCGACCTGCACACAGAAGTGGTTGAACGCCGAGCGCTGTCCCCTCAGCAGCACGAGCGAGTGGTGATATCTGTCGCCGGCCCGCAGAAATGCGACTTTGTCAGCGATCCAATCCGATGGCTTGAAGCCGAGGACCTCTTGATAAAAACGCGTGGTGTTGTCGAACTGCGCCGTCTCCCAGCCGCCATGCAAGAACTTCTCCATTTTGACACCAGTGTTGACGGGCGCGACTCCGCGCTCGTACATCCCCGAGTACAGTTCGATGTCCGTGCCGCCAGGGTCGGTGAATCGAAGCCAGTGCGACACGCGGTCGGCCGCCGGGTTGCCACCCTCGACGAACTCGATGTTCCAGGTTTTCAACTCGGCGCGCACCCGCCCGAAGCTTTCTTCACTGCTGACCTCGTAACCGATGCGCTTGACTCCTTGCCCGTTTCCTTCTTCCAACCGCACCCAGTGGTGCTCCCGGCCGCCGGTCATGAACGCAGTCGATCCGACAACCTCCGTAAGGTCGAGACGGGCGAATCTGGAGTAAAACTCGGCGGCTTCGGCGAGATCGCTCACGCCTATGGCCAGGTAGCCGAACTTATGAACGATGTCTTGCATGCGCATTCCTGTCTGAGCTGCGAGTCGTCGGTCGCCAGTTGGTCGGCCGCTAACCAGCCCAGCCGAGCCTCGCAGCCTCCTCCTTGTGTACTAGCGGTTTATGGCAGGCCGGCCGTGCTGCCAAGGTTCGCGTTCCGCATCGCGGGACCGGATGGTGTCGTGACCGCCGCTGGAACTCCATTCTGGCCGCAATTCGAGTATTTTTCAACACATACGTTGACGACAGTGACTCGGTTCCGTAATGTTGCTCCCGTCACACCGCTGCACATGACCTTCGCCATGTTCGGCATACCCGCGCTCGTGTGACCTCTAGGAGGGCAGATGACTGCAGCGGCACCGCCTCGGTCACACGCAGAATCTCTAATCTCGACCTTCGCGCAGACGTCGACCGTCCGCGACGGCGGATCAGCGTTGGGCACGAGCGTCGGCAAGGCACTGGCGGTGCTGGACTCGTTCCGTGGCGGCGGTTCGCTGCTCGGAGTCTCGCAGATCGCAGGACGTGCCTGCCTTCCCAAGAGCACCGCACATCGTCTACTGGGAGTGCTGGTCGATCATGGATACGTCGAACGGGTCGATGCGCGCTACCGGCTGGGCCGAGCCGCCTTCGAGCTCGGAAACATGGTCGCCGAATGCCGGCCGCGGAGTCTGCGCTCGGTTGCGATCCCGTACATGTCCGACTTGTACCGGACATTCGGTGCAACAGTGCATCTGGCGGTGCTCGACGGAGTGGATGTGCTCTACGTCGAGAAGATCTATGGACACGATGGTGTAGACGTGCCCAGCCAGATCGGTGGCCGGATTCCGGCTCTGTGCACGGCGCTGGGAAAGGCAATGCTGGCATTCTCCGCCGAAGCAACGCTGGAGCGTGCCCTGTCGGCTCGCGTGCCGCGACTGACCGTCAAGACCATGACCAACACCGCAATTCTGCGGGCGTCGTTGATCAAGGCGCGCGAGACCGGAGTTGCCCACGACAACGAGGGATCATCGCTGGGCGCACATTGCATCGCAGCTCCAATCCTGCGTCGCTCCACCGCCGAGGTTCTCGGTGCCATTTCCATGAGCTTCTTGTTGACGGACAAGGTGACGCCCGAGTTGGAGCGAGGGCTCAGTCAGGCGGCGGCGTCAATCGGCGCGAAGTGCTCCTAGCCTTCTTCGCCGCTCCGCACAGATCGGTTGCAGAGCTCGGTTGCGCGTCGTCTTCGTTCCGCAGGGCGGCATGGCCCTGCTGCCGCCCGCGGCGGGATCGCGCAGCATGAAAACCGTGGGTGTAGTAATCATCGGCGCGTCGCTCGCCGGCTTGCGTACGGCCGAAGCGCTGCGTGCCCGGAGCTATGGCGAGTGCATCACGCTAGTGGGCGCGGAGCCGGGGTTGCCATACGATCGGCCGCCGCTGTCCAAGGAGTATTTGTCGTCGGATCACCCCGGCGAGGTGCCCCTATTGCGCGACGACGTGGCCTTCGCCGAACTCGACCTGGAACTACGAGCGGAGACCCGCGCCACTCGGCTGAATCCGGATCGTCGACGGGTTTGCCTGTCGAACGGCGACGAGGTGCCCTACGACGATGTGGTGATCGCGACGGGTGCCGATGCTCGCCGGCTGCCCCTCAGCGCAGGGGTGGACGGCTTCCGGACGTTACGCACCTTGGCCGATGCCGACCTCCTTCGTGCCGAATTCGACCGGCGCCCCAAGGTATTGGTCCTCGGTGGCGGGTTCATCGGCGCGGAAGTCGCCGCGGCCGCCCGCGCGCGCGATCTCGACGTCGACCTCGTCGAACTCCTGCCGGCACCCATGTCGGGTGCGCTGGGGCCGACGGTCGGGGCGCTGTTGGCTGACCTGCATACCGACCATGGCGTACGGCTGCATTGCGGGGTCACGGTCGACCGGTTTTTTGGAGCGCCACGTGTGGAGAAGGTCGAGTTGTCCAACGGTACGGTTTTGGATGCCGACCTGGTGGTGATGGGTCTCGGCGTCGTCCCGGCAACAGCCTGGCTGCATGACAGCGGGCTGGAAATCGACAACGGGGTCAAGTGCGACGACCGGCTGCGAGCCATCGGCCGGCCAGGGGTCTACGCGGTCGGAGACGTCGCTCGTTGGACCCACCCGATCTTCGACGAGTCCATCCGCGTCGAACATTGGACCAACGCCAACGAGCACGCGGACGTCGTCGCTTCGGCGATCATGGGAGAGCCGCGCGTCGCCGGAGCCGTACCCTACGTCTGGTCGGATCAATACCGCCGCAAGATTCAGATCGTCGGACGCCCCGCCGCTGGCGACGACATCACGCTGATCGAAGATCCCGCAGATGGCCGACACGTCGCGGTGTACGAGCGTCGGGGCAGAGTGGTCGGCATGCTCACCGTCGATGCTCCAAGGACGATGTTGCGCGGCCGACGCGCGATTGCGGCGGGGACATCGGCCGCGGAATTGGTGGCGAGCCTGTGAGCAGCAAGGTGGTGGAGTCGGCCGCCGACGCGGTGGCCGACATCGCTCACGGGGCAAGCCTGGCGGTAGGTGGATTCGGGCTGTGCGGCATCCCCGATGTGCTGATCGGCGCAATCGTGGCGACGGGCAGTTCAGACCTCGAGATCATCTCCAACAACTGCGGCGTCGACGGGTGGGGACTGGGTCTTCTGTTGTCGGCCGGCAGGATTCGCCGCATCGTCGCCTCGTACGTGGGGGAGAACAAGGAGTTTGCCCGACAGTATCTATCCGGCGAATTGGAAGTTGAACTAACGCCGCAGGGCACCCTCGCAGAACGGCTGAGGGCCGGGGGCGCCGGGATTCCCGCTTTCTTCACCCCGGCCGTCGCCGGCAGCCTGGTGAGCGAGGGCGGGCTGCCGTTGCGGTACAACACCGACGGCTCCGTCGCGCTGGCCTCTGAGCCCAAGGAGACCCGAATGTTCGGCGACCGGCCCTACGTGCTGGAAACCGCGCTGCGCGCAGATTTCGCATTAGTACACGCAGCTCTCGGCGACACCGACGGCAACCTTGTCTTCAACAAGACCGCAATGAATTTCAATCCGCTCGTCGCAATGGCCGGCCGGGTCACCATCGCGCAGGTTGAGCACCTCGTCGAGCCGGGTGAGATCGAGCCCGGCCAGGTTCATCTTCCCGGTGTGTTCGTGCAGCGCATCGTGTGTACCGGAGCCCAGGAGAAACGCATCGAGAAGCGGACGGTCCGGGCCGGCACGGAGAGTGCCTCGTGACCGCACCGGGATGGACGCGCGATCAGATAGCGGCCCGGGCCGCGGCCGAGCTCCGAGACGGCGAATACGTCAACCTGGGGATTGGGCTACCCACCTTGATCCCCGGCTTCTTACCGCCCGGCGTCAAGGTGGTCCTGCACTCAGAGAACGGGATACTGGGTACCGGTCCGTACCCGGCCGACGACTGCGTCGACGCCGATCTCATCAATGCCGGCAAGGAGACGGTGACCGTGAACGCGGGCTCGTCGTTCTTCGACTCGGCACTGTCGTTCGCGATGATCCGTGGCGGACATATCGATACCGCGGTGCTCGGTGCGATGCAGGTATCTCGCGGCGGTGACCTCGCCAATTGGATGGTCCCAGGCAAGATGGTCAAGGGCATGGGCGGTGCCATGGATCTCGTCCACGGCGCCGGCCGCGTGATCGTGGTTATGGAACATACCGACCGTGAGGGCAATCCGAAGATCGTCGATCGCTGTTCGCTTCCGTTGACCGGCCGATGTGTGGTGGATCGGATCATCACCAACCTCGCCGTCATCGACCGCCTAGACACACAGCTTCATCTGCGCGAATGCGCGCCTGGGGTGAGCGTCGAGCAGGTGCGCCAGCGCACCGCGACCGAGCTCATCGCCGAGTGAACTCCCTGGGGTCGCGCGCAGATCAGTCGTCGTCAAGCGTGCCGGTCGCGGCCGGCGCCGACGCGGTGCCGATCCCCGGCCATCACCTGCGGGCCGTGATTGATGACGACGGTGGTGGCTTGCCCCCGGACGAACCATACGTCGGAATTGTCGGCGGGCTGTAGTGGCTCGATTTCGATGGCCGTGAACTCTTGGCCGTCCGCGTCGTGCAGTCCGACGGTGATGTGCACCGCGCATCCCGCGGTCTCGATGCGCAGCAGCTTGTTGGCGCCCCCGGCGTGGTGCGTGACGATCTTCACCCAACGTCCTGACGTAGGCCCATCGCGGACTTCTCCGAAGGTCTAGACTTTCGCCGCTTGACGCTGTTCCACCAGCTCCGGTATCTCAGGACGGCGATCTGAAACCCCGGCGCGGTCGGCGGTTTCCCGGCTAACCCGGCCATCGCGGAAGAACTCCGTAAAGACCTGGGCGAACAGTTCCGGCTGATCAGTCTGCCCTTGATGCCCGCAGTCGTCGGGATAGAAGAACTGCACCCTGGGCAGCGCGTCCTCGACACGGTGGCCGAGCTCATGAACGGGAAGGATGACGTCGTTCTTCCCATAGAGGCACAGTGCCGGGATCTCGAGGCGGTCAAGCCGATTCTTCGTCGACATCGCGATCGCAATGTCCGGCGGGACCTCGCCACGCACCGTGGCCTTCTGCCACGCGATCCAGGAGTCCCTATGGACGTCAGCCGAACGCATCCGCATCTCGAGGAGATCATCGGTGATCGCCTCCGGGTGGTGGATGATGGAGTTCATCATCTTCTTCATCGTCTCGCGGGTGCCGTCCCACCCGACGTCGGCCTTGAGATCCGTTGTCCCGAAAGAAATGAGGTCGCCGACCGGCCCGGCGATGAGGATAAACTTCTTCACCCGATGTGGGTAGCGCACAACGTAGTGGGAGGTGTTGATACAGCCCATCGAATTCCCCGACAGGAAGAATTCGTCGAGGCACAACGCCTCGACGAATCGCTCCAGGAAGTTGATGTGCGAGTAGGGCCCGTAGACCGGCCAGTACTGCGGGCTCGGGTCGGAGAGCCCGAAGCCGGGCTGATCCGGGCAGTAGACCCGGAAACCCGCCTGCGCCAAAAGCGGCGCCAGCAAGCGCCATCCGGCCAACCCCGACGAACCGGGGATTCCACCGTGCAACAGCACCACTGCGGGGCCACTGTCCCCGGCGGTCATATAGTGCGCCCGTTCCCCATTGGCGAGACGAACCCAACGGCTCATCATGCCCGGCGCGTCAATCAGTCCCTCGTCGGTCAAGGCCACGTCCACTGCATCCTTTCGCGTGCAATACATCCCACGAACCTGGCAACGACCGGTTCCTGAGGTAAGGCGATGGTTGCCGGGATTGTCCACGTTGGCAAGACCGCCATTTCGCTGAACGGAACTCGTCTCCGATGACCGTCAACGGCTGTGATCAGCGGTGCGAGGTCGGCCAGGCGGGTGGTGTTCGCGGAACAGCGTTTCGGTCAACGGAACGACAGGCTCGCGCGGATCGGCATCGCTTCATAACGTCCCAACCAGGGCAACCCCTAAATAACCTGTGCTCGCACTACGCAGCGTCCGGCCATATCTCGTCGGACTATAAACCCGGCTAATCGTGCGGCTGGCCACTGGAGGACCGATGGACGAAAACGAAGCCCGACTCGTCCGCTTGTGTGGATGGTCGACGTTTGTCTTCCTGGCCCTCTTCTGTCTGGGGTGGGGCGTGCTCGGTCGAAATATTCCTCCCTACGGCGCGGACATGCCCGCGGCCGACCTGGCGGCTATCTACCGGCAGCACGCAGTGAGCTTGCGGGTCGGCTTCGCGATCGGCGCGGCCAGCACCACCTTCCTGGCCACGTGGGCGATCGGACTTTTCCGGATCATGGTCGCGATGGAGCGTGGCGGGTCGTTGTTGTCGTATTGCCAGCTGATCGGCGGAATCCTCACGACGATGGTGCCGTTCTTTGCCTGCATTTTCTGGCTGACTGCCGCCTTCCGACCCGAACAGGACAAGTCCATCATCCGGCTGCTGTTCGACATGGGTTGGCTGACGATAGACATCGGTTTCGGAGTGACCATCGTCCAATACGTCGCGCTCGGGATCGTGGCGTTGCGGGACAAGCGCGCCAAGCCGCTCTTCCCGAAATGGCTTGCCTGGTTAGGGATTTGGATCGGTCTTGAGTTCCTGGTCGAGCTGATCATGCCGCAGTTCCGGTCGGGCCCCTTCTCGTGGAACGGCCTCTTCGCCTATTGGCTGCCGTTCTTCGCGCCGTTCGTCTGGATGACCGGCGTCGCAGTGTTCATGATCAAGGCCGCGACCCGACTGAACGGCGAGTACGAGTCGTCACCCGCGGCGGTCTCGGCAGCGACCGCGTCGTAGCGTGGACGCTCCGATTCGGCAGGCGGTCGAGTCCGCAGACACCAACGCTCCTCGGCCGCCGGCAGCGGTTCCGGCACTTCCCGGCGACGCGGGGTTCTGGACCTTCATCGCCGCCGACGCAATTCTCTTCGCTCTCTTGTTCTTCCAGTTCTCGCTGGACAGATCACACCACGCCCAGGTGTTCGACGCGGAGCGAGGAGAACTCGTCATCGCGCTCGGTGCGGTCAACACCCTTGTCTTGGTGACGAGTTCGTGGTTGATGGCCCGCGGAGTCCGGTCGGCCTCACTTGGAGACATCGACTCGACGCTGCGATGGATTACGGGGACGGTGAGCCTCGGTGGCGTTTTCGCTGTTCTCAAAATCACGGAATACGTCCTGGAGATCCGATTCGGGCACGCACCGTCGACGAGCACGTTCTTTATGTATTACTTCATGATCACCGGGATCCACCTCGTGCACCTCTTGGCCGGCGTCATTGCGCTGAGCGCTATTTCGTTGCGGTTGCGCAGTGCCCCGAACTACGGACGGAACCGGGTCTTCCTGGAATGCGGCGCGTCGTACTGGCACCTCGTCGACCTGTTGTGGATGTTCATCTTCCCGCTGCTCTACCTGGCGCGATGATCCGATGAATCAGACCAAGCAAGCCCTGGCGAACGCCTGGATCGGCTTAGTCGTGCTGAGCATCCTGTCGTTTGCGATCGCCGCGTCGTCAGGCATCGGACCGGCCATCGAGACCTTGATCGTGATCGCCTTCGCAGCGATGAAGGGACGAATCATTCTCGTGTGGTTCATGGGCGCCCGATCGTTTCCGCAGGCGTGGCGGGTGTTCTTCGCCATGTGGCTACTGGTCAATGCTGTTGTCATCGTCGGATTTCACCTAGTGAGCCCGGCATGACCGACGAACGATATTCGGATTCATCGAGGAAACGGAAACTGATGTGAACATCACCGACCAGACAACCTACGACGTCCTCATCATCGGTGGCGGACACAACGGACTGACCACGGCTTGCTACCTTGCCAAGGCCGGCCTCGAGGTGGCTGTGCTGGAAGCCGCCGATCAGATTGGCGGTATGACCGCATCAGGCACTCCCGTCTCCACGGCGCCGCAGCACGTCGTCAATTACTGCGCCGCCGACCTCCTGTTCTGGCTATCCAGTCCGGTTGAGCGCGAACTCGAACTCGACAGGTTCGGTCTGAAAAAAATTGTGGTCGATCCGTCCTACGTGTACCTCCATCCCGATGGCGCTTCCATCGCGGTCTGGAAGGATCCCCGGCGGACCGCCGATGAGATACGGCGATTCTCGCGAGCGGACGCCGACGCTTACCTGGAGTACGCCCGGTTCCTGGATGCGTTGTTCGACATCGTCTTTCCCTACATGCTGACAAACCCGCAGCGGCCGGACCTTCGGACCATTGTGAGCATGGCGCGCGGCACCTTTAAGCACCGTCGGCTACTGCGCCAGTTCGGCTACTTTCTGCTGGCCTCCGGCGAGGAGACCATTGACCAACGCTTCGAGCATCCGGTAACGCGGTCGCTGCTGTATTGCCTGGGTGCCGGTGCCAACCCGATCAATCAGCACGGCACCTCCCTGACGCATCTGTTCCTGGCTTTCTTGCATCGCAGCGGGACCGCCCGCCCGGTCGGTGGAATGCAGGCCATCCCCAACGCCCTGGCCAACCGGTTTACCGCTTTGGGCGGGACGATCTCGACGGGCTCGGAAGTCGCCGAGATCGTGGTGACCGGCGGCCGGGCAGCCGGAGTCCGCCTGAGGGATGGCCGCACATTCACCGCACGCAGAGCCGTCGTCTGCACACCCGATCCGCGCACCACGCTGGCCAAGTTGCTGCCGGCGGGCACATTGTCGGGTGAGCTTGACGTCAAGGTCCGCCACATCCCTGCCAATAGCAGCGGAGCCGGCGCCATGAAGGCCGATCTGGCGTTGTCGGGGCGGCTCACACTGGGACGTCACCAACGGTGGCGCGGCGACGACGTTGACTTGCGAGTACCCGCAGTGTTGGTGGGCACCAGCGATCAGATCCGCCGGGGCTGGAGCCGCGCCGCGGCGGGAATCGTGCCCGACGCGGATGACGTCGCGCTCTGGCCGGTACTGCTTAACGGGGCAGACCCGTCCCAGGCACCCGATGGTCAGGATTCGCTCTATCTTTTCGCCACCAACATGCCGCTGCACCCCGAGGGTGGGTGGAACCAGTGGCGAGACAAAGCGGCGAACACCATTGTCGAGCGCGCCGGCCAGTTCTACGACGGCATCGCAGAACTCGAGATCGGTAGGTGGGTGGAGACCCCCGAGTTGGCCGCCGAGCGCAACCGCGTCACCAACGGCGCCGCCATGCACGTCGACCATCTGCTGTTCAGCCAGGGCCCGCTGCGGCCGGCGGTGGGCCTTGCGGGAACCAGCCTTCCGGTCAAGGGGTTGGTTCTCGGCGGCGCCGGCACCCATCCCGGCGGGGGAGTGTCCGGCATCCCCGGGCGGCGCGCAGCACGAAACGTCCTGGCATCTCAGCGCGGTGGCTTGGCGACGTGACTGGGGCCGCCGTCAATTCCGGACGATGACGTTGTCGTGCGGCGACCACCATCAGGAACCAGCGACGCGCACAGTCCGATCCGCCCAGAACGGCTCCCGAATCACCTTGCGTTGGATCTTGCCCACCGGGTTGCGCGGCAGCGGGGTGTCCTGGAACAGCACTCGGGCCGGCTTCTTGTATGAGCCCAATCTGGTGCTGCACGCGTCGATGATTGCCTGCTGTTCGAGTCCGGCGGCAGGATCAGCGAACACCACGGCTAGCGGCGCCTCTCCCCATTTCTCATGCGGCACACCGACGACGGCGACTTCCCGCACTCCCGGCAGTGCGGCGATGACCTGTTCGAGTTCGGCAGGCCAGATGTTGAAACCGCCCGAGACGATCATGTCATCGACGCGGTCGATGACATAGAGAAAGCCGTGTTCATCTACTCTGCCGATATCGCCGGTCAGCACCCAGCCATCCTTCAGCCGGCGCTCGGTCAGCTCGTCGTCGTTCCACAACCCGGTCATCTGACCTTCACATCGGATGGCGATCTCACCGGGTTCGCCAAGCGCGACCGGGCGATTCGATTCGTCCCGGATTTCCAGCTCGGCGAAGGGCATGATGCGCCCGGCCGCTCGCAAGGGATCCGAACCCGGCAACGGGCCGAACCATTCTTGTGGCCCCATCATCGCCACGGGTACCGCCTCGGTCTGGCCGTAGAGCTGATACATGGTGTCGCCCAACACCTCTCGCCCGGCCAGCGCTGTGGATTCACTGATCGGAGCGCCGGACACCACAACGGACTTAAGGTGCGGCAGATGCTGACGGCGTCCCTCG
>Ga0210396_10006949_pt1 | contig 10805 bp, 8 predicted proteins | sample IncBWH17OmetaG_FD_155466 | JGI IMG/M metagenome (GOLD analysis project Ga0210396, IMG submission 155466) | Forest soil microbial communities from Barre Woods Harvard Forest LTER site, Petersham, Massachusetts, United States - Inc-BW-H-17-O ... | reverse complement strand
GAGCAGCCGATTGATCTGGTTGATCAGCACCCGGCAGAAGTACTTACGCAGGTCTTCGATCTTCTCAGGGTCCCCATAGCGGGCGACGGCACAGAACGCCTCCTGGAGGGCGTCTTCCGCGATCTCTGGGTCTCCTGCCCGCAACCTGGCAAGCCGTCTGATCCGGGGATCATCCCAGATCGTCTCCAAGTCCCGAAGGAAGGCTTCTCGTCCGGTGGGGTTTGTCGGGCTGGGCACGGTGTACCCCCAGTCAAATACCGATCCTGCGATTGAGCTTTTGGCTCTACTAGAATCTACCAATGTTTGGTAGATTCAATTTGTGTTTGCCTAACAAGACCACTCCATGGTAGACATGCTTTAGGTCTCGCATCAATAGGCCAAGGGGGCTAGTCTGCGTGAATAGCTCTCGAGTCCGCTGGGCGACCGTTGCGCGCCCGGCGCTGCTGCCCGTTCGCGCTCACTGGGGGGAGGTGACCGGTCAATGCAGCCCGCACCTCCTGCCGCCCTCCAACTTGCCCAGCGACTCAGGCAGCTCCGGCAGAGCTCGCAGCAACTGACGCAAGGTGTGCTGGCGGCGGCCTTCAGCGTCGAGGGGAACCTGTCACCCGCCACCGTGTCCTCATGGGAAAGCCGCACGAATCCGAAGATCCCGCCCGTGCGCCGGCTGCAGGCCTACGCGCGCTTCTTCGCCACGCCGAGGTCGATCGCGGTCGACGGGCCGCCGTCGCTGCTGTCGCTCGATGAGCTCACCGCGGACGAGAAGAAGTCTTACGAGAAGCTTTCGGCAGAGCTACTACAGCTCAGAAGCGCGGCCAGCGGTGAATCATTTTACGAAGAGCCGACGTTTAACCGAACTTGGCATTTTCCAGACGCCGGCCGGGTAACTTTTGTTTGCGCGGAGCTCCCGGCTGACCAGATCGGACCGTTCGGGAACCCCGAAAGCCCGAATTACACAGTACTGCAGACATACGCCGATATAGACGCCCTGATGGAGTTGCACGGGCACATACGTGCGGAGAACCCGACGGCAACCGTGCACTACAGGACTCCTGAGGAGGTAGAGCCCGATGATCTCACCGGGCACCTCATCCTCCTCGGCGGTGTGGTCTGGAACGAGATAACCGGAAGGTTGTCCAGGATGGCTAATCTTCCGGTAAGGCAGGTTCCCGATCCAGGACTTGACTCCGGCGAGATCTTTGTCGCTGAGGTCGGGGGCAAAGAACGTCCATTCTGGCCGCAATGGACAGGTGAGGACAAAAAAGTGCTCTCCGTAGATGTCGGCCTGCTCGCCCGGGTGCCGAACCCGCTGAACGCAAGCCGGACACTGACCATATGCAATGGCATTCATAGCCGGGGCGTCTACGGCGCCGTGCGCACCCTCACCGATGCGGCACTGCGTGACAGTAACGAGCGGTACATCGCGACAAGCTTCGGGAACGCAAGTTCCTTCGCGATACTGATGTCCGTAGAAGTCATCAAGAACAAGCCGGTGACGCCGGACTTCAACGGCCCGGACGCGGTTCTCTACACATGGTCACAGGACGCAAGATGATCGGTGTCGGCCTCGACTCGTTCGCAGCCGCAGGGCGGGGGTACTAATGGGTCGGCACGCGTTGGGCGTCAGGCAGCACGGCACGCACAGAGCACTTACCGGACAGGTAGTGCCAGGCACTCCGACTCGTGCTCCGCTGCGGCTTGATGCGATCATCGTTCCAGGGTCACGACCTGCACCGAGCCTGGATCAGGCAGTCACACTGGCCCGCGCAGCGGGTTGCTGGCTGCTCATCCTGTGCAGTCAGCGCCTACAGGGCTCGGAGGTGAAGGAATTCCTCGCCGAACGGGCGTTCCACAAGGCTATCGTCATCGAACTGCCCCCTGGATATTCGCACGAGCTACTTGAATTTCCCAAGTTGCGCGCTGTTAGTAAAGAGCTGCCTCTGGAATGTCATTTCTATGCCACGGACCTCAGCATGAAGCGTAATGTCGGCTTGGTGCTGGCTAAGATGCTGGGCTGGCGACGGGTCTTCTTCCTCGATGACGACATAAGAGATGTCGCATATCCTGACCTGCAGGCCACGGTTGACATGCTCGATTCGTTTCCAGCAGTCGGCATGTGGGTGACCGAATTTCCCGATAATTCAATAGTATGTCACGCCAACCGGCAAACAGACGGATCGCAAGATGTCTTCGTGAGCGGCGCGGCCCTAGCCGTGGACTGCGCCGCCGATATAGGTTTCTTTCCCGATATCTACAACGAAGACTGGCTTTTTTTCTTCGATGACGCGTCGGACGGGCAGCTAGCTAACTCACGCCTGAAGGCTACGCAGCTCACCTATTACCCCTTCGCGAACGCGAAGCGGGCTGCCTGGCAGGAATTCGGGGACGTTCTAGCAGAGGGACTCTATGCCCTCCTGCACCTCGGCCTGAGCATACAGGAAGCGACACCAGTCTACTGGACCTCATTCCTCAAGGCGCGGCGAAGTTTCCTCCATGATATCCTCATTCGTTCACGGAATGCGGATCCAGAGATTCGCGACGAAATGATCGCATCGGTAAACGCGGGGCTGGAATGCCTAAACGAGATCAAGCCCGAGTTGTGTACGCGTTACATTCAGTCTTGGCGCGCGGACTTGCGTGACTGGAAGCAGCGAATGGCTGGGATTACCAGAGCCTCCTCCCTCGAGGACGCTCTTGCCAAGATGCGGCTGCCACCGACGACTGCGGCCAGTCGCACGCGGCGAATCATGCCGTACTGGGCCGAAGCCACGTCGACTAGCACTGCCGGGCCGGTCGCGATCCCGCAGATCGACACCCTGAAGCAGATGCCGGAGAATGCAAGCGCCCGGCACCGGAATGCACCCGCGCCGGAGTCGCGAATCACCAAGCCGCTTGAGGTTCTACCCTGGCAACATAGGAGACCCAAGAGGAAGTCTTTGCTGCCTGCGAGCTGGAATACGGTCTGGGTGCTACGGCGAACTCCGGACGAAGTTGGCCGCCCTGCCAGTGCCCAGGGACTAGTGGAACCCGGTGATCTGGTCGAGCCGGCACCCAAGGAACCCGCACCCTGCTGAGGAGCCCGTACTCCTCAGAGCCGATACCTACCCGTTACATAGACGGCATTTGATGTCAGACTGTTACAGTGCCGCATATTTCCACGGGGAGGGATAGGCGCCTTCCCCTCGTGTCCGACGGGGCGGAACCACGCCGGCCCGCCGGCGCCCGGAAATGCGGAGTGGCGCGGCCGAGTCGAGCCGGTACCGCGCGGTGACCGATACGGTCGGTTCGCGGGCAGCGCGCCCGGTGCAGAACCTGCTCCTCTACGTGTGCGCGCTCGTCCTGGTCGATACGGTATTTTTCACCGCGCTGACTCCGCTATTGCCCTACTACACGCGCGTCGACCACCTTTCCAAGGCGGGAGTGGGCATCCTGGTCGCGGGCTACCCGCTTGGCACGCTAGTCGGCGCGCTTCCCGGTGGCCTGCTCACGGCGCGCCTGGGCTACCGGAAGGTGGTACTGCTCGGCCTGAGCCTGATGAGCCTCTCGACGCTGGTGTTCGGCTGGGCCTCGGTAGAGGTGGTCCTTGACGCCGCTCGCTTCGTCCAGGGTCTCGGTGGGTCGTGTACCTGGGCCGCGGGCCTGGCCTGGCTGGCCACGGAAGCGCCGGGGAAACGCCGCGGGCAACTGCTTGGCACGGCTCTCGGCGCCGCCGTAGGCGGCGCGCTGTTTGGGCCGGTCGTCGGCGCGGTGGCCGATGAGATAGGAACCGGGCCCGCGTTCATCACGGCCGCGGTCGCCGGAGCCGGGCTCATGTTCGCGGCGTTCTTGCTGCCCCGCCCGCGCGAGTCGATTCCCGTGGGCCTGCGGGCGATGTGGCCGGCCGTCCGAGATCGGCCGGTATGTGCCGGCCTGTGGCTGACCATGCTCGCGGGGATGGCCTTCGGAATGCTCAACGTGCTCGCGCCGCTGCGCCTGGCCGAACTCGGTGCCACCGGCCTTCTCATCGCGGGGACGTTCCTTGGAGCTTCAGCGGTCGAGGCCGTGCTCTCCCCGTTGGCAGGCAGGCAAGCGGATCGCCTCGGCCCCACCCGCCCCATCAGGCTATCGCTGGGCGTGGCGACAGTCCTTTGCCTGCTGGCCCCCGTACTGGGGTCAATTCAGACGCTGGTACCGATCTTGATCGTGGGGATGCCGGCCTTCGGCACCCTCTTCGCTCCAGCCACGACGCTGCTAAGCGGAGGAATCGAGCGCCTGGAACTCGATCAGGGGCTTGGGTTCGGCCTTGGCAACCTCGCGTGGGCAACTGGCCAGGCCGTCGCCTCGTCGGGAAGCGGGATACTGGCCCAGGCCACATCGGACCTGGTCCCGTACTGCCTGCTGGCCACGGCATGCCTGGTAACCCTGGGCGCGATCCAGTTCGGGCAGCGCGGATCGGGCCAGTCTGCCGTGCCGACAGTCAATCGCCGGTGACGGGAGCGGTCGGGCTGCGGAACGCCGCTACCGTATGGAATTCCCGGTAATCATCCTCACTCCAGACGCGGCCGCGTTTGCGCTGATTCGCCTGCCGTACAGAGCGGTAGTTGGACTGCTCGGCTTCCTGAGAAGCGAACTCCTCCCCGGGATAACGTATTCCCTCGATCCACCAGTGCTGGTCATCAGCGGTTATTGCTTCCATGTAATCGTTGAGCTCCGTGCCGAATATATGATAGAAATTCGGCTGGCCAAGCTCAGTGCGGTAGACTAGGTCGCCGGGCCGTTCGAGGGGAAAGCCGTCGGTATTCCCGGTCGCCAGCCGACGTGACCATTCAGGTTGTATTTCGACCAGGTCGCCTGTCGCGGAAAGGCACAGGATTATCTCCCCAAGCGGCGAGGTAAGCGCGCTGAGCTGCCGGAAGTGTTCGCGGCGGAGACTATCGCCCGGGATATGACCGAGACCGCTGTACCAGGACGTGACGAGCAGGTAAGGATCCTCGTCGTTGGCCGCCAGCGCTAGATCGCGCATGACGCTGGGCGGCTCATCCTCGGATCCATGGACGAAAACTATCGTGGTGCTGAGACCGGCTTCCCGCTTGGAGACGGCCCCTGCGATATAGCCCCGGGTCGCCTTCGGTTCCCACGCGGGTAGGCCCGCGGACTCATAGCCGACCGAACGCAGCTTGTCGTACGCCCGTTGCAGGCCAACTGACGATACGTCGTATGCGACCACGCGTAGGTCCTGCGATGGCAGTTGCTTACGTGCGTGATGCTCGATCCAGTCATTGGTGACACGGCCGGTGCCATAGCCAAAATCGAAAATGCTTATTCGCCGTGCGTGCGGGTGTGAGGCAAGAGCGCGCCCGATGGCATTGCTCAGCGCGACTCGTTCGGTCGTAAGCACAGGCACTGCCGAACGGGTGTCGTACAAGCCGACCGAGTACCGCTCATCGTAGATGGATCGCTGCGACAGGTTCGCGTTGTTGCGGGCAGACTCAGTGACCACGAATCGCCTTTCCCGGCCCGCCGCCCGCCTTGAGCCGCTACCGCCAGCGCCAGATGCTAATCCGCCGAATACCCTTGCCGATCGGGATGAATCCTTTCAATGCTCACAAGAGCTGGACTGTGTTTGCGTGATCACCGGCTCCTCGGCTTGAGCCTGGCATTGGGCAGCGGCGGGGCCGGCAGCCGCCTTGGCGTCCCCGTGTAGCCCTCGACGCGGCCGAACTGGTCAAGCTCGCCTTCCCACGCCTGGCGGAAGGCCGCGATCTCTTCGTGGCTGCGGCCGACGAAGTTCCACCACATGACGATGTCCTCCTCGAACGGCGCACCGCCGAGCAGCAGGATCCGCGCGGGCTCACTGGTGAGGTTGGCCAGCTCTACCGTGGCCGAGCCGGGCGGCAGGTAGCCGAGCTCGGCCCGTTGCAGGCGGATACCTGACATGCTGACCGGCCCAGCGTCCACCAGCACACCGTGCTCGTACCCCGGCTCGGCCGGCAGGGAGAGCCGGGCATGAGCCGCGAGCACGATCTCGGCGCCGAGCAGCGGGGAGTATGTCGGCACGGGCGACTCAAGCCCGGCGAGCGTGCCGAGGAACACGCGCGCGGTCGCACCGCCGAGATCGGCCGCGGCGGGCACGTAGTGCCGGAAATCCCGCGCCCGGTCGCGGTGCGCGTCGGGGAGGGCCACCCAGAGTTGCACGCCGTGCAGCACCGACGTGGCCGGGGTGGACACCTCCGAGTGGCAGATTCCGTGCCCGCTGGTCATCAGGTTCAGCTCGCCCGGTCGCACAAGCGCGTGCGTGCCAAGGCTGTCACGGTGCTCGACCTCGCCGGCGAACAGCCAGCTCACGGTCTGCAGGCCGGTGTGCGGATGCGGGGCCACGTCCATGCGCGGGCCAAGCCTGACGTCGTCGGGTCCGTAGTGGTCGGCGAAGCACCAGGCGCCGATGAGCGACCGCTGGCGCTGCGGGAGCGTTCGCCGGACGCGCATCGCCCGCGGCCCGCCAAGCGGGACGTCCCTGGCGCTGAGCACCTCGGCCTGGCCAGCGGCGGGCTCCCGGCCGCGGCACGCCAACTCGGGCGGGTTCGCTTCCAGGTTGCTCATGCTGCCCTCCGCCTTCGCCGGCCGGCCGTGGACATGAACCGGCCGTCACAAATTTATGCCAGGCGCGCGACGTCGGCGATCTTGCGCCGCAGGACCGTCCGCTCGGGCTCATTGCCGCACAGTGACACGGCGCGCTCCAGTTCGGCGCGCGCCTCGTCGTAACGGCCAAGGCGGGTGAGCAGCTCACCGCGAACGCTCGGCAGCAGGTGCGACCCGGGCAGCGCGCCGTCGGCGAGCAACTGGTCCACGATGAGCAGCGCCGCGGCCGGCCCCTGGGCCATCGCGACCGCCACCGCCCGGTTGAGGTCAACCACGGGTGACGGCGCGAGCCTGCCGAGCGCCTCATAGAGGATCACGACGCGCTCCCAGTTGGTCGTGCCGACCGATGGCGCGACGGCATGGCATTCCGCGATCGCTGCCTGCAGCCCGTATGCCCCGAGGCCGCGGCCCGCCGCCCCCGCACGGGCCAGGGCGGCCCGTCCCCGGCGGATCGCGGCTTGATCCCAGCGCCGCCGGTCCTGCTCGTCAAGCAGGACCGGCTCGCCGTCCGGCCCTGTCCTGGCGGGAAAGCGGGCCGCGGTCAGCTCAAGGAGCGCGAGCAGGCCGTGCACCTCAGGCTCGTCCGGCATCAGCCGGGCAAGCACCCGGGCGAGGCGCTGCGCCTCGCCCGCGAGGTCGAGCCGGATCAGGTCGCGGCCGGAACTCGCCGAGGCTCCCTCCGTGAAGATCAGGTAGATGACGCTCAGCACCGAGCCGAGTCGTTCGGCCCGCTCCGCCGCCGGCGGCACCGCGAACGGGACCACGGCCGCCGCGAGGGTCTTCTTGGCCCTGGTGATCCTGGCCTGCACGGTCGCGGCGGGGACGAGGAACGCCCGGGCGATCTCGTCGCTCGTCAGGCCGCCGACCACCCGGAGGGTGAGCGCGACCCGCGCCTCCCGCGACAGCAGCGGGTGGCAGGAGATGAACATCAGCGCGAGCACGTCGTCGTCGATCCTGTCCGGGTCCCACAGCAGGTCCGCGCCATCCCTGTCGGGTTCGGCGCGCGGGTTCCCTGAGGTGGCGCCGCCCTCGCCCAGGTCGCGGGCGAGGGCGGCGTACCGCTCGTCGAGGGCGGCGCGCCGGCGGAACGCGTCGATCGCGCGGCGGCGGCCGACGGTAAGCAGCCACCCCGTCGGGTTGCCTGGCACGCCGTCGCGTGGCCAGGTCACCAGAGCCTCGGCGAGCGCTTCCTGCGCGAGGTCCTCGGCCAGCGCGAAATCGCCGGTGTACCTGGCGAGCGCACCGACGATCCGCGCCGACTCGATCCGCCACACGGCGGCGACAGCCTCCCGGCCGACCGGGTCAGCCATCCCGTGCCCACCTCCGCGAAAAGGGCACGCTCACAGCTGGCCGGTGGCCTCGCGCCATGCCCGCTCCTTCTTGATCCAGTCGTTGTCCTGCGGGAACTCGTCGATCGTGGTGACCCGGCGGACCTCGGTCTTAAAGCCAGGGCCGTTGATCGGCAACCGCTTGGCCCACTCGACGGCCTCCTCCTTCGACGCGACGTTGAGGATGTAGAACCCGCCGAACAGCTCCTTGGTCTCCCCGTAGGGGCCGTCGGTGACCACGGGCGGCTCGGCCGAGAAGTCGACGACCACGCCCTCGGCGGGATCGGCGAGCCCCTCAGCGGCGAGCAGCACGCCCGCCCGGATCAGCTCCTCGTTGAACTTGCCGACGACCTCGAGCATCTTGTTGAAGTCGGCGTTCGCCATCGTCGCGTAGCCCTCGTCGGTGGCGCGCATGACCAGCATGTACTTCATTTTCTTAGCTCCCTGGACTAGCTTGGGGCCGCTTCCCCGGCCCGTTCACCCCTAGGTCGAGCCGGCGTGGGCGCGGATCGACACGCTGGCCAAACTTTCTCAGCAACGTAGCGCGGCGGGCGCAGTCAGCGGCACCCGGTGGGCTCAAGGCGACGGCTAGCCTGGGCGAACGGCCATCAACACCTATATCCCGAACGAGGGCGGGCTCCACCGCTCGGCGCCCCGCTGACTCCGCCGGTTCCAGCAGACGGGATCCGAGATGAACATCGAACCTGCCAGCCAACTCGATGCCGCCGACCCGCTCGCGCGGTTCCGGTCCAGGTTCGTGGCGGCGGATGATCCTTCCGTCGTCGCCTACCTGGACGGCAACTCGCTCGGGCGGCCGCTGACCGTGACGGGGGAGCGGCTCGCGGCCTTCGTGGCCGGCGAGTGGGGCCGCGGGCTGATCAGGAGCTGGGACGAGGCCTGGATGACCGAGCCGGTGACCGTGGGGGACCGGCTGGCCGAGATCGCCCTCGGCGCCGCGCCGGGCCAGGTGATCGTCGCCGATTCCACCACGGTGCTGCTCTACAAGCTGATCAGGGCCGGCGTCGACGCCCGCCCCGGCCGGGACGAGGTCGTCATCGACCTGGCGAACTTCCCGACGGACAGGTTCATCGTGGACGGTATCGCGGCCGAGCGCGGGCTGTCGGTCAGGTACCTGACCCCGCCGCACGACGCGGGCGTGCGCCAGGCGGACGTCGCGGCGGCCATCGGCGAGCGCACCGCCCTGGTCGTCCTCAGCCATGTCGCGTACCGTTCCGGCTTCATCGCCGACATGGCGGCCATCACCAGGGCGGCGCACGAGGCGGGGGCGCTGATCTTGTGGGACCTGTGTCATTCGGCCGGCGTGCTGCCGATCGAACTCGACGCGTGTGACGTCGACCTGGCGGCGGGGTGCACCTACAAGTACCTGAACGGCGGTCCTGGCTCGCCCGCCTTCTGCTACGTCGCGACGCGGCTGCAAGACGAACTGCGGCAGCCGGTCTGGGGCTGGATGGGGGCAAGCGACCCCTTCGCGATGGCAGCGGAGTACCAGCCGGCGAAGGGGATACGCAAGTTCATCTCCGGGACTCCGCCGGTGCTCGCGATGCAGCCGCTCAAGGACATGCTTGAGCTGATCGCCGAGGCGGGCCTTGCGGCCGTCAGGCGCAAGTCGGTCGCGCTCACCTCCCGCGCGATCGCGCTGGCGGACGAGGTGCTCGCGCCGCTTGGCGCCGTGCTCGCCAGCCCGCGCGACGCCGCGGATCGCGGTTCGCACGTCACCGTGGACCACCCCAGGTTCGCCGAAGTGACCGCGGCCTTGTGGAAAAGCGGCGTGATCCCCGACTTCAGGCCGCCGGACGGCATCAGGATCGGGCTGTCACCGCTGAGCACCAGCTTCGCCGAGCTTGACCGCGGGGTCGACGCCATCGCCAGGGAACTGCGCGGCCAGCCGCGCTCCTGACCGACCTGAAGGAGATCACCGGCTGACCCGACCCTTCCGCTTTCCTGACATCATGTTTTCATGATATCTAGATATCTAGCACAAGGTTCGGGACGCCTCGCCCGGCCTCGCCCTGTGCGTCAGGAAGGCGGTTTCCGTGCTCGCGTTCATCCCGGGTCCCCCGGCGGACGGCATTCACCTTGGCCCGCTGTTCGTCCATGCCTACGGGCTGATGTACGCGATCGGGATCGCGCTGGCGGTCTACATCACCGCGAGGCGGTGGGCGGCGGCGGGCGGTGACCGCGCGCTGGTCTACGACGTTGTCGTGTGGGCGGTGCCGCTCGGGCTGGTCGGTGCGCGGATCTACTTCGACGTCACCACCCCGTTCGACATCACGCCGCACGCCTGGTGGGGGCCGCTGGCGATATGGAAGGGCGGCCTCGGCGTCTGGGGCGGGATAGCCGCCGGGGCCGCGGCGGGCGTCTGGCGGGTGCGCCGCGCCGGGGCGAACGTCGGCGTGTTCATGAACGCGGCCGCGCCCGCCCTGCTCGTCGCCCAGGCGATCGGGCGGATCGGCAACTACTTCAACCAGGAACTGTTCGGCAAGCCGAGCGGGCTGCCGTGGGCACTTGAGATCAGCCCGGCGGCCAGGGTGAACGCGGGGATCCCGGCGGCGGACCTGAAGTACGCCACCTTCCAGCCGTCGTTCCTCTACGAGCTGATCTTCGACCTGGCCCTGGCCGCGTTGCTGGTCTGGCTCGGCCACCACCGGCATATCAGGCCGCAAGGGCTGTTCGCCCTGTACGTCGCCGGGTACTCCGGCTACCGGATCTTCGAGGAGACGATCAGGACCGATTCCTCGGCGTACTTCCTCGGGCTTCGGCTCAACTTCTTCATCGCGATCATGATGACCGCCGTCGGCCTGGCCTGGTTTGTCCTCGTTCAGCGACGCGAAGGTCAAGGTC
>Ga0210396_10006948_pt1 | contig 10806 bp, 10 predicted proteins | sample IncBWH17OmetaG_FD_155466 | JGI IMG/M metagenome (GOLD analysis project Ga0210396, IMG submission 155466) | Forest soil microbial communities from Barre Woods Harvard Forest LTER site, Petersham, Massachusetts, United States - Inc-BW-H-17-O ... | reverse complement strand
TGTTTGTGATGGATTTTTTTTCAAAGGAAAAGAAGTGGCGATTGTCGGAGCGGGAGATACGGCAGCGGAAGAAGCGTTATATCTGTCGAAACTTTGTACGAACGTACATATGTTGATAAGAAAGGGAGAGATGCGTGCATCTAAGATCATGCAACAGAGAATTCATGAAGCGTCCAATATTAAAATTTACTGGAACACAGTCGTGGAAGAAATATTGGGTGAACATAAAGTAGACGGAGTACGAATTAAGAATACGAGTACCGGGGATGTCGAAACAATTCCCGTACACGGTTTTTTTGTGGCGATCGGTCATGAGCCCAACTCCGGCATATTCAAAGAGTGGTTAAATATGGATGAGACGGGATATATTAAAACCATTCCCGGAACTTCGAGAACAAATATTGAAGGTGTTTTTGCAGCTGGTGATGTTCAGGACAGAATTTACAGACAAGCGGTTACCGCTGCAGGCAGTGGTTGTATGGCAGCTCTGGATGCGGAAAGATGGCTGGCTTTGAAACCACACTAAAAAATTTGGAAATCAGGAGATTTGAAAATGATTTCCAAATTTCCAAATCTTCAAATTTCCAAATTGATTCTATGGTAACTATCGAACTACAGAACCTGACATTTTATGAACATCATGGTATTTACGAGGAGGAAAGAAAAGTTATGAATTCCTTTGAAGTGAACCTGAGTGTATCATATGTTGAATCGGATTTTGTTTTTGAAAAGATCTCAGATACCATCAGTTATGTTAATTTATTTAGGATTGTTCAGGAAAAAATGAAAGAACCTGTTTTTCTTTTGGAAAAAATCTGTCAGGGTATTATCTTAAACATCAAACATCAATATCCGGCCGTATCCGAGGTGAAAATCAGCATATTCAAATTACAGGCACCTATAGAGCATTTTGCAGGCAGAGTCGGAGTATCGATGCATCGCTCATTTAAGGAATAATCATGCTTCGACTTCTTACTTTTATTTTTTTTCTATCGCCTTTCCTGTTGTTTTCACAGGATACGGATGAACTAATAAAAGAGGCACAACTGCAGGAATCGCAGTTTCATGAGAATGAAGCTTTTCTCAAATACGCAGAAGTTTTAAAAAAAGATCAAAATAACTTACTGGCACTCTGGAAATGCAGCGAACTCTGTTCAAGAATTGGCGCAAGACAGGCTGATAAAGAAAAAATGCGTCCTTATTTTGTTGCTGCAAGAAACTATGCAACATCTGCGCTACACGTGAATCCGGTTTCATCTGAAGCAAATTGTGCCATGGCATTTGCATTGGGAAGAGTGTCTCTTGTAAGCAGTACAAAAGAAAGGGTGATGCTTGCCAAGGACGTAAAGCACTACGCAGAAAATGCTATACGCCTGGATCCCGATAATTTCAGGGCCTATCATATTCTGGGTCGCTGGAATTATGAAGTGAGTGAGCTCAATCTGGCGGAAAAATCTTTTGCCCGGTTATTTTATGGCAAAATACCGACAGGGACTCTGGAGGAAGCCATTTTTGATTTTGAAAAAAGCCGTTCCATTAATCCGGCATTCATTTTAAATTATCTTGAACTGGGGCGTGCCTATCATCGCATCGGCGAAGACAAAAAAGCAATTGCCAATCTTCATTTTTTATTAGGGTTACCTAATCTGATATATGATGATACGCGTGCGAAATTAATTGCCAGGCAGTTGCTTACGGAATGGCAATAATCCGGGCCTCCAGTCGTCAAATTGTAGTATTATTGCGATCCGCTTTATGAACATCAGACCTGAATTTGATATACACAATGAAGATCCTCATTCAGAGGATCCGGCACAGTGCCGCCTGCTGATTGAAGTAGGTGCCTGTTCACTGATATTTGTCTTGTTAAACGTCCGCGGTATGCGGCCGGTTGTGATCCGCGTTTTTCAATGGCCACAGGTTAAAACTGGCGAACCAGAATCCATACTGCGGGGCATTCTGGAATCTGATCCCATACTGAGCGGATTTGATGCCAGCGAAACATTTCTCGTTTACAATTTTCCTGAAAGCAATCTGATCCCTGAAAAGTTTTTTGGTTCAGATATTACCAGACCGGTAACAGACCTTATCTATGGTGATCTGAGTGATGATCTGGTGATGGATGAAAAGATTCCATGGTTTGAATTTCACAATGTTTATCGCGTTCCTGTGCCGGTGCATTTTCTGATGCAGGAAAAATTTAAGAATGCTCGATACTGGCATTTCTACAGTCTGCAGCTTAAGTGTTTCAAAATGTTCACTGCAAAAGAAGAAGCGGAATACATGAAAGTCTTCTTTTATCCTGATAAAATGCTGGTGATGGTATGCAAAAGCGGTCAGTTGCAACTCATTCAGCATTTCAACTATATTGACTCTAAAGATGTGCTTTACAATTTGCTGAATTGTTGCCATCAGCTTAATATGAGCCGAGGAGAATTGGTATTGGAACTTTCCGGAATGATAGAAAAAAAATCGGCGCTCTATGAGGATCTGGAATTGTACTTCCTGAATATCCGTTTCGACAATATGGAAGATAGTATCAAGATGACTGATGAGCTCATGCAATTCCCCAATCATTTTTTCTCTTCCCTGTTGAAAATGACGATATGCGTATAATCGGAGGTGAATGGGGTGGAAGAAAAATTCATCCGCCTTCTAAAATGCCCTTTACCCGCCCAACTACAGATATAGCTAAAGAAGGACTGTTTAATATCCTCCAATCGAATCGGGAAATCAAAGGCTTAAAAACACTGGATCTTTTTGGCGGTACAGGAAGCATTAGTTTTGAACTTGCTTCCCGCGGTGCGAGCGATTTGACAATCGTTGAGAAAGACAGACAGATGCTCGATTTCATTCGTATAACAGCAGAGACTCTCGGGCTGAAACAATTGAAAATAATTCCTTCTGATGTATTCCTTTTTCTAAAAAATAATAAGGAACAATACGACTTTATTTTTGCCGGTCCGCCATATGCTTTGGAAACAATCGATCAGCTGCCTGAATACGTGATAAAGGGAAATTTTCTGAAAGATAATGGATGGTTTGTGCTGGAACATACGCCGCGAAACCGTTATAAAGACTTTCCACTTTTCGTCACAGAAAGAAATTACGGCACCACGCTTTTCTCCATATTCATTCATAAAAAGAAATGAGGCCTATTTTTGTCAGCGGCATAGGAACAGGAGTCGGCAAAACGATTGTTGCGGCGATTCTAACTGAAATACTGGAGGCAAATTATTGGAAACCCATACAGGCAGGATACGAAAACGGAACAGATACTGATCTTGTCAAATCCCTGTTGAGCAATTCAAGGACAATTATTCATTCCGAGACTTATAAATTCGAAGCAGCAGTTTCACCACATATTGCGGCAAGGAATGAAAACCGGCGGGTGGACCTCAACAGAATTGCGGAAGATTTTCATAAGCTGAATTCGGAGCGACCGCTCGTAATTGAAGGCGCAGGAGGTCTGCTGGTCCCTTTAAATGAAAAGGAATTTGTTATAGATCTTGTAAAACAACTCGATGCCGTATTGATACTGGTGAGTCGAAATTACCTGGGAAGTATCAATCATTCACTGATGACTGCAAATACCTGTCGTTCATACGGCATAGTTCCAGGCGGTTGGGTTTTTAATGATAATTATCTGAATTACGAGATAGAAATTGCAGAGTGGTCGGGTTTTCCTGTTTTGTTTTCGGTACCATTCATGGACTCCATTTCGAAGCAAACCCTCTCAATAGCCGCTCAGCGCATCGATTTGAGTTATCTTTATTCTCTGTTATGATCAATCTCAACTATCCATTATTAAAGCCGGTGAGGATGCTTATGCTTCCTTTTTCCCTGGTTTATGGATTTGTTATCTGGGTCAGAAACTGGATGTTCGACAGAAATATTTTAAGATCGGCCAGTTTTAATCTGCCGCTCATATGTATTGGAAATCTGGCGGTTGGAGGAACAGGTAAATCTCCGATGGTTGAATTTCTAATTGCGAAACTCAAAAATCAATTTCACATAGCTGTGCTAAGTCGGGGGTACAAAAGAAAAACAACGGGTTATGCTCTTGCAAACCCTCAAAGTACGGCATTAGAGATTGGAGATGAGCCGATGCAATTTTTCAATAAGTTTCCCGACGTTACTGTTGCAGTAGGGGAAGAAAGGGTAGTAGCCATTCCTCAGTTATTGCACGATAAACCGGATACGAAGGTTATTTTACTCGATGATGCGTTTCAGCATCGTTCTGTAAAAGCGGGCTTTAACATTTTGCTCACCGATTATAACAATTTATTTACGCGCGACTGGTTTCTGCCAACAGGTGATCTGAGAGATCAGCCGAAGAGTGCAAGAAGGGCGAATATAATTATCATAACAAAATGTCCCCCGGATCTGTCTCTTGCAGAAAAAAATCATCTGATCAAAGAAATTAAACCTGGGACCGGGCAACATGTCTTTTTTACTACGATTTCATATGGTAAGCCTTATCAAATTATTACCAGAGATATTTGGACGGCGGGTAAATCGACAGAAATACTGCTTGTAAGTGGTATCGCAAATCCGGCAACGCTGAAAAAACATCTCGAAGAAAAATTTAACGGATATGATGAAATTGCATATAGCGATCATCATATTTATACGATTGACGATTTGAAAAATATACTCAGGAAATTTGAACAGATTCCTTCGGCGGAGAAGATTCTTCTTACAACAGAAAAGGATGCGGTGCGTTTACAAAAATTTTCACAACAATTGCGGGGACTGCCTTTTTTTGTAATGCCTATCGAACCGGTGTTTTTATTTAAAGAGGAAAATCAGTTTACACACCTAATTACTACATTCATTCAGGATTTTCCTGATCAAGCTTAAAGCACCATGGGTCATAAAAACACCGATAAGAAAAAGAAAAAATCAAGTGTTCATCTTCACAGAGGCATCCTGGAAGTAACCCGTTCGGGTATGGGATTTGTTGTTTCCAAAGGACTTGACAGAGATATTCTTGTACGTCCCAACGATTTCAATACAGCTATGCACGGCGATTCAGTGCTCGTGAAAATTTCTCAAACTAAAGGAGGTAACAATAGAGTACAGGGCATCGTGGAATCGGTTGTAGAAAGAAAACAGACTGAGTTCCCTGGTCATATCCAGCTGGGTGAGACATTTGCCTTTTTTATTGCGGAAACCGCCAGACCAATGCCTGATGTATATATACCATTGAATAAACTGGCTGGTGCAGTCGAAAATGACCGGGTGATTATTCGCATTACGGATTGGGGCAAAAATAAAAAACCTTTGGGTGAAGTGATTCAGATTTTGGATGAAGCGGATGAAAACGACCGGATAATGAAAGAGATCCTGATTGAAAATGGATTTACGATCGTATTCCCTGAAAAGGTTTTGGAAGAATCAGAGAAATTGCCGGAGACCATACCGCCTGAAGATCTGGAGGGAAGAAAGGACTTCAGAGATGTTCTCACATTTACTATTGATCCGGTAGATGCGCGAGATTTTGACGATGCCATTTCCTTTCGAAAACTGAAAGATGAAATATATGAAATCGGAGTTCATATTGCCGATGTCAGTCATTATGTAAAACCGGGAACTTTACTGGATGAAGAAGCTTATGAAAGAGCCACATCTGTTTATTTACCCGATCGGGTGAACCCAATGTTGCCAGAAAGAATTTCGAATGAACTCTGCTCACTAAGACCACACGAGGATAAACTTTGTTTCTCTGCTGTTTTCCATATCACACACAGGGGCGAAATTAAAGAGTATTGGATCGGACGAACCGTGATTCATTCGAATCATCGGTTCAGCTATGAGGATGTGCAGGAAATTATTCATAACAAGGCAGGCGAATATTCAGAAGAGATCGGAATACTGCATGAACTCGCACAGCGATTCAGAAAACAAAGAATAAAAAAAGGCGCGATTAATTTTTCTTCTGTTGAAGTGAGATTCAAACTGGATGAAAAAGGAAAACCCATTGGTATTCTGGTGAAAGAAAGCAAAGAATCCCATCAGCTGATAGAAGAATTCATGTTGCTGGCAAACCGGACAGTAGCGAGCCATGTTGCAAAGATTAAAATCAGAAAAAAAGCGATTCCATTTCCATATAGGGTCCACGACACGCCAGACAAAGAAAAACTTGCTCCTTTTGTTGAGTTTGCAAAGAAATACGGACATCATTTTGACACCAAATCACCCGAAGGCATTTCGGCGTCCTTTAATCTGATGCTCAAGGATGTGAAAGGCAAACCAGAACAGCACGTATTGGAACAACTCGGAATCCGGACAATGGCAAAGGCTGTTTACACTACAGAGAATATCGGACATTACGGGCTGGGATTTAGCAATTACTGCCATTTTACTTCACCGATTCGAAGATATCCCGACGTACTCACACATCGGATTTTACAGGAGGTACTTGATGAAGAAATAACGATTCATAAAAAACTTGAAGAACAATGCAAACATTGCAGTGAGAGAGAGAGAGCAGCCATGGATAGTGAACGGGCAGCCAATAAGTATAAACAGGTGGAATATATGAAAGACTTTGTGGGAGACAGTTTCGAAGGAATTATCAGCGGAGTTGCTGCATTTGGATTCTGGGTTGAAACTGTTGAACAAAAATGTGAAGGGCTGGTTAGCCTGAACAGCTTGTTGGAATATGATGATTTCCGCCTGATAGAAACCGAATATGCGCTGGTTGGCAAGCGCAGCGGAAGGAGATTTCGCATGGGAGATAAAATTACCATCAAAGTCATTTCTGCCAATCTTGCAAAACGACAACTGGATTATGAGTGGGTGCTGAAAGTGTGAGAGTGTGGGAGTGTGGGAGTGTGGTTGGCCAATTAATTATTACTAAATCAATAATCAAAATTCGATTTTGCGTTTTAAGGAATTATCGCAGCAGTTTTCTGAATATTTTAATAAAAAGCATTTTCCAGACAGGCCTGAAAAGCTTTATGGTGCTGCATCCTATATGCTGCAGGATGGTGGAAAACGAATTCGCCCCGTTCTATGCCTGATGGGGAATGAATTATTTGGACCCATACAATCAGAGACTTGGGTTGTTGCCAGCGCGTTGGAACTCTTCCATAATTTCACGCTCATTCATGATGATATCATGGACAGAGCGCCTTTGAGAAGAGGGAAACAAACTGTGCATGCGAAGTACAACGATTCCACCGCCCTCCTGGCAGGTGACGTGATGTTGCTGCAGGCTTATCAATATCTTAATGAAAGCGGTTCAGACAAAATAAAGGAACTGATTCGTCTTTTAAATAAAACGGGACAGGAAGTCTGTGAGGGACAGCAACTCGATATGGATTTTGAAACTGCGGTCTCTATTTCTTTGAATCAGTACCTCCAAATGATTGAACTAAAGACCGCCGTTTTTCTCGCCGCAAGTCTGCAAATGGGAGCTATTATAAGTTTTGCCTCAGAAACAGATCAACAGAACATTTATGAATTCGGCAAGAATCTGGGCCTTGCTTTCCAGGTTCAGGACGACTGGTTAGATAGTTTTGGAAATCCTTCCACATTTGGAAAACAAAATGGTGGTGATATTCTTGCCAATAAGAAAACCTTTCTGTTGGTAAAAGCGCAGGAAAAAGCGAATGATACTCAAAAGAAAGTAATCGCAGATATACTTCACTCATCAGACACCGATAAAATACAGCGAATGCTGGAAATTTATCGCACGACAGGAGTAGATCGCGATGCTCAGTCTGTCAAAATGAATTATATGGGAAAAGCCTACGGACACCTTGAGAAAATAACCGTTCCGACCCCAAATAAAAATGCCTTAAAAGATCTTGCTGTTTATTTGTTGGAACGGGAAATTTAATGTTGCCAGGCTGAGGTGTTATACCATGTATGTAACTCCCTCAATTGCCAGATCTGTATTTGGAAAAACTTCTCTGGTTTCTTTTTCGAATTCTTCAAGACTATCGTATTTGGAACTGAAATGGCCGATCAGAAGACGTAAAACATTTCCCGTTTTCGCTATGGAAGCAGCCTGCACTGTAGTACAATGAAATCTTTTACCCGCACGTTCTTCCAGATCTTTCAGATAGGTTGTTTCATGATACAACATATTGACGCCGGTCACTTTCGTTGCCAATTCCGGATTGTAAATGGTATCTGCCGAATAGGCGTATGATTTCGGTTTTGGCCCCGGATCGGTAACGCTCAAATTCGAAATTACAATCCCTTCTTTGTTTTCATAATCCTCACCCCATTTTAGCTTATCGAAGAAGGAAGCCGGTACTCCTGCGAGTTTTGCTTTTTCAGGATTTATGCGTCTTGGCGGACGTATTTGCCGAAATATGAATCCCCAGCATTCAATTCTGTGGAAAACTCTGAAACAACTGATTTCATACCGATTATCCCTTACGAGTACGCCTTCTTCTTCCAGGGGATGAAAAACAAGTTCAAATGGAAGTTGCGTATCTGCTACTTTAAGCTGGAGGTTAAAAATATCTATTAATGGTGCCGGCCCATAGAGATGCAGATGCTGGTGGCGGCCAAGAAGGCCCATGCTGGTTATCAGTCCGATCAGTCCAAAATAATGGTCGCCATGGAGGTGTGAGATAAAAATATGGTTAATTCTGCTGCGCCGGACTTTGTATTTATTCATCTGGATCTGGGTTCCCTCTCCACAGTCTACCAGGAACAGGTGATCATCAAGTGTAATCACCTGGGCAGTTGGGTGCCGGTCAAAAGCCGGTATAGCTGAGTTATTTCCAAGAATTGTTACTGCGAGCACAGACAGGATTTAGGTATGATCAATGAGGCCGGGGACTATTTAATCAGATATCAGCCGAAAAATAATACAAAAAGTAATAGGAATGAGATTTGATCGTTAGCATGTTATCCGCCCTCTGAATTTAGTCCGTAAGCTCTCTTTCGATTTCTTCCATAAAAATTATATCGGAGGCCTCACTCTGTGTGGGAGCAATCTGTAATAATTCAAATTGTTCATTTTGTTCGAAATATTTTTTTACGGAAGATTGTAATTCGCAGAGAACGAATGAAGCACGATTTGTGAAAAAGAGGTTTCTTAAATCAAGAAAGGCTTCAGCAGCAGCAGAATCCATTTTTTGAATGTCTTTTAAATTAAGAAGCAGGTTTTTCACTTCCTGTTTTAGAAAAGACTCACAAAGATCCCTTAAAGCTGCTGTCATATTAGCAGCCAGAATCGGTTCTAGTACAGTAATGGCATGGAATTTCCCGTTGGTACTAATTTTGACTTTCATTTCTACCGGCATTGTTAACATACGTTGATAAACCATGAAAAACAGTAATCAAAAATATTCGTTATTATTGTATTAAGCTCAATTAGTTAAAAATGGATAATAATTTTTCGGCACAGGTTAAAGAGATTATTTCGTTCAGCAGGGAAGAAGCCTTAAGGTTAGGAAACGATTTTATTGGGACAGAGCATTTGCTCTTGGGCCTGATCAGAGAGGGCGACAATACGGCGGTTCGAATCCTGAAAAGCTTCAATGTAGATCTGTATGAGTTACGTAAAGAAGTAGAACTTGCTGTTAAGGATAAAACGGGAAAGAATATTGCTAATATTAATAGCCTGCCACTTACCAAGCAGGCTGAAAAAGTTATCAGGGTTACGGTACTTGAGGCGAAGGCTTTAAAAAGTCCAACCGTAGAGACTGAACATCTGATGCTTTCTATTTTAAAAAACAAAGAAAACATCGCAACTCAAATCTTAAATCAATTCGACGTGGATTACGATTTATTTAGAAATGAACTGGGTGTTGTTAAAAGTAATGATACCCGAAGCGAATACGCTGAAGAGAACGATGATGATTTTGATGATGAAAAAAAGTATGCGCAACAGAAAGCTCGTCCTGCGGGAAATGCTAAAAGTAAAACGCCGGTACTGGATAATTTTGGCAGAGACATAACCCGGCTTGCTGAAATGAACTCGCTGGATCCTATTGTTGGAAGAGAAGAAGAAATCGAAAGAGTTTCCCAGATTCTTTCCCGGCGCAAGAAAAATAATCCGATCCTCATAGGCGAGCCCGGAGTGGGAAAAACGGCTATAGTGGAAGGTCTTGCACTTCGTATCGTGCAGCGCAAGGTCTCCCGTGTTTTGTTTGACAAACGTGTAATATCTCTGGATTTGGCGGCACTGGTTGCAGGCACTAAATATCGTGGTCAGTTCGAAGAACGCATGAAAGCGATTATGAATGAACTGGAAAAAAACAGGGACGTTATTCTGTTTATCGACGAGATTCATACGATAGTGGGAGCAGGTGGCGCATCGGGTTCACTGGATGCTTCTAATATTTTCAAACCTGCACTTGCCAGGGGTGAACTGCAATGTATTGGTGCTTCAACGCTCGATGAATACAGAATGTACATAGAAAAAGATGGTGCACTGGATCGTCGTTTTCAAAAAGTAATGATCGATCCACCGAGTGTGGAAGAAACAATTCAGATTCTTGAGAACATCAAATCCAAATATGAGGATTATCATAATGTTACTTACTCTGATGAAGCGATCCTGGCGTGCGTAAAATTAAGTGACAGGTATATGACAGACCGGCTATTACCTGACAAGGCCATTGATGTTCTGGATGAAGTGGGAGCGCGTGTGCATTTGAAGAATATCAATGTGCCCCAGAATATAGTTGAATTTGAAAAGAAGATTGAGGAAGTAAAGAACGAGAAGAATAAAGTTGTAAAGAGTCAGAAATTTGAAGAGGCTGCTTCATTAAGGGACGCTGAAAAGCGTTTACAGGAAGAACTTGAAAAAGCGAAACTTGAATGGGAAGAAGA
>Ga0210396_10006945_pt1 | contig 10807 bp, 8 predicted proteins | sample IncBWH17OmetaG_FD_155466 | JGI IMG/M metagenome (GOLD analysis project Ga0210396, IMG submission 155466) | Forest soil microbial communities from Barre Woods Harvard Forest LTER site, Petersham, Massachusetts, United States - Inc-BW-H-17-O ... | reverse complement strand
CGATGCCGTGATCGAGCATGGTGGCGGAGGCCACAAGAGGCGAATCATCGAGAGAGACGGACACAGGATTTCGGAGAAGAAGGTCGCTTAATTTCCGCTGCCTGACGTCTCCCCTCTTGTCCGTCGGGATGACGGCGATGCGAGCGATAATGTCATAAATGTCGTCACGATCCAGAGTCCCCCAAAGACGCTGCTTTTCGTCGAGGATCAGAAGTTCGCCGGTTGCACTCTGATTGAGCGCTCCGAGTGCATCGGCGAGAGTGGTCTCTGCACTGAGGGGCTCGGGAGGAAGAGGATCAAGGAGGGACGCAATGGTTTCACCGGCGAGGAGGGACTTGGCCAACGGTAAGCGCCGCCAAAAGTCGCCCGATCGGCGAGTGACGGCCTTTGCCAGGAGATCGCGAAGGGGGGCAAAAGAACCGGCCAGCTGCGAGAACAACGCGCTTCCGATCTGCACCAGGCGCACCACGGTACGAGCGCGGACGCTTGTTTCGTGGGGGCGATTTCCCAAAAGGGCGGCCTCACCAAAAAAGTCACCTTTACCGAGAACCGCGACAAGTTTGGCCTCCTGATTGGTTTCGGTCGTCTGCAGAACCTCCACCTCGCCTTCTTCGATGATGCTGAAGGCTCGCGCAAACTCTCCCTGCTGGTGAATGAAATCGCCTGGACGATAGTACGCGTGCCTGACATCTTCGGCCGTATTGATATTGAGGAAGCCGAGATCGCGCGGAAAAACTATATCCCAAGCCCAGTCCAGAGCCACTTTGATTCGACGCGACCAAGTGGGAAGCTTGAAGAGGTAGACACCACGCCAGAGGAACCACGCGAGAAAACCCGAGACGTGGAAGCCGAGCATCTCGGCGACAGCTTGATACCCGCCGATGGAACAGAGCTGTCCCAGGGCCTTGAAGCGGAACGGTTGCGTAACTCCGCCGTACAGAATTCGGACCAGGTTGAGTGCCGCCTGTCGGCCCTGGCGTTCGGCAAATTGACCTGTGGGAGGAGACGGCTTGCCATCAAAGGCGTTCACAATGAGAGCACAATCGCCAATCGCCCAGGCATTCGTCTGACCTTCGATGCGCATCTCGGGCGCAGTGCGTATCCGTCCTCGTTCCTTGGGGACATCGAGATGTTGCACCAGGGGAGAAATGGCGGTTCCGATGGTGCAAACGATTGTGCCTCCACGAAGCATGCGTCCATCGTTCAATTCGATTCCCTCATGAGTCGCGGCAACCGCCCGGGTATCGAGCAGCATAGTGATGCCGGCTTTCTGCATCCTCGTTTTTGCGAATTCGCGCAGCTTCGGAGCCACTTCGGGCAAGATCTGGTCCTGAGAATGGACCAGGGTGACCACGACATCGTCTTTTCGGAAATTCCGGTAAAAGCGAGTGCTGCTGCGAACGAGCTCATTGATTTCACCGGCGACTTCGACGCCGCTGAAGCCGGCTCCCACGACAATAAAATTGAGATGCCAGCGGCGACGATCTGGATCACTTGAGGCCTCGGCTTGCTCCATTTGCCGGACGACGTGCTGGCGAAGATCGATAGCATCGCGCATGACCTTGAAGGCGAATGCGTGGTCACTCATTCCGGGGATAATGCCGAGATTACTTTCCGCTCCACAGGCAATCACCACATGGTCGTAGTGCAGCCGAGCGAGCGCGCCACTTCCGTCGTCAAATTCAATTTCTGAAGACGCAAGGTCGATCCGTTCGACGCGCTCCGTACGGCAGCCTACGCCGGGAAGCATTTGTCGTAGAGGAGCGGCGGCCGCGTCCGCGTTAATTGAGGCTCCAGCGACATCTGCCAGAAGCGGATGAAATACCATGTGGTTCTCACGGCTGAACAAAAAGATTTCGCACTCGGCCGAGGTCAGTTTGCTGCGCAGAGTTTTTGCAAACTGCACCGCCGCAAATCCTCCACCGACGACGACGACTCGGATTGGTTTCACTTCTTTACTCCTGTACCGGGTTGTGCCGAAGACCCGGGTTTTTCGCAATCATGGATCCAGCGTCACAACACGCCGGGAAAAGCATTTTGACGTTCTACTTCAGAATAGATAGCTGGGAATTCTGTGTATTTCGGAAACGTGCGAACGCTATTCAAAACGCGTGCGGTAATCCTCATTGCCTGAGATCGCTGCCTTCCTGTGCTGCCTCAATCGTTCCGAGTGGTTCAACAGCGAGTCCTTCGGCATGCTCTCTGCTGCGACGAAGCCGGCTGCTGAACGCGCTCCTCTGCTCTTTCGTCCACCCGAAGGCGATCTGAGCAACGTGATTGAGCAACACTCCCGCAATCAGTAAAGCGGCCAGGCTGGCAAACACAGCCGAGAAAATAAAGAACAAGACGATCAGCTCCCTGGCGTAAAACAGGTGCGTCGCGATGAGAGCGATGGCTGCCAGCCCTGCGCACTTAAAAAGTTTCCCACGTGGTATGGAGTAGTTCATTGGCCAGCTTTCTTATTCGACCAAGGTGAAAGGTCCATCGGCCTCGGTAGACAGAATGGCTTCACCACGAACCTGGTCGCCTTTGGTCAGTCCTCCCAGTGATCTGCGGGTGGCGTGATGCCGAGCCGTTTCATCTTGTAAAACAGGGTGGTGCGCTTCAATCCGAGTCTCGCGGCGGCACCCCTTGGACCACCCAGCTTCCAATTGGCCCGCTGGCACGCGGCGAGGATCTCGCGACGGACTTTGTCCTCGAGAGTTGGATTAGAAACTTCGAGCGACGCCGATTCGATCTTTTCGGGGGGAGGCGCGTCGAAGACTCCATCCGTTGAAAGGATTACGCCGCGCGCAACGTAGTTCTGCAACTCTCGAATGTTCCCAGGCCATGGATGTCGCACGAGAGATTCCATGATTTCTTCAGGAATGGCCTCGATTGACTTGTCCATGGAGTTCGCGAGCTCTTCGACGAAATACTTTACGAACTCCCGAATATCGGATTTCCTTTCGCGAAGAGGCGGTAAGAAAATTGGGAAAATATTGAGCCGGTAGTACAAATCTTCGCGGAATTCCCGGTCTCGTACCATCTGGCGCAGGTCCCGGTTTGTCGCCGCGACGACGCGCACATCGACTCGGGTCGTGCGCGTGCTGCCTACCGGCTCGAACTCGCGCTCCTGCAGAACACGCAACAGCTTGGGCTGAAGTTCCAGCGGCATGTCGCCAATTTCATCGAGGAACAAGGTGCCGCGATCGGCCAGCGCAAAACGTCCAACATGCGAGGTAACGGCGCCAGTGAAGGCTCCCCGTTCATGCCCGAAAAGCTCGCTTTCCAGGAGGCCCGGAGGCATTGCGGCACAGTTCAACTTAACGAGGTTCCGGCTTCGGCGTGGGCTGAGTTCGTGAATCGCCCGTGCGATCACTTCTTTGCCGGTGCCGGTCTCGCCAGAGATCATGACGGTGGCATTCGTGGGTGCTACCGCCTCCACTTGAGAGAGGATAGAGCGCAGGCCGCTGCGGCGTCCCACGATCGTTTCGAGGAAGGAGGATTGCGCGCGATCTGTCCTGCGCACAATTGGTTCATCTGAACGGTCACGCGTGCTTGTAGTGGTAGTCACGATTTCTCGGTATCCGTCAATTTGGATTGCCGCTGAGCTCATGTTTTCACTCCCCAACTTGTCTTTCCGCCGTCCTCGCCGGTCATCCGGTGATGCCCATCGTGGAAAGCATTCCAAGAATAAACTCCAACACAAACTCTGATTGCGCCCGATAGCGACCGGCCATAGGCTTTATTGGCTCACTCCACAGCCGTTTAACCCAGTGCTTCGGCGACAGTAAGCGTCCGGGGACTCGGCGCTACGAGTGGCCCCGGAACGTGAGAAGACCGATGTTCAGAGTCCCGCCGAAAGGACAATCCGCTTTCGTCGCGATGACGATCGATGACAATGTGATCACCCGGGAGCACTTGGGCAGTGGCCAGGAGCCTCGCCAGGGGAGACACCAGGTAGCGCTCAATGGCGCGCTTCAGGTGCCGAGCTCCGTACTTCTGGTCGGTTCCCTCTTCGAGCAAGAACCGGCGTCCTTCGCTCGTCAGTCGAAACTGAAAAGGCCGCGTTGTTGAATCCAATATGCGCTTCTGAACATGGCGTAGCTCGATATCGAGCACTTCCGATAATTCTTGGCCCTTCAATGGATGGAAAACCACCATTTTGTCGAGCCGGTTTATGAACTCAGGCGAGAACTTACGCCGCGCCGCCTCAATCGCGGTTCGTTCCACCTTTTCATCGAGACGTTGTGCTGGTTTATCGAGAGGCTGGACGAATCCCATTCCTCCGGTCATTAACTCGGTGATGTCACCACCGCCGAGATTCGACGTCATGAAAATTATGGTTTGCGACAGGTTGACCCTGCGGTTGTCTCCCAACGTCAAAGTGGCCTTATCCAGCATGCCAAGAAGCAATTGCCAGAGAGCGTCGCTGGCCTTTTCGATTTCATCAAACAGCAGGAAGCTCAGCTTCAACTCGTCCCTGTGGTGCTTGTCGAGTTCCTCTTGCGTGATCACGGGATGTGTTTCGCGGTGGCCCAGATATCCGGGAGGCGAGCCAATCAGTTTCGCAATTTCATGCGAGTGTTGGTATTCCGCGCAATTCACTTTGATCAGCGCTCGGGAATCTCCGAACAAAGTTTCCGCCGCCGCTTCGACAATGCGCGTCTTGCCGGTCCCGGTTGGCCCCAGAAACAGCAGGTTCCCGACGGGACGCGCAGGTGAGTGGAGCCCGGCGCAAAACACCTGATATAGGTCGACGAGCGCTTGAACGGCTTCGTCTTGCCCGACAATTTTCTGGCGGAGCGCATTTTCAAAATGGCATGACTTGGAACTTCGTTGTTTCGTATCCAATTCTAGGCTGTGGCCCGGTTTGGTTGCTGTCGCCATAACATCCCCTTCGTCAGCATCGTGACTTCGAAAGAAGCTGGCTGCGTACTCTCAATTCTGAGAACCGACAACCAACTTGGCCCGCAGTAGTTAAAGGCAATCCCTGCTCCAATCGTAAATACTGGAAACAATTGGATTTAACCGTCAAACAGTTGGCGAGCTTTCGACAATTGGCGAACTTCGGTACAAATCGCCGGTCGGGAAAATTGGAGGACGGGAGGCAGGAGCGTGAACGCATGCAAGCTGGCAGGGAATCCACGCCGTCACAGGTTTGACGCGATCGTCAAAAGCCGCACCTCGAAAGGTGTGCTGTCTTACTGATGACCACAGCACTGCATCCTAAGTTGCGATTTATGCGGAGGTTAGCAAAGCCGCGCAGAGAATTGCGGATGGTATTTCGAGTGCCCTTCGGTGTGACTGATGAAAGGGGCCGCCGTCAAGGCCGCGGAAACCGGTTACCCCGTTTCCAAATTATTCAAAGCTGAGATTTCTGTCGATGCACGGCTCGAAGCGACGGCCTGATCGGCGGTGGTTTGAAACTCCTCTATGAACTCAGGACTGATCGCTGCCTGTGCCGCTATTGCCGGATCGTTCGTCGGCGCATTGGGCTCTGTCGTCGGCACCTGGATTACGCAGAGGCACCAGGATCGGCGCGACTTGGTGGCAAAAACGATTATCCGCCGCGAAGCGCTGTACTCCGATTTCATTGAGGAAACCGCGCGCATGCTGATTGACGCCCTGGAACATAATATCAGTGATCCAGAGAAGCTTATCCCTGCTTACGCTCTGCTAAGCCGGATCCGACTCAGTTCGTCATCAAAGGTCCTCGAAACGGCTGAGGGGCTCGTGCGAACAATATTGACCACCTATCCGCTGCAGAACCTGACCGCCGAGCAGATCCAGTCGCGTGCTGTGAACGGCGACGACCCGTTGCGAGAGTTCAGCGACACCTGCCGCATGGAACTGGATTTGCTGCAAAAGCAACTGTGATCGATGGAGAGCGCGACGCATGCTCGCGAGCCCGCGACACTAGGCAAATGCCAACGTGATCGACAGCGGGTAGTGATCGGAAGCAGAGACCGAGCGGTGGACCTGGGGCTGGCTGGCGCTAATGTGTCCCCGTGTGAATATCCAATCAATCGTGCGTCCATCTTCCAGGAACGAATGAGGTGTTGTTGACACGTGCTGATTGGCAAATTCGTCGCGAAACTGCGCGTGACGGATCGCGGCAGCGGCAGGCTCCCTGGATGCATCGAGATTCAAGTCGCCAGTGAAAAGAATGGGTGTGTCGCCGTTATATCGGCGGGCGTCGTCCAAAGCTTCGTCCAGTTGAGAACAGCGCAACCCATCGTCGCCCTTGCTCTCCAGATGCAGGTTGTAGGTGATGAGCGTTTTCCCTCCGATGTCAGCCTCACTGACCAGCGCCAAGCGCCCTCCAATCCTTTCCTGAAACGGCTCAATATCGGGAAGGAACCAATGCGGCCGCCAGAAATTCGATTGCTTCTGGAATCGAACGACGCGGGAATTCGATAGAGGCCAACGCGAGAGCGTGGCTTGCCCGTGGTAAGCCGGTGAGGAGCGGGAGCCCTGCGTTAACTCCTGGAACTCGTGTCCAAAGACGTAGTTCATGCGCAGCTGCCGGGAGATTTCTCTTGCTATGTTTACATGATGCGTCCGGCGAGCGTTGAGATCAGTTTCCTGAAGCAGAATGAGATCGGCCTTTGTGGCCGACAGGAACTCGACAATCCGCGGGAGGCGCAATCCTCGGTTGATATTCCAGTTTACAACGCGGATGGAATCGGGCGGGCAAAGGACCCAGCGCGGGGTAACAAAGCTACCTGTTTCGATCTCCTGCATCAGGGCAACTCCACTACGACACTAGCTTCTGCCCTGACGCCGTATCGTCATACCATCTCCGCCAAAGCTGCTGGACTTGGGACGGTCGAACGACGCGCTCCGGCGAAAGTCCGAGAGGAATAGAGTGCAATCGGCCAGACCAGATTTGCTCCGATTGCGCTGAGAACGAACGCCACGTTCATGATGTTAAACAGCGCAAAGAACAGAAGGGCATAAGGAAAAAAACAGCGCCGGACAATGAACTCGGTGTGCCGGCTGAAATACAAAAAAGGATTCGATGGGCGGCTCTCTGCGTGGCTCTGCCAGATTTTCAAGAGCTGCTCGGGACGTCCAGCGGCAAGGCGATGTCGCTCCCATCCAATAGCGAGGAAGCTGGCGATGGATCCAAATAACAGCAGGCCACCCCACACCAAGTACATTTTCACTCCGGAACTCCTCCACAGTCCCAAAGTCATGCCGACAAAGAGAAACAGATAGAAAAGGTAGTCGCATACCGTTTCCAGCCAGCAGCCGAAATCCGATTCCTGAAGTTTCAACCGTGCAACTTCGCCATCGCACCCGTCCAGAATACTAGCGCACAGGCACAGGAACGCGCCAAGCAGAGTATTCCAGTAACCCCCAAAAGCAAAAAATGCGGCGGAAGCAAAACCGACTCCGAGCGTGAACAGGCTGACCATATTTGGGGTGATTGGAAATTTGATGATCTGTCGACTGATTGGTATGGAGATTCTGCGATTCATTCGTGCGTAGATGCCGTCGGTAGGTTTGACCAGCCATCCATTCAGTTTTCGTTCGGCGGCCCGGCGGTCTTCCGGTGTTCGCACACGCTGCCACAGGTTGTCTCCCACCGGCGAGCAAACCACAGAATGCATCGCCGTAAGCTGCGCGTGCAAATCAGAAAGTGTCTGGATTTGCCTCGGATGAGGCTCTGTGAGATTACGGATCAACTCCAGGGACACGGCATGAATGCCGGCAAGTTTGTCGCCGCTCGTCAGCGCCAAAGCCATATTCTCCTCATTCCACTCGCTGGCATTCCGGAGGAGCAAAGGATGATATGTGGTGTTTCCATCAATCAGGAGCATACGCCCGGTGCGCGCTTGAGTGGCAATGCGCTGTAATCGCTCGAGGAGAGGCCCGCCAGCGTCAATCCATCGGACAGTCTCAGGAAGACGCCCGGTAAAGAATAGCTTTTGCTGCACTCTTCTTCTTGTAATGGGATCGGCGACTACGCCGATCCAGGAAGCACCGAGCTTTTGGACTCCTATGATCGTTCGAAGCAGGGCGGGCAGAGTGCCAACCCGGGTGAGTGGGGAGGTGCATTGGTTGCCGTTCGCCTCCGCACCGGTGAGAAAAATGGCAACGCCAAAACCGCCCGCGCGCGGCAGATTCTTTTGAATGCTCGCCAGACTTTTTCGCTCCTTCGGAATAGATGCAGGAGTGTTCACGCGACTGTCGGAATCGAGACTTTTTCTTGGCCGCGTCAACCAGACCAGGCAGGCGACGCCAACGGCCGCCCAGAACAGGGAGCGCAATCGCCTGGAGAGTCCCAACGCCAAGCCGGTGGCGCTACTCAAGCCGAACACCTTGCCGATCAGCATATTGCCACCTTCGTAGGTACCAATGTTTCCCGGGTTGCAATTGCCAATCAGGTTCACCAGTTTCGTCAGGGCCTCAATCACGAGGGCGCCGGAGAAACCAATTTTCACGCCCAGGAGCCATAGCACCAGGCAGACCTCGCCTACGGCCAGGCACTGGGCCGCCAGGTTCAACGAAAGACTTGCCCAAAAGTCTCTGTGCGTTTTGTGATGGAAGTCCAGAAGCGTATTCTCGACAGACTGGATCAGCAGATATTCATTTTTTACCCAATTCCTGAAGGCGGGGATGCGGCCGATCAGCCGAACGCCTGCGGAGAGAACGGGCCAACGCTTTCGGACGGCCAGAAGAGTAAGCACCAAAAACAGCATCAAGAGGACAACGAACAGAACCGCGTACACACGCAAGGCATGGGAGCGCGAGAGGACGGGCAGCGCAGCCGAAATTCCAGCGATCGTTACTATGGACCCAGTGACAAAATACAGTCCACGATCCAGAGTCACGGATGCGAGACCATTGACCACCGGTATTTCCGTGCTCAGCCGAGAAATTCGCAGGGAATCGCCGAACGTCTGCCCAAGTATCCCGAGTTGCCCTGCGGCCTCCGCGCCCAGTCGAAGTGCGACCAGTCGCGGGAAGGAGATCTTATCCTTGTCCTCACCGAGTGTCAGTCGCCAAGCCCAGGTCTTCGCCAGATGCGAAATGCCTGCCAGGGCTAAAATGGTTATGAGCCCCCAACCCAGATTTCGGAAGTCTTCCCACAAAGGGTGGGGACCCGCGCGCCAGACCAGAAAAGCAAACAGCAGAACACTCGTTGCGATGGCGAGAAACCGAAATGGGATTCGCGCGTTTTGCAGGATTTTAAACATTGGCAAGCCACTCGGTGACCGGATTCTCCGGGAACTCTCGCGCGAAGATTCTTTCGGTGTGGGCGAAGGCCTCGGGAGTGTCGACGTCCTGCCAGTGCGCATCGCCGACGTCAAAGGCTCGTAGTTTGCGCTCGCGGCTCAGTCTGCGCATACCGTCCGAGAGAGAGCAGTTTCCTTCTTTCTTTGCGGATTCGAGGCTAGTGAACAGCGCCGGGCTGCACAAAAACATCCCCGTATCCACTGCATCATAACGAGCAAGATCTTTGCCGATGCCCACGATATGAGTTCCTTCGCGTTTGACCTTGGTTGCGTCATCCAAGTCAAAAATACGATCGAGCTTATGATCGACTGCGAGAAGGATCTCGTCCTCGGCGAGCGGCTGTTGCAGCAGCGCTTGGGCTGTTTTTGGCTCGAAAATGTGGTCCGCCATCAGCATCAAGAAGTGACTACGAAGCTCGTCCTTTGCAGCCAAGGCAGAAACACCGTTCGCTTTGTGGTATTCCCGATTTTCGATCAAGGTGACGGACATGTCCGTGAACGACCGGCTGGCAAACCAGGAACGGATCAAGTCTGCGCGGTATCCGACAACGATCACGAATCTGTTAATTCCGGCTGCCTGGGTAGACAGCAGGATGTGCTCGAGAAGAGGCACGCCGAAAAGTGGAACAAGCGGTTTGGGGACACCGCCTGACATGGAGGCAATACGGCTTCCGTTGCCGGCAGCGAGAATCAGACATTCTCTAACGGCTGCCATAGGCCACCTGGATAACTGGGTGTTTTTCCCTAGTCATGGCTTGGACATCTCTTTGGCGGACATGAGGGAGTTGTCGGGCGGGTGCGAAGGCTTCGCCGCATAGTCGAAATACTGGATGCTCACTTCGGTCGTGCCAAAAATGCGGGCTTCCGTTACGCTTTCTGTCGAGAGGGGAAACCAAAGAGGTCCACTTTTTTGGTAGACGTGCACGAAATGCGTGCTTTTCGTCCAGAACGAGGGACTCTTGGCCGGATTGCCTTCGGCGCGAACGAGCGCATAATCCTCGGCGTCTACCCAGATACGGCCGCGGAACAAATACTTCTCTTTCCGTTTGGGCGTTATCTCCAGGACGAATGCCATCCGATCTGCGAGCTGTTCCGTGCCGATAAATACGAAATCATAGTTTTTGGAGTTGACCTTCGCCGTGGCGCGCAGTTCGGGACGCGATGTTTCCGATTCCGATTCGAGCATCTTGCGCAAGACGTGCGTGTTCGCTGCTTTCCATCCCTCTTCGGATACGACGTCAAAATGTTTTGTGCCGTCCTGGTCGCCTTCGACGCGCACGAGCATTTCGGCGCGCTTTTGGAGATTGCGGTTTTCAAGTACATACCGGCGCATCCCGGCATAGCCCGCAATGGAGGCCTGCCGTTGTAAGTCATAAGCAGCCATTCGAGCCACAATTTCCTCCGCAGTGGGAGGAGTCGCGGAATTGTCCGCCGCAGCGACAGATGAAGCTGGAAGCAGAAACAAAACAGCGAGCACGAAGTAATAGTTCATGGTCAAAACTCCAAAACAAATTTGCCGCGGTATTCACGCCACGATGAGTTGAAGAATTCCCCAAACCTCGCGCTCGCGAGGTTGT
>Ga0210396_10006942_pt1 | contig 10810 bp, 7 predicted proteins | sample IncBWH17OmetaG_FD_155466 | JGI IMG/M metagenome (GOLD analysis project Ga0210396, IMG submission 155466) | Forest soil microbial communities from Barre Woods Harvard Forest LTER site, Petersham, Massachusetts, United States - Inc-BW-H-17-O ... | reverse complement strand
TTCATCTTTTCTTTTTTTCTGAAATATTCTGGAGTATACCCGAGTTCCCTTTTAAATGCAGCTGTAAAATTTGAATTATCAGGATATCCGACTAATTCAGCCACATCCTGCATAGTATAATTTTTTCCACTTTGCAGTAATAGTTTCGCATAATCCAACCTGGCCGCAAGTAGGTATTGATAAATTGTCACGCCAAACAAATGTTTGAAACAAGCTTGCAATTTCCAGTCGTTAATGCCAACCTTATGCGCGAGCTCCTTGATCTTGTATTTAGTTGACAACTTTAAGAGCATGATCTTTTTCGCTTCATACGTTTGTTCAATTTCATATGGTGAAAATGATTTCGGAGCATCAGGATTTATTCCAGATAATCTCTCAATGAAAATAGTGGTGAATTGAAGTATAGCACCTTCAAAAAAGAAAGGCGCCATTACATCTCTCATATCATATTGCAGCATGGAATTAATTATGGATATCATGGAAGGGCTAAGAAACAATTCCGCATTGACCAGGCTCGCTGCTTTTTTCTTTTCAGCTTTTTTAATAAAATCATCTAACAAAGGGAAATGTTCTGCAAAAGGCAACAAATAATCTTTCGTATAATGAATATCAAAAGTGTGATGAGTTTGACCTCCTATGAATTCAGATTCATTGTTGACAAATGGCAGGTATGACATTTCAAATTGTCTATTCTTTAATTGAAATTGTTTTTTGCCATCCCATTTTGAAACCAGGTCATTATGAAAAGGGATGTGTAATTCCAATACATAAAAATTCCCTTTTGCTTTAATTTTCGCAGAATGTTTAATGATATAAACACTATTCCAAATATGAAATCCATCACCTTCAAAATAATTGAAGATCATATCACCGATGTTAGCTTTAGCATACATGTGCTCAAATACTGGTAAACAAAAGTGTTTTAGATCGTCTGGTATTTTCTCAGCGATTTGAATATCACTTCCTGCCTTTGAATCGATTATTATTTCAAAAGTTTCCATTAATAATCATTTTTCTAATAAATCATAATCACAAATTCATAAAAAGCCTATGCCATGTGCTGGTTAGTTTGCATGACCAAAATTTATTTATCGCATTTCAAAAAATTGCATGCTTAAAAATCTACAAGATCTTCCTCCATTATTTTGCAAGCCAATCAGAATTCCTTACGAAAATGAAATACTTTTTTTCTCACATTTTCGAATTGATGAAAAACTGATAGTCTTTCGCTCATTACAATTGTCAACTGATATATCATTTATTCATGAGTGGACGAATCGTGATTATGCAATACAGTTCTGGAATTTCGCTGAATCCAGACATAAAATTGCTGATCACTACTTTGAGATTTTAAAATCTCCTTACTTCCATTCCTTCGTTGGATTACTTGGAGACCAACCTGTTTGCCAGGTCGACATTTATAATGTTTTAGCTGATGAATTATGTAAGCACATTTCACAACCAAAGGGGGACGATTCTGGAATGCATTTTCTTATGGCGCCAATGGATAAAAGAATTCCAAATCTTTCCACATATTCATTCTGCGCGTTCCTGGAATTTTATTTCTCTTTTCCCATGGCGCTTCGCATGTTTGGCGAACCTGACGAAAAAAATATCAAGGCAAATAAATTAGTAGTCAGAGTAGGCTTTCAATTTTTAAAAACAATTCAGCTCTCTTACAAAATTGCAAACCTCTACTCAATCACAAAAAATCAATTCTATGCAAAGAATAAAATCTCTTGATCTCGCTCGTGGTTTCACTGTCCTCATGATCGCCCCCATTCACACGGTCATGCTCTATAGCAACCTCGCAATCCGCGAAACACTTTTTGCAAAATTATTAGCCTTCGTTGCTGAAGGTCCGGGCGCACAATTGTTCATGATGCTCATGGGAATATTTTTTGCAATATCGCCCCCGAAAAATTTTCAAACAGTTTGCAAAAGAGTTTTTTATTTATTGCTCGTTGCATATTTATTAAATGTTTTCAAGTTTGTGATTCCGTATGCGCTTGGACTCCTGTCTGATGATTTGCTTAATGATCTGCAAATACAAAATGCTCCTGGCGGGTACGTGCAATCATTATTGCTCGGCGATATTTTGCATTTTGCCGCACTCGCACAACTTGCTTTATTTTCTATTCAGCGAATGAAATATTATCATATTGTAGCCGTTCTACTCGCCGGATTTTACTGCGTGATGTCACCAATGTTTTGGGATATACATATCCGTTATCCTGCGTTTGATTACCTGTATCAGTTGACCGGCGGAGCTCCGCCAAAAGTCTTTTTCCCTTTTCTTCCCTGGATCGTCTATCCGCTTGTTGGGTTATTTATTGGTCACTATTTTAAAACTACCGAGCGCCAAAAAGTTTATTGGTATGTGCGTGACATCGGGTGGATACTGATTGTCAGCAGTTGCATCGTGAAATACTCTTTTAAGATGGCTGCCGAGCAAAGTTTTTACAGAACATATCCCAACGACACGATGATCCATTTGGGAATTGTCCTTGTTTGGTTAAGCTGTTGGGAATGGATTCAGGACAATGTGAAAGACAATTTCTTTTTTAATGTTTTGCGGTATATGAGTCGCCACATCACTAAGATATATATCATTCAATGGATAATTATTTGCTGGCTCCTGCCATTATTCGGTTATCAAAAGCTTGATCTGTTTCAAACCATCTGCGCGATCATACTCACCAGTTTTCTCACGATCACGATTTCGTTTTTAATTACAGAAAAACCAAAACACAATTCATTCAATATTGAATAAGATGAAAAAACAAACTATTCACGACATCATCGGAATTGGCATTGGTCCTTTTAATCTGGGACTTGCCGCGCTTGCTTACAATATTCCAAATTTGAAATGCATCTTTTTTGATAAGCAAAGGGAATTTAACTGGCATGCGGGAATGTTATTAGATGGAACAACCTTACAAGTGCCTTTTTATGCAGACCTGGTCACCTTAGCGGATCCCACCAGCCAATTTTCTTATCTGAATTTTCTCCATAAAAAACAAAGACTTTTTCGTTTTGCGTTCCATGAAAATAATTTCGTTGGCAGGAAAGAATACAATGAATATTGCCGGTGGGTGGTAAGCAAACTGACAAACGTTTTTTTCGGAATGCAATGCCAAGCGATTCATTATAACAAAAGCACGAGGATTTATTCCGTTACAATCAAAGATAATGGTTCGGGGTCAACGATCACATACAAGACTAAACATGTTGTCATCGGGGTGGGGAACCTTCCGGATATTCCTGCATGTGCATTGCCGTTAGTAAACAAAAACATTATTCACTCTTCGGATTATTTAGCGGCCAAGGGAAAATTGCTGGCAAATAAAAAAATCACGATCATCGGTTCCGGGCAAAGCGCTGCAGAGATATTTTATGATATATTGCAGCAGCCTAACCAGTTTGACGAACTGCATTTGTTCAGCCGGAGTGAGCGATTTTTTCCAATGGATTATTCCAAACTCGCTTTGGAAATGACCTCACCCGATTATATTGATTATTTTTTTGAACTATCAGGAGACAAAAAGAAAAAAATTCTTGGAAAGCAAAATGCGCTCTTTAAAGGAATTAATTTTTCGCTCATCACCGATATCTATGACGCGCTTTATGCCATTCGCTTAACACATCCCTTGAAAAAAATAGGGCTCTATACCAATAGCGAATTGCAGCATATCAGCCAGCACGAAGATCAACAATTGATTCTGGATTTTTTCCACGGGGAACTTGACAAGCATTTTATCCATTCAACCAACTCCCTGATTCTTGCCACCGGGTACAAACAAATAATTCCTGATTTTTTACAACCTGTCAAAGAACTTATAAGATTTAATGAGGATGGATTATATGATGTACAAAAAAATTATTCAATAGATAAACACAATTCGATCTTCGTTCAAAATGCCGAACTCCACACACACGGATTCAACGCACCCGATCTCGGCATGGGTCCTTACCGCAACGCGGTCATTGTAAATACTATTCTTGGAAAAGAACGTTTCAAGATCGAAAAAAATATAGCGTTTCAAACTTTCGGAGTACCGAAACACGATATAGAACAATGATTCACATAGGCTATTGAGCGTATATCACATCAACGATCTTATTTAATTGTGCAACCAATAATCGTTTCTTTTCCTCATCTGCTTCTATGATCATTTTTATTTTGGCATCCTCTGATGCAAACCCATCTTCCTCTGCAATAAAACTTTTGATGTTGATTCGTCTGCGTTTAACCGTCTCGACGACTCGGGATAAAATAGTAGGACTGTTGACCACTTTTAATTCTACTTGCAATTCCATTTCGAACTTTAGTTTTCATTTCTGTAAAATAGAGGGTGCCGAAACACCCTCTCTGCGGCGTGTAATCTAAAATGTTTATGAGACGAGCCGCTTGCTTGTGAAAAAATATTTAACCCATATGCTTCATCTCTTCAAGCACATATTTTTTATATTTTTCATAACCGATCATGTTTGTAAGTAACCAATCATGCGAGGTTGATGTCTCAGGGTCCAGATCAAAAACATTGGCATGAGCGACATTACTTCCATCGGTGTTGCTCCTGAGAAAATACTGTTGATCTTTATCTGTTTTTTTGCTGTTGTAGTATTTGAAAAATTCATGGTAACTGCCAAAGAACTTATCTAACCTGCTTAGCTCGCCCTGCCAAAAATCTGTTTGCGATTTGGTATCTGTCTCCGGTAAAAACAAAATGGCATGATATCGCTGCGTATAATATTCTATCTCGCCGGTAAAGCGAGGTTTGACGTTTTTAAAAAAATGAATTTCTTCTGCTTCACAGGCAAAACCTTCGCGCTTTATTTTTTCCTTTAGTCTGTTCCAATGATCAATACCTGAACGAAAACAGGATTCCATTTTTTCTTTCTCGGACGAACCTGTTTTCAGGATAGCATTGATATCCCGCACAAGGGCTTCGTAGAGTTCAAGAAAATTGGCATTCATTTTCCAGAGATTTAAAAAACCTGGAACTAAAAAGATCCGGGCCGTCATACATTGACATCATGAGAAAAAAGGCTTCTTATCGCTGCAATTATTTAAATGTAAAGTTCATAACCCCTTTAAAAAAGAGGCTACAGTAGACACTGCTGCCTGATGCGGGCTCCTCACCCACGAGTTCTTAAAGTTTAAATATTTTTAAAAGCAGGTTGTATAGACATACATCCTGGTTATAACTTTATCAAAACCGAAAAGCTACACATGAGAAAAAAATGCTTCTTTGTAATTATTTTGGTTTTCCTTAAATATTTTAAAAAGAGAATGTCGAAACATTCTCTTGCAGTGATTACAATCACTCGAATGAAACACTACTTTGCTTACAGATAGGAAAAAATGCCTTTGTTGTTGCGACTAACGCATTTGCTTCACCTTTTAGCAATAAAATAGCCTTAACAGTTTTTCACCGTCAAAAAATATTTTTCATTATATTTTAATGAAGCAGATGTCTACATTAACTTCTTTTTTCTTTTCTTTACATGGAAATGCTTTGTAGCGACACTTAGCATTTATCTGTCCTCAATACAATACCTATTCTGACCATAGCTAAGACGGTTGCGCAATACAAAAGTGGAAGTCTCCAAATTCAGATTTTTATCTCGACGAAAAATTCGTGATGGAAAACAAAATGTATATAGCATATGGCGCTTCGGATAATCCCGATGAAACGATCCTGCTGCAAAGGGTTTCGGAAGGCGATTGGAATGCTTACACAGATTTGTTTAATTATTATATGCCGAAATTATCCGCGTACATATTCCCCTTTACCGGTCAGTCAGTACCGGACACCGAAGAAATCATCCAGGAAGTATTTTTGAAAATATGGGAAAAAAGAGAAACGCTGGTTGTCATTCGTTCATTTGACAGTTATCTTTTCCGCATGGCTAAAAATAAATTAATTGATATCATTGACCAGCGGAGGGCCATGCGAAAAAGGGATCTGCACTATACATCGCTAAAAGAAGATGCGACTCAAACAAACCCGGAAGAAGAATTGCATTACCAGGAGTATGCTACCATTGCGCAAAAAGCAATTGATTCACTGTCACCCAAATTAAAGTCAGTATTTCTCCTGAGTACCCAAGAAGAATTATCACTGGATGAAATTGCCCAAAGACTTTCGATCCCGAAAGAAACAGTGAAAAAAAGGCTTTATCTCGCCGGCAGATCAATTAAGAATTTCCTTAAGCAAAATGGTGATTGGATCGGCATTTTGGGCATCCTGAATATTCTTTTTCAAAAATTATAGAAATCACTTCCCCTTTTTTCATGTTGTTCCGTCTTAAGCTGGTATGACAGTTGAAACGGCGTCCGATATAGCAAAAAAGATTGCTTCGGGGATTTACAATCCAGAAGAAGCAAGGGCTTTAATGGACTTTCTGGAAACTGCGGAAAGAAATGAAGCGCAAGCAATACTAAGTATTTACGATCAGGCATTCCACGAGCGCCACGAATATGTATTGCAAGTACAATCTGATTTTATCGACAGGTTGAGGGCTTTGCATCCTGTAGAAGAACCACAGATGGTATTTCCGCTACGTGCAAAAAAGACCTCTAGAAAATTTTGGATTGCTGCTGCTTCCGTCGCCATGATATTGGGGCTCGCAGGTTATTATGTTTTATTCCTGAATAAGAAAATGCCGGATCAGCCAAACTTATTGGCTTTACATGATGTCGCTGCTCCAAGGACCAACCGGGCGACCATTACCCTGGCAAACGGACAAAAAATTTTTCTGGATAGCGCTGTGAATGGAATACTTGCTGCACAGGGAAGTATTCAAATCAAAAAAAGCGGGGACGGAATAATATCATATAACGGCAACGAGCAACCGAAATCAGTGATTGAATATAATACACTGTTCAACCCTCGCGGAAGTAAAGTGATTGATATTACACTGAGCGACGGCACCCAGGTCTGGCTCAACGCAGAATCATCTCTGAAATATCCGGTAGCATTCGCAGGTAACGAAAGGCAAGTAGAAATAACCGGTGAAGCTTATTTTGAAGTAGCTCATGACAAATCAAAACCATTCAGGGTCAAAAAAGATAAAACCGAAATTGAAGTACTCGGAACCCATTTTAATGTCAATGCTTATTCGGATGAAAACGATATCAAAGTGACTTTGCTGGAAGGATCGGTAAGACTCTTAATTGACAATCAGAAACAATCAAAAATTCTAAAACCCGGCGAACAGGCAATAGTTAAACAAAATATAGAAATAAAAAATGATGTTGATCTCAAACAGGTGATGGCCTGGAAAAACGGATTGTTTCAATTTCATGACGCCGATCTACCGACCGTGCTCAGACAGTTATCAAGATGGTATGACGTGGACGTAAAATATGAAGGTGGTGTTCCGGAAAGGGAGTTTGAAGGAAAAATGCAGCGGGATTTGACGCTTGGACAGGCACTCAAGTTATTGGAAAAAAACCAGGTGCATTTTAATATAGAAGGAAATAGAATTATGGTAAAGCCATAATAAAACGATAGTGGTTATCCCAAAATAAAACCGGGCAGTGGTTGTGACACTCCCGGCGAGTAGTTCGGGCTAACCCAAAAAAAGAAATCTCGGATAAGACTGCTTATTGTTTAACCCAAACTAAAACAAAGTTATGGATTTAAAGGCTCTTTGTGTCCCGCGATCGCCGGGATTCACCAAAACACTAAGGATAATGAGGATCACAGCAATCATCATGCTTGCAGCGTTGATGCAGGTAAGTGCAGCGGGCGATGCGCAGATGGTTTCCATCAACGTGAAGAACGCTCCGCTAACAAAGGTGTTTTCCCTGATTGAAAACCAGACAGACTATGTCTTTTTTTTCGACGCAGTCCTGCTCAAGGAAGCGAAACCTGTTACGATCAGCATGAAAGACGGAACGGTTGAATCAATCTTAAAGGAGCTCCTGAAAGATCAGCCTTTGGACTATTCGATCGAGAACAAGACCATTACGATTATCAAGAAGCAGAAACCGCAAAATCCTAATTCGGTGAATATCCTTTTTCCACCTGTCGAAGTTCACGGCCGCGTTACTGACAGCCTTGGCAATCCCTTGCAGGGCGCGTCTGTAACGGTGAAGGGCATACGAAAAGGTACAACGACAGATAAAAACGGGAATTTTGAGTTGAAAGGAGTTGATGGTAACGCCACAATCACTGTTTCTTTCACAGGTTATGAACCGCAACAAATAAAACTGAATGGCAAAAATGAGTTTTCTATCAGCCTAAAGCAATCTATCACCTCAATGCACGATGTGGTCATTAATAAAGGGTACTACAATACCACCCAACGATTGAACACTGGTGATGTAAGTATTGTTACCTCAAAGGAAATCGGAGAACAGCCTGTAACGGACCCAATGCTTGCTTTGGAAGGACGGGTTCCAGGTCTTTACATTTCCCAAAACTCGGGTGATCCGGGGTCATATAGTGCAATCCAGATTATGGGGCAGAACAGCCTTTTTAACGGTAATGCCCCCTTTTATCTCATTGACGGAGTGCCGTATAGCGCAACCTCTCTTACAAGCCCTGATATAGGTCAGGGTGTCTTGGGATCTCCTAATTCAAATGGTATAAATCTAAATACAAATTATGGTGGAGTGGGGGGGATGAGTCCATTTAACTTATTAAATCCAGCCGATATCGAAAGCATCACCGTGCTAAAGGATGCAGATGCCACAGCTATATACGGATCAAGGGGAGCTAATGGAGTGATTTTGATCACAACTAAAAAAGGTAAAGCTGGTAATACCAGGGTTGATGTCAATATTTCCCAAGGTGATGGAAATGTGACGCGCATGATGAAACTCCTAAATACGCAACAATATCTTGCTATGAGGCATGGAGCATTCAATAATGACGGTACCGCGCCTGATCCGAATGTTGATTTCGATGTAAATGGTGTTTGGGACACGACGCGATACACTAATTGGCAAAAAGTTTTAATAGGAAATACGGCGCATTATTCGAATGTCAACTTAAACATCTCAGGCGGTAATGTGAATACACAGTTTATGATCGGGGGGACATTCAACAGGCAGACCACAGTTTATCCGGGAGACTATGCAGACAAAAAAGCAGGTGGATTCTTTAGCTTGACACATCAATCAGCTAATAAGAAGTTTAATGCCCTATTTTCCTCGACCTTTGTGAATGACAACAGCAATTTACCAGTCTCTGGCCTTTCTTTTGCGTCACTTACTTTAGCACCCGATGCACCGGCAATCTATGATAAAGATGGCAGCCTTAATTGGGAGCTATATCAAGGCTCCTCTACGTGGACCAATCCATTGTCTTATACAGTTGTCAATGCCTTAGCCAAAACCAACAACCTGGTTTCTAACCTGAATTTAAGTTACCAGTTATTGCCGGGGTTGCGATTGAAGACCAGTTTCGGTTACAACTTACAATTTATGGATCAGAGCACCTTGCAACCGGGCACTCTGTTTCCACCACCCTATAATACCAATCCTAGTAATCGACGAAATCTTTCGGCAGTCAATCAGGCAAATACCTGGAACATTGAACCTCAAATCAGTTATGATGGGCAGATGGGGAAAGGTAAATTGAATGTCTTAGTGGGTACTACACTTCAGGAAGACGACAGGAACTCAAACTCATATTTTGCAAGGGGATTTGCCAGCGATGCACTTATCAATTATCCTGCGGCTGCTTCAACGTTTTTCTTATTTGGAAGCGAGAATTCCCTTTATCACTACAACGCAGTGTATGGACGTATTGGATATGGCTGGGATGATAAATACTTGCTCAATCTCACTGCGAGGAGAGACGGTAGCAGCCGCTTTGGTCCCGGCAAACAATTCGGCAACTTTGGAGCAATTGGTGCTGGTTGGATTTTTACGAAAGAGAAATCAATTGCCGACAATCTTCCCTGGCTTAGTTTTGGAAAATTGCGTGGTAGCTATGGTATAACCGGCAATGACCAGATCGGTGATTACCAGTATCTGAGTAGCTATTCTGTGCAGAGTTCATTTCAATATCTCGGCTCAACAACTTTCCAGCCTAACGGATTAACCAATCCATATTTTGCCTGGGAAAGAGTAAAAAAATTAGAAGGCGGCCTTGACCTTGGATTTTTTAAGGACAGGATATTTCTTTCCGCTATATATTATCAAAACCGTGATGACAATCAATTAGTGGGATACACTTTGCCTCTTATTACTGGTTTTTCATATGTAGTGGCGAATTTGCCAGCATCTGTTCAGAATAGCGGATGGGAATTCACTTTGAATACACAAAATATCGTTTCCGCGAGTTTTAAGTGGTCAAGTTCAATTAACCTAACACTCCCTCAAAACAAATTGCTGGCATTCCCAAATATTGAGAATACCAGTTATAACACTACCTATACAGTTGGTAAGTCCATTTTTATTCATTATGTCTATCACTATACAGGCGTGGATCCTCAAACTGGTGTTTATACATTTGCATCAAAAGATGGCAGCGGTATTCCATCTTATCCCCAAGACCTGACTGTATCTAAGCCTACCACACGATCTGCATTTGGTGGATTCAATAATAACTTCAGTTATAAAGGATTCCAGTTGGATATCCTAATTCAGTTTGTAAAACAATTGGGGTATAGTTATTTAACCAGCTCTTTCTTACCAGGAACTTTCAATAACAATCTACCGAATTTTGTGCTTAATGCATGGCGACAGCCTGGAGACAACACAAATGTCCAGAAATTTACTGAAAGTTATTCAAGCCCAGCTGCACGCGCTTTTGGGAACTTAGAGTCTAGCGATGCTGCTATCTCA
>Ga0210396_10006938_pt1 | contig 10812 bp, 7 predicted proteins | sample IncBWH17OmetaG_FD_155466 | JGI IMG/M metagenome (GOLD analysis project Ga0210396, IMG submission 155466) | Forest soil microbial communities from Barre Woods Harvard Forest LTER site, Petersham, Massachusetts, United States - Inc-BW-H-17-O ... | reverse complement strand
ATTGTACATCGCCAATCAAGGACAAGTGGAAGAGGCCGGCGACGACATTGTTGCCGGCCGGGGACATACCCAGCAACGCCTTGTGCTCGACGATCACGCACGAGACGCTGGCGGCGATTACGAAAACGCACAGGAAGATCTTGGCGTTGAACGCGGCATTGGAGCGATCTCACCCGGGGCCGCAAGTGTTGAGCAGATTTTGAACGCCGAATGCAACCGTTGAACACTCGGTCGGGTCAGCACAGGGGTTCTCGACCACGCGAGTGACTGACTCAGGCGACCGGCAGGCGGCGTGACCGCCGACACCACTTTGGCGCAACGTACTACCGGTTTTTGCAAGCCAGTGAAATGGGTTGTAATGAAGGCCGTCTTTGCATATATTCCGCCAGTCGCGCAACTTACTGATCTATCGTCGCTTGGACGCTTCATGGGTGAGGACCTCCGGGAACCATCACACCCGTGAGGTCGGGGGTTCGAGCCCCTCATCGCCCATCAAGATAACTGATAAATGCAAGATAACCGCCGCCGAGGGGTTCCATCCGCATCGGTTGGCTCGAAGCGATTGCACATGCCGAAGATCGCCCAGACCCTCGGAGATGTGAACGTCCGCAGCCATACTTTCCGGTTCGTATATCCGGCGGAGACAGACAGCCTGAAAGTGCCGAATGCTTGCCATACAGAGAAGACGACCGCACGGGCCACGGAAGCGTTGAAGACGTGGAAAGATCGGTCGCCGTGGCGGTCCGCTCGCTGAGAATTGTACCCGCACGACCGGCACAACGAGATAAATCACTGTCGGCTTGAAGTTCCTCACCACCTAACCGAGTTCTATTGCACTAAAGTCCAATAGACGCGCCCCAACCTCAAACACAGAATGCCGCTCCAAGCGGCAAGCATAGTTTCCATGACAGGAACGCAATCACAAGTTACGGAAGTCCCGGGGTCAGCTTGCTTTAGATGTACGAGCGATGTGCGCTCTCTGCGAGAAAAGCATCAGGCCGATCATCGCTCGAAGTGAATGAGTCTCTATGAGCGCCGCAAAGTTCTCAAAACCAACAACCTCGGGCCTGGAGGCCGCCGGAGCGACGGACGTCGAGGCGCGCCAGCCGATTGATCCGATGGCAACGGCTCGGCTCGCCCCGTTGACCGGTCGCGATACCGAGGTCAGCCTGCTGAAGGACCGCTGGGAACAGGCGACCGAAGGCATGGGCCAGGTTGTTCTGCTCATCGGCGAGGCCGGCCTGGGCAAATCGCGTCTGGTGTCCATCATCAAGGAGCTTGTTGAGGGAGAGGCCGACGAACCCGCGCAAGACTCGCCGATTATCGAGTGGCGCTGCTCGCGACGCTTTCAGAACACGAGCCTGTACCCCGCCTGCGATTTCTTCGATCGCTTGCTGGACTTCGGGCGCGATCAGGCACCGGGGGTCCGGTTCGACCGGCTGGCTCGCCACCTCGAGGCATACGATCTGGCGCGTCCGGAATCGGTGGCGCTATTTGCATCGCTATTGTTGCTCTCACCGGACGACCGAATAGCACCGCTAAGCCTGTCCCCAATTCGCGAGAGGGAAGAGACCTTCCGCGCCCTTCGGGAGTGGCTGCGTGCCCGCGCGCGGCGGCGGCCGGTCCTTTTCGTCGTTGAAGACCTTCATTGGGTCGATGCTTCAACGCTGGAGTTTCTTGGGCAGTTCCTTGCCGAGGGATTTCACGACCGAATCCTGACCGTGCTCACGTTCCGCCCCGAGTTCAAGACGCCCTGGCCTGCGGTCGCCCACCAGACAAGCTTGGCCCTGAACCGCCTGTCGCGGCGCCAAGTCGCTGAGTTGGTGCGGAAGGATACAGGCGCCGCACTGCCGGAGCCGTTGCTCGAGCAAATCTACCAACGGACGGCGGGGGTGCCCCTGTTCACCGAAGAGCTCACCAGGATGTTGCGAGACCCGGGCATGCCCGGCCGGAGCCCCAAGGGCGGGACGCTCGGGGGCGAAATGCCCGCCACGCTCCATGACCTGGTCATCGCTCGACTGGACCGCATGACCAGCGACCGCGAGATTGCCCAACTCGCCGCCACGCTGGGTCGCGAGTTCACGCACGAGTTGCTTGCCGCGGTCGCCACCGTGGATGAGCCGACGCTCCAGGCTGAGCTGGCCAAGCTCATACGCGCCGAGATTCTGTACCAGAGAGGCAGCCCGCCACGCTGCACCTATGTGTTCAAGCACGCGCTTCTTGAAGACGCGTTACGCGACGCGTTGGTCGGAGCTAAACGGCAGGGGTTTCACCGGCAAATTGCCGACGTGCTGGTAGCGCAGTTTCCCCAGACCGTCGAGGGGATGCCGGAGCTGCTCGCGCATCACTACACCGAGGCCGACCTTGCCGACAAGGCGGTCCGTTTCTGGCTCATCGCCGGCCTGCGTTCGCGGGATCGCTTCGCGAACTTCGAAGCGATCGGCCACCTGTCCAGGGGTCTTGAGTTGCTCCGCACGCTTGACGGGTCGCCCGAGCGCGACGCTCGGGAGCTCGAGTTCCTGAATCCGCTGGGCACCGTGTTCATCGCCGCCCGCGGCTACGGTGCGCCCGAGGTCGGCCCGATCTTCAGGCGCGCCCGCGAACTGGGCACGCGGGTTGGAACGCCGCCTCAGTTGTTCGCCATCATGTGGGGAGCCTGGGCCTGGCATGCGGTCCGCGCCGACCTGCGTCTGTGCATGGAATTGGCCGATGAGGCGCTCGCCCTGGCCGAGCGGGTCAACGAGCCCGGCATGCTGATGGAGGCCCTCTTTCCTGGGGCGGTGACGCTCGTGTTCCGGGGAGATTTCGCCGCCGCGTACGCTCACTGCACTCGCGCTCTGGCCGAGTATGACGACCGCGAGCGCACTCGTTTCTGGGCCGGTGTGACCGGAGAGGACTCCGGCGTCGCCCATCGGTGTTATCTGGCGGTCGCACTCTGGCACCTGGGAAAGGTGGACGAGGCGCTGCGTCTCAATCACGAAGCGGTCGAGCTGGCTCGAGCGATTCGCCAACCGTTTACGCTTGCCTTCGCGCTCGAACATCGGGCGTGGCTGTGCAACCAAGCCCGGCTCACCTCCGAGGCGCGAACCGCGGCGCAAGAGGAGCTTGCGATCGCGACCGAACAGGGGTTCGCCTACTGGCGCGCGTCGGCCGCACTCTTCAAAGCAGACTCCATGGTCTTGCAGGGGCAGTGGCAGGAAATGCTGCCGTTGATCCTAGATGGTCTGGAGGACCTTCGCGGAACGGGCGCCGGGCTGGATGTCACGTTTCACCTCGGTTTCCTCGGCGATGCATACACACAGGCCGGCCGATTCGCAGACGCGGCGAAGGCGCTCGACGAGGCCCTGACGTGCGCAGACAACACCGACGAGCGGTTCTACGAGGCAGAGCTGCACCGCCTCCGGGGTGTTCTGCTGTTGGCGGAGTCGCACGCTCACGCCGATGCCGAGGCGGCCTTTTGCAAAGCAATCGAGATCGCACGGCGCCAACAGAGCAAAGCGTGGGAGCTGCGCGCCACGACGAGTCTGGCCCGGCTCTGGCACCGACAGGGCAGAGGCAACAAGGCTCGCGCGGCACTGGCGGCCGTCTACTGCAGGTACACGGAAGGTTTTTCGACGCCCGACCTCGTGGACGCCAAAGCCCTGCTCGACACGCTCGGCGACGAGCGCATGCGGGAGGAGTTTGCCGCAGGCGCCAAGTATGTCCTGAGCTGTATCCCGGCGCCGATCGATGGACCCGTCTCGATCGACTGGCGGTACATCCCCTCGTCGAGCCTCGGTGGCGACACGATCGGCTACCACTGGATCGACGATAACCACCTGGCGCTCTATCTCGTCGACGTGACGGGTCACGGCCTGGACTCGGCGCTCCTCTCGGTCAGCATCACAGACGTCTTGCGATCCGGCTCGTTGACAGGCACCGACATGAGGCGCCCCGACCAGGTGCTCGCCACGCTAAACGACGCGTTTCCCGGCGACCAGCACGGCGACAAGTTCTTCACGATCTGGTACGGCGTCTACGAGCGATCTTCCGCGACGTTGACGTGGTCCGGGGGCGGCCACCACCCATCGATCTTGCTCGCACCCGGTGCGCGCGATCCGATCCTCCTGTCGTCCGGGGGCATGATGATGGGGGTCGCTCGCGGGCTGGAATACCCGGCCGCGTCGTGCCAGGTCCCGCCCGAGGCGCGCTTGCTGATCTTCAGCGACGGCATCTTCGAGATTGTGCACGACGGGAATGTCGTCTGGACTCTCGGCGAATGCATCGAGTACCTGGCGACACAGAACTCGCACGGCGGGGCCGGCATGGATGAACTTCTCGCTCACGTCCGAGCGCTCCGCGGATCGCACGAACTCCAGGACGATTTTTCCATTCTCGTTGCTTGTTTCCGACAGAACGTGAAGACCTGAACTGATGACCCGATGTACGAGGGCCGCGGCCAACCAGTCGGCTGAGCGCCAAATTGCCCCGCCGCTCCTCTAGTGGCAGCCGGTTTCCCGCACAGGTTCGCAACAAATGCGCTGAGCAGACCCCGGAAAGCAGCGAAATTTCGCAGTCTTCTGTAGCGGGAGGGCATGGGCGAGTCGGATCACACCCGTGAGGTCGGGTTCGCGCCCCTCATCTCCCGTCAAGATAACCGCCGCCGGGGGTTCGATCCGCATCGATTGGCTCGAAACGATTGCCCTCAACCTCGCCACACCACCACCACATAGGGATGACGATCGCCCGCGACGGTTCCGAATGCGGTCACCTCGGGAGCGAGGGCGGCGGAAACGTTCGCATCCGCCAATGCCTGGGCCGCGCGGGCGGCCAGCGACTGGGCGGTGGATTGGGGCGGGGCAATGCCGCGTGCCATCACCATCATTTGGACGGCATCCGAGGGAACCTTCAGATGCGGCGGGATTTCGCTTTGCAGGACGAAGGACGGCGCATCCAGGTCCGGCGTCAGGTTGGTACCGCGGTGAAGCCACCACCTTGCCGTCACCAGACTGACCTCCGGCAGGGTCGAGAGGGCCCGTGCGGCGCGGACGATCCAATCGCCGCGTTCATCCGGCGCTGTTTCGATTGGGACTTGCTCTGGCATTCTGATCTAAACGGATTCGGGCGCGGGTTCCTCAATTTCATGGGTTGAAACGGACGCGGGTTCCTCAATTTCGTGGGAAGAGCAGCAGGTCGCGGCGGTGTCGCCGGTCGTGGTGGGCATGACCGGCAGCGCCACCGGCGCAGGCGTGGGCGGCGCGGCGGGCCGGTAATGCACCTTGGGGAATTTACGCGAGTGCGGCTTCAGTTCCGCTTTCGATCGTTCGTACACCAGCATGGCATGGTCGCGGAAGTTGGCCAGCGTTCGCGCGTAGGGGTTAAAGGCGCGGAAAAACGGCAACGCGGCGACGAAGACCTCCCAGGCGCGACTGGCAGACATGCCCGTGGCAGTTTCATACCCCCACCTGCCGCCGCACGGATCATCTTTCTTGAGCCACACGCGGGTGATGCCGTACCGCTCGGGAGAATCGAAGATGGGCGACTTGCGCTCGAGCGTGAATGTGCCGCGGTGGATCGCGTCGATGCAGTCGCGGTTCTCATCGAGAATGCGCAGCGTGTCCTGGAACTCTTCCTCGCTTTCAGTGGGGAAGCCACAGATGAGAAACACGTGGTTTCGGATTCCCGCGGCCGCCGAGCGGCGAAGGGTCAACGCGACATCGGCGACAACCGTTCCCTTATCCATCAGGTCGAGCACGCGCTGGTTTCCGCTCTCCAGGCCCCACAACATGTATTTGCACCCGGACTCGGCCATCAGAGATAGAATTTGGGGCGTGAAATAGCGGACCGGCTTGCTCAGCGCGTAATACGCGATGTCGAGATTGGCTTCCTTGATCGCCTTGGCGAGCCACTCGAAATGCTTGGGTGCGATCATTTCGTCGATAAACGCGAAATTCCGGATGCCCTTGGCCGCAAAATCCTTGAGCATCTCGATGACAAACTGCTTGCTGTGCATCCGGTAGCTCAGGCCCGCCGAGCGGTAATGCACGCAGAACGTACAGCGCCGCCAGTAGCAGCCGCGCGACAGCAGTACCGGAATCACCGGCTCGGGCGAGTAGTAATCGCGCAGGTTCAGGTCGGAGAAGTCGGGCCGTCCGAAGAAATCGAGGTTATCCCGGAACGACCCGGGGATTTTCTGCACGGCCCCGTCGCGCAGGAAGACGGCGCCGGGAACGCGTTCGGGTGAATCCAGACTGCACAGCAGTTCCTTGAGGGCGTCTTCGCCCTCGCCGGCCACGATCACGTCCGATGACTCAGGATACCATCGCAGAAAGTGCTCGGCGGTGTCGGCAAAGCAGCTTCCACCCATCAGGACCTTGACCCCATGTCGTTTGCGTAGAAGTTTTCCGAACAGCGCGCCCAGCGGCAACTGCTCAGTGAAGATCATGGAGAAGCCGACGCAATCCGCCTGCTCGGCCAGAATCCGGTCGAACATCTCCTGAAGCAGCGGAGGAAGGGGCTTTTGGTCATCGTGCGAATCGCAGTACCTGGCAAAGCCCTGGGCGAACATATCGGTCAGGCGAAGGAACAGGTCGCCATAGCGGTCGTAAACGTCGGGCCGGCGGTAGAACGCGTCAGCGCCGCCGCGGCCTCGAAACGCGCGGGCGGCCTCGAGCAGGTCGATCCGCGCCGCCTCGCCTTCGGGAAAGGTCTTTGCATCCAGCGGAAGCGCCCCTGCTTCAAGGAGCTGAAAGAGCCGGTCGAACATCCAGAGGTTCAAGTCGAGGATCTTCACCCGCCATTCCGGAAGCTCGCGCTCGACAAAGCCTTTGAGCATCGCCGAGCCCAGGGGCGGCGAGGTCGGCATGGTTAGCGGCGGAAAAACCAGCAGCAGCTTCTTTTGCGTCGGCATCAGCACCTCAAAATGCAATTCAGACTCACGGTCATTTTGGAAGACGAAACAGCCCAAAACAACAAGAGATTTCGTAATACAAGGGGCCGAAATGATGGCACGGCCTTCACATCTTGTAATCTTGCCCCACTCACGCTGCTCTATAATCCGCTGCATGAAATTCGGGCGGATCAAGCGGCAACATGGGCGGGTCGGCGGGTTGGATGAAATTCTCGATCGGATCGTCCGACAGTGCCCACACGTTTCGCGGATCGTGCCGGGACGGATCAAGGTGCGTCGGGGCAGAACACCGCCATCGTTCAAAATCCAATACCCCACCGCGGCCGGCCTCAAGTGCCTTTACACCGGCACCGGAACCGTGCAGGAAGTATTCCTGATCTGCTCCGACGTCGAGCAGGCTAAAACATGGCTCATCGAGCAGGAGATTGCGGGGGCGAGCCAATGAATTCAGAGCCAGGCGACGCCAAGGCGCTGATCGCCCGCGCCGTCGAAATCCTACGGCGCGGCGGCCTGGTCGCGTTTCCGACGGAAACCGTCTATGGGTTGGGCGCCGACGCCTCCAATGCGGCTGCGGTGCGGCGAATCTTTGCCGCCAAGGGCCGCCCCAGCACCAATCCCCTCATCGTTCACGTGTCTAATGCCCAAACCGCCCGGCGGTACGCCCGCGACTGGCCGATGATCGCGCAAACGCTGGCGGATCGGTTTTGGCCGGGACCGCTGACACTGGTGGTTCCCAAATCCAATGCGATCGTAGCGGAGGCAACCGCGGAATTGACGTCGGTCGGCCTTCGTGCGCCCGATCATCCGCTGGCGCTGAGGCTGCTACGGGAGTTTGACGGTGCGATCGCCGCTCCCAGTGCCAATCGCTCCAACCGCGTGAGCCCGACGACCGCCGCTCACGTCCGCCGCGAACTGGGCGATGCCGTCGATCTGATCATCGACGGAGGCCCGTGTCAGGTCGGGATCGAATCGACCGTGCTCGATCTCACGAGTGAGCATCCGGTCATTTTGCGACCCGGCGGAATCTCTCGGGCACAGATCGAGGAAGTCATCGGTCCAATTGAGTGTGCAAACGTCACTGTTGGCCACCATCAGCCGGCCACGAGTCCTGGCCAACAACCCATCCATTATGCCCCCATTGCGCCGGCCTGGCGGTTCACACCGGATCAGCCGGAGAAGGTTGAGCGCTGGTGCCGGGAACATCCCGCCGCGCCGGCGGTCATTCTTGCAATTGAAGGAATCCCAATCAGGGAGGGCGAGGCTCCCGCCGAGCCGAACCATCCCGTGGAGGACACGCGGTGCAAGCTGAAAAGCCTGCACCACAAACCTTCCGGCTCGGCCGGAGCCTCGCCCTCCGCAATGGCATCCGGTTCACCACATCGTGTGGTTGTGATGCCCGGTGATTCCGCGGAATACTCCCGGCGGTTTTACGGGGAATTGCACGAGGCAGACCAAAGCGGCGCTGCGGTGATTTTCATCGAGATCCCGCCGGACCAGCCCGAGTGGTCGGCGGTTCGCGATCGAATTATGCGGGCAACGCGCGCGCTGTAGCAGGCTCAATCCCGGGTAGTTGCAACCGGCTGCGTAGAAGGCGCCAGCCCCGCGGCAGTTTCGGATTGGAGGGTACGGAGATAAGCGACGATGTCGCGTATCCCGGCATCGTCCAAAGAGGGATTGCCGCCCCTGGGGGGCATGGTGAGGTTGAGGACGGACTTGGGATCGCCGGGCACGCGGCCGGTCTTGATGAACGAGATCAGAGCGTCGTCACCGGTCTGGGCCACGAACCGGCTCTGCTGGAGATTGGCGCCGAGATTGGGGATGCCCTGTCCATGGACACCGTGACAGGCGATGCACGTGACGTTGAACAACTCGCGCCCGTTTTCCACCTGGGCGGACGCGCCCTGCTGCTGTCCAACAGCCAGGAGGGAATTGGGCCGAACTGTAGTGGGACGCATCAGCGTGATGCGCTTGGCGCCGTATTCACTCACGTACAGGTTCCCGTTGCGAAGGTCCTCGGTGACGTCGAGCGGCTGGTTGAGGTCTTCCGAGCCGCCGACGCTGCGGGCCCAGGAGAACTCTCCATTCTTATCCGGCAGAACGCAGACCAGATCAGAGCCCGCGTTGAAACGGCAGACAATCAGCGTGTGATTGAGCCTCCCGCCAAACGCGCCGCCAAGATATTCCAGGACGCCGTTGGCGGAGACGTGCGGGCCAAAGTCATAGACGGCGGGCGTCCAGTCGGAATCGGGTTCGGTGCCCGGCGGGTAGAGCGGGATCGTGGCAGGAGTGTGGGCTCCGCCGGGATTGCCGCCGTTGAGGACGAAGTGCCCGAGCTGCGGATTGGGATGGCCGTAGTAACGGCCCGGCGTGACGCGAAAGAGCCAGTCGTCCTCGACGAGCGGCAGATTGATCAGCGCCGGAATGCCCGGCCCGGCGGGCGTGTTGCCGCCGGCGTCCGAGCCGTTGGTCGGAACATAAAGCCGCCCATCGGTCGTCCATACCAGCGAATAGGCGTTGCGAATCCCGCAGGCGTAGATCGTCAGTGGCACGCCCGGGGCAAACGGATCGTACGATCCCCCGCCATCGCGCGTTCTGGCATCAAGCGGCTCGCCCAGGGTTACGGCTTTCACATCCAGGCGCAGCAGTGTGCCGCTGAGTACGCGCTCCGGCCGGTCGCCCCACCCGGGATCGGCGCCGCCGTACGCGCTATTGCAGCCTTGCGGAAAATAAAGCGCGCCGTCGGGGCCGAACTTCGGTTGGTTGGTGAGGTGATCGCGGATCGAACGCGGCAAGTTCACCACCACGTCCTGGACAATAGAGAAGTCGTCGCCGCTGATGCGGGTGATCTTGCCGGTCCAGTCGGGGACGCCGGCAAAGCCGAAGTAACCGTTGGAACACCAGAGGATGGGCTTGTCCGGCGTCGAGCCGGGATCAAACGCAAATCCGGTGAGCAGCCGCGGGCCGTTGTTGGCCGTCTGGAGCGACTTGAAAATCTCCGGCGTGGAAAGCGTCCCGTCGGGCAGAACGTTGAAACGGAAGATCCTCCCGTCTATCGCGCCGGCGTACAGTTTCCCATCCGGTCCAAAACGCACGCAGGTAAATGCGGCGCCGTTTGTGGTCGGAAGCGCGACGCGATCGAACTGCACCATCGGATCGCTGGTCAGCCTCACGCGCTCCGACAGGGATTGGTCGCGCGCTTTGGCTCCATGGCCGGGCGGAACGCGACCCAGCACGTGCCACGTCACCCAAGTCTTCAGTCCGCTGCCTTTCACGAGCCAGGCCGTCGCCGCCAGCAGGACAATCGTCGTGACGAAGAGAACGGTCCTGCGGTTTAGCGCAGAAAGGTTTGATCCGCGATGACGCATCTTTGAATGTCCGCCTGACGATGCGGCACTTCTACCACACCCATGCTGATTATCGGCAGGCGGCAAAGCTCACTGTATCCTTGCATAGCTTCCGGCGGACTCTGGCAGGTCCGATCATGATTGACCGCACCCACGCGGCAGCTTTGACTTATTTTAACACTGCCACATACCGCGAAAAACGCAAATACTTTCCCCCGCGCCAGGAATTCTTCAAAGCTATATTTTTTCAGGTCGAGCGTGGCGACAGCGAAAACCGTGCGCCGTGTTTTGGATCGTCCGAATTTCGCAACTCATTTCCCCGCCGCCAGATGAAGATCGCCGCAATGATCGCCACGGCCCCGATGGCAAGTGAAATATAATCCAGGTTTGACAGGGCCAGTGTCGTTGTCACCTGGCCGTGCAGCGATTCCTGATGAATCTCCCACGACGAGACCGCAAGCTGGCTGGCGTCATAAAGGAAGTGGGCGAGCATCGCAGGAAAAATCGAACCGCTGCGCCAGACGATCCACCCGAACGCAGCGCCCAGGGCGGCGCGGATGACGAACCCGTGAACATCCA